>Ga0306924_10006063_pt1 | contig 12014 bp, 9 predicted proteins | sample sta12Can44000111_FD_203756 | JGI IMG/M metagenome (GOLD analysis project Ga0306924, IMG submission 203756) | Lab enrichment of tropical soil microbial communities from Luquillo Experimental Forest, Puerto Rico - statanox.12C.anox.44.000.111 (v2)... | ecosystem: Environmental > Terrestrial > Soil... | reverse complement strand
CCATGCTTCCCGTTTCTCGGGCGGCACGTCAGAAGTGAGGACGGCGACACGGATGCCTTCTCGCGCCAGGATGCTCTCCAGGCGGCGGGTTACGTCCCTCCGCCGGGTATAAACCGCATAGACGTGGCAGCAGCGGCCCGCAGCGAGTTCAGTCTGAACGATCTGAAGCAGGTGGCGCTCTTTGGCTTGAAGACATTCGCGGTCCAGATCCTCGGCTCGAGCGATCAGAAACTTTTCTCGTCGGCCGGTTTCCTCATTGAAATCCCAGCCAAACAACTCGCCGAGGTCATAAGGCCTTTATATTAGCGAGCGCGCGTATGCGTATGATACAGACCTGCATGTTTGCAGCGTTTGGCTCACCTGCATGAGAAAAATCCGTATGTGGATGTTGGAAGCCAGCCATCCGGTACGAGATCTTTGATGAACTGAGCGAGGGAGGCCTACTGCGGACGGAAGCGGAGGGTCTATCGGCGATGCCGAGCAGGCCATCGCATCCGCGACAGGGTGGCGTTCACGGCCTTAGCATCGAACTCCGCAGGCTGGAACCTTTCCACCGAGTGGGTCAAGGCCGACGGGCCCCCCGGCCCGGCGTACGTTGTGCTCGTACTCTTCGTGGCGGGGGTTGAAAATGACTTCCAAGAATTCCTCGTACCCCGACGTGCCACCCACGTTCTCCGGTGGGCAGTGCCGTTCTCCGGATAAGCACACCCGGCGCACCGTTGTAGCTGGTGGGGGCAGAATCTTCTCCAGCACCACCTCGTGCCGCCAGTCGTCGCCCAAGTCGTAGACGTATAGGACGGAATCGCCCTGTTCCTTCAGGACGTCACTGATTCTCGTTCGTCGCTCATCGAGGATGTCAATATCGTCGTCTTCCATGTGTTCGGGCATGCCCCAATACTTTGCTGTCTTTCTCGAACTGATGAAGATGGCTGTCAGTCCAGCCCATGACAACTCGCACGATTGATCGGCCTTGATATTTTAACCCGCCTCGGGGGTTGGAACCGGTCAACATCGATCTCTTCCGACAAGAGAAACTTCAAAAATGACTTCTTCTGGAATCGACACGTCTGGGCAATGCCAAGCAGCACCAGATAGTCGACGGCTCCGCGCGGATACAACGCACCGGAGATCTTCCTCTGCACGGCCAAATGCCTAATCGCCCGCTCAGCCGTGTTGTTGTTCCACGGGATACCATCCTCCTCAAGGAAACGAAACAATGATTCGCGGTACCGCACAAACCGTTTCTGGTATTTCTTCGTCACATCGAGGGCATACTCTCTGCCCTGAATCACGGTTGCATAAAACCGATCTACTGGCTTCTTGAATCTGCGGAGGTGTTTCGCCTTCAGCCCCCATCGGTCGATCACCTCGATAATGGGTACGATGAGATCTTTCACTCCGGAAACGAACTTCTCAAGTTCCTCATCAAACGGATACTTCCACAGATCTTCATTTAGGTCGCGGATTAGATGAACCCAGCATTTCTCCTGCCTGCAGTCCAGCGTGTCATATCCCGCATAGAAATCCGTTACGACCACTCCCTGATAGCCCTTCAGAAGCTCTCGTACGACCGTGGTCTCCCGTGTTTCCGTCAGTCGGAAGACAACGTGCCGACCGTCAGTGAATACCCAGACGTAATGATCGACGCCACAGATGCTGAGCCGGGTCTCGTCGACGTGAACAAACGGACTTTCTCGCAGGCGCTTCACGTGGAGCAATTCTGTTCGCCGATAATACTCGGCGAAGGACTCAACGAAATTGACGATACTTGCCTGCGAGGCCGTTTCGTGGAACAAATCCTCCGTTGCCAGGGTGATCGTCCGGTATGGAAGGCGAAGGATGACCCGCTGATAAACCGCCCAGGCCCGAAAGCCGTGCCCAAAGGTTTGCTCGCCGAGCTTCTTAATTGAGGGTGGTTTATAATACCGCTCGCATCCCGGACAGTAACGTTCTTCGCCTACATACTTGATCACCGTCTTTCTGCACCCGGTCTTTCCAAAGTTGAGGTCAACGATGACTTTTTCAGCATCTTGGCCCGACTTCTGAAGGTACTCCCCCTTGTGGTTGGGGCACTGTCTTTTCGAAGGGACTCGGATCACCGTGCGGCGACCCACTGGAACGATCCTGTCGTATGCCCGGTGACCCTTTTGACCTCCTGGCGCCTTCCCTTTCGTCGCTTCGGTTCCCGACCGAAAGCAGATCCGGCCCTTGGGGTAATTGGAGCTTGCGTAGAGAAGTACGTGGTTAAGGGCCGCATGAAGGTCACTCCCGAGGTTGGTGGTGTTCTGCTTTGGCTGGTCCACATAATCGACGTTGAACTCTGAATCAGCATCGGTTCGAAGTCGCGCCAGTTCCTCCATCAGGATATGCAACGCCTGACAGTCCTCGGCATTGTACGAAATGAGCTTCTGCTTATAGGCCGCTTCGCGGCCCATCTCCCAGCGATATCGCCAAACCAAGCTCTGCAACCCGGAAGCATCGGGCTCTGTCCAGGACGCGCCAAGGAATTTGCCCAGCACCTTTAGACTGTTTGAACGGACGGGAAAATAGACCTTGCCGTACACCTGGGAATTGAGATTGACCAACCGCTTGCCAATGCGTGTGACGTCTGGCCCGAATCGCTTGGCCAGGGACTCAATCACCCGAAGCTCGTAGCTTCCATAATGATAGATGGGCGCATTGGGATATTGCTTTGCCTTCTCGACAAACATACGCCAGATCGATTCTTCCTCCTCCATCGCGTCCGCCCAGAAGGCGTGATGCGTAATGCCCTGATGGTCGTGTATGAGGAGGCCAATGAGATAGGAGAACCGCCGATCCGGCACACCCTCTATATCCAGGAAGAGCTCGATATCACTCCTCTGGATCTCCGGGAGCGTTTGAATGTAGATCTTGCCGGTCCTGATGGCGAGCGCTTGTATTTCAAGATCGAAGTGCGGGGGGCGGGCCGCATGCTGTCGCCTCCTTCGCCGTGGTTTGAAGAGAAACGAAAGCTGCTTGACCGTGAAGATCCCTTTGTTGTGGTACCGCCGAATAGCCTTCGGGGTCATGCGATCTAACAGGCTGAGGTCATCAGCGGCCTCTGCGTGTGGGCGACACACATTCTCAAACCGGCAGTATGGGCAGTGCCTGTTGAGGATGACAGGTGGCGGTTGCGTCGGAGGTGCGGCGAGCCAACCCTTTATGCGCTCAAGAATCGACCTGACGGTCCTGAACAAAGGCCGAAGATCGACTCGGTGGCGCTCACTGTCAAGCGTTACAACATATCCCGTGGCAGGAGGCTTGCCTTGAAGGTGTTCGAGCACATAGCCGGCAACAGCCAGCTCCAGCATCTGTTCTTTTTCCACACGATAGGTTCCGACGACGATCGTGGGCTCATACACAAGAGGCTTCTCGCACTGAACGACGCGGCGCACCAGGACATCGCAATACGCTTCAACGTTCGCAGCCTCAAGGTTGGCTTCCGTGAGGACGTCGATTCCGGAGGACAGCGCTCTGTCGTTGTAGGAGCAGATGGACGTATTCGTCTGACGCATCATGGCCAGATATGATGTCCTGTTAACTCTCGAACGGCGCTCAAGGAGGCGCTCATACTCGTTCGGTGCGCCCCCATCCTCGGTGCAATGGAGAAGGAACGCTTTGCGCGGACAATGGGAATACGCACTGACGACTTGGTGGCGAATGACCTTAGTCTCAACGGTTCTGGACATCGTGAATGGAGCCTCCAATTTGGGTGCCGGTTATGGGAGGGTACTGGTTTCAGAAAGAAATTCATTCCGCTCCTCGATTTCACACCGAGAAGCCGACCTGCCGCTCGTGCGAACGAGGCGGCGGGGTGACGGCCGCGTCGAACGCGTCCCGGCCGCCGATGAACACCACCTGTTCCATCCCTCGAGTCAAGGCGGTGTAGATCAGAGTACGATCCAGCAAGCGAGTCTTCACAATGGGCACGATCACCCTTTTGAACTGGCTGCCTTGCGCTTTGTGAACGGTGATCGCGTAAGCCAGCTCGATGCGCTGGAAGTCTGTCTCCGGGATTTCGTGCTGCGCGCCATCGAGAGAACACAGAAGAGCGCGCCTTCCGTTCGAGCTCAGAATGCTCTCGATTCTGCCCAACGAACCGTTCCACAACTCCTTCCGGTAGTCATTCACGAGATAAATGATGGGATCGCCCTCGGCGAAGCCCCACCCTTCCAGTTGTGGTTTCGTGGCGGCAGTTGTCGCGTGCAGCGTCGCATTGATGTTTCTCGTCCCGCAGGCCCCTCGCTTGGTCACGCCGAGGATTTGCGTATCACTACATCCGCTCCACTCGGTGAGGACACCGAGGATATGATTGGTGGCGTCGCCATCGCTCGCTTCAATAAAGCTCACGCCGGCGGAGAGACCGGCGAAGGGCGGCAGGGACGGCACAATGCCGTATCGGATCCCGCGTGCGATCTGCGGGATGCCGCTCGATCGCGCCTGCCGGTGAACCTCAACCAGCTCGACCCTCGGGATATTCGGGCTGGCGGCGAGCACCTGAAAGACGAGACCGAAGCCGATCGGTGGCAGTTGGTAGGGATCGCCAACCAGAAGTAGACGAGCGCGGGCCGGGAGAGCCCGGACAATGCCGTACATCAGCGGTACGTCCAACATGGAGGACTCATCGATGATGACCAGCGGCTCGCTTTCCGGATTGATACTCCCTTGCTCGGCCGCAAGCAGAAAGGCGGCAATGGTCGACGCCGGGCGCCCAGTCGCCTCACGGAGGTGTTGGGCCGCGCGCCCGCTGAGAGCCATCTGTAAAACCGGCACTGCGACTTGCTCCGCGACCTGATGGATTACCTGAAGCACGGTCGTCTTGCCAGTTCCCGCTCCGCCCGTAAGAACACTCAGGGGGTGATGGAGTGCCATCTCCACGCCCCGTCGCTGCTCGGCGTTCAGTCGCAGCCCCGCATCTTTCCCAAAGCTGGCTATTGCTTCGATAATGATCGACGTCAGGTTGCTCGAGAACAGATTCCGCTCCGGTCCGGAGGCGCTAGCCAGAAGCTTGTGGAGATAGTTCGTGATGGTCCTTTCCATCACCGCGGCGCCGAGAGGTTGGTAACCATCTCCAGTGGCGACGATGGCGTGCTCGCCGAGCGCTCGGTCCAGGGCCGCGCGCGTCTCGCCGGTGCTGCACATCCCCATTGCGGCGGACACACCGTCTAAGAGCACCACCCGCGGCGTGAGGGTGTGCTTGGCGTCCAGCCGTTTATACAGGCAGGCCTCTACCGCGGCGACCTGCCGACGCGGGTCGTTGGGAGTCACACCCAGCGCACGTGCCAGTTGGTCCACTTTCTCCCAGCCTGCAAAGGCTAGCATCCGATAAGGATTCTCCATCAGTTTGGTTAGTGCATCCCCACCCCAGATCTTACGAACCTTATCAGCCAGGCGAGCCTCGAAGCCGTGCGTATCGAGAAACGAGATGAGTTCGGCCTCTTCGGAGACCGCCTGCCAAGTCTCCACCAGTCTCTGCGCAGTTTCCGCTGGAAGCACATAGGTGAGTTTTTCGAGGTCCCCTCGGCTCAGTATTTCACAGAGGTCCGATCCGAAGTTCTTCCACAATCGCGTCGCCTTGGCTTTTCCGATGCCGAGGCCGTCAAAGGCCGGGTGCTTGGAAAGGAAGTCGATAATGAGCTGACCGCGGGGTTGGATCAGGGAAGCCTGTTCGACATGGACCTGCTCTCCATATCGCGGATGCTGACGGATTTCACCAGTCAGTGACCAAGTCTCTCCCACTACTGGGGTGCGAAAGACCTGATGGTAGTCGGCCACGAAGCGCCGACGCTTGCCCGCGGTATCGCGCCCCGAAAAGATCGCGCCGCCGCGAGGGCCAGGATAGACGGCCGTAATGGTCGCCACCGCCGAGGTTCTCATGGGATCACCCGCCGACCCGCTTGGAGAATGTCCTCCTCAATCACTCTGTAGCGAATAAGCTTTTGCTCGGCTGCTGCCAGCCGCTTGCGCAGTTCCTCGTTCTCCGCCTTCACGCTCGCCAATTGCTGCTCAAGCTGGAGAATGCGGCGTTCCTTAATGTCGAGCTGTCGCTGGGCGCGGGCGAGGCCTGTCGGCCCTGCTTCACCAAGGCCACCGATAAACTCCTTCAGCAGGCGCTTCACCCCGGCATTGGTGTAGAAGACATTCCTGAGCACACCCGAGGCTTCGGCAATGGCGGTGATGTTCGGGCGGCCATCTTGTAACGGCAGCGATTCGTCCGTCGCGTGGAGGTCGGCTAGATAGCGGCGAACCTTGGCCAAGTTCGCCTCACCCCGCTCCCGGCCGGGTATTTGACTAATCTTCACGCTGGGCCACCACCTTCAACGGAGCCCGTCCGCCGGCCCTGAATCCGACTGATTTCTTCGCGGAGGGAAGCATTCTGTCGCTCGTAAACCGTCATTCGCTCGGCTCTTTCCCTCTCCTCAAGGACCTGCTGGCCCAGGCGGTTGATTTCCAGGGCCATCAACCGGTTCTGCTCCTGCAACCTTTCTACCTCGCTTCGAAGTTCGGCAATCTTCTCTTCCTTCAGGTCGGAGCCAGTCACCACCTGTCTCCGTTTGTTTCTGAGCTCCTCGAAGCGCTCGTTGATCTCCGGGAACGCCCACTCACCGCTCGGCAATTTCCGGACTATGGTGTTGATGTTGACTCCCGCCTCCCGCGCCAGCGTCCTTTTGCTCCATTTGAATTCCGGTCCGACCACGACCGTCTGACCACTCTCCATCCGGTCCAGCGCTTCCAGCAGTTTCAACCGCGTCTTGCCCGGACGTTCCGCCTGGTAACGGTGCAGGCCAGCCAGTTTCTTCGTTGAAGCTCTCATTTCAGTTCCCGCAAGATCTTGCGGCTGACAGCATGAATGTCCTGGAGGGCCTTCAGGTAAGGCTCCGCCTGAGGCTTCAGCTCCATCAGTTCTTCGCAGTCGCGCTGAACCTTTTCCCAGTGAGGCTTGTGCTCCAGGGTAATAATCGAGTTCGTGCAAGCTCCAGGGTTACACCGTTTGAGCAGCGGCTGATTGCCCTGGGTACAAAGCGCCGACTCCGGTCGGAACCAGCAGTAATTCGACGCCGCGCACGGGTAGACCCGCTGCCCGGATTCCACCAAGTCACGGATCATCTCCTTGCGCAGATAGCTGCCCGCCTCTCCTCGGAACTCCCTCGGCAGGCGACCGTCGGCAATCGCCTCGTCAATCTTTCTCTTCAACCGTGTCCCACCGGGACCGGCCAGGTGCTCCGCCCGGAGGGTTTTGTCGAAACTCTCAAAAAGCAGCTTCTCTTCTTCTTCCATCATCAGCGCCCACAACTCCGGGTCACTCCCAACGTAGTAGTCCGTCATGGGGAGGGAGAGGTGCTTAAAGTGCTCCTTCAGAGCCAGCAGGTTCGTTGTGTCGTGCCGCACCACATGCCGGGCAAAGGTGCGCCGGAACATGTGAGGGTGGATATGGAATACCCGGCCGCGTGAATCCTTCAGGCCCAGCATGGTCAGAAAGTTCTTTAGTCTCACGCGCATCGTCTGGCCCACGAATGGGCTGTCCGATCGCAACCTTTTCATAGCGGGTATCGACATCCAAAGATGGCCCGCCCCTACTCGCCGGCGTACTCTCTGTCCCAACCGCTCCAAGACCGCCGCTGCCTTGGCGCAGACCGGCCCACCCAGCCATTTCGCACGGCGCCCATCCGGGACTCCCTGCATTTTGAACACCCGGCCGCGTAGCCACACCAGGTCCGCTTGACCGGGTTCCTTCTGCGTTTCGCAACAGCCTGCCTGGAGGGAGAGAATTTCGCTGACTCGCATGCCGGTTGCGAACGCGATCAGCACGAAGCAGGCGGTCTGGAGATGGCACAGTTCCACATTCAAGTGACGCACCGAAGGCAGGCCATTTTCGAACTTGCTGCCCTGGAGTCCATAGGCCGCAGGACCGGGTTCACGCACGCAGCGTCTCGACCGGTACATAAAGTTACGCTTTCGCTTGCGCAACTCTTCAACTCGCTCACAAGTGTTCAGCAGGTAGTCGGCGAATCGATCCACGTATTCAAACGATGCCCGAACCAGTGGCCCGAGGATTTCGTCAGGTATGAGCTCGGTTTGCCTTTCGGCTTGCGAAGCGTAGCCGTAGCAGACTACCTGGCGAACCGACTCGCCTTGCAAGGGATGAATGACCAGCCCATCTGCCATCACGCGCCTGTATATGAAGAGCTTCTGGAGGACATTAATACAGTGGTACTTGTAGTTCGGGCTGAGATCCGAATTCAGCACTTCCGCGATGTAATCTTCACAGTGGTGAGGTAATACGTCCTTAAATCGAAGGACCGGGGCCGGATATCCTGCCAGATGGTTGATGAATCGTTTCGCGCGCTGGAACATCGCAGGCAGGGCGCTTGCCGAGAACGGCGCCGAGTCGATGGGATGCCAGCGCAAGGCATAGATGAATTGCTTTAACGCCGTGAGCAGGGACCAGAATCGCGGGTCCGTGAAGAGGCCGCCATGGGGCAGTCGGAAGGACCAGCATATGGTCTTTTCCGAGTTGCCACGCGAGGGGTTTCTGTCCTCGTTGGAAAAGTCCCATAGATCCTCATGGAATCTCGATACGTCGGAGACCTGCGGGTTGTCACCATTACAGCCGACGAGCCGTTGGACCGTCGGACCGCCTCTCAAGGCTCGCGTGGACTCAGGGTTCATGCCAGGATTCCCTTCGCCACCAGGAGCGGTCTTTGTCCCTGACCATTCGTCTTCGCCTCAGCGGCCTTGACCTGCTCGGGCCGAAACGCGGCAATGATCTGCTCTTCGATGATGCGCACGCCTTCGCCATAGACTCTTTCCCAGTCTTCCCGCCTCATCTCGATCTTCAAGGACCTCAGCCGATCGCGCGTGGCAATCACTTGGGGCAAGTCTTCCAGGAACCAAAGACCGTTCGGGCAGCTAAAACAGGCATGAAACGAGGTGCAAGGGCGTCCTCTCTCTTCGCCCGGCTGCGGCGAATCGTACGGATTGCGGCAAGTGCCGCACCCCGTGTCGAACCGCCCGGCCACAATCTTCTGCGCCTGGGCCTTTGGCAGATCCAGTCGCGCTACGCCCAAAACGCGTTTCTCCGGAATCACCGTGACCCGCTCAATCATGCGTTCCTGGGCCTTCTGGATCGCACGCGCGTTGAAGGGCTCTGTAATGTGGTTGAGCAGATACTTTACCGTGGTACGAAGATGCGCGTGCTGAAGAAACTGCTGGACTTTGCGGAGGTTTCCGCCCGTCTCCAGATAGAGTTGGGTCGCCGCCGTCGGCCGGATGTTCACCAGCGTGAACCGCGCCAACCGATGACGGTTTATAAACTCAGCGATGCACGTAGTGAAATTTCCAGCTGACCTGGTGCCCGGCGAAATGAGCCGGCATTTAAGCGCGGCGTTCGGGCTGAAGTAGAGGAAGAGTTGGTCGCGCTCCGGGGGATCCGCCGCAGACGCCAGCGGCTCCGTAAACTGACACAAAAACTGAACCAGCTCCACCACGCCCATCTGGTTCCGACGATCGGCACGATGCAACTGTCTTTGTTGCTTACCAGCGCGCGGCTTGTCCCAGGTGCAGTAGAAAAGGTTCTCGTCGATTTCATGCGGGCTAAGGCAATCTCTCTGCAGGCCATACAGCGCCCGCGGATTGATGCCGGTGCGGGCTGCAATGATCACCATGAACGGTATGAGATGCTGGGCGCTTGTGGGCCCATCGCCCGGCTTGTAGGCGTCCCGGATCTTCCGCACCTCGTCTTCCGCTGCAGCCAGGATTTTCTGGAAATCGATGAGAGAGAGCGTCCTCGACTCGGTTCGATCATTGTCGGCTCCCGGGAACAGTTTCTTTGGCGTGGAGAAGAACGGCGGAAACTCATCGGGATAAAGCCGCTGCGCTCTGCGCAAGAAGTGGCAGCAAACGCTGAAAATGTTCGCGGCGGTCCTTCGCTTCAACTTGTGCTTACCAACCAGCCAAACCGCAAACTCTTCCAGCAAGTCGGTGGTGAGATCTTTGGCGGTCTGCACGTCTGCTTGGCTTGAGGAGCGAAAGTTCAGAAACCGGTCGAATAGTTTCAGAACTTCTGCTGTTCTCCTGACGGTTGCCCATCGCGGGCTGGGCTGGTGCATCATCCAGAAGTTGTTGGCCAATACCCTGGCCAGTTCCGGGCGAGAGGAGAGAAACGCCAGGTTTACGGAGAAGGGATGGCCTCCTGCCGGCTCGAAAAGCTGAACCAAAGGAGCGTTGGCAGCTTGCAGTTGGACTCGGTCGTGCTTGTGAAGAGTCGCCTCCTCCACCGATCCCCATCGTTTTCCGGCGCCATCTTTTCGCGTAGGTTATCCTTCCAACAGCCGATCCACAAAGCTGTTGTGCGTTTCAATCACCTCACTTCGCATTCGCTCGGTGAGATGAAGGTATCGTTCCGTCGTTGCCATGTGAGCGTGCCCCAGTTCCATTTGCAGCACCTTCAGCGGATTTGGGGCCCCAATGTCCTGGAGGTAGGCCAAGCGCTCGACGGCGTAGCAGTGCCTCAAAACATGGGGAGTAATCTTCAGGTCCGTCCGTTTGTGGTTGGTCGAGAACACACCCTCGATGGCCGACGTCTGCAAAGGCTTCCCCCCGCGTCCTACAAAAACGGTGACGGGGCTGGCCGCGCCGGCTCTCACGTGCCGTCGGCGTTCCATATGGACGTACCGGTCAATCGAGCGCAGCAACCGCACGGGAAAGAGGACGGCTCTGCGCTTCTGCCCTTTGCCCGTGATCTTAATGGCCACACTTTCCTTTGGAATTGAACCTGGGTCGTCAGGGAGGGAATCCAATAGCAGCGTGCACACTTCAGCGCACCGCATGCCGGTCAACCACATGACCTCGGCCAGCAGTTGGTCTCGCCAGTTGCGGAAGCTCCTGATGAACCGCCGCACTTCATGCCGGGGTGGAAGCTGCAATTCTTCCCTCGCCTCCCGCAGCCTTAAACTGTTTCCCAGCACGAAAACTGAATCGGGTCCCCCCTGCCCAGGGGAGTCTCCCCGGCCACGGTGAGGAATTCGCGACAACTCGAGTTCGAAGGGGAGTGCAGTGAGCCAGCCCTTCCTATGGGCGAACCTGTAAAACTGGCAGATCAAGCCCAATTTGTAATTGATGGTGCCCCGCCTGAGGACCCTGCCGGTGTGGGGACTCGCTTCCATTGCCAGGAGGTTCCGGTAGGTCGCGAGGTTGAGTTCTGTCACATGTCGCCACGGCACTCCAATTCCTTCGCAGAAACTCAACCAATCCGCAAAATGGTACGCGTAACTCCGCCACGTCTTCGCTGAGCTGGTCCTGCCATTGACAACGCTCAACCACGTCAAGAAGGCATTCGGCTCAACCTCCCACTTCATCCGAGAATCCAGGAGAAACGGCCGTCCGACATGGTCGAAGAACACATGCATAAGCCCATGAGACGAACTCCAACTGGATTGGTTAGCGGATGCCCTCAAACGCGAGTTCAGGCATAGACCCAGCTAGTCGAAGATAAGTCCACCCTCCGGGACGGTCAGATCCCGAAAACCCGCATCGATTCAAATCAAACATACAAGAAAAATCGCTTAGATAAGGGCCTGTCTGGATACATCAAGAGCGCATTGAGGCCCACACTCATCACCGAGTGGTTGCCCCGGTGTTCCTTGAGGGCGCGCTTGACGTCATCCTCCAACTGTCGGTAGGCCGCGCGCAACGGAGGGTCCATCTCGACGCCGACGACCTCTTCAGTATAGGTTGGCAGGTCGCATGCGATGTCCTCGAGCGAGATAACTGCTCCCAGCTCCATCAGGAACTGTCCGAAAAGCAGCGGAGAGGCTCCCGGGCGGCGTTTGACCTGGGCGGCCACGCGGGCCTTGGAGCAGGCATTGTCGGCTGGCTGGATGGTTGTGATTTTCTCCAGCACCCCGTACGTTTCGGCGAAGGACCGCATACCTGCTTCGCCCCACTCATAGCCGAGCCCCACCATCTTCCCTCCCTCCAGCCGAAACAGGAGA
>Ga0306924_10006059_pt1 | contig 12015 bp, 10 predicted proteins | sample sta12Can44000111_FD_203756 | JGI IMG/M metagenome (GOLD analysis project Ga0306924, IMG submission 203756) | Lab enrichment of tropical soil microbial communities from Luquillo Experimental Forest, Puerto Rico - statanox.12C.anox.44.000.111 (v2)... | ecosystem: Environmental > Terrestrial >... | reverse complement strand
GGCACTAGAGAGAGTCAACTGACCAAAAGGCGGCCTTTACGAAAAATGAATAGCGTGTCGAAGCCAAGCTGTTGCACAATGCTGGCGTTTAACCGCATCTTCCAGGACGACACACCCGACGACAAAGCTGCAATTCAGCCTCTACTCAATCAAGTCGTGGTCTATCCTCTCTCCCAGTTCGACGGCAAGATGAAGACGAAGGATTGGAAGAATACGCCGAGCTTCCCAGCGCAGGGGGCAAAAGGGGGCAAATAGCCTAATGATCTGGTTCGTGCGAAGAATTTCAGCGGCATGAGTGACAGCCGGACCACAGATCCCATGCAGCTCAACCGGGTCTGCGTAATTAGCGCTGCTCAGACAGCTAGCGTGTTATAGGTGCTTTCAACAACATGGAACAGCGAGGAGCTCACGCGTTGGAAGAGAAAGCTATTCTCGAAACCTGCGCAGGCGAAGCGAAGTCTTGATCGCAACGGTCCTCTCGATCCGCGCATTATCCACGGTCCGAACCCTTCTCTTGGATAACTCGATATGTCAAGGCTTCTGTTGCGCCTCCCATTTAACCAGTACGGTTAGGGACGGACTATCTCCGCCGGCTTTGCTGGGCACAAGCGTCAGAATCCTCTGCCCGTCCGCGGCCACGTCGTAAGGATAGCAGACGATTCCCTGTGGCTCCGAAACCCGGAACAAAGCGCTGGGCGTCCCGAATTCCAGGCTTTGCGGAACGTTTCGGACCGAGGCTACCATCAATGTTCCGTCGAGCGCCCGATAGAACAGCTCTTTGCCATCCCGGCTCCAGCGCGGGAAACTCCCGCCGCCATTGGAAACTCGCCACCTGGGACCGCCCGCAGGAAAGCTCGTGGCATACACTTCATTGAAGCCCCCAGATTCGTCCGAAGTGTAGGCGATCCACCTGCTGTCAGGAGAAACTTCTCCTTGCAATTCATTAAACGGAGTCTTCAGGAACAGCACCGGCTTTCCATCTCCATTCAATGGGAGAAGCCACAACTCATTCCGGCCTTCTGGATTTAGCTGGGTATAGACCAAGTACCGACCATCTGGAGACCAGTCGTTCAAATAGACATTGCGTTGCGACTCTAAGACCGTTTCTTCTTGGCCTCCTCCGCCTGTGGTTCTCTCCAAGAGCTTCCTGCCAAGCAGAATGTGGTAGCCAATTCGCTGGCTGTCGGGCGACCAGGCACCTGTCCCGAACGCTCCCGCAAACGTAAGGCGGCTCGGGATCGCGCGCGACAATTCCAAAAGCCAGAGGTCGGAGTGCGCCGACGGATCCGCAAGCACGGCTGCGATACGTTTGCCGTCCGGCGAAATACGCAATGACACATAGCGGTCGGGTTGGCCCACCGTGCTCAGCATCTTGCCTTCCCGGTTAAGCCAAGTTAATTGATAGCGGTCACTGCCCGTTCCGAAAAGAATTGTGCCATCGTTGGAAGCCGAGATACTCGAGTGTACGTAAGCTGGCGCTGCAGCGACCAATTCCGCGCCCGGCACGGGCGCGGCATCGCCCAAAAGCCGTGCTTTCTTGCTATCGAAACGTTGAGCCACCAACGTTTGCTGACGGAGCCAATACAGATACTCTGGGTGTCTCCCGCGCGACGGCGAGTAGGCAGCGCCAGCTGAAGCCTTTAGCACCAGGGTCTTTTCTAAGGGTCGTTCCAAAGAACCCACGTATATCGAACCGCGGTCCATGTTTTCGCCCCAAGAGAAAAAGATGAATTCTTGGCCATCTTGTAGAAACATAGGCCATCGGAGAGTGCTTTCGCCTTCAGCCTGGTCAACAGTGGTCAAAGGCGTAAACGACCCTCCCGTTGCGCTCACCTTCCAGAGACCGGTGGAGGCATTAGGGGCAAAAATGATGATTCCCCCCGAACTCCAGGCCCCACCACGGCCATTGGACGCGGGGGCCAGGGTCACTGGGGGCCCTCCCGCCAGGTCGATTCGCTGAAGTTTGCCGTTGGCGAAAAATCCGACCGACTTCGAGTCCGGCGACCAGAACGGGAATTGAGCATTCTCGGTGCCAGGCAATTCGTGCCCAGCAGTCGAGTCCAGCGTCTGGACCCAAAGCTTTGGACTTCCGCCGGAAGTGGCGACAAAGGCGACAGTGTGGCCATCCGGCGAGATTGCGTTGCCACCGCCAACCCCAAGAAGAAAGTTCCCTCCAGGAGGAGGTTCGATCTTGAACCGCAGCGGGCGTTCTTCAATCTGACGTTGGGGCCAAGACGACCAGAACGCTCCGATCGTAGCGATGACCGCTGTCGCCGTGACAATCCACGGCCAACGCGAGCCGGTTTGAGCTGGCAAAGAGGGCTTTGGCTCAACCGCTGATTCCAAACCGAATCTCAAATCGCGCGCGGTTTGCCAGCGCTCTTCGGGGTCTTTGGCCAGGCACCGGCGAATCGCGTGGTCCAGCGCCGGTGGGGTCATCGGCTTGATCGAACTGATTGGTGCCGGCTCTTTTTCGAGAATCGTAGACGCCACGCTCAACTGGCTTTTCCCCTCGAACGCCTTCTTCCCCGTCACCATCTCATACAGCACCGCGCCCAGGGAGAAGATGTCGCTGCGACCGTCCACCTCCTTGCCCTCGACTTGCTCGGGCGACATGTACTGAAATGTCCCGACGATCGTCCCATCTTGCGTCACTGGCGGTGCGGCTTGCGTCACCGTCATCGTCGCGAGACTTGTCAGCGGCGCCGCCGGTTTCGCCAAGCCAAAGTCCAGCAGCTTCGCGCCTGTCGTCGTCAGCATAATGTTTCCCGGCTTCAAGTCGCGATGAACGATTCCCGTGCGATGGGCTTTGTCCAGCGCGTCCGCAATCTGTGTCCCATATTTCGGCACTTGCTCGAGCGGCAGCGGCCCTTTTTCTAACCGCTTCGCCAGTGTCTCCCCTTCTACATATTCCATCACCAAGTAGTCCACACCGTCCTGCGAACCGATGTCATGCAATGTACAAATGTGGGGATGGTTCAAGCTGGAGATGATCTTTGCTTCCCGCTCAAATCGCTGCTTCATTGCCGGATCCACCGACATCTCCTTCGGCAGAATCTTAATCGCCACGATACGCTTAAGACGCGTATCCCGAGCGCGGTAGACCTCTCCCATGCCACCAGCACCGAGGAGCGCTGTGATTTCATAGGGGCCAAGCTGTGTGCCTGGAAGAAGGGTCATAAGAGACCGTGATTATAATCCCAAGAAACGTCGCCCTCTACGTTCGCCCCTCGAAGGCAGCGTTTCGGAAGCTCTCAGCTGGGGCCGCAAACGGGAATATCTATCACGGGCTATAATCTGCTGACGCGAGCGACCAACGGTTAGGTGCACTCCGGTGTGGCGGTGACTGCCCGACTTTAGGACGCCATCGAATCACGACGTAGGCCTATGGTTTCATAATCTCTGCGGCGGGTTATATGAGAGATCGTTCATTTGATTTGTCGATGAGAGCGGCAACGCTGTCTTGACCCAGTCGGGTCGCGGAATGCTTAAGTAAGTGCAAGGGAGGTACCCATGAAAGGACAGTCGTCTTTAATTCTCATCGGTTTACTTCTGCTCTTAGGTCTGAATAAAAGCGGGGCGCAAGAGGCACCGCAGCTCTTCCCAGTTGGCGAGGTCCAGCGATCGGTTAGCTTCGGTTACGCCAACTTCGACGTGGTGATAGCGGGGGTCGCAGGAGGAGATCGCGTGGTTTTCGTGGGTGAGCCGCTCAACGGAAGCGTGGTGGCGCTGGAGAGGCTCACCGGCCGACTGATCGGCCAGCTGCCACCGCCCCCGAATGGATTCGTTCTTCCCTTCATCATCCATTCTTTGGGGACGAGCAGGTTGGCGGTCCTTGACGCAGGGGGCCTACCCCAGCCTCTTCCCTTCGTACCTGCCAACCCAATCATCTACGAGTATGAATACAGCTTCAGCCCAGAATACGGGTTCTCCGCGAGCCTTGTTCGCACCGTCAGCTTTGCGGGTGTGCTCGTTGGCTTTCCAGAAGACTTTGTGCGCTTGGATGACGGCCGGTATTTACTCTCTGACGCAGTGCTGGGCAGCATTTGGATTGTGGAACCCGATGGGACGATAGTACGCGGCATCGTCCCGAAAAGCTTCAATCCCGAAGATCTCATTCCCACACTGGCATTCTGCCCGACCATGCCCGAAATCACCGTGAACGGCTATCCGTTTCTCTTCACGGGATCGACGCTGCCGGGAGTGTCGCCGTTAGCCGTTCGCGACGGTACTGTCTATTACTATTCGCCCTGCGCTCGAGGCGTCTACGCCTTTCCCCTAGCGATCCTCTCCGATGACCGCCAACCGTACCAGCGAGCCACCGATATTCAATTGGTTGCGCCGACCCCGTCCGACGTAGAAGTCGAGGAGTTGCTCAATTTCAGTTTCAATCCTTTTAACCCCTCGGATCGATACCTCTATGCGGCTGATCCACTGAAGCTCCGCGTCATTCGCATCGACCTTTCGAACGGTGAGAGGCAAGTGGTCGCCTCAGGCTCGAAGCTATTCGACTTCCCCTCCTCGCTGGGTTTCCTGCCAACCATCGGTCCTGTGTCTGAGCTTGTCGTTGTTTCCAACCAGCAGGAGCGCACGCCGCTTACGAATGACGCCGTGTCAGAAACAACCTTCAACCTGCCATTCATCGTTGCGAAGATCCTTGTTACTCCATGAAAAGAACTACCGACCGAGTCGCATAAGTATTACATTGATCCCATTCAGAAGCACTCCTGAGTGGTAAATGATCAAATCGGTATCGATCAAGTACCTAAAGCGGCGAAAGGGTTCCCTCCGTGCGAAAAGTTGCTGACCACTCACAGAGAATCGTGACTATTTCCGCATTGATGCTTCGCGCCTTTCGGTACCGGGGTGTCAGAGTAGAGGACTCCTGATCAGTTCTTTGGTCAATCCAACCGTGCACCTTGACTTCTATCAGATTTCGCAAGGGAGGCAGGAAGCTTTCGCCTGTTGCGGAAGAGTTCACGGCGTTTCTGAAGAACCACCTCGTTGAGTGGGCCCGGAAATCCTGTCGATCAAGGCGAGGGATATTTCATTCTCAACGTCACTGAAGGCCCCGACGGTGTTAATAGCGGTGAGGGCAGAAGACAGTTCCCAAAGAATGACGACTGAGGACTGACCGATCCGCGCACTCGTGAGGATTACGGTTGTTCATATTCCCGAACGTGAGACTTCACTTCGTGTGGCTGCCGACCATCCACCCGGAGCGCATCCGTGCTGAAACGAATCGGTTGCCTTGACTAGCTGTGTGGCTGGATAATCGCCTATCCATCTTGTATCCGGGAGGACGCTTTGGCTCAGCCTCTGGTGCCCTCGACTGCGTTCGCAGATGCATGGATTCAGGTCGATCGGACTGAAAACCAACGCTTCTTTGTGAACCTTCTGGATGCTACCCGCAATCGCCTTCTTGAACGCGCTCGCACGTCGCCCATGGAGTTCTTTGCGCCATTAGCTCTCCGCCCCGGACTCGACGTACTTGACGTTGGCTGTGGTACGGGGGACTTTCTTCGCCTGCTAGCTCCGATTGTTTCTCCGGGGACAGCCGTTGGTGTGGATCTCAGCGAGACCATGATTGCCGAGGCGCACCAACGTTCTGCTGAGAACGTCGGCAACCTCTCGTTTCGGGTTGGGAGCGTCCTGGAACTTCCGTTCCCGGCGGAGAGCTTTGATCGCGTCATTGCAACGCAATTACTCCTGCATGTCCCCGATCCCCAGAGAGCGTTGGTGGAGATAAAACGAGTTCTCGCCCCTTCCGGTGTAGTCTCGATCACGGAAATCGACTGGGGAACGCTGGTCGTGCAATCGTCGGACAACGAACTAGGGCGCCGATTCAGCGACCTCGCCTGCAGGGAGCTGCGAAATGGGCTCATCATACGAGAGCTTCCGGGCCAACTTCGCGAGCTTGGATTCAATCACATTCTCATCGCGCCTGAAGTTGAGGTCGCGCAGGATCTTGATGCGTTTTATAAATGGTTTGTAGAGCCGTCGCTAAAGCATTTCACGAAAATAGGGGCGTTTTCTGAAGCCGAAGCTGACGCGTTCCTTAGCGACCTTAAGGAACGGGCTCGGCGAGGGCACTATTTTTCTTCTCGCGCTTACTACACAATCCTCGCATCGCAATCGAGCTGAAAACTGCCTTAACACATGCAGGCACAGACGGAACAATTGACGCTCGGAGAAGCTTCTGATCGCTTGGATCGTCTTCCCGCGTCACGGTTCCACGCGAAAATACTGATTGTCGCTGCCCTGTCACTGCTGTTCGACACATTGGATACGGCTGTGACCGGTTTTGTTCTCGCATCACTGCGCTCAGTCTGGCACTTCGATGCGAAGACGATCGGCGTCGTCTCGGCCATCGGGCTATCAGGCTATCTTGTGGGCTCTGCCATTTGTGGCTTTGTCGCCGATCGTATCGGTCGAAAAAAGACGATCCTCTTTACGCTAATTCTGTACTCAATCTTTTCCGCATCTCGAGGACTGTCCAAAACACTCAGCCTATTTGCCTTGTTGAATTTTTTTACTTGGTTCTTCGTCGGAGCTGAGAGTTCAACTGTTCCGCCCTACTTGGCGGAATTGTGGCCTTCACGAATACGAGGGAAATTAGTTGGCTGGATGATGGCTTTCTTCGGAGCTGGCATTGCACTCTCATCACTCTGGGCGCTGCTGACCATTCCGACCCTGGGCTGGCGCTGGGCGTTGTTCCTGACCGCTCCGTTCGCGCTTATCGGTGGAGTCATGCGATCGGTGCTACCCGAATCGCCCCGGTGGTTGATTCGAGCCGGTCGTCCGTCCGAAGCGGAGACCGTCCTCGTACGAATTGAGACGGAGGTTTCGCAATCCACCGGTCGCCCCCTCGCGCCAGTCATTCCGGGCCGAAGTGGGCAAGAATTGTCTGCAAGGCGGGCGGACCCAAGAGAATTGCTCGGAGTAGCGTACCGAAGTGTTACGCTCATGCGTTGGGCCGCCTGGTTCGCGGAATACGGCGTACTTTACACATACCAGATTTTTCTCCCAACGATACTGTCTACAGAAGGGCGTTCGATTATGAACTCTTTCCGATATTCGATCGTCATATATTCCGCGGTAATTCCCGGCTATGTACTGGGAGGATATGTGGTCGAGTGGCTCGATCGCAAATACGCGATCTTTCTCTCATTTGTTGCAATTGCCGCGTTTGGAACACTATTTGGACACTCGCGATCGCCGGCCGAGATAATGACGTTCGCCGGAGCAACAGTTTTCTTTATCTCCCTTGGATCCACTGCGATATACACCTACACTCCCGAACTTTATCCCACGGAGATTCGCGCGACCGCGATGGGGATCGCGTCTGCGTGGGGACGAGTGGGCGCCGTGACCATGCTGTTGGTTTTCGGACATTTCTTTGTGATCCACGGCAAATCGCTGATATTTCTCATTATCGACCCGATTCTCATCATTTCCCTAATTGTGGTTCTTTGTGTTGGTCCACCAACTCGCGGAAAGCCCCTTCAAGAGGCATAGTTCGGTGTCTGTGTCTGCAGAGAACCTGAGCGGATGACGGCAACCCTGAAGTAACCAGCATTGGGTAAGTGTAGCCGACAAGGACTAAGCGGGGACTTCTCAGGCCGCCGATAGGCCGGGCCGAAGTCCCCTGCACGTCCCTAGCAAGTATTGGAAGGACTGCGCTGGTCGCATCGAATGGCACTCATCTCATTCCACTATCTAACCAGGATGTCCTCGTTTGCTCAGCACGCGGTCGACCATCACCCCGGATAGACCGAGATAGTTCGCTGGATCTACAAGTTTGGTTAGCGCGACTCTGTCGAGGCTACGCGAAATCTCGGGGTCTTCGACGAGCAGATCGATCAGTGGCCGACCAGTTTCATTCACTTGAAGACAGATGTTGTAGACCAAGTCGTGCGCGTGTTCACGGCCCAAGTATGGCGCCAGACCCATCATAACGGCCTCGGACACGATCAATCCATGGGTCATATCGAGATTGGCGCGCATTCGCTTTGGGTCCACCTGCAAGCCCGACAGGAGGTTGCGAGCTTGGGAAAGAGCTCCAGCCGAAAGGAGAAATGCTTCGGGCAAGGCAATCCACTCAATCTGCCATGGGCCGCTCGCACGTTCATGATCTTCGATCATCGCGTCGAGTAGTGCGGCGACGTTTTGCCGGACTGCGGATGTACATGCCTGTATGTATTCACACGAAATCGGGTTGCGTTTTTGCGGCATCGTGCTGCTTGACCCACGCCCGTACTCAAAGGGTTCGAATACTTCGCTGACTTCGGTCTGCATCAGCAGCTTGATATCGGTCGCCAGTTTTCCTAAAGTCCCGGTAACGAGTCCCAAGAAGCACCCGACTTCCGCAAAGCGATCTCTTGTCGTGTGCCAGACAATCTCAGGTTGGCCCAATTGCAGCTCCATCATGAGCGCGGACTGCACTTCGAGTCCACGCGTCCCGAGTGAGGACAGATTTCCTGCGGCGCCCGCAAACTGTCCGACCAAAACGCGAGAGCGCATTTCGACGAGGCGTTCCTGGTGCCTCTCAAATGCCGCCAAGAGCACGGCCATCTTTAGACCGAATGTGACGGGGACAGCGTGCTGTAGGTGGGTTCGTCCGGCCATGGGCGTATCGCGGTAACGTTTGGCCAAGCCGGCTAGCGTTTCACAAATTGCGGCGAGTTCCTTCTCCACTAACTGTAAGGCCTCCCTAATCTGCAGGACCGTCGCAGTATCGGTTATATCTTGCGTCGTAGCGCCGTAGTGGCAATACTCCCCAAGCTTCCCAGTGCACAAAGAGACCAACTGCTCGACGACGGGTTGCACGGGGTATCCGACCAATTCAGTTCGTGTTCTAAGTCTCCCGATATCGAACTCGTCCGCCCAAGCGTGTTTTTGGATTTCGTCTGCGGCTTCGCGGGGTATGATTCCAAGACGGCCTTGCACCCGAGCCAGTGCCGCTTCAACATCGAGGTACTTCTGTAGTCTGTTTTCGTCGGAGAATACGCGCCGCATGGGCTCAGTACTAAAAATGCCTCCAAACACAGAAGAGTCGATCGGAGTCGAGGCGATTTGGCGACCTGCCTCGGCTTCTCCAGGATGGCGAGGGATTGACGGGTTTTGTGGTGCGATTACGCTTGCTGGAATTAAATTCCGGCCAGTCAGCATTCCGCCCATAATTGCAGAGCACTGGATGAGCTGCCTGCGGGTTAGGATGTCCATATTGGTTCCTCCAACGCTGGTAGTTTTGCCAAACCAGCCTTACCGTAACTCCACTACTCTAACCCGCGAGGCTGTCTCATAAATCTTCGTCTCCAAAGAAGGACGAGACGGGAATCCTGCAATCGCGGAGTTCCGAGGGATCACACAGTGGCAGCAAACCCAGTAAGCCCAAAAATCGCGCAGATCATGATTGACGGGCTAAGCGCAAAGTGGGTGAGGTAAGCAGAGCATCGAAGCGCGGTTAAAGAGGACCGCGAACGATGCCACGCAAGCCTTGCTCGAAACGAACACGCCCAAAACCAAAAGCAGTCCTTCGGTTACCTGACTTGGACAAGGCTAAATCCGCCGTCCTGAACAGCCTGACCTCCGCTGATGCCCGGCGAGGGTACCGGCACGCTATCGATGAATTTGTCTAATGGTACTGCTCGGAGCCTAGGCTCTCTTTCAGCCGAACGGTTGTCCTCCGCTATCGGATTCATCTCGAATCTCGCCTGTGGTCTGCAATAAATGTGTGATCTTGAATCCTGACAAGCGCATACCGCGGGGACCCCCGTGCGTCGCGTGGACCTGCCTGGAAACGTTGCCGTCGCGAAGATATACGGAAAGGCGAGGAGCGCAGCCCGGCGTTAAGAGGTTGGACGACGCACTCGGCCTTCAAACTCTTGTACATGATTTTGTACATAGGAGGTGGGCATACAGCGGGTTGTGCGGTTCTTGCGTTCGTATGTTTCGAATAAGTTACGTAGAATCAGTAGGCGCGTATCGTTCGATTCCCGCCGCCGGCACCACTCCATTTCCCGCATTTTTAAAGGGTTTTTGATGATTTCTCCAACCTGAACCCTCTACTGTGGCCAAATGGGGCCAATGATTTTTGAGCGGAATCCGGAAGCGTTTCTTGCTGGGGTTCGCGGCTACAGAATTGAGGCGCCCAATTGCTCCCACGAACTCTTGACCGCCTCTTCCAATTTTTCTTGGCGGCCCTTGACCCAGTGGCTATAGTGCTTGGCGGCTACCTTCGTGCTGGCGTGTCCCAGGAGCGCCGCGACGGTCTCAAGGCGCTGTCCTGCGGTGAGCAGATCCGTGGCTGCGCTATGTCGAAAAAGAAGTGGCGTAATGCGTGGAGTGCCGGCCAGATCAAACAGTGTTCGTAAGGCTTCGTCATAGACGCTGACGGCGGATTTCGGTTTCGACTTCCCTGGCCAGAAATAGTAGTCGCCCGGAGCGTCGAACGCCGTGAGCGCGTTGGTGACTTCTGGGGCAGAAGACGTGGGTTCCGGATTTGGCGGTTCGTAGATGTAGCCTGCCATTCTTGATGTGATCCTTCCGCAACGTCGCGTATCCGCAATCCCGCGAAGCGCAGCACCAGAACAAACGCACGGAGTCGAAGGCGATTGATTTTGTCTGGATAGACGTCGCAGGCTCTAAGTATCTTCGAGAACTCCTCCTTTCTTATTGGAACGATTTGCTTATCGACGGTCTTACCTGGCTTGATGGTCTTGTGGCGCTGCCCACAGTAGTGGGTAAAGCCCAAGAAGGTGAAAGTCTCTGGTTTTTCCTCTCCCCGCGCTTTCCGGTCGCGAGCGGCGAACCGCCCGAACTCGGTCATCGAGCAAGGGGTAAGAACCCCAGGCCGGCGGTGGAACTTGCCTTGAGGAACCTGCTCACCGAAGGTTTGTAATCTTTTGCGACACCGATCTTAGAGCGTTAAACACGTCAAGTACTATGTAGTTGCTCCGGCTTGGAGGAGTTGCTGGCAGAGACTCCTAGACTAGCGTTCGAGCAATGCACGAAAGCAACACGTGCGTTTCCTCGTCCCTGTTGATAAACGCGCGTACATGACGTGTTGTGCTGAGTTGGAAGCCGGCAAAACGAATCGGAGCCGCGGTCTTCATAGTGTGGTCCCCTCCGAAGCCTCGGGCGATGGGGCCACCACATTACCGTACTGGAAAGAGCGCATCGCCGGTGGTCTAGGTGCTCCTCTCACCGTGCGAATGCACATCGTGCTCAAATATCCACAATACGGTACTGGCTGGGCAGCACCGGTGTGCCCAACGGGCATTCGATTCGTTTTGGAGAGGTTGAGATTGAGTATCGTTTCGGTTGTTTGACAGACGAGGCGGATCGCGGCACTCGGATTGATTGTCGGCTTTTCGTGGAAGTGCTATGGACCTCGACACGGAGTCTGCAGAATTGAATTCGTCTGCCCGCGGAGGCAAGGTGGAAAACGACACAGCGCTGTGTCCACTGGGTTCGGTACAATTTCGGTACAGCTGAGAGAAAGCATGGCCCACTGGTTCCTAAGCGACACAAGATGAAGCACTTGGATTTTTTGTTCAATATGAAAGGCACGACAAGATTTCCTCGGGAAAGGTCCCTTCCTGTGCAAATATCACCGAATCCGGCTATGTTTCCGGGTTCCTGGCCGTCTATCTAATTTGGCAGATGTAGCGCTTAGGGGCTTTGAAGAGACGATCAGGGCTCGCACCGCTCAAAGCACTGGTTTGATGTCGACGACGGGCGTGCCATCGATGACTTCGATGGGGCCGATGCGCAGCCGGTTCTGGGCGACCTCCCGCACGGTGACGGGATGAAGGCCTAGCGGATTTGGCCGGTCGGGAGATCGCGTCGCAAAGACGCCCGTAAGTGGCCAGCACGAGTCTGAGCGCGGATGAACCTTCAGGACATCGCGTCTAGCCTGATGCAGCCAAGTGACAACGATAATGTTGTCGCCGACCACGAGGCCGTCAAGGCCTTCCGCCAGCAACGGACTAACTTCAAGCCATGCGTCGG
>Ga0306924_10006058_pt1 | contig 12016 bp, 8 predicted proteins | sample sta12Can44000111_FD_203756 | JGI IMG/M metagenome (GOLD analysis project Ga0306924, IMG submission 203756) | Lab enrichment of tropical soil microbial communities from Luquillo Experimental Forest, Puerto Rico - statanox.12C.anox.44.000.111 (v2)... | ecosystem: Environmental > Terrestrial > Soil... | reverse complement strand
TAAGCCGCCATCGTCCGCCCGTACGCCGTCCCGGCGGCGGGCGGGCCGCCACGGCGCACGGGGACGTGCGCACGCGAACGATACGTTATATCATCACGACTCGTTCGCTCCACCGCATTGCGCCATGGCTACCTCATCGTCAATCGCCGACCGCCTGTCCCGCGCCGACGCGTTCGCCGCCGAGCACGGCCTCGCATGGACGCCGCTGCGCCGGCAGGTCTACGAGCGCGTGCTCGCCGCGCAGCGCCCGATCGGCGCTTACGACCTGCTCGCCGAACTCGAGCCGCAGCGCGGCCGGGTGCCGCCCACGACCGTCTATCGCGCGCTGGATTTCCTCGTCGAGCACGGCCTCATCCACCGGATCGAGTCGAAGAACGCGTTTTTCGCGTGCTGCGAGATCGGCCAGCCGCATGAAGGCCAGTTCCTGATCTGCGAATCGTGCGGCGAAACCGTCGAGATTCCCGGCGGAGAGCTGGCGAAGCAGCTGTCCGCGAGCCCGCCTGCGCATGGCTTCGAGGTCCACCATCAGGTCGTCGAGCTGAGCGGCCTGTGCGGACACTGCAAGACCCGGCCCGCACGGGGCTGACGCTGCCGCGCGGCCGCCGCGCCGCCCCATCCACACAAGGACATTCATGACCCTCGCCCCGATGCGCGCCCTGTCGCGTCCGTTCCGCTGGCTTGCCGCCGGCCTCGCCGCGCTGTCGCTCGCCGCGCCGGCATTCGTCCAGGCCGCGCCCGTCAACGTCGTCGCCGCCGAGAATTTCTACGGCGACGTCGCCGCCCAGATCGGCGGCGGCCGCGTCGCGGTGACGAGCATCCTCAGCAATCCCGACCAGGACCCGCACCTGTTCGAGGCCAGCCCGAAAACCGCGCGCGCATTGCAGCAGGCGAAGGTCGTGATCTACAACGGCGCCGATTACGATCCGTGGATGGGCAAGCTGCTCGCGGCGTCGAAGCAGGCCGGGCGCGCGACGATCGTCGCCGCCGATCTCGTCGGCAAGCGCGCGGGCGACAACCCGCACCTCTGGTACGACCCGGAGACGATGCCCGCCGCCGCACGCGCGATCGCCGCCGAGCTGGGCCGCGCCGACCCCGCGCACAAGGGCGAATACGACGCGAACCTCGGCAGGTTCATCGCATCGCTGAAGCCGATCGACGACAAGGTCGCCGCGCTGCGCGCACGCTACAAGGGCGCATCGGTGACCGCGACCGAGCCGGTCGCCGGCTATCTGGCCGCCGCGATCGGTCTCGACATGCGCAACCAGCGCTTCCAGCTCGCGACGATGAACAACACCGAGGCAAGCGCACAGGACGTCGCCGCATTCGAGAACGACCTGCGGAATAAGCAGGTGCGCGTGCTGATCTACAACAGCCAGGCCGAGGCGCCGATGACGAAGCGCATGCTGAAGATCGCGCGCGACGCGGGCGTGCCTGCCGTGAGCGTCACCGAGACGCAGCCGGCCGGCAAGACCTTCCAGCAATGGATGCTCGGCGAGGTCGACGCGCTCGGCAACGCGCTGTCGGCAGGCAAGCCATGAACGCCGCGTCTCACGCGCTCGCGCTCGATCACGTCACGCTCGAACTGGGCGGGCGCACGATCCTGCGCGACGTCACCTTCGCGATCGAGCAGGGCGAATTCGTCGGCGTGCTCGGGCCGAACGGCGCGGGCAAGACCACGCTGATGCGCGCGATCCTCGGCCTCGTGCCGACCGCGGGCGGCTCGCTGCGTGTCGCCGGCGAGCCGGTCGCGCGGGGCAACCCGTCGATCGGCTACATGCCGCAGATCCGCAGCGCGCTCGCGGGCCGGCGCGTGCGCGGCTACGACTTCGTCGCGATGGCGGCCGACGGGCATCGCTGGGGGCTGCCGCACGCCAGCGACGCGACGCGCCGCGACGTCGACCGCGTGCTGGATCTGGTCGGCGGCACGGCGCTCGCGCGCCGGCCGCTGTCGGAATTGTCGGGCGGCGGACGGCAGCGCCTGCTGCTCGCGCAGTGCCTGCTCGGCAGCCCGAAGCTGCTGCTGCTCGACGAGCCGCTCATCAGCCTCGATCCGAGCCACCAGCGCGGCGTCGTCGAACTGGTGCGCCGCGTGCAGCGCGAGCTCGGCATCACCGTGCTGTTCTCCGCGCACGAGCTGAATCCGCTGCTCAACGCGCTCGACCGCGTACTGTATCTCGGCAACGGGGTCGCGGCGCTCGGCACCGTCGACGAGGTGATCACGAAGCCGGTGCTGTCGCGCCTGTATGGCTCGCCGATCGACGTGATGCGCGTCAACGGCCGGATCTTCGTGATGTCGGGCGACGTGGAAGTCGAGAAACACGACCACGAGCACGAAGGCGACGACGATCACGCGCATGGCGGCGGCCACGGCCATCACCACCACGGCCACGCGCATCCTCACGACAGCGGACACGCACACGATGTTTGAATACGACTTCATGATCAACGCCTTCGCGGCGTCCGGGATCGTCGCGGTGCTCGCGGGCATCGTCGGCTATTTCCTGGTGCTGCGCGGGCAGACCTTCGCCGGCCACGCGCTGTCGCACGTCGGCTTCACCGGCGCGACGGGGGCCGTGCTGCTCGGCATCTCGCCGATCTGGGGGATGGTCGGCTTCACGCTCGCGGCGGGCATCGGCATGGGGGCGCTCGGCGAGCGGCTCGCGGGGCGCGACGTCGCGATCGGCGTGATCCTGTCGGGCGCGCTCGGCTGCGGCCTGTTGTTCCTGCATTTCTACACGTCGTTCGCGACGCAGGTGACGGCGCTGCTGTTCGGCAACGTGCTGGCCGTGAGCCACGCGACGCTCGTCACGCTCGCCGCGATCGGCGCGGTGAGTCTCGCCGCGCTCGCGACGATGGCGCGTCCGCTGCTGTTCGCGTCGCTGCAGCCGGAGCTGGCCGAGGCGAAGGGCGTGTCGCTGCGCGCCGTGTCGATGCTGTTCCTCGCCGTGTGCGCGCTCGCGGTCGCGGCCTGCACGCAGATCGTCGGGGTGCTGCTCGTGTTCACGCTGCTGGTGGGCCCGGCTGCGGCCGCGCAGAACGTGACGACGCGGCTCGGCGCGGGCGTCGCGCTCGCGGCGCTGTTCGCGCTCGGCGAGGCGTGGCTCGGCATCGTGCTCGCCTATTACACGGACTGGCCGACGAGTTTCTGGATTACCGCGTTGTCGGCGGCGGTGTATGGGACGAGTCTGGCGGGAAAGCTGCGAAGCTAGCCGCGCCGCCCGGCGATACGAGCGGCGCGGCAATCCGGTGCGTTATCCCGCCAGCACCCGCGCATGATGCGCGACGTGGTCCTCGATGAACGACTGGATGAAGTAATACCCGTGGTCGTAGCGTAGATGCCGGCGCAGCGTCAGCGGCTGCCCGGCCGCTTCGCACGCCACCTCGAACACCTCGGGATTCAACTGCGTCGTCAGGAACTGATCCGCGAGCCCCTGATCGATCAGGATGCCTTCCGCGAACTTCCGCGCATCCGCGCGCGCCACCAGCTCGCTCGCGTCATAGCGCTTCCACGTTGCGCGGTCGGCGCCCAGATACCCGGAAAACGCCTTCTCGCCCCACGGGCAGCGCATCGGCGCGGCGATCGGCGCGAACGCCGACACCGAGCGGAACACGTCCGGATTGCGCAGTGCGAGCACGAGCGCGCCGTGCCCGCCCATCGAATGCCCGAAGATGCCGAGCCGCGCGCCGTCGATCGGCAGCTCGGCGGACACCGTCGTGCGCAACTCGTCAGTCACGTACGAATACATCCGGTAATGCGTCGACCATGGCGCCTCGATCGCGTCGACGTAGAAGCCCGCGCCGACGCCGAAATCCCACGCGTCGGTCTCGCCCGGCACGCCCGCGCCGCGCGGGCTCGTGTCGGGCGCGACGAGCGCGAGGCCGTGCTGCGCCGCGTACTGCTGCGCGCCCGCCTTGATCGCGAAGGTTTCCTCGGTACAGGTCAGGCCCGCCAGATAGAACAGCGCCGGCACGCGGCCGTGCGCCGCCTGCGGCGGCAGGTACACCGAGAACTTCATCGGCAGGCCGATCGTCTTCGAGTCATGCCGGTAAAAGCGCTGCTCACCGCCGAGGCAAGCATGTGACGAAACAAGTTCAAGCATCGCTGTCCTCATGCAAAGCTGTCGATCGGTTGTCGACCGAACTTGGCGCTTTAGCGCTTAGTTCGGTCCCATGCAAAGCTGTTGGCGCTTTAGCGCTTACGCCGATCCCATGCAAGGCTGCCGATCAGAGTTGGCGCTTCAACGCTTACTCTGATTCCATGCAAGGCCCGATCAGTACAGCACGACCGAGCGGATCGATTCGCCCTTCTTCATCAGGTCGAAGCCTTCGTTGATCCGATCGAGCGGCAGCGTGTGCGTGATCAGGTCGTCGATGTTGATCTTGCCTTCCATGTACCAGTCGACGATCTTCGGCACGTCGGTGCGGCCGCGCGCGCCGCCGAACGCCGAGCCCTTCCACTCGCGGCCCGTCACCAGCTGGAACGGCCGCGTGCTGATCTCCTCGCCCGCCGCCGCGACGCCGATGATGAACGACTGGCCCCAGCCCTTGTGCGTGCACTCGAGCGCCTGGCGCATCACCTTCACGTTGCCGATGCACTCGAACGAATAGTCCGCGCCGCCGTCCGTCAGCTGCACGATGTGGTCGACCACGTTCTCGACCTCGTTCGGGTTGATGAAGTGCGTCATGCCGAACTTCTTCGCCAGGTCGACGCGCTTCGGGTTGATGTCGACGCCGATGATCTTGTCGGCGCCGACCATTCTCGCGCCCTGGATCACGTTCAGGCCGATCCCGCCGAGACCGAACACGACGACGTTCGCGCCCGCCTCGACCTTGGCCGAGTAGACCACCGCGCCGACGCCCGTCGTCACGCCGCAGCCGATGTAGCAGATCTTGTCGAACGGCGCGTCCTCGCGCACCTTCGCCACCGCGATTTCCGGCACCACGATGTAGTTCGAGAACGTCGACGTGCCCATGTAGTGGAACAGCGGCTTGCCGTCGAGCGAGAAGCGCGACGTCGCATCCGGCATCAGCCCCTTGCCCTGCGTCGCGCGGATTTTCTGGCACAGGTTCGTCTTGCGCGACAGGCAGAACTTGCACTCGCGGCATTCCGGCGTGTACAGCGGGATCACGTGGTCGCCTTTTCGCACCGTGCCGACCCCCGGACCGACGTCGACGACGACGCCCGCACCTTCATGGCCGAGGATCGCCGGGAAGATCCCTTCTGGATCGGCGCCCGACAGCGTGTAGTAGTCGGTGTGGCAAATGCCCGTCGCCTTCACTTCGATCAGCACTTCGCCCGCGCGCGGCCCTTCGAGATCGACTTCCTCGATCGTCAGCGGGGCGCCGGCCTTCCATGCAATCGCGGCTTTCGTCTTCATCGTGTGGCTCCTATCAAGTGTGTCGACGCGCGTTAGCGCTTCAGCGCTTGCTCGCGTCCCCATGCAAAGCTGACATGGCCGCGCCGCGCGTCTTCGCGCACGGCGTGGCGAAATGAAATCGCGCTCGCCATGATGGCGGTTTCACGCGCGCGCCGCGTGCGCGAAACAGCCGTCGCATTGCCCAAATGCGTCATCGGTGACGCCGGCAACGCAACGCGACAAGTGCCAGAGTTTAAACGCCCGCCGTGAACCATGCATCGACTCGCGCGTACAAGTCGTCGAAGCGTGCGCGGCGCGCATCGAGCGCCGGATCGTCGCGCGGCGCCGCGGCAGGCGACGCCGCTGGCGCCAGCGCGCGCAGGCCGTCCTCGCGCCAATGTCCCACCGCGCAGCCCGCGATCAGCGCGGCGCCTCGTGCCGCCGCATTCGGGCAATCGACCGCGTCGAGCGATGCGCCGAGCGCGTCGGCGAGCAACTGCCGCCAGCGCGGTTCGAGCGAGCCGCCGCCCGCGAGCCGGAGCGCCGCGACCGGCATGCGCGTCGCGGCGCCGCTCGCCGCGCGCCTGTCGGCCAAACCCGCACTCGCCGGCCGATCGCCCGCCGCGCCTTCACCGGACGCGCATGCGATTTCCTCAGCCACGTCCGCCGCGCGTATCGCGTCGAGCCCGGCGCGCAGCGCGAACGCGACGCCTTCGAATGCCGCGCGCATCATCGCGCCGCGGGTGTCGCCGAGCCCGAGGCCGAGCCAGCCGCCGCGCGCGTCCGGGTTCATCCACGGCGAACGCTCGCCCGTCAGATAAGGCAGGAAGCTGAGCCGCCCGGACAGCGGCTGCGCGAACGCGTCGTCGTAGGCCGCAGGCCAGTCCGGATAGCCGAGCCAGCCGCGCACCGTTTCGAGCGCAAGCCCGACGTTCTGCATCGCCGCCATCGTGTAGTACGCGCCGCCCGTCGCCGCGCGATAGCGATGCAGGCCACGGCGCGCTGTCGGCAGGCGCTCGGCGAGCACGACGATCTGCCCGCCGCTGCCGGTCGTCAGCAACGCGTCGCCGTCGGCAAACAGGCCGCTGCCGAGCGCCGCGCACGCGGTATCCGCCGCGCCGGTCGCAAGCGGCACGCCGGCCGGCTGGCCGAGCGACTGCGCGGCGTGCGCGCCGAGCGCCCCGCACACCGCCGTCGACGCGCGCACCGGCGCGTACAGATCGCGGCGCAGGCCGAATGCGTCGAGCAGCGTGGCATCCCATTCGCCGGCGGGCGTCGCGAGCGCGGTCGCGCACGCATCGCTCGGATCGGCCGCGATCTCGCCACCGAGCGCGACGCGCAGCCAGTCCTTCGGCTGCACCGCCCAGCGCGCGGCGCGCAACGCCGCCGGCTCGTGCGCGGCGAGCCAGCGCATCAGCGGGCCGGCCATCCCCGGCGCGACCGGGTTCGGCGCATCGGGCCAGTCTCCGGCATCGGCGAGCCTGGCCGCGCGCGTGTCGGGCCAGAGCAGCGCCGGCCGCACCGGCTGGCCGCACGCGTCGATCAGCACGACGCCGTGCATCTGCCCCGCGCATCCGATCGCCCGCACTTGCGCCCGCTCGTCGGCGGGCAGGCGCGCGGCGGCGCGCACGAGTGCCTGCCACCAGGTGTCGGGCGCGGTTTCCGCCCAGCCGGGCTGCGGCGATGACAGCGCATACGGCTCGCTCGCGACCGCCCGTTCGACGCCGCGCGCGTCGAGCGTCACGAGTTTCACCGAGCCGGTGCCGAGATCGATGCCAAGCAGGCGCATTTGAGAGAGTCGTCCGGAAACAGAAAGACAAATGATATCGGGACGCGCACGCCGCGCCCGATTCGTCCCCGGAAACGCGTGTTCGCGGGGGTCGGCCTACGGACTAATCCGCCGGGTGATGTTCCGGATGCCGATTCGCGATCACGCGGATTCGGCGGCACCGTCCATGAAGCGGCGGATAGGTGGCGCGCGGCGTGAACGCAAAAAAACGCCACGGACAGCCAGAATCCGTGGCGTTTTCGTTCAAAGCGCCTGCGCGCGGCAAAAACCGCACGCGGCGCGGCGGCAGGCCGACTCAGCCGGCCGTCGCGGCCTTCGACGCAGGCGTGGCAGCCTTGCCGTAGTCCACCGGCTGGTCGGCCGGACGCGGCGTCTCGCCGGCCCGCTCGACCCAGCCGCCGCCCAGCGCCCGGTACAGATCGACGAGGTTGGTCCAGCGCGCAAGACGCGCGGTGATCAGCGTCTGCTGCGCCGAATACAGGTCGGTCTGCGCGGTCAGCACCGACAGGTAGCTGTCGACGCCGTTCTTGTAGCGCAGGTCCGACAGATCGTAGCGGCGCTGCTGCGCGTGCTCGTTGCGCTCGAGCGCGGCGATCTGCTGGTCGTAGGTGCCGCGCGCGGCGAGCCCGTCCGACACTTCGCGGAACGCCGACTGGATCGCCTTCTCGTAGTTCGCGATTTCGATCCGCTTCTGCACGTTTGCGAGATCCAGGTTCGCGAGGTTCGCGCCGCCCTCGAAGATCGGCATCGCGATCTGCGGCGCGAACGACCACGCCGCCGTGCCGGCCCTGAACAGGTCGCCGAGCGTCGGGCTCGCGGTGCCGAATGCGCCCGTCAGCGAGATGCGCGGGAAGAATGCCGCGCGCGCCGCGCCGATGTTCGCGTTGGCCGCGCGCAGGGTCTGCTCCGCCTCCATGATGTCCGGACGGCGCGTCAGCAGATCCGACGGCAGCCCGGCCGGAACGTCGGTCAGGAAATTCTGCGCGTCGAGCGGCAGCCCGGCCGGCAGATCCTCCGGCAACGGTTCGCCGACGAGCAGCACCAGCCCATTGAGCGCCTGCGCCCGCAGGCGCGCCTGCGACTGCTGGTTCGCCAGCGCGGTCTCGACGACCGTCTGCGCCTGGCGCAGATCGAGCTCCGAACCGGTGCCGTTGTCGAACTTCAGCTTCGTCAGGTCGTACGACGCCTGTGCGACCCTCAGCGTGTCCTCGGTGACCGACAGCAGATCGTCGTACGCGAGCACCGTCAGGTACTGGTCCGCGACCTGCGACACGAGCGAGATCTCGGCAGCCTTGCGTGCCTGCGCGGTCGCGAAATACTTCGCGAGCGCCTGGTCCTTCAGGCTCTGGATTCGGCCGAACAGGTCGAGCTCCCACGACGCGGACAGACCCACGTTGTAGACGCGCGTGATCGTCGGCGCACCGGTCGTCGACACGCCCGCCGGATAGCGCTGGATCGTGCCGCTGCCGACGCCGCTGAGCGTCGGCATCAGGTCGGCGCGCGTAATCTGGTACTGCGCGCGCGCGGCCGCGACGTTCAGCACCGCAACCCGCAGGTCGCGGTTGTTCTTCAGCGCGATCTCGATCAGGTGCTGCAGGCGCGGATCGACGAAGAACTCGCGCCAGCCGATGTCGGCGGCGGCCTGGCCGTTCGCGCTGCGCGCGCCGGCCGTGGCGGCCGGCTGCGTCGCGTAGACACCGCCCGACGGGAACGCCCCCGCGACGGGCGCCGCGGGCCGCTCGTAGTGCGGCGCCATCGTGCAGCCCGTGGCGAACAGCGCGACCGCCATTGCAGTCAAAGCGTGTTTTTGCATCATCACTGTCCCTTCTTCTCGTCGTCGTGGCCGCCCTTCTCCGCCTGATGCAGGTGATCGTGCGCGAGACGCAGCGCCTCGTCGACGTCTTCCTTCTCGCCGCTGAAGATCGCGCGAATCTTCACGAAGAACATCGGGATCATGAAGATCGCGAGGAACGTCGCCGTGATCATCCCGCCGATCACGCCGGTGCCGATCGCGTGCTGGCTGGCCGAGCCTGCGCCATTGCTGATCGCCAGCGGCAGCACGCCGAGGATGAACGCGAGCGACGTCATCAGGATCGGTCGCAGACGCAGGCGCGCCGCTTCGAGCGCGGCCTCGATCGGCCCCATCTTCTCCGACTGCTGCAGCTCGCGCGCGAACTCGACGATCAGGATCGCGTTCTTCGCGGACAGGCCCACCGTGGTCAGCAGGCCGACCTGGAAGAACACGTCGTTCTCGAGGCCGCGCATCGTCGCGGCGAGCAGCGCGCCGATCACGCCGAGCGGCACCACCATGATCACCGAGAACGGGATCGACCAGCTTTCATACAGCGCCGCGAGACACAGGAACACGACGAGGATCGAGATCGCGTACAGGATCGGCGCCTGCGAGCCCGACTGGATTTCCTGGAACGACAGGCCCGTCCACGAATAGCCGATGCCGTTCGGCAGCTTTTCCGCGAGCTTCTCCATCGCCGCCATCGCCTGGCCGGTACTCTTGCCCGGCGCGGCCTGGCCCTGGATTTCCATCGCCGAGATGCCGTTGTAACGCTCGAGCTTCGGCGAACCGTACGTCCAGTGGCCGGTCGCGAACGCGCTGAACGGCACCATCCCGCCCGATCCGTTGCGCACGTACCAGATGTTCAGGTCGTCCGGCGTCATGCGGAACGGCGCGTCGGACTGCACATAGACCTTCTTGATCCGGCCGTCGATGTCGAGGAAGTTGTTCACGTACTTCGACGCCCACGCGATCGAGAACGTCTGGTCGATCGCCGATGCCGTCACGCCGAGCGCGTTCGCCTTCTCGCGGTCGATGTCGACCTTGTACTGCGGCGTGTCGTTCAGGCCGTTCGGGCGCACGCCCTGCAGCGTCGGATCCTTCGCGGCCATCATCAGCAGCTGGTTGCGCGCCGCCATCAGCCCGTCGTGGCCGAGACCCGCGTTGTCCGTCAGCTCGAAGTCGAAGCCGGCGGCGGTGCCGAGTTCCGGAATCGACGGCGGGTTGAACGGAATCACGATCGCGTCCTTGTAGCCTGCGTAGCGACCGAACATCCGGCCGATCAGCGCCTGGACCTTCTGGTTCGCGTGCTGACGCGCCGCGTAGTCCTTCAGGCGGACGAACACGAGGCCCGAGTTCTGGCCACGGCCCGCGAAGCTGAAGCCGTTCACCGTGAACGCGGAATCGACGATCTCCTTCTCGTCCGTCAGCAGGTAGTCGGTGATGTTCGCGAGCGTCTTCGCGGTCGTCTCCTGCGTCGAGCCGGACGGCGTCTGCACGATCACGAACATCAGGCCCTGGTCCTCGTCCGGCAGGAACGACTTCGGCAGGCGCACGAACAGCAGGCCGACCGCGACGATCACGACCAGATAGATGATGAGCCAGCGGCCCGAACGCTTGATCACGTGGTGCACGCCGACGTGATACTTGTCGCGGCTCTGGTTGAACGTACGGTTGAACCAGCCGAAGAAGCCCGTCTTCGCCTCGTGATGCCCCTGCGGAATCGGCTTGAGGATCGTCGCGCACAGCGCCGGCGTCAGAATCAGCGCGACCAGCACCGACAGCACCATCGCCGACACGATCGTCAGCGAGAACTGACGGTAGATCGCGCCGACCGAGCCGCCCGAGAACGCCACCGGCACGAACACCGCCGACAGCACGAGCGCGACGCCGACCAGCGCGCCGGTGATCTGGCCCATCGCCTTGCGGGTCGCTTCCCGAGGCGACAATCCCTCTTCCGCCATCACCCGCTCGACGTTCTCGACGACCACGATCGCGTCGTCCACCAGCAGGCCGATCGCGAGCACGAGGCCGAACATCGACAGCGTGTTGATCGAGAAGCCGACGAGCGACATGACCGCGAAGGTGCCGAGCAGCACGACCGGCACCGCGATCGTCGGGATGATCGTCGCCCGCAGGTTCTGCAGGAACAGATACATCACGAGGAACACGAGCACGATGCCTTCGAGCAGCGTCTTGACCACTTCCTCGATCGACAGGCGCACGAACGGCGTCGTGTCATACGGATACTGGACGACCAGGCCGTGCGGGAAATACTTCGACAGCTGGTCGATCTGCGCGCGCACCGCCTTCGCGGTCGAGAGCGCGTTCGCGTTGGTCGCGAGCTGGATGCCCAGCGCCGCGCTCGGCTTGCCGTTGTACTTCGTGTCGAAGTTGTAGTTCTCGGCGCCGCGGTCGATCTTCGCGACATCCTTCAGGCGCACCTGCGAGCCGTCCTGGTTCACCTTCAGCAGGATGTTGCCGAACTGCTCGGGCGTCTGCAGCAGCGTCGATTCGGTGATCGTCGCCTGCAGCACGGTGCCGGGCTTCGCCGGCGTGCCGCCGATCTGGCCGCCCGCGATCTGCACGTTCTGCGCGCTGATCGCGCTCGACACGTCCTCCGGCGTCAGGCTGTAGTTGGTCAGGCGGGTCGGATCGAGCCAGATCCGCATCGCGTACTGCGAGCCGAACAGCGTGACCGTGCCGACGCCATTGAGCCGGCTGATCGGATCCTTCACGTGCGACGCGACGTAGTTCGCGAGGTCGTAGCGGTTCATGCTGCCGTCTTCGGAGACGAACGCGAGCACGAGCAGGAAGCTGCTGCTCGACTTCGTCACCGACAGGCCGAGCTGCTGCACCACCTGCGGCAGGATCGGCGTCGCGAGCGACAGCTTGTTCTGCACCTGGACCTGCGCGATGTCCGGGTTGGTGCCCGGCGCGAACGTGAGCGTGATCGTCGCCGTACCCGAATCGTCACTCGTCGACGACATGTACAGGAAGTTGTCGAGACCGCTCATCTGCTGCTCGATCACCTGCGTCACCGTGTCTTCCACCGTCTTCGCGGAAGCGCCCGGGTAG
>Ga0306924_10006056_pt1 | contig 12016 bp, 7 predicted proteins | sample sta12Can44000111_FD_203756 | JGI IMG/M metagenome (GOLD analysis project Ga0306924, IMG submission 203756) | Lab enrichment of tropical soil microbial communities from Luquillo Experimental Forest, Puerto Rico - statanox.12C.anox.44.000.111 (v2)... | ecosystem: Environmental > Terrestrial > Soil... | reverse complement strand
TGGTCTGAGGAAAGTCTGCCAGCGCATAGAAGTACCTGTAGTATTCCTCGGGTGATTTCGCGTCCTTCATTTGCGACTTGATTTGGTTGTAGAGCTCAGTATCGCCGTGGCGCGCTGCGACTGTAATCACCGCCGGCGCAAGGGTGCCATCGATCGATGCAGGATCTTTCATATATTCCTGCACCAGGGTCCGCGCCTGACGAATCACTTCGGGATCATTGCCAATGTTGCCCAGGCCCCTGAATAAGACAGCCCGCTTCTGTTTCACCTCGGGCGCATCGCCGGGCTTACCGGTATAGCCCAACTGCTCGAGTGCCTGCGCAAACGACCTACGCAACCAGGACTCGAATTGAGGGCGGTCAGCGTCGGTAACCATGTACTGGTTGATATAGTCGAGATGACCAAAGTAGTTCGACAACAGCACCGATCCGGGCGTGTCCTGCAGCTGAGCACCCAGGGCTAGATAATTGCCGACTGTATGTTGGCCAATGCGCATCAGTGCCCACTCGTCGCCAACCAGCGCGATGCGCTCTTCTGGTGTGAGTCCCCTTTCAATTGCATTGCCCAGTTGATGTAGCGCGGCGGAGTCGTAGTCGAAACGGTAGTACCCCATTGCGGCGGCGTTGGCAAATACCAACTTCGAGCATCCCTTCAAGGTGAACTGTTGCTGGCGCTCCGTCAGCAGGAAGCACTCGGGTTTCGTCGCACCCGCATCATTCACTCCCTTGGCACAGATTGGAATTTGCCAGAGCTGATCGTTGGGTTGCTTGAAACCGTCGGGGGTGTTCAGGTAGCGCCTCTGCGACAGGTTCAACGTCGTATTGCCGCCCTCGCACTTCGCTTCGAGGCCAACGTACGGCTCACCAGGCTGCATTACAAACGTAGGCATGATCCGGTCGATGGGCTTGCCCGAGCTTTGCGCCATCGCATTCCAAAAATCGGCTGCGGTTGCATTACCGTACGCGTGTTCCTTCAAGTAAAGGTTTACGCCGGCTCGAAACGCATCGTGACCGAGGTACTCCTCGAGCATGTGCAGCACAGACGCCGTCTTGCCGTACGCAATGCCGTCAAACAAGGCCTCAATTTCGCCGCGTGACTCAGCCGCCTGATGGATCGGGCGCGTGTTCTTCGTCGAGTCGTCCGCCAGTGAGTTCATGGAGTTTTCGACGACGTCCTGCGAGACCAGCCAGTCCGTTTGCCAGACTGCTACGGGATGCGGCGTCATCCAGGTGGCAAAACCTTCGTTCAGCCAGATGTCGTCCCACCACTGCATGGTGACGAGGTCGCCAAACCATTGGTGGGCGACTTCATGTGCGATGATGTCAGTTACTTCTTTCTTGGCGCCGACGGAAGCGGTCTTTTCGTCGACCAGGAGGGCGGTCTCACGATAAATGATGGCACCCCAGTTCTCCATGGCGCCTGCCTGGAAGTCGGGAACAGCGATCAGGTCCAGCTTCGGCAGCGGATATTTGATTGCGTAATAGTTGTTGTAGTAATGCAGGATCGCTTTCGTAGCTTCCAGCGGAAAGTGCGTCAGGTTCTCCTTGCCGGGAACGGTGCAGACGCGGAGCTTCACTCCGTCCACCTTGTCAGAAGCACACTTCCAGTCACCAACAGTCAGAGCCACCAAATAGCTCGACATTTTCGGAGAAGTCGCGAACTTGACGGTGTGCTGATTGGCGCCAGGTCCGGGAGTATCCGAAATCGCCTCGTTGTTTGATATCGCTGTGTCACCCTTATCGATTACAGCTGTGATGTCGAACGTGGCTTTGTATTCGGGCTCGTCGAAGCTGGGAAATGCGACCCGGGCATCAACGGCTTCCATTTGCGAGACGGCATACTTTCGGCCGTTGTAGGTGCTCAAATAGAGACCGCGCAACTTATCGTTGAGCTGCCCGGTGTACGTGATGTGGAGCCTGCATGGGCCGGGGGGGAGCTGCCCGTCCACCGCGATTGTCGCCATCTCATTCTTTTCATCGGTCGACACCTTGGCGGTTTGCGATTCCGAACCACAAGCCACGGTCACTTTGTGAAACGCGATTTCGACCGCATTCAGCGTAATGCTGTTGCTGGGCTTGTCGAGCTTGAGATCAATGGTTTCGTCACCATCAAAAGAGTTGTTGTCAAAATGGACGGTGAAGGTCAGGGCGTAATGACTGGGAAAGGCTCCACCGGGCAATCGTTGCGCAAATGCAGCGCAGCAGGACAGCAGTGCAACAGTCGAAACAAGCAGGCTTCGTTTCATGGACAGACCTATCGCTTTCTAACAAGAAATGGAGGGTACTTCAGAGCTGAACAGATATACGACGAAACCTACCCCGGGTTCCGCGAAAGGGCTACAACATCTTAGACGCTTTCCCGAGGCAGGTGTGAGCAAGCGACCAGCGGCAAGCATCTCCTCATATTTTGACACATAGGGTTTCCCTTCGTCACTCTCACCGAGGCATCAAGCTGCAGCGCCGGAGAAGTGTGGTTTTGTGTCAGGTTCTTCAACTGCGTGTCTAATTCGCGACCATCTGCGGAACCCCATTAAGAATCGTTCCGCGGCAACGCTTCAGCCCAACCCAATACGCAAGCTCACGGTAATCCTCGACGTCGAAGATGGCAATGTCGGCGTCTTTGCCCGGATCAAGGCTTCCCTTCTGCGACTGGAGGCCGAGAGCGCATGCGCCGTTGTAGGTGCTCGCAACAATGGCTTCGGCGGGGGACATCTTCATGTGCGTACAAGCAACCGATAGCACGAACGGCATGGAGGTGGTAGGGGCGGTGCCGGGATTGTAGTCGGTGGCCAATGCAACCGCCACACCGGAATCGATCAATTTGCGGGCGGGAGGATAGTCCTGAAGCCCGAGAAAGTAGTTCGCAGCCGGCAACAGGGTCGCGAGGGTGTCGGACTGCGCCAGCGCTACGATGTCGGCCCCGCCGACATGGTCCATGTGATCGAGCGAGGAGGGCCGAAACTGCAGGAGCGGCTTAAGCGGGGCCGATGAAAGCTGACACACGTGCGCGCGCAGCCCGAAACCATGCTGCGACGCACAGCGCAGGATCCGCTCGGTCTGCTCCATCGTGAAGGCTCCGCGCTCGCAAAAGACATCGACAAACTGAGCGAGGTCGGACTCTGCGGCTGCGGGAATCATCTTGTCGCAGACGATGCGCACGTAGTCCTCGGGTTTGTCGCGATACTCTGGCGGGACCACATGGGCACCCAGCAGCGTCGGCACCATGGTTCCTGCCCACTGGCGCGCGGCATCCCGAATCGCCTCAAGGGACTTGATCTCCGACTCGACGTTCAGGCCATATCCTGACTTGGCCTCGACGGTCGTCGTACCGTACTGCGCCATTTCCGCGACCGCCCGAAGAGCGTGCCCGGCGAGCTGCTCCCGTGAGGCTTCCCGCACTCCACGAATGCTGGAGCGAATACCGCCTCCCGCCCGCGCAATTTCTTCGTAGCTCGCGCCCGCAATCCGCTTCTCGAAATCCAGCAATCGGGGAGCAGCAAACACAGGATGAGTGTGGGAATCGACAAATCCAGGTAGTACGACCTGGCCGCGACAGTCGATGTCCTGCACATCGCGCCGCTTCGCCAGTTCGTGCCGTGCAACCTCATCGGTCGTGCCTACAGCAATGATTTTGCCGTCAGCCATAAGCGCCCCACCGTCATTGATGATCCTGAGTTCCTCCATTTGTGCGCCGCGGCGTGGCCCATTGTCGCCGCGCAATGTGACAAGTTGTGTAGCGTGGGTTAGGAGAATCGGCGAGGATCGTTTTTCGGAGGCCACTCGGTTCTTGTTGGCAAGCGCAACCCCGCATCCCTCGACTCGGACTGCAGTCCCCGCTCGGGATGACAGGGTTTAGAGCTAAAAATTCGAGACTGACGAGAGCCGATTACCGGTGCGGCTAACAGGTAAAGCCAGTTGCCGATCGCCGGTTGCTAATTGCCGCCTTTCATCATTGGCACCTTCACGCCCTTGTCCTGCGCAAATTGCTTCGCCTCGTCGTAGCCTGCATCGACATGCCGTGCAATGCCGATGCCCGGATCACTTGTCAGGACGCGCTCGATACGCTTCGCCATTGCGTTTGTGCCATCGGCGACCGTGACCTGTCCGGCGTGTTGCGAGTAACCGATGCCGACGCCACCTCCGTTGTGGATCGACACCCACGAGGCGCCACTTGCCGTGTTAAGCAGCGCGTTCAGCAGCGGCCAGTCCGCGACGGCGTCGCTGCCGTCCTTCATCGATTCGGTCTCGCGGAATGGCGATGCTACGGAACCGCAATCAAGGTGGTCGCGTCCCATAACGATCGGAGCCTTGATCTTCCCTTGCTTTACCAGATCGTTGATCGCCATCCCGAACTGCGCGCGCTCGCCGTAGCCGAGCCAACAAATCCGCGAGGGCAATCCTTGGAACTTGATCCGTTTACGCGCGAGATTGATCCATCGGCTCAAGATGCGGTTCTCCGGGAACATCTTCAGCACTAGTTCGTCCGTTGTGTGAATATCGCCGGGTTCGCCCGACAACGCAGCCCAGCGGAATGGGCCACGACCCTCGCAAAACAGAGGACGAATGTATGCCGGCACGAACCCGGGAAAGTCATAGGCGTCCTTCACGCCGTGTTCGTAGGCGAAGGTACGAATGTTGTTGCCGTAGTCGAAGGTTACCGAGCCCATCTTCAGCAGTTTGAGCATGCCGCCGACATGGCGCGCCATGGTGTCAAGCGAGCGCTCGACATATCCCTTGGGATCGCTCTTGCGCAACTCTGTGGCGGCTTCCAGCGTCACTCCGTCGGGCACATAGCCGTTCAGGGGGTCGTGTGCGGAAGTCTGGTCTGTGAGGATGTCTGGCACCACCCCGCGCTCTGCCAGCTCGGGAATAATTTGGCCACAGTTGCCGACCAAGCCAACCGAGATGTTCTCCTTCTTGCGGACGGCGTTCTTCAGGATGCGCAATGCCTCATCCAGTGAATTCACCATGAAGTCGCAGTAGCCGGTGCGAAGGCGTTTCTTTATGCGCTCGGGATCGACTTCGATGCCGAGATAGCAGGCACCTGTCATGGTGGCAGCGAGCGGCTGCGCTCCGCTCATGCCTCCCATTCCGCCGGAAACAATCAGCTTGCCTTCGAGTTCGCCGCCCAGATGCCTCTCGCCTGCCGCCGAGAAGGTCTCAAAGGTTCCCTGGATGATGCCTTGCGAGCCGATGTAAATCCACGAGCCGGCAGTCATCTGGCCATACATCATGAGGCCAGCCTTCTCCAGCTCATTAAACTTTTCCCAGTTTGACCAATGCCCTACCAAATTGGAGTTGCAGATGAGCACACGCGGCGCGTACTCATGGGTACGGAAGATACCGACTGGTTTGCCCGACTGCACCAGCATCGTCTCGTCATTTTCCAGCGCCTCGAGCGACTTGACGATGGCGTGGTAGCACTCCCAATTGCGCGCAGCCCGGCCGGTCCCGCCGTACACGACCAGCTCTTGCGGCCGCTCAGCCACCTCTTCGTCGAGGTTGTTCATGAGCATGCGCATGGCAGCTTCCTGTGCCCATCCTTTGCAGGAGAGTTGGTTGCCGCGCGGCGCCTTGATGGGCGAGTAGGTAGTGGCAGAAGAATCGATAGCAACAGGCATGACAGATGATGGTAGTGCGGGGTGAGAGAGAGTGCAAACGGGAGAGACAGTTGTCGGTGTCCCGTTCGTTCGTTTCCGAGGTTGCGGTTTATTGACTCCCTGGGCCCTGAAAGCTAGTATCGGTCACTACTTAGCGCGTCAGCATCATGATCGGCACCACGATCTCGCACTACCGCATCGTTGGCAAGCTCGGTGGTGGAGGAATGGGTGTCGTTTATAAGGCCGAGGACACTCGCTTAGGCAGGTTCGTAGCTCTCAAGTTTCTGCCAGATACTGTGGCTCATAGTCTGACGGCGCTGGAGCGTTTTCGTCGCGAGGCTCGCGCAGCCTCCGCGCTCAATCATCCCAATATCTGCACCGTGTATGACATAGGCGAAGAAGATGGCCGCGTTTTCATGGTGATGGAGTTTCTGGACGGTGTGACGCTGAAGCACCTGATTGCGGGCCGCCCTATAAGCTCGGAAAGGCTTCTTCCCATTGCGATCGAGATTGCCGACGCGCTGGAGGCAGCGCACGGCGATGGCATCGTTCACCGCGATATCAAACCAGCGAATATTTTTGTTACTCGGCGTGGTCACGCCAAGATTCTCGACTTCGGCCTGGCGAAGGTACGGGACAAGGCATCTACGCCAAGAGCTAACGACGAAACCATCGCCGAAGACTCTGATGCACCGCACCTGACCAGCCCGGGAATGATGTTGGGTACGGTCGCATATATGTCGCCCGAGCAGGTACGAGCCAGAAATCTGGATGCGCGGACGGACCTGTTCTCATTTGGCGCGGTGCTCTACGAGATGGCGACGGGCAGGATGCCGTTCGATGGGCAGAGCTCTGGCGAGATCTGTAGTGCGATCCTTCGCGATGAGCCAGCACCACCCTCGAAACTTGGCCCACAGGTTTCTCCCAGGTTAGAGGCGGTCATCCTCAAGGCACTGGAGAAGGACCGCAACCTGCGTTATCAGCATGCGTCCGACATGCGAACGGACCTGGAACGGTTGAAGCGCGACAGCGAGAGCGGACGCCGTGCTGTTGAGAATGCGGACGGGTTCGAGACGGTAACGCTGCAAATCCCTGTTCAGAGGAAGAAACCCTGGGGCATGCTCGCCACACTGGCAATCTTGTTGCTGTCCGCATTGATTGCAAGCCTCTATTATCGTTCCCATCAAAAACAGCGCCTGACAAATAAAGACACCATCGTTGTCGGAGACTTCTCCAACGGCACGGGAGATGCGGTATTTGATGACACCTTGAAGATGGGGCTGAGTATCGCACTGAACCAGTCGCCTTTCCTGAACGTGCTCTCCGAGGATAGGGTCGCCGGCACACTGAAGTTAATGACCCGCCCGGCCAACACCAGGCTCACAGCAGACGTGGTGCGAGAAGTTTGCCTGCGGTCAGGAAGCAAGGCTTATATCGCGGGAGCCATCACCAGCCTGGGCACCGACTATATCGTGGCTTTGAAGGCGGTCAATTGCGAAAACGGTGACACGCTGGGTCAGCAACAAGTGACGGCATCTCGCAAAGAGAAGGTATTGAGCGCTCTGGGCGAAGCGGCCTTGAAACTGCGTGGACAGTTGGGCGAGTCGCTGGCGACGGTTCAAAAATTCGATGTTCCGCTGGAACAGGCTACTACCTCTTCCCTCGAAGCCCTGAAAGCCTACAGCCTGGGCCGAAGGGCCGACGGAGAGAACGACGTAACAGCGGCCTTGTCTCATCACCAGCGAGCGATAGAGCTTGATCCGGGCTTTGCCATGGGATACCAGGCCGTAGCCAGTGAGTACGTTACCTTGGGAGAGCTCGGGCGAGCCAGCATCTATTATGCCAGGGCCATGGAACTCCGGGATCGCGCCAGCGAACGGGAAAAGCTGATCATTACTCGAAGCTACTACCAAAATGTAACCGGACAGCTGGAGGAGGCTGCGCGGGTCAGCCGCGAGATCGTGGACAACTACCCCCGCGACCCGAGTGGATACGTTTACTTATGCAATGTCTATGAGATGCAGGGGTTGTATGAGAAGGGGTTGGAGTTATCACGCAAAGCTCACCAACTGGCTCCGGACCGCCTTGGCGAATCGGAACAACTCGCCTACGTCTTGATGGCCCTCGAGCGGTTGAGTGAAGCACGGCAGACGATTGAAGAGATCCTGGCACGAAAGCTGGATGATTACATACTCCACTTGCAGCTTTATGCTTTGGCGTTTCTTGCAGATAACTTATCGGCGATGGCTCGGGAACAGCGGTGGTTTGGACGCAATCCGGAGAATGAAAACTTTGTGCTTGCGATGGAATCCGACACGAACGCTTATGCCGGTCATGTGCGCAGGGCGCGGGAATGGACGAAGCAGTCTGTTGATTCTGCGATACGGAGCGACAACCGAGAGGGGGCTGCCATATGGTGGGAGAATGCGGCCCTGGTCGAAGCTGCCTTCGGCAGTCTCGCCGAAGCGCGGCAGGCAGCGGCCGCGGGACTGAAGCTCGCGCCTAACAGTCAAGGCGTCGATGTCGAAGCCGCGCTGGCTTATGCAACGATCGGCGACACGGCGCACGCGCAATCCTTGGAGCAGGGCCTGAACAAACGCTACCCCCTCGACACACAGGTGCAGTCGCTCTGGTTGCCTGCGGTCCGTGCGCAACTTATGCTGAAACGCCACAATCCGGAGGAGGCTGTCAAGCAACTGGAGCCGGCACTGCCGCCCATAGAGTATGGAGCGACATTTTTCGTTAACAACGTTTCCTGCCTGTATCCAACCTACATTCGTGGACAGGCCTACCTGGCGCTAGGTGAGGGAAAACAGGCTGGCTCCGAGTTCCAGAAGATTCTCGACCGCAGGGGTATCGTCTGGAACTGCTGGACCGGCGCACTGGCTCGCCTGGGAGTGGCCCGCGCCAATACCCTGCAGGCCAAGAAAATGCAAGGTGCCGATTCCGATGCCGCACGCGTGCGAGCGCTTGCGGCATACAGAGACTTCCTCACCCTGTGGAAGGACGCCGACCCTGAGGTCCCCATCTACAAGCAAGCCAGGGCCGAGTACGCGAAGTTGCAGTAGCAGGTATCAGTTCGCCTTACCGGCGTGGCTGTCGTTTGAGACCGGCATGTTCGGGGTGGGGACGTAAGTGAGATGCAACTCATCCGACCGTACTTAACGATTTCGATATCGTTCGCATGCGGACCAGCCGGCCACCACCAATCAGAACGAGGAAAAAGCCCAACATTCAGCCACGCAAACCAGTCGCCAGATTGCGCATAGATCGTCCGATCGTTTTGGACCGGGACATTCGCTACGAGCGAGACGAAGGGTTGTAAGCCGGTAATTCGCTCGGCGAGCACACGTCCTCGATTGTCGGTCGCCGTAAGTATGCCTTGTTTTGGCGCGCGTGCGATGCTAAAGCCGCTTTCTACGCCACGCAAGATGGCCATGCGTCCGTGCAGCCAGCCGTCACCAACGAAGTCCCACGCTGGGACCAGCAACAACCCGGCTCCATCATTGGCGTAATCCCGGCCCATTGCAGGAAAGTCCATGTCCTTGCAGATCGTCACTCCCCAAATTCCGGAAGGCTCTTTCCACACAGTGCGTGTGGTACCAGGCTTGAGCGGAGATTCGAACGGCGGAAGCATGTGATGCTTTTCGTAAACCCGGACCGGGCTGGAGGGTGAGTAAATGCGGGCTTCGTTCCATTTCGCATCTGGAGCAATGTGTACCACTCCCACGATGACTAATGCGCCGCTTTGATCCGCAACTGCCTGGAGTACCGGATCGGCTTGCTGCAGTTCGGCACCGCGAACCACCGCGATTTTCTCCGGTATGACGATCGTCTGTGCACCCTGTGCGGTGAGACTTTGCGCCTGTGCGGCATATTTCTGAAGCAAACGCATCGTGTCAGACGGCCCTTGCGTAATCAGGTTCTGCGGACGATCGGAGGCTACCAATCCGATTTTGACGCTCTGCACGGCAGGCGGATTGACGTGAAGCCTCCACAGCCCGTAGCACAATACCAGAAGCAGTGCCACAGCTACGGCCGTTCCCAGCCAAAGGCGCTCACGTTTGATGCCATATCGACTGACTACAACGCTTACAGTGGAGGCGAATAGGAACAGACTGAAGCTGATTCCCCAGATGCCCGTTACGGAAGCAATCTGCACCACCGGCAGGAAATTCATCTGGTTATAACTGATGTTCCCAAACGTGGCGGGCGGTGATGAATTCGAACAATACCCAGATACTGGGAAATATCAATGCCGCCCGCCAGTTCGATCCGGAGCGCAGAAAGCCGCGATAGGCGAGCACATCGAGCGCAAACACCAGCCCGGGCAACGCCGAGAACAGCACAACGATAATGACAGGAACTTGCAGTGTGGCGCGAAAAAAGTGCCACTGGTTCGTTGCACCAGCGAACCACGCGAGAAAGGCCATGGCGAAGACCGACTTCCTCGGAATCTTTGTGGCTACCAGCAATACGGGGATGGGTGCAACCCAAGTGAGCCACCATAGGGGGTGCAGTCCAGTGCCGCAGTAAAAAGCGATTCCTGAGAAGGCCATCGCAGCAGATGCGTACAACAGCGCGCTTCGTGTATTCGCCATAGGCCTGGATACGAATTCCATCGGCATCTGAGTTTGATCCACCCGCCAGTTGGCTTTGTTCCCACGGTGACATCCCCTGTCGCCTAAAGGCAACAGTCCCCGAGGCGAAAATTTATATGGAGGGCGACAAGGAAGCCTTGCGCAAATCGTATCAGGACTTTTCTCATATTCGGTAAAGATGCCCGATGGTTAACGAGTACGGGCAAATCGGAAATTCTGCCGGGAGAGCAACCCGTGCCCGGAATCGCGCTTATGAGATAGGTTCGATCTCGCCAGGACTGACAACTGAGAACTTACAACGGACAATAAAATGGGGACCGGCTGTTTGGCCGCGTCCCCTCTCTCCGATCAGGTTTGCAGTTGCCCTCAGAATAGCGAGAGGCCATCCCAAGTACATCAATTTGACGTGAAAACTCAGTTAAAACTGCCTTCCTGCTCTGACCAACACTGCTGCTTGATTTTTCATCCAATTTGCTTTGGCCATGTTGACAACCGCAAACGTGGCTATGCTTCATTTCCCATCGCGCCCCCGCCGGCTTCTGGTGCTGACGACTATCGTAAGCCTCTTTGCGGCGGCTGGATGTCACCACGCTGATGTGCGCCGTTCGCTGCCGGTAAATCACTTTGTCGGTGGATCGGCTGACCCAATGATGTTGGCTGCTTATCAGCCCTGGTTCGGACGGGCGAACCACCTGAATCTCGGCTACTCATCACAGGATCGTGTGGTAATCGAGAAGCAGATTGACAAGGCCAAACACCTCGGCATCTCTGCCTTCGTGGTGAACTGGTACGGATCCCATAACCAGTTTGAGGACAACGCCTGTGCGCTGATGCAACAGCTCGCAGGCGAGAGAAACTTAAGCTCGCGCTCCTGTATGACGAAGACGACCTGCGCATGTTCCGACGATATTACAACGAATTGCGCCCTCTCCCGTTTCTCATGATCGAGACTTGCAACGATTACGAAGAGGGCACCGCGATCGAGAATGGCGTAGATACCTGCGAGTGAGAAAGACTGCCTATTTCTTTTCCCTGAGCGTCTCGGTGATTTCCCCGTAAGCCGCGCCGGTTGTCTGGCACTCAGTGCTGCAAGTGTTGAAGGCGGGGTGGTCGTGACGCTGCCGGGACGATCCGCCTCTTACCAGGCTGCTCAAGAGCCTCGATTTATGTGAGCTCCTTCACCAGCCATTTGCAAGCCGGGAGCAGAAGGGAAGGTGGGGTTCGAAGGAGGATACGCTGACTATTGCTTTGAAGCGATGGCCCGAGGAGTCAGCGTAGCGCTCCAGGCGGAAAACATGGGACGTGGAGCAGCGGCCGAAAGTTGCCGGCAGTCCATACTGGAGATGGACGCAAGGGCCGTCCTTGGGAAATTGGGGTATAGAAGCCCCTCCCGCCTGAACCCACCAGCATCGCTCTGCTCGCCCATGCTCGGCCTGATCCGATATGGGCGCAACCGTTTCTACGACGGCAAGACGGTCTGCATTCCGACCCGCTTCGATTTCCTCGGCTGTCGCCGCTGTGCATTTATCGCTTCCCGGATTAGGGGCGGCTTTTAATTACAATTCAAGCAAATCGCATCCAACCTGCCGTCCTTGCTTCAACCATAAGTAACGCTCTGATGGTTGAACTGGGACGATGGCCGACGCGAGGCTTAGCAGCAGCAACGCGCTCTTTCAATGGTTACTTTCCGCGCGTTTCTTTTGCTCTGCAGCCGGCGTGTGCAACGTGCCAGAATTTCCGGAACCCACAGGCGCTTCATTGGCCCCAGCTGTGCCTGGTCTTGGCTCGCGTTCGTGAAGGGTTCCTGCTCGTGGCA
>Ga0306924_10006055_pt1 | contig 12017 bp, 8 predicted proteins | sample sta12Can44000111_FD_203756 | JGI IMG/M metagenome (GOLD analysis project Ga0306924, IMG submission 203756) | Lab enrichment of tropical soil microbial communities from Luquillo Experimental Forest, Puerto Rico - statanox.12C.anox.44.000.111 (v2)... | ecosystem: Environmental > Terrestrial > Soil... | reverse complement strand
GGCGTCGCCGCCGACCTCGCGGAGCGCCGCGATGTCGCTCACGACTCACGGCGCGCCGGCGGCCATCGCCTCCGCGAGCGGGAGGCCGAAGCCCTCGTAGAGCGACGGCATCACGAAGCAGGACGCGCCCGCGTAGAGCGTGCGGAGCTCGCCCTCGGACACCGGGCCGGCGAGCCGCACGAGCGGCGCGAGATCGCCGACCGGGAGCCCCTGCCCCCAGCCCTGCCGCCCGGCGATGACGAGCCGGAGGTCGCGCCCCTCGCGCCGCAGCGCACGGAGGACGTCGAGCAGGATGCCCATGTTCTTGCGCGGCTCGATGGTGCCGACGGCGAGGAGGTACGGGTCACGCGGCCCGTCCGGCGCGCGCGCGTCGAAGAAGTGCGGCTCGACGCCGTTCGGCGTCACGTGCACGCGCTCGCGGGGGAGCCCGACGGCGCGGACGAGGTCGTCGCGCGAGGCGTCCGACACCGTGAAGACCGCCGCCGCGCGCGAGAGCGCCTGCCGGTAGAGCGGACCGTAGTAGATGCGCATCCCGAGGCTCGCCGAGTCGGGATGGAGCCAGGGGGTCGCGTCGTGGACGGTCATCGCCGACCGGCCGCGCCAGAGCACCGGCGTGGGGAAGGCGAGGGTGTGGAGGAGATCGACGCGCGCGCGCGCCGCGGCGAACGGAAGCCACGCCTGGTCGACCGCGACGCGGGAGGTGAGCGGCGCGACGTGGGTCTCGAGGTCGAGGTCCGCGAGCGCCGGCGGCGCGTCGGGGCGGGCGAAGAGGACGAGCTCGGAGGGGGCGAGGCGCCCCAGCTCGCGGATGAGCGACAGCGCATAGCGCTCGACGCCCGTCAGGCGGTCGGGGCGGATCAGGGTGGCGTCGATGCCGATGCGCAACGCGCGCTCCAAGCGGCCGCGCGACGATCGTCGCGCGCGACGCGCGCCAAGATCGTTGCGGCGCCTGGATTCTCTCGCGGAGCGCTCGCGAAGCCAAGGGAAGCCTGCGTACGATCGCAAGGCAAGGACGACCGACCGCCGTCTCGGGCGCCAGCGCGGACCCCGATCGGCATCGCGTCTCTCGGACGCACCGTGAGCAGGTGGCGCGATGTGGTATACGCGCGGCCGTACGATGTGCCTCGACCTCTACGGGAACACCACGAGCGCGGCGCGCGTGGACGACGTCTTGGCCGAGGACGCGCGCAGGCGGAAGCTGCGACGCGCCGTCCGACCGCTCCGTCCCGGCGTCGCCGTCGTAGCGGTCGTGGCGCCCGCGGATGCGGAGGCCGTGCTCGACCACGTCGATCGCGAGCGTCACGCGTTCTGGCGGCACAACCTGGAGCTCGAAGCCGTTCTCGTCGCCCCCCCGGGCACGCCATTCGAGCCGCTTCTCCGCTCGGCGGCGCATCGGGTGCTCGCGCGCGCCATCTCGGGGGCGGACGGCGTACATGAGGCGGTGAACTCGGCGTGCGTCACGGCTGCCCTCGAGGCGGTGCTGCTCGTCGACGGATCGATCGCATTTCCCGCGAGCGGGACCCCTCTCCTGCAGATGTACCTGCATCTCTCGTCGGCGCCCGATCGCGGTGTCGTCGCGCCCGTGCTCTGGGGTCGCGACGGCATCGCGTCCGACGGGGGAGTCCGGATCGCCGCCGAGGCCTCCGGGGAGTGCGTTTTCGTACCCGAGCCCATCCACTGCGCGCCGCTCTGGGGCGAGGCCGCTCTCCTCCAGGCGACGGCATCGAGGTGTTTGATGGCGCGGTGGCGCGCGTTCGTGGGAGCGGGCGGCCTCGACCCGGAGCTCACCCCCGGCCCTGCGCGCGTCGCGCTCTGTCTCGGCGCGGGCCGACTCGGGCTCCGCACGCATCGGCTGAATGGAGGCCCGTTCTCGTCGCCCGACGCGCCGGGGCTTCCCTTGCCGGCGCGGCTCAGCGACGTGCCACGGATGGCCCGCCGGTGGTGCGCCTACCTACGGTCCAGCGGCACATGAGCCACGTCCTGTTCCTCACCCAGCGCATGGTCGCGGGCTACGGCGTGGACGTCGTGATTCACAACGTCACGCGTGAGCTCCACGCGCTCGGCCACGAGGTGACGGTCGCCGCCGTCGACCGTGATGGCAGCTTCGATGACATCCGCGTCCACGCCGTCGAGCCGACGCTCGGCGCGGTGCGGAAGCTCGCGAGCGCGATCGGGCCGACCGTCATCGTCGCCCACACGCCGCCGTTCTTCGGCATGCTGCCGACGCTGCAGCGCGGGTGGCCGTGCTGGGCGTGGGAGCACGGAGATCCCTTGCCGAGCCTCTTCGACGCGGATCGCGAACACCGCGCGCGCGAAGCGAGCGCGAAGCGGTCCGACTGCTACCCACGTGTGAGCGGCGTCATCGCGATCTCCGAGTTCATCCGGCGCGACATCGGGTTCCCGGCGGCGCACGTGATCCTGAACGGATGCGATCACGCGCCGGATGCGGGGCCGAAGTCCGCTGGGTCGCTCGACCCGCTGGATCGTCCGCTTCGTGTCGGGACGCTCATGCGGCTCGGCGCGGGCGAGGCGCGTTACAAGGGCGCGGCGGAGTTCCTCGACCTCGCGCGGCGGTCGCGGGCGGACCGACTCGACGCGGAGTTCCACCTCATGGGCCGAGGCTCGCCCGCGGATGCGGCAGCGTTCGAGCGCGGCGGGTTCCGCGTGCACTTGAACGCGAGCGAGGCCGAGAAGTGGGACTACCTTCGCGACCTCGACGTGTTCGTGTCCTGCAGCCTTTGGGAGGGCTTCAACCTCCCGCTCGTCGAGGCCCAGGCCGTCGGCACCCTCGGTATGGCGCTCGATACGGGGGCGCACCCGGAGACGACTCCCTTCGCGCTCTCGTCGATCGAGGAGATGCGCGCCTTCCTCCACGCCGTGGCCCACGACCGCGCGCTGCTCCACGCGCACTCGTGTCGCGCATACGCACACGTGCGACGCAGGTTCCGCTGGAGTGAGACGGCGCGTCGGTTCGCGGCGCACGTGCTCGACCGCAGTGGCCACGCGGAGCCCCCGCAGGCGTGAGCCTCACGTCCGGGTGGAGTGCGCCGGCACCGCGTCGCTCAGGCGCTGGACGAGCCGCGTGGCGCGCGCGCGGGCGGCGTCGTCGAGCCTTGCCGCGCCCGGCGCCTCGAGGAGCGCCGAGAGATGCAGGCGCAGGTCCGCGAGCGCATCCGGGGTGAGGCTCTCGTGGAATGGCGAGCCGTCCTGGTTTGCGCCGCGCCAGGGGGACACCCTGCGCTGCCGCAGGGCCTCGAGGTCCACACCGATCTGGTTCGCCCCGTGCTGCCGATACGAGAGCAGCGGCGCAGGGATCGGGCGGAGGTTTCCTACGATCGCCAAGACGACGGCGATCCAGTAGTCGTGTATCCATCGCGGCGAGAACGGGACGAGCAGCGCCCGGTAGCGTGTCCAGAACGCGCTCGCGCAACCCGTCACGACATTCTGGCGCAGGAGCCGCAGCGCCGCGCTCCCGTCCGCGAGCGCGGGGAACATCCGCTCCGAGAACCCGATCGCCTCCCAGAGCCCGAACCCGAGCGGCTCCTCGCAGCGGCCAACGAGCGCCGCGTCGCAGAAGGCGAGGGGGGCCCCGGAAAGCTCGAGCGCCTGCACAGTAACCGCCAGCTTATCCGCGCGCCAAACGTCGTCCTGATCGCAGAGGGCGATGACCTCACTGCGCGCGAGGCGGATCCCCTTCTCGAACGAGCGCCGCGATCCCATCCGCATTGCGTTGCGGTGCAGGCGTACCTGGAAGGGCGCCATCGCCGCGAACGCAGCAAGGATGTCCCACGTGTCGTCGCTCGAGCCGTCGTCGCAGACTACGAGCTCGGCGGGACGGAGCTCCTGCGCGAGCAAGCTGCTCAGCTGTGCGCGCAGGAACCGACCCCCGTCGAACGTGCTGAGCACGACGGAGACCGACGGCGCGGACGAGGCCGAGGTCACGGCACCTCCGGGAAGAGCAGACCGAGGAGCGCGAGCACGGCGTTCACGACGTTCAGCCGGGCGCCCTCGCCGATTCCGCGCCGCGCGAGCGCGGCACGTTCGCTCGCGTCGGTCACGAGCCGCATGAGCGCTCGCAGCGATGCGCGCTCGTCGGAGTGGTCGACCGTGGTGACGGCGTCGGCGTGGACGAGGCCAGCGATGGTCGAATGTCGCGCCACGACGCACGCGGCGCCGGACGCGAGCGCTTCGAGTGCGAGGAGCCCGACGCCGGCGCTCTCGAGGTCGAGGAACACGTCCGCGTCCCCCAGGAGCGCGGCGAGCTCCGTCCGCGCGACACCGCTCACGAACCTCCAACCGTCCGGCGGCAGCGCTCCGTCCGAACGCCGCGGGTCGCGGCCGAGCACGACCACCTCGAGCCGGCCCGGGACCTGTTCGTGTGCGCGCGCCAGAACACGAAGCGTCGCCTCGGACGCGCGTCGGTTCAGCCCCTCGCGCGCGGCGGCCACAACCTTGACCGTTGGCGTAGCGTCGCCGTCCAGGCGGACGCGCCGGCGCGGGGCGAAAAGGCGAGTGTCGACTCCCGGATGCACGAGCGGGGGCGAAGCGCCGCCCGCCGCGAGTGACATGCGCGCACCCGCGGTGGCAGCGATCACGACACGATTCCTCGCCGCTGCGAGCGTGGGCTGCTCCGCTTCGAAACCGAGCTGCCACGCGACGCGCGTCGAGGGCGGCAACCGCCCGACGACGTCCGCGCTCGAGGTCCCGGCCGCAACGACCGCGTCATACCGGTCGAGCCCCGCGACGAGGACCTCCGGGTCCTCCGCCCATTCGACGGTGGCGAGCCCCCCGTGGACCCTCTTGTACTCGCGCTGCTGGGTACGGGTACCGACCACGCGTGCATCCACTCCGAACGCGTCGCGCATCGCGGCGGCCTGCTGCACGATGGTCGTCGCGGATGAGGACACGAGCTGCGCCGGGAGGACGAAGGCGACGCGCCGCCCCGCGCAGCGTCGGCGGGCGTCGGCCTGGGCCGCCCATGCTTCGAGCGCGACGGCCTGCCTCGCGCGAATGCCCGCGAGCGAAAGATCTGATTGGAGCGTCTGCAGCCGTTGCTCGATCACGGCCTGCGAGTGCAGCCGGCCGAGCATCTGTCCCGACCGCTCCGACAACGCCTTCCGCCGCTCACTGGAGTAGCTGCGCGACTGGTGGTGGAAGACGTACGCGTCGTCCGCCACCGCCAGCGTAAATCCGGCCCTTGCCAGGCGGAGCGAGTAGTCGTTCTCCTCGTGGAACCCGGCGCCGAAGTGCTCCTCGTCGAAGTAGCCGATGCGCTCGATCGCGCTGCGCTTGACCGCATAGCAAAAGCCGTTCAGGAACGGAACGCGTGGGTAGGCGCGCGAGCTGTGGCGCGCGACGCGCTCCCCCATCTCCGCGACGCTCAAGCCGGCCGGCAGCGGGTTCTGCGCCCAGTCTCCGTCCGGACCAAGCTGCTGCGGGATGGACTGCCAGGACGCGCAGTTCGACAGCGGACCCACCGCGCCGATGAGCGGGTCCGACTCGCCACACGCGACGATCCGGTCGAGCCAGCCCGGCGTGACAACGGTGTCGCTGTTCAGCAGCACCACATAATCCGCCGACGACGCGCGCAGCCCCTGGTTGGCGGCGAACGTATATCCACGGGCGGCCTCGTTGCGGAGCAACGTCGCGCCTTGCTCCTCGGCGAACGTTCCCAGGATGGCCGACGTCTCCCCGGCGCTCCCGTCGTCGACGAGGATGACTCGATAGGGCGGGGTGGTGTGCTCGACGAGCGACGACAGGCAGTTCCGAGTGTCCTCCGGTGCATCGTGGACGCACACGACGATGTCCGCCGACCGCTCGTGAGGCACGAGCGCACCGCCGCAAGCCCTCTCGATCGCCGCGGCGCTGGAGCAGGCGCCGGTATCCGCAGGCGCGGCTACGCTCGCCGCGCGCGCGGCGTCCAGCACGCCGAATGCCAAGGGAAACGTCGCCGCGAGCTGCTCGCCCGAGCTGGACGAGAACCTTAGCCGCGCGAGCGCACCGAGGCGCGTCAGACGCCTCCCGAGGCGATACCGTTTGCTGTTGATGCACTGCGCCGCCTGGGCGTGGAAGCGCTCGAGCGCCCAACGCTGCTCGTCGAGCCAGCGCGCGAGGTCGTCGACGTCCGTCATGGACGAGGCCACGAGGTCGGCGGCTGCCTCCTCGAGCTGGCGCGTCAGCATCGCGGGAGGTCGGCGCCTCAACCGCAGCGACAGCTCGCCGACACGGTCTCCGATGCGCCACGCCCGCGACGTCGCGAACTCGCGCGCCAGACCGGCGACGCGATCGCGCACGACGCCCCACTCGCGGACGGCGGCCATCGCCGCCAGCGAGCGCTCCGCTCGCGCGTCCTCGAGCGCTTCCCGGACCTCGCGCACCTCCGCGCGCCGGAGCTCGAGCGAGCGCGCGGACTCCGCCAGCTCTGCGGTGAGCGCCTCGATCCTGTTCCGCGTCAACCCTGAATCGAGCAACCTGCTCGCGAGCGCGAGGTAGTCGGTCGATGCCGGCCAGGACAGCTCGGCCTCGAATGCGCCGCCCGCGACGGAGCGCGTCGCGTCCAGAGGAAGGTCGAGCTCGATCCACGCATCCGAGCCGGTGAGGACCGCGACGACCCCGCTGTCTGGCGCGGGCGCCTCGGCGAGCTCGAGGCTTGCGCGCGCGCCGCGCTCGAGGCTCGCGACGCTCCCGTCCCACTCCCACGCGCGCCGCCCTGCCGCGTCGAGGGCGCGCAAGGCGTGGAGTCGAACGTACCCGGGCCGATCTGCGGGATCCAGGCGAAATCTCTCTGGCGCGGCATCCGCAGGTACGCGGAACACGAGCGTCTGGCGAGCTCGCCCGACCACTCCCGCGGACGACGCGCTCGCGTCCTCCCGATAAGTGTCGGTACGGGTGCGCCAGTAGAGGCGGGCGCCGAACTCCAACTCCGCGGGCTCGACCGCCGTGTCCCCGTCGCGCTCCACAATTGATGCGGCGCCGGGGGCGGGCGTCGCCTCGACGACGAACTGATAGGTGAGGGCGTCCGCACGAGCGAGCAGCGCATTCCGCAGCACCGGCGACATCGCGTCGATGTACCGCTCCCTGAACTCGGAGGCGTTCACGTCGACGACGACGCTCTCGAGGTGCGCCGCGGTGAGGCCGACGTCGCGCAGGAGCTGGAGGAGTGAGCGCCGGGTGAAGAACCGCACGTGGGTCGCGTCCAGCAACCCCTCGCGCGTGTACGGGAACTCCCCCGAGAGCAAGCTCGCCAGCACGCCGGCGTGCGCCACGTTCGGGACCGACAACAGCACGCGGCCGCCCGGTGCGAGCAGCGCGGGCAGTTGGCCCACGAGGCGCTCCGGCCCGCGAACGTGCTCGATCACGTCGGCGCAGACGATCACGTCGTACCGCTCCACCCCGAGCAGCGCTCCGAGGTCGGCGGTCTCCAGATCCGCCACGAGCAGGCGGCGGTAATGCGCGCTCGCGTCGGCGGCCGGGTCGAGGTCGACCCCGTCTACGGGGCAGCCCTTCTGGGTCGAGAGATAGCGCCCGAGGGCACCGGACCCCAACCCAAGATCGAGCACGGTGGAGCCGGGCGGAATCCGGCGAGCGATGCGGGACAGCGAGTCATCCGCGTCCGCGTGCACCTCCCGCTGATAGCGACGAGGCTCCGTCATTGCTCACGCCGGCTCGGTGGCATGCGAACGAAGCCTTTTACTCGCGGGCGAGGCGAAGGGCAAGCACGCCCGCGCTTGGGCGGGCACGCGCATACGCGCTGGGCGTCTGGCCGTCCCGGACCAGGGGGCCGACCGTGGGAGCCTACTCGCGAAGGCCATAGTCCTCGCGGTCGAGCGTCAGGTTGGGGTTGTAGTACGGGTCGCCCGCCTCGATGACGTCGGACCACCGTCGACGCATGAACCGGTACTCGGCGCCCGGATGCAGCGGTCCGCGCGTCGCCGACTCGTGGTGACGGAGCACGGCGTGTGGGGTTTGCACGACGAGGAGGCCACATTCCCGCGCACGCAGACAGAAGTCGACATCGTTGAACGCGACGCGGAGCCGCTCGTCGAACCCGCCGAGCTCGGTAAACACGCTCCGGCGCACCATCATGCAGGCACCGGTCACACCGCTCGTGTTCCGGACCACGCTCGCGAGCCCGCGGTACCCCGGCGCGCACGCCGGCGCACCGCGGAAGGCGTGGTCCGCGAATCCACCTAGCCCGACGACCAGGCCCGAGTGCTGGACCGTGTCGTTCGGGTACAGGAGCTTCGCCCCGACGACCCCCACCTCGGCGCGCTGCGCGTGCTCGACCATCGCTTCCAGCCAATCCGGCGAGATCACCTCGACGTCGTTGTTCAGGAACACGAGGTGATCTCCGCGTGCGTGCATGACCGCGCGGTTGTTGAGCGCGGACCAGTTGAACGGACGCGCGTCCAGCAGGACGCGGTGCGGAGGGGGGATCTGGCCGAGAAACGCGAGCGCTTCCCGTTCCGAGCTTCCGTTGTCTATGACGAGGAGCTCGAACGCACGGTACGTCGACCGATCGAGGATGCTCGAGACGCACGTCCGGAGGAGGCCGACCCGATCCCGCGTCGGGATGACGATGGACACGAGCGGAGCTCCGATCGCGTAGCGGATGCGCCGCTTTCCGGGTCCGATCGGCGTGGCCTCCGCATCGACGCTGCGCCTCGCCAGCGCGCTGGCGACGGCGCGGACCTCAGCCGCGTCCCCTTCGCGTTCGATCGCGAAGCTCGTCGGACGAGCGAGGTGCGTTCTGTGGACGAGCACGGTCGGGATGCGCGCGATCGCCGACGCGTGCTCGGTGAGCCGGAGCAGCAGGTCGTAGCGCTCCGCCCCGGCGAAGCCTGGGCGCGGACCGCCTGCGAGCGTGAGGAGTTCCCGGCGGAAGGCATACGCGCCCCCGATGTAGTCGTGGGCGAGGAGCAGATCGGGAGACCACCCCGGCTTCATCCAGGGGTCGACGTGCCGGCCCGACGGATCGATCGAGTCCTCGTCCGTGTAGATGACGTCGAGGTCGGGACGTTTCGCGACCGCGCGAGCGATCTCGCAGAGCGCATGGCGCGCGAGGAGCTCGTTCACCGCGAGCACGACGACCAACCGACCGCGCGCGGACCGAAGCGCCGCGTTCATCGCGGCGGCGACGTCCTCGCCCCCGAAGCCGACGAAGCGGATCCAGGCATCGCGCGAGGTCCACGCCCGGACGCGCTCCTCGGCGTCGGGGCCTATCGGTCCGTGGGCGACGAGCAGCAGCTCCCACCGAGGGTCGACCTGCGCCAGGACCGACTCGATGCAGGAGGCGAGCGCGGGGAGATCCGCTTCCGCGAACGGGACAACGATGCTCGCCAGCGGCTCGAGACCGCGACGCATGCGTCGAGCGGTCAAAGCCAATCGAAGATGCCCGGGCTCTCGGCGCTCGAGCCACCTGTCGTACGCGACCTGCGACGCGGAACGACGCGGGTCGACGCCGCGCGCGAGGCACAGCAGCTTCCGGGCTGAGAGCCGGGCGCTCCCGATGATCCCGCGTCGCCGAACGCTCCATCCGATCCGGTCCCAGAGCCTCCAGAGCCGATCCAGGGGGGTCCAACCGGCCTCGGGACCTTCGCTGCGGCCGGGTACCGATCGCGCATCACGCCGGGCGGGAGACGTCATCGAGCGTCACGAGGAGGATGAGGAACACGATCGCACGCCGCACGTCACCTCCGGTCACGGTCGAGGCCCGGCCCGACCCGGACGCCCGCTGTTCGCATCGATGCTCGAAGCGCATCTGGACTGTCGAGCACCTGGCCCGGTGCGAATCCAGCGTAAGAGTGCGCGGCCGGCCTGGCCAGTCCGCCGCTCATTACCATGAACGGACGACCAAGCGTTTCATCGCGAAGACTCGAGGTGCACCCACACGATGTCCCGCGATCCCGTAACTACGTTCGATATGGCGTTCTACGCACGGCCCAGGCCCAGGTAGTTCTCCGGGGCCGTGGGAGGGTCGGTGGACGCACCAGCTCCGCGTTTGCTGGCGCTGGCGCTCTACTTGGCCATCGAGCGCCTGCCCGCTCGGGCGCTCATAGAATTCCGGCCTCGCGATGCCGCGCCTGCTGGCGTCCTCAACGGAGAGTCCGGAACGGCAACACCACAACCACGACGACTCGAGACGGTTGCCAACGGAACGCGTTGGCCCGTGTTACCTGGCAACGCGAACGCGTCGTCCTGCCACGAAGGGCACCCGATGGATCCGTGACCGGCGGCGAACTTCGAAGAAAGGCTGGTTCTTTGAATAGACGCCTCCGCTGAACCACTTCCAGCGGTGAGCTGTCGGCTGGGACTGGAAAGGTACCCGACTCATTGACACCCCGGGGACCCCGATCTAGAACCGGGAGCTTTTTCGGGAGGTTCAGCATGAAAGGCGTCGTCCTCGCAGGCGGAACGGGCTCGCGCTTGTTCCCCCTCACGAAGGTCACGAACAAGCACCTCCTCCCCGTCGGTCGCGAGCCGATGATCTTCCACCCGATCCGCAAGCTCACGGACGCCGGGGTCGAGGAGATCCTGGTGGTCACCGGCCTCGACCACATGGGGGACGTCGTCAACCTGCTCGGCTCCGGGCGCGAGTTCGGCTGTCGGTTCACCTACAAGGTCCAGGACGAGGCGGGCGGGATCGCCCAGGCGCTCGGACTGGCCGAGAACTTCGCAGGTAACAGCCCGGTCTGCGTGCTCCTCGGCGACAACATCTTCGAGGACTCCGTCCAGCCGTTCGTCGACGGCTACGCGAAACAGAGGAAGGGCGCGCGCATCGTGCTGAAGCGCGTCCCCGACCCGCAGCGCTACGGCGTCGCGGAGGTCCGGGGCGACCGGATCGTCGGCATCGCCGAGAAGCCGAAGGCGCCGAAGAGCGATCTCGCCGTGACCGGCATCTACTTCTACGACCCCGGCGTGTACGACGTGATCCGCACGCTCCGGCCCTCGGGGCGCGGCGAGCTCGAGATCACCGACGTGAACAACCACTACCTGAGCGAGAAGCAGCTCCGGTACGACGTCCTCGAGGGCTGGTGGACCGACGCGGGCACGTTCGAGTCGCTCCACTACGCGAACGAGCTCGTCGCGCACCCGCCGGCGCTCAAGCCGGTGAAGAGCGCCTCGCGCGGACGGGGGAAGTGATGGCGAAGCCCCTGATCCAGGGCGTCCGCGTGAAGCCGCTCAAGGTCATCCCGAACCACATCCCTCACGACTGGGCGCGCGAGGACGGCTGAGCCGTCCTCCGCGACCGCGCTCGAATCCCATGAACGTCCTCGTCACCGGCGGCTGCGGGTTCATCGGCTCGAACCTGGTCCGCCACCTCCTCGCGCGCCGGCCGGGCTGGCGCGTCGTGAACCTCGACCGGCTCACCTACGCCGGGAACGCCGAGAACCTCGCCGACCTCGAGGGGCACCGCGCCTACCGCTTCGTCCAGGGCGACATCCGGAACGGCGAGCTCGTCGCGGACCTGCTCAAGACGGAGCGGATCGACGCGGTGATGCACCTCGCGGCGGAGAGCCACGTCGACCGCTCGATCCTGACGCCGGCCGTCTTCGTCGAGACCAACGTCGCCGGGACCCAGGTCCTGCTCGAGGCGGCGCGCGCGCGCGGCGTGTCGCGCTTCCTGCACGTCTCGACCGACGAGGTGTACGGCTCGCTCGGGCCGACGGGCCGCTTCACGGAGGAGACGCCGCTCGCGCCGTCGTCGCCGTACTCGGCCTCGAAGGCGGCCTCCGACCTGCTCGCCCTCGCCTACGCCCACACGTTCGGCCTGCCGGTCGTCGTGACGCGCTGCTCGAACAACTACGGCCCGTACCAGTTCCCGGAGAAGCTCATCCCGCTCATGATCGCGAACGCGCTCCGCGATCTCCCGCTGCCGGTCTACGGCGACGGGAAGAACGTGCGCGACTGGATCCACGTCGAGGACCACTGCGCCGGGCTCGTCGCCGCGCTCGAGCGCGGGACCCCGGGGCACGTGTACAACCTCGGCGCCGCGACCGAGAAGGCCAACGTCGACG
>Ga0306924_10006053_pt1 | contig 12018 bp, 14 predicted proteins | sample sta12Can44000111_FD_203756 | JGI IMG/M metagenome (GOLD analysis project Ga0306924, IMG submission 203756) | Lab enrichment of tropical soil microbial communities from Luquillo Experimental Forest, Puerto Rico - statanox.12C.anox.44.000.111 (v2)... | ecosystem: Environmental > Terrestrial >... | reverse complement strand
GCATTCGAGGCCGGCGACCTGCTGGAAATAGGTGAACTGCGACACTTCCATGCCGTCACACCAGCATTCCCAGCCAAGTCCCCAGGCGCCGAGCGTCGGGCTCTCCCAATCGTCCTCGACGAAACGGATGTCATGGCGCTTCGGATCGATGCCGATCGTGTAAAGCGATTTGAGATAAAGCTCCTGCAAATTCTCCGGCGAAGGTTTGAGGATGACTTGCAGCTGATAATAGTGCTGCAAGCGGTTTGGATTCTCGCCATAGCGGCCGTCCTTCGGCCGGCGGGACGGCTGCACATAGGCCGCATTCCACGGCTTCGGCCCGAGCGCCCGTAACGTCGTCGCCGGATGAAACGTGCCGGCGCCCACTTCCATGTCATAGGGCTGCAGAATGACGCAGCCCCAGTCGGCCCAATAGCGCTGCAGCGCCAGAATGAGCCCCTGGAACGACCGCTCTGGCCGCATATGAAGCGGCAGATTTTCGTTTCCTGTCTGCGTCATCGGTCCCGTTCTTGGTGAAGGCGGCGGCAAGGTCAAGCCGCTCGCAGCATGATCCCGAAAAGTGGGCACCGGTTTTCGAATAAGATCATGCTTGAAAAAACCCACCATCGGATCGCGATCGAGACGTGATAGCCGATTCCTGATACCAGATCGCGGTCCGGCTGGCTGAATGGAGGCTTAAGGTGGGCAAAAGAGGCAATCTCGCCGTCGCAGCGGGGGCGCTGGCGCTGGCCGCAGCTCAGCTTACCGGCCTGGTAGGGCCGGCACAGGCGCAGGATTATCCGAGCCGGCCAATCCGGGTTATGATCGCGTTTCCGCCGGGCGGGCCGACCGATTTCGTCGGCAGGCTTCTCTCCGACAAAATGTCGACGCTGCTCGGCCAGCGCGTTTACATCGAAAACAAGGCGGGCGCCAACGGCACCGTGGGCGCCGACAATATCGCCAAGTCGGATCCCGACGGCTATTCGCTGTTTTTCACCACCGCCGGCGCGGTGACGATTTCGCCGCACGTAATGGCGAATATTCCATACGACTCATTGCGCGATTTCGCACCCATCGCCGAAGTGGTCACCAATACGACGGTGCTAGTCGTCAATCCGAAAATGGCGATCAAGACCGCCAAGGAGCTGGTCGCGCTCGCTAAGGAAAAACCCGGCGCGATCACGTTCGGTTCGACCGGCGTCGGGTCGACGACGCATTTGGCGCAAGTACTCCTCGCCGATGCGGCAGGCGTTCAATTCCTGCATGTGCCTTATCGCGGCGCCGCGCCGATGCTGACCGATCTGCTCGGCGGGCAGGTGCAGGTGGTGGCCGCCGATCTCACGGTACTCATGGCGCAGATCGAAGCCGCAACTGTGGTGCCGATCGGCGCGGCGGCCGATCAGCGCAACCAAATGCTTCCTGAACTACCGACGCTGGCCGAACAGGGCTATCCGAATACCGATGCGTCGAACTGGTACGCTCTGCTGGCACCGGCGAAGACGCCGCCGGTGCTGATCAAGAAACTCAACGAGGCGGTCAACACGGCGCTCGCCGACCCGGACATACGCGGCAAGATCGTCAAATCAGGCGCGGTGCCGGTCGGCGGCACGCCTGAAGCGCTGGCTGCATTCATGCGCGCCGAATACGACAAATGGGGACGCGTGGTGCGTGAGCATGGAATCAAGGAAACGCCGTAGGATTGTTTCCGATTGCCGCGCAACGTTACGGCGTTTCGCTGCGCGAACCGCGGCGCGGCCAAAGCGACCACAAATTCACTAGCAAGCCTCTGGTTCGACCGGTGGAGACGAAGTCATCCGATCCGATGGCGATTCGGTAATCGTGACAATCCCCTTTCTCGTGCGGACCTGCTCGGCCAATGCCAGCCATGCATTCGCCATCGCGAGCAGGGAGCGCTGGCTTTCCGGATCGTTGCACCTCTGGGCGAGCGCAAGGCATTTTTCGGCGTTTAACCGATACCATTCCGACCGTGCCGTCATGCCTCTGGTCCCCCGGCGGCAAAGACGCTTAAGTCCTTCAGTTAATCCGGTTGGGGCGATGCGACCGTAACACCCGCGATCAGGCCGCCATTCTTTTCGACCTGATCGGCCAGCGCGAACCAAGCTTGCGCCATGGTGAGAAGGATGGCTCGGCGGTTAGCGCTCGGTAGCTCCTGCGCAATCTCGATGCAGTGAGCGGCGTATAGCCGGAACGCCGCGGTGAGTTCGCCAGGCGACATTACGCACGTCCCCGAGTATTTAGCGCATAAGCCCCATTGCCGCACATAGTTCCGGCGCTGGACCGGAATCCGCTGTCCGATCCGAAAACGGAGCAGAAACGAGGCCCCGCGGGGAGCGCCGAATTCGAAAAATGGCAAGGCGTGCTGACTGCGCGCGATCGAGGAGACGATGCGGGCGTGCCACTGCGTGGCGCCCGAGAATCACAACTCAGTCCGGCCGATACTCGCCGGTCTTTGGATCGGGTTTTAGCTTCGGCATGGTGGCGCGGTCATGCGGCGCGGCTTTGGCGCGCATCTCATCAAGCTCGGCATTGACCCGGCGCACCTCTTTGACACACCAGCGCGCCAGCACCGTGGCACCGATAACGCCAAGCGCGAAAACCACCAGTGGCGGCATTGCTCCTTATCTCCTGCCCGACTGTGCACGATCCTGACAGCGGCAGCCAGCCGAATTATGGCCGCACATCCTAGAGGCCATAACGCCCCCAAATAGCGCGCGCTTCAAGCGCCGAAATGAGGTCTTCGGCCACAGCCAAGCGGGCCGGGTCCGCCAAAGGCGCATCACCGGTCGTGCCCAACAGACGCCGGCCCAACCAGCCGCGGTCGGCCGACACCAGCGGCGTAACGACCTTGTCGCCAAATCGTTCGCGCAACACGCTGCGAAGATCGCCGATCGCGTCGACCAGCCCGAGTTCCAGCGCCCGCCGGCCGGTCCAATAGGCACCGGAGAACAGATCGTCTTCGGCGCCGGCAAGCTTGCCGGCCCGGCGCGATTTCACCAGCGCGATGAAGTCGTCGTGGATTTCACGTTGCAATTTTTTCAGCCGCTCAACGTCATCGGGATTTTCCGGCAGGAACGGATCGAGCATGGCCTTGTGCTCGCCGGACGTATAAAGCCGCCGCTCGACGCCGAGCTTGGCGATCGCTTTATCGAATCCAAATGAGCCGCCCACCACACCAATCGAGCCAACGATCGAATGCTGATCGGCCACGATTTCATCGGCAGCGCAGGCAATCATATAGCCGCCGGATGCGCCGGCGTCCTCGATGAATGCAATGACCGGGCGCTTGTACTGCTCGCCCAATTGGCGAATGCGCCGGAAGATCAGGTGCGACTGGACCGGCGAGCCGCCCGGCGAATTGATGACAAGTGCAATCGCGGCGGCCCGGCGGACCGTGAAGGCGCGCTCGAGGGTGCGCGCGAGACCGGCAAGCGTAAGCCCCGGGCGCAACGGGGTGGAAAAACCGACGATGCCGGTCAAGCGCACCACTGGCACAATCGGACGATCACGCCGAAAGCGTCGCGGAACGAGGCTGCGCAAGCCGCCGAGCACAAGGGCGGAAAGGTGGCGAATGGAAGTGCCAGGGGAGCTGTCGGTCATGCTGCGCAAATAAGCAGGCTTTCGGCAGCGCTCAAGTAACGGTTTTTTAAGGCAGTGGAACGCTTCTTGCTTGAAAGGATGGCGCCGGTCACCTGCGGCAGAGGCGAAGAGCCAATGAAGATCTACTTCCTCTTGATGATTGTGAGCGTCTTTGTTGCTCTTTCGTATATTCCCATTCGGGTCGAACCGAAGCAAAAACCGACGGCGCGACCCGATTCAGTACCGGCGTAATGCCTAAGGCTTAAGCAGTCATGCGCTGAAGCCTTGATCGGGAGATAGTTAACTTCGGTTAACCTCGCGCGTCAGCGTGCCCCCAAAACGAGCGCCTTGCCATCGCGCAGTATCGCTTGCGCTTGCGCGCTCGGCTTATCGTCGCCGTCGGCGAGTACCAATCCGGGCAGTAAGGAAAGCGGCGCGTTGCTGATCTTTGCCGCGCTCACCAGCACGCGAATCGCGGCGGCGCCGGGCTTTGGATAAACCGGTACGATTGCGATCGCGCCGAAAACCGGCCTTAGCGCGGCGAGCACATCGGCGAGACCGTCGGCGCGCCAGATCAGCGTCAAGCCGCTTTGCGGCCGCAATAATCGCGCCGCGGTGTCGATCCATTGGACCAGCGCACCCGGCGCGGCGGCACGGGCCAGCTGCCGAGCGCGATCGGGCGACGGATTATCCGGCGGGTTGAACGGCGGATTCATTAAGACATGGTCGGCGGAGTCGGGAGCAAGGCCGGCCTGCGCGAATTGGGCGACCGGCGCCGTGACATCAAGGCAAACCGCCCGCACGCGTTCGGCAAGCGAATTGCGCGCGGCGTTGTCGCGCGCAAGCGCGACGAGGTTCGGATCGAGCTCAACCAGCGTGACAGTTAGCGCTTCGACCCGATGTGCCAGCGCCAGGCCCGCCGCGCCGACGCCGGCGCCGAGCTCGATCGCCTGCTCACCCGCGCGCGCCGGCGTTGCCGCCGCGAGCAGCACCGCGTCATGGCCAAAGCGGTGGCCGCGCAGCGGCTGCAGCAACGTGAGCTTGCCGCCGAGAAGCCCGTCTTCGGTGGTCGGATCCGTTGCGCTGGCCATCAGCGGCTGTCAGGTCGTAGCTCGTGGCCGAAGCCCGCGTCGTTCAGTAACCGGCGCGCCATCTGCAGTTCGTCCTCACCAACCAGGATGCGCCGTGGAAAAATGCCGATCGAGCCTTCCAGTACGCTCATATTCTGGTCGACCACCAAATGCTTGATGCGCGCGCTGTTCAGCAGCGCCTCGATCGCTGAAATCAGCACGGCGTCAGTGGTACGCACGAGTTCGCGCATGATCAGCTCCGCGGCGGCGTTGGCGCAGGCAATGCAGCGGGTTGTGTCAACGGGTCAATTATGGACGACATGGTGGAATGTGCTGTCCTCTTTGAGCGCCCCGGGCGCTGGCACTCGCGCGCGCGTCAATCTATATACGCGTGTATTGCCTTCCCATTATGATGCGACCATAGCCTTTCTGCTTGTTCGGTCCTATCGGAGAAATGACTTCAGTGGCCGTCATCGTACCATTTGAAAGCGCGCGTGCATCGATCGATCCTTTGGTCGATCTGGTCGCCGCCGACATGGACCGCGTCAACGCCACCATCATCGCGCGCACCGGCTCGGAAGTGACGATGATCCCCGAGGTCGCCAATCATCTGATCAATTCCGGTGGCAAACGGTTGCGGCCGATGCTCACGCTGGCTCTTTCGCGGCTCGCCGGCTATGGCGGCGACGGCCATATCAAGCTCGCGGCCGCGGTCGAATTCATGCACACGGCGACGCTCCTCCACGATGACGTGGTCGATGAGAGCGAGCTGCGGCGCGGCCGGCTGGCGGCGCGCATGCTGTGGGGCAACGAGGCAAGCGTTCTGGTCGGCGATTTCCTCCTCGGCCAGGCATTCAAGATGATGGTCGAGGTCGGCAGCCTCAAAGCATTGGAGATTCTTTCCGCCGCCGCGGCGGTGATCGCCGAAGGCGAGGTCATGCAGCTCGCCGCGGCCAAGAACACGGCAACCACCGAGGACGAATATATCGCGGTGATCCGCGCCAAGACCGCCGAACTGTTCGCCGCGGCGTGCGAGGTCGGGCCCGCCATCTCCGGGCGGCAAAAGGCCGAGCAGGCGGCGAGCCGCTCCTATGGCATGAATCTCGGCATCACCTTTCAGCTCGTCGACGATGCGCTCGATTACGGCGGCGTGTCGTCGCGACTCGGCAAGAATATCGGCGACGATTTTCGCGAAGGTAAAATCACATTGCCGGTTGTGCTCGCATTTCGCCGCGGCAGCGATGCCGAGCGCGAGTTTTGGCGGCGCACGCTCGAGCGCGGCGAAGCGACCGACGTCGATCTCGATCATGCCATCGGATTGATGGTCAAGCATCGCGCCATCGAGGATACGATCGGGCGAGCGCATCACTATGGCGCCATCGCGTGCGATGCGCTGGCGCTGTTTCCCGATTCAAACATGAAGTCGGCGCTGGCCGAGACCGTCGACTTCTGTATCGCGCGCACGCACTAACCAAAGATTCGCTGCCGCGCGGCGTCGATCCCCTCGTCGTTTCAGCCGTTGAAAAGCGCGAGGAGAGCGCCGCCGATCGCGCTGACGATCACGACCACGAGCGGCGGTGCGCGCCATGCGATGAGCAACACGAAGCCGACCAGCGCAAGGCCGAAGTCGCCAGGCTGGCGGACCGAACTGGTCCAGACCGGATTGTAGAGCGCCGTCCCAAGCAGACCGACGACCGCGGCATTGACGCCGCGCATCATGGCTTGGGCGAAGGTTTTCCGGCGCAGCGCGTCCCAGAACGGCAGGGTGCCCAAAAGCACGAGAATTCCGGGAAGAAAAATGCCGATCAAGCCTAACGCCGCGCCCGGCACGCCATGCGCGGACGGATTGGCGACGGCGCCGAGATAGGCGGCGAAGGTAAACAGAGGCCCCGGAACCGCTTGCGCCGCGCCGTAACCCGCAAGGAAAGCGTCGTCGCTTACCCAGCCCGGCGTGACAAACGCTTCCCGAAGAAGCGGCAGCACCACATGGCCGCCGCCGAAGACCAGCGCGCCGGAGCGGTAAAACGCATCGAACAATGCGGCGTCAGAGCCGAGACTGCGCAAAAATGGAAGGCCCGCCAGCAAGATCAAAAAGACGATCAGCGCCGCCATTCCCGCCCGGCGCGAGATCGGCACTATGAGATGGCCCGATTCGCTCGGCTGCCCGCCGCGGCATAGCCACAAGCCCGCAGCCGCGCCAAATACGATCGCGCTGATCTGAGCGAGCGAAGTGCCGCCGAACAAGACGATCACCGACGCGATCGCTGCGATCGAGGCCCGCTCGCGATCCGGACACAGCGTGCGCGCCATGCCCCACACCGCTTGCGCCACGATGGCCACGGCAACGAGCTTGAGGCCGTGAAGCAGCCCCGCGCCGAGCGGGCCCTGAAGAAATCCGGCGCCGTAGGCAAACAGGACCAGCAAGATCGCCGACGGCAGAGTAAAGCCAGTCCATGCCGCCGCGGCGCCGAGATAACCGGCACGTAAAAGACCGATGGAAAAACCGACCTGGCTCGATGCCGGACCGGGGAGAAACTGGCAAAGCGCCACCAGATCGGCGTAGGCATGTTCGTCAAGCCAGCGCCGGCGCACGACGAACTCGTCACGGAAATAGCCGATATGCGCGATCGGCCCGCCGAAGCAGCTCAGCCCGAGTTTTAGAAAAATAAGCAGAACTTCGGCCGGCGAACCGGCCCGTATAACGGCAATCATGGAAACCAAATCTGTTCAGCGATCGGTCTCGGTGTTTATGTAACCGAGATTCGGTGCACGAAGACAGGATAAAAAAAGCGTCGCCCGGCGGGCGCCGCGACGCTCATCGGCGTGACCGGGCGACCGATTCTTGCGTCCGCGGTATCGACCGACAATGATGGGGTTTTCGCGGCTGACCAATCAACAGTGACGGCCGCTTTCAATGTCGCAAAGACACAAGTGAGAGAGCCATGCAATGTTGAAGGATCGATTTGTGCCGCCGAGCGGGGCGTTTACGCGCAGCGTTCCCATTCGTTTCTCGCATTGCGATCCGGCCGGCATCGTCTATTTCCCGCACTATTTCGACATGTTCAATGGCCTGATCGAAGACTGGTACGGCCAGGAGCTCGGTTACGATTACGCCGAGCTTATCACTGGCGGCAGGTACGGATTTCCCTTCGTTCATATCGAATGCGACTTCAAGATTCCGAGCCGGATCGGCGAAGTGATCGACCTGACTTTGCTGATCAAGGACGTCGGCCGCTCTTCCCTTGCGATTGCGATTGTCTGCCATCGCGACAATATCGAGCGCCTGCGCGCACGCATGGTGACGGCGATGATGTCTCTTGAGGCAAAAAAAGCGGTGCCGATGCCGCAAGGGTTACGCGACGCGATCGAAGCCTATCGGCAGCGAACGACGGACCCCGACGAAAGCACTTAGCAGGCCAGACTCAATGCACACCGCCGTGGCGGCAAGCGGCAAGAAAGAAAGCGACGCTGCGGGCGACATGGGGTCCGATCTCGGCCCGCAACGCTTTGAGCTTCTCGCCGAACAATGCGCGCATGATCATTGGCTTGAAAACCAAGTCCATGAAGAATTGCGTGGTCGTCGCGAGCCGTTCCGGAGCGAAGGCAGGGAGCGCGAGCCCGTCCGATTGCGCCACATCGCTCAAGAGCCGCCCGACGGTCTCCTCGCCGCATCGACGCGCCATGCCATGAACACTGTCCGCCAGATCCGGAAACCGATTCGCCTCTGAAATCGCGACGCGCATTAAATCGACGGTGTCGCCAGCCAAGGCCCACTCCAACATGGTCGCACCCAAATTGGTCAGGCGCTCTTCGACAGTCGTTCCGCTCGGCGCGTGGCCTGCGAACCTGCCGGTCACGGTGACAACGTTACGCATCACGACGGCGGCAAAAAGCGCCATCTTGTTGGGAAAGCGCGCATAGATCGTTGGCTTTCCGGCCCGGGCCATGCTGGCGATCTCATCGATGCTGGCGCCCGCGAGTCCGCGTTTGATAAACGCGCGGCGGGCTGCGTCGAGGATGCGGTCATCCACCTTTCCGGCGAGCTCGCGGCGCGGCCGGCCGATACGGCCGATCCGCCGTCCGCTCGATCGCTTTTCAGTGCTCAAAGTGTCAGTCATGGCGATCTTCACGTTTTCGTGATCTCCGCAAGGCGGCGCTCTGACTGCGACACCAAGGTGTTGATTTACCACACTTAGCCAGCCAAGTAAATAAACGAAACGGTGTCGTTTAGATAATCGTTGACAGTCCATCGTGCAAGCTTTAGATAACGGAACGAAACAGTATCGTTTCGTAAGTGCTGCCGACCGAAAAATCAGGAGATGATGATGACCCTGATGACCCTTGAGGCGGAAGACGATCGCAGCGAGACATACCTGCAGGACTATCCCGACAGGCAGACGTCCCGAGCTTGGTTGCGGTCATCGGTCAGCGACGAGGCGCTGTCCGCGGATGCAGGAACGGATTTTGTGCGCGCGCGAATGCCGGCGCCGCAATGGCTACCATCCGCCAAGCGCCGCATCGTCGATTCCCCGCTGCCAGACGGCGATGCGGAACCAGACGAAGCACCAGCCGCGCCCCGCGGCGGATTTACAAAACGGCGGCTGGCATTTGCTCTAGCAGTGGGTTTGGTCTTGCCGACAGCCGCCGGCGGCTACCTCTATTGGGATTATTCCCGCCACTTTCAATCGACCGACGACGCCTTCATCGCGGCGCGCGCCTTTTCCATGGCGCCGAAGGTCTCCGGCTACATCACGGCCGTACCGGTCACCGACAACCAGCATGTCGCCGCGGGCGATATGATCGCGCATATCGACGATCGCGATTACCGCGTCGCGCTCGATCAGGCCAAGGCGCAATTGGCCCATGATCAGGCGCTGCTCGAACAGGCGCAGAAGAACCTCGGCCGTTATCAGTTTCTCGTCCAGCACAACGCCATCGCGCAACAACAGGCCGACGATCAGGGCTTTCTGGTTACGCAGAACGAGAGCATGGTGGCGCTTGACCGAGCCAAGGTCGACGCGGCGCAGCTCGACCTTTCCCACACCACAATCACAGCAGCCGAACCGGGCCGCGTCGTTAGCCTCACCGCGGCGGTCGGCCAGTTCGTGCAGGCCGGCACGGCATTGACCATGTTCGTCCCAGACGAGATCTGGGTCACGGCGCATTTTAAGGAAACACAGCTCGACGCGATGCGGCCCGGCCAACCCGTGGCGCTCGCGATCGACGCTTATCCCGATCGCGCAATCGGCGGCCATCTCGCCAGCGTCCAGCCGGGATCGGGCACCGCCTTCTCGCTGCTGCCGGCGCAAAATGCGACCGGCAATTACGTCAAAATAGTGCAGCGTGTGCCGGTCAAGATCGTCATCGACGCTCCGCCGGTCGATATTGCGCTGGGCCCCGGCATGTCGGTGGTCCCGACCGTGCGCATCGACCCAGCACCTTCGCTCTATGAGCGGCTGAGGGCCTGGCTATGAGCGCCGCCGGCAGTCGGGCCGGCGCCGCGCAGGCCAATGCGAGCGGTAATCCGTGGCTGATCGCGGTGTTGGTTGCATTCGCCGCGTTTATGGAAGTGCTCGACACCACCATCGCCAACGTGGCGCTGCCATATATCGCCGGCGGGCTCGGGGTAAGCGAAGACGAAGCCTCCTGGGTGGTGACAACCTACCTCGTCGCCAACGCTGTCAGCCTAACGGGATCGAGCTATTTCGCACAGCGCCTTGGCCGCAAGCCGTTCTTCCTCATTTGTCTGGCGCTGTTCACCGCAAGCTCAGTGCTGTGCGGCTTCGCGCCCAACCTGCAATCGCTGCTGCTGTTCCGCATCCTGCAAGGACTCGGAGGCGGCGGCATGGTGCCGGTGTCGCAGTCGATCCTCGCCGGCGCATTTCCTCCTGAAAAGCGCGGCCAGGGCTTTGCACTGTTCGGCATCGCCGTTGTCGTGGCGCCAGTGGTCGGACCCACCCTCGGCGGCTGGATCGCCGATAATATCTCGTGGCAGTGGTGCTTTCTCATCAACGGCCCGGTCGGCGTGGTTGCGCTTGGGCTCATTGGTGCGCTGCTCCGCGAAGCGAAGGAAGCAGTTGCCGGACGCAAGCTTCTCGCCCGACAAAACTGCGGCTTCGACCTCGTCGGTTTCGCATTGGTCGCAACATTTCTCGGCGCGCTCGAGAGCGCGCTTGACCGCGGCCTTGAGGACGACTGGTTTTCCTCGCGCTTCATCGTCGTCGCGAGCGCGATTTGCGCGCTGGCTTTCTTGCTGATGATCCCGTGGGAGCTCAGCCACCGCAATCCGATGATCGACGTGCGCATGGTGGCGACGCGGCAATTCGGCGCGTCGTTTCTGGTCATGCTGGGCGCCGGTGCGATCCTGCTTGCCACCACCCAATACCTGCCGCAGCTGGTGCAGCAGAACTTCGGCTACACCGCAACCTTGGCCGGGCTTGTGCTCACGCCGGGCGGCATCGTCACCGTCTTCATGATGCCGCTCGTCGGTCAGCTCACCGGCAAAGTGCAGCCCCGCTATCTGATCGCGACCGGCGCGGCGATCTGTGCGTTTGCGATGTACGACATGACCAAAGTGAACGGCGATCTTGGCTTCTGGTTCTTCGCCGTCTCGCGCATTTATATCGGCATCGGGTTACCGCTGGTGTTCCTGCCGATCATCGCCGCCTCCTATGATGGCGTTGCGCCAGACAAGACCGACATGGCCTCGGCTTTGATCAACGTCGCGCGCAATACCGGCGGCTCGATCGGCATTTCGCTCGCCAACAATGTGCTCGCGCATCGCGAGCAGTTTCATCAGACGAGGCTCGTCGAACTCGCAAATCCGTCGACTGCCCAATATCAGAACACGTTGAAGCAGTTGATGGACTATTTCACCGCGCACGGCAGTTCGCTCGCGCAGGCTCAGCAGCAGGCTTTCGCCTGGATCGGGCAGCAGGTCCAGACCCAGGCGAGCTATCTCGCTTACGTCGACGTGTTCTGGACATTGACGCTGATCTCGCTTGCCGCCGTACCGCTCGCGCTCACGCTGCGCAAGGTCAAGCTCAGCGGTGCGGCAGCCCTTGCGCATTGATGGCGCATTGATCAAAAAAAGGAGGATCAAATGAGCTACCGATTGATTGTGTGGAGTACGGTTGCCTGGGTCGCCCTCTGCGTCGCGCCATACGTTTATGCGCTCAACGATCTAATCACGTGGCGGTAGACCAACCGAGCGATGCCGTGGCCCAATCACGGCAATCCTGTTTCGATTCAAGCGGAGAGCTGTTATGGACGCTCGGGCCAGTCGCGTGTCGCACAGCCGGCAGCCGCCAGTCCGCAACCAGCGGACTGTTGAGGCGGTCTCGTTAACCGAGCGCCGTCTCGATGATCCACC
>Ga0306924_10006052_pt1 | contig 12020 bp, 16 predicted proteins | sample sta12Can44000111_FD_203756 | JGI IMG/M metagenome (GOLD analysis project Ga0306924, IMG submission 203756) | Lab enrichment of tropical soil microbial communities from Luquillo Experimental Forest, Puerto Rico - statanox.12C.anox.44.000.111 (v2)... | ecosystem: Environmental > Terrestrial >... | reverse complement strand
GACTTCGCAATATCCAGACCAATCGTGCTAACCTCGCCCATGGACGGCTCCCCTCAATGTGGTTTGCTCTAACGCAACCACCCTATGGCACTTCGATGCCGCAGAGTGGGCGCCGTCCACAGCATCAAAAGCAGACATCGGCGCATGCCCGCGTAATGTCCGCGAAAGCAGACATTAATCGATCGGGCGTTGAGGTCTGCTTTGGGCCATTACCGGATCATGCGCCGCAGCAAGTGCGACGTGTGGTGCAGGACCGCTTTGGGTTGTAAGCAGAAATTCTTGGAGATTTGCGCGACTGCCTTCCGCCTGCGATCGTTGGCGCGACAGCTACAAGCTTTTCCTCGCCGACATGGGCCGCAGGCCATCACCACAGCACTCGATCGATCGCATCGATTAGCCCTCGAAGGGCGCGGTGGCCCTCTCAAGGGCAGGCGGCGCGGCCATAGTAGCGGTGGTGTAGTCCACTCAACTCGTATTCGACATCAGAATTGCCGGCTGCGCCATCCGCGAGCAACTTCGGGATCGAGCCTTCTGGCTTGTTTTCGAACTCCTGTTCCGCTTCGGGAGCGATTGAGGATGACTCCAACCAGCAGAGTTCGTCGATCTTCTCTTTGAGACCCGCCGGTAGTTCAAGCTCGATTCCCAATTCCAAGCGCAATCGTTCGCCAATTTCCCGACGGATTGCCTGATTGTCCTCGCTATCGATAAAGATGGGGTTGTGGAGCATAACGGAACTCCGTGTTCCAATGTCCGACTTCAACCCTGTCCCTATGGCTCCAAATTCGCACGGCGATGTTTTCGTTCCGGGGAACAGCAAGGAACGGCTGCTAAAAAGGAAAGGCAACCCAGCGGGCCGCTGGAGTTGGAACTTCTCGTTGAGGAACACGTTCCACGATGCCGGTTCGTTCGGCATCGAGTTTCCATCGGTTTTGATGCCGGTGGGCGACTGCACTGGAGCAGCGTCTCAACCAGCGCGCTCGCAAGAGATTTTTAAATTTTTGGCCACTCGCGTTGCTGCTCAGCGACCCGGTCGCAAGCGATGTCCGCTTTGCCCTCAGAAGCAGACATCACAGAAGCGCGAGAGCATGTCCGCTAATCCGGACCCTTGCAGCGCAGCGGTAGCGCGCGCCTCTGACTTACCTCAAGCCTTTGAGCGGTCGTAACCAGAAGTCCTTGCTGGTCGTAATCACGGTCGCGCCTTTGTGGACATCTCTGTCACCGCCCCAAAGCGGACAACACAGCCCGTCGGCGCGCAAAAGGACCTTGCGGCAAAATCACTTTGCTGCTTTTCGCGCGCCCTGGCGGTCCGCCATGCACTGCCGAACGAAAGCCGCTCGGTTCCGTCTGGCCATATTCTGTTGCTCCGCCTGCTTTGTGCACTCTTCCCTATCCTGCTGGCGCAAGGCGGCCTTGCTGAGCTTCGTTGGCGTGGATGCGGCAGGTATCGTTTGAGCCATTGCGGCGCCCCCGACAAGAAACGACAATGCGACAAGCCGCGCAAAAAGAAGCACCAAACTTCGCATTGTTATCTCCATTGTTAGATATCCGGGAGTGACCATTACACGACATTGCCAGCAGAAGAGCAAACCGATCCATGGCGCTAGCCGCTGCACGCGACATCAGCAATCGGCCAACAGGCAACCTTCTTGATCAACCCGGCGTTCCCGGCTGATCGACTGGCGAGCCATCGCAACAGCGGCCCGATTGCACACGCTTTGTCCTAGTCCAAATCAAAGATCACCTCGTCGGCTTGGGCCAGCAATGTCGGTGAGATCGTCAGGCCGAGCGCTTGCGCCGTTTTCATATTGATCGCCACCTGAAATTTTGTGGGCTGCTCCACCGGTAGATCGGCGGACTTAGCGCCCTTGAGGATTTTGTCGACGCAGAAAGCGGCCCGTTCGTAAAGTTCCGGAAAATTGGCAGCCATAGAGACCAAGCCCCACCGCCCACAGAACGGAGGTAGTGGAAATGATTGCTCCGTCCTTGGGCCGCCTTCGCTCCGCTCACAACAGGACCCGCGGGCATGGTTGCGAGGTGGTTGCCAACTTCCCTTGGTGCCGCTGCTCTGAAAAGGAAACCCCGCCAACCGCTTGAGTTGACGGGGTTATCTGGTTGCGGGGGCAAGATTTGAACTTGCGACCTTCAGGTTATGAGGGTGAATTTTTGGACGGCAAAGCTTTGAAAAGCCTCACCTTTGTGTCGTCATGTGCCATGGGTGTGCCCGACCGCGAATTGCCCGTTCGGACACGTGAGCGCTGGCGGTTATGCCGCCTCGTCCGAACCGGATTGATCAGTCCGTCTCTGGACCTGTGCATTTTCCATCGCCCTCCCAAAAGCCCGGATTGCGGCTTCCGGGTTGGCTTCCATCATCATCTGCGCGACGTCGACGAAGTGCATAGGATAAATTGCTGATCGGAACTCGCTCCTGGCCTTTCCGTCAGGGTTTGTGACAAACCGCAGCCGAAGCCACCTCTCGTCGTCGTCGGACCCTTTCACAACGGACAAGGTGGCGGGGATTTCTCGCTCGGCAAAATAGCTATGATCGCTCAACGGACCTCGCCTGACATCGAGTTTCAGCATGTTGACCTCCTGGGAGGACAGCACTGTCACAGCGGAAAGCGGCGGGCGGATGGCGGATTGGATTGGCAAACGAGGTGCTGGGCACCTATTTTAACCGCATGTCCAACCCCTTCGAGTTCTGCATCCCGACCGTAGGAACCAGCGTCCCCTCCGGCCCCGAGTGGCTCCACGAGATCAAGTACGACGGCTACCGGCTTCGGCTGGAACGCGACGGCGACCGCGTCCGGCTGATCACGCGCGGCGGCTATAACTGGGCCGACCGCTATCCGTATCGTGGAAGCGGCGCTGAAGAACCGGCACCGGCAGTTTGTGATCGACGGTGAGGCGGTGGTGCTTGGCGTCGACGGCGTCTCCGACTTCAACGCCCTGCACTTCGGCAAGCACAACGAAGAGGTTCAGCTCTACGCCTTCGACATCCTCGCGCTCGACGGCGACGACCTGCGCCGCCTGCCGCTGTCGCTGCGCAAGACCAACCTCGCCCAGCTATTGGCGCGGCGGCCTGACGGCATCTTCGTTGCGCCCTTCGAGCAGGGCGAGATCGGGCCTGATCTGTTTCGGGCGGCGTGCCGCATGGGGCTTGAGGGACTCGTCTCAAAGCGCCGCGACCGGCCCTATCAGAGCGGCAGGTCGAAGTATTGGGTGAAGATCAAGAACCGGAAAGCATCCGGCGATGAGCCGAGTGATGGAGGCATTCGGGTGGTTGGTTGCTAGCTTTGTCTCAACCCGCGGGCGCGCAGAACCATCTCCACCGCGCAGCGAATGTCGCGATCGTCGAGGCTCGGAAATTTCTCGGTTTCCGGAGCGCGTCCCGATTCGAACCGTGTTTCCAGTGTCACGATCTTCCACGGCCGCTGCTCTGCCACCTTGCCCGTCTCGAAGTCCATGGTCACGAAATATCCGTCGTCGTCCGTCGGCTCGGGAAAGTGCAGTCCAATCGCGTCCCGATGGACTCGCACCATCTCGCGCTGGGAGTCGCCGAAGTTCCTAAGCGTCCAGAGCTTGGTTCCAACAGGTGGCTTGTGGCAGGACAACGGTGGCAGAACAAAGAGCGTCTTCGCGAGCAACTCCTTCTTGTTGCGAATGAGATAGGATTCCTCGAGACATGCAGGCGATACGCTCGGCATCGATATTATCGCAACCGCAGACTTGAGGAGGGGTACGATCCCTTTTTGCCAGTCGGCATCGAAGTGGATTTGAGCAGCCCCCCAACGCTCCCCGCCGTTGCCGACGCAGGCCACGACGCGCTCGCCCTCGCTGTCGATGGCATTGGAGAGCACCTCCTCGAATGATTTCAGCCGCTCCTTGTGATCGTCATAGAACCTGATCGTATCGGCGACTTTGAGCGATCTTAAGAACAGATAGAGGTCCTTGCCCATGCTAAGGCCCTCTTTCGACAGTGCTTCGTAGTCGTCCCTAATCACGCGCGGCCTCTCGTCGTCATCGCCGGGAGGCCGCGTGCCCTTGAGTATCTCGCGGATCGACGTAGGTGCACCAAGAACGGCGTTGGCGACGCCGTCAATTGCAATTTTTGTCGTGAAGTTCTCGTAGTCGCGCTGCAATTCGCGATTTTTCCGCCAGTACACGAACCTCTTAAGCAATCCTAGGTTCGCTGTTGAGTAATAACTCTTAAACATTGCCGTCGGCCGACTCACTACCCGCTAAGTTGAGCAAAAATTGATATCAGCGCCGTAACTTCAAGTCAGAGTGATCGCACGGAGTTAGTGTTTTATCTTGGCTGTAAGCTGGATTTTGATTTGGGTCGCACCCCGGCCGTTTTTCGATCGGCCGGTCCTCGAACGTCCGGCTCGTCTCGACCGCGCGTGGCGCGTCCACCGTCTCCTTCGGAAGATGTTTTGGTTTGTCGTTGTAGGTCCCAGTGTCCGCGTCGTATGTGTGAAGCAGATCCAGCGAGGGCGGTGGCTCAACAATGCGCGGCGGTGGCCGAACGATGGGTCGCGATGGCCGAACAATGGGCCGCGGTGGCTGTAGGCGCAGCTCTTGAGTTCGGATCACATTGGAGTAGACCCCGTCCGGAGAGCTGAGGCGCACGGGCATCGCGAAAGCGGGGACAAACGCGCAAAGTGAAACGACGACAAGACCAATGACACGAAGCATTGCAAGCATCGCTATCCCCCGTCAGTGGGAACACGTGATCTGCGCACCTCCACAGTGCCAAGGGTGGCACACTTCACAATCCAAGTTCTGTGATTTGCTTCACACAAAGATTTCGCGTGAGGCAAAAATTTTAAAGATCAAATAATTTTCTCGAAGGGTGCATGCCGATCAAGAGGGTGATGACGCATGCAGCGAATTAGCAGCACCCTGGATGATGCCGCCGCCACGCGACACTTGCGAGCGGCACGAGCGCAAAGCAATTAGAGCGAGATCGAGAGCCTTTTGTGCGAGCACAATGTCATTGCGAGCCTTCTGGATTTCTACCTGTATAAACTCCCTCTCTCCGGGAGGTGCAGTCTGGAGCTTCTTGAGAAGGGCGTTGAGCGCATCCCGCAATACTTTTAAATTATCAAATCCGGCAGTGACCGCTTTCTGCTGATCGGCACAGGGGTCCGGCGGAACAACCTGTTGCAGGGTGAGCAACGGATTAACAAACTCGAAGTGCCGAAAGACTCTTCCAAGAAGGCCCTCATCGATTGGCCGTAGCCCTAAAGGCTCTGACACGATCACGTTTGCCGCGACGCTCAGCTGCGGTCCAAAAAATAGGGCGTGAGAATGACCTATCAATTCGTCTTGATTGTCGAATATCTTCTGCCAAATACTGAGCTTTGACGAAATGGCGCTGCGCACGGAATTTCCGATCGCATCCGCAATTTGCCTAATCTGATCGTCCGTTGGGACTACAGGACCATTGGCAATCACAAAATTGTTGAGTTCACGTAGGACGGCATCGCGATAAGCATCATAGCCAGCAGCGATCGCGTCATCGGGAGTATCGATCCGCGATAACTGAACGATTAAGACCCCCAATAATGCAATAGGGGTGTCACCGCCACCGTCATCAAGATTCACCTGAAATGTTCCCACCTCCGGTGGTATCGGAACATCTTCGTCTTTCCCGATATAATTTGGGAAGAGCGCCCGAGTATCCGAAACAAGCGGAACAGAAACTGAGATGGGTTGTGACGTACTTACCGTCGTAACATCGGCAAAGAAATAGGCAAACCACAAGTAATAATCTTCAAGGAATTTGAACAGCGGCGGCTCAAATAGCTGGGTGCAGTGGAGAGCAGTCACGTCGATTTTCGCGCTAATCAGGGTCATGAGTCCCTCCTCTTTAGCCGACAATCAACTTTCATAAGGCGCGCCCGAACTCAACGGAGGCACGTTTCTCGCGCGCGACGTACCCGCGTGGAAGCCCTCACGCCGGCCAATTTATTTTTTTGCGTCATGCCCCCATCGCCGCCGTGGCAGCCGTCCCCGCAACGAAGTCCCGCCGTCGCATGTGCCCCCTCCAAGGACCACGCCTGTGGGATGACGAGACTAGCACTTTTTCGTGAGGCCGATGAGCGGTAAAAGCACGGCGACCGGCCCTGAAGCATCCGGCGGTGAGCCGCGTACTGTAGCGTCCGTTTCCCTGCCAGCCGCAGGCTGTAGCGGCTTGCCGATGCCCGCAAGGCTGGCGCATCCTTGTGCCATGGGCACCAAATCACGCGAGAGCATGTTCGGCCCTTCCATCCGGGCCTCGGCTGAGCGGGCCGCCGCTGCCCGCAAGGAAGCCGACCGCCTTGCCTGCGAAGCGAGGAACAGGCGCATGCTCGGCTATCGCGGTCCCGCGCAGCCGTCGCCGATGTACGGCGACGCCCTCAATGCGGGTTACCTCTATCTCGAAGTTCGATGCCTTGGTTGCGATACGCACCAGACCGTTGCCCTCGACATTGTGCGGCGGCCAAAGGCCACGCCTAACCGGCAGGCGTGACAAGGCTCGATGTCGGACGTAACGTCATGCCATGAGAGTCGAAGAACCAAGAGAAAAATATCTCGATCAACTGTTCGGTCTGCCTGATGCCGATCTTGCGCGTGTGCGCTCGCGCATGCTTGGGACGGGCCTGGAGGCGATGTCGATTTCTAGCGCCGAAGCTCGGATTTTGCAGTTTCTAATTCGGGGATTTGGTATCCGAAAGGTTGTCGAATTTGGCACGTTCCTGGGCTATTCGGCGTTAGCGATGGCTAAGGCCTTACCATCGGACGGGCTCGTCGTTACGATCGAGAAAGACCCGAAGCACCACGCCTGGGCGGCGGAAACATTCAAAGCTTCGCCGGACGGCAGGAAGGTCGTTTCTTTGAGCGGCGACGCACATGATCTGATGGCTGAGATTGAAGGCCGTGGACCCTATGATCTTGCGTTCGTCGATGCGGATAAATCAGGGTACCCGGACTACCTCAATTGGTGCGAGAAAAATGTGAGGCGCGGCGGCTTGATTGTCGGCGATAATACATTCTTGTGGGGCGCTCTTTGGAATCAGCCCGAGTACGAAATCCCTGATGTAGAAGTCCGGGCTATGAGCGAGTTCAATTGGCGCTTGAGTGACCCGGTCTGTTATAATTCCATACTAATTCCCAGCCGCGAGGGAATGACGGTCGCTCAGAGGCTCTAATTCGGCTTGCCCCTAGACGCTCTGAACAAAGTCGCCGGACAAGTCCGCTCCGGGTCACAAGCGGGCATTCTTGGAGGTTTGTGCGATGTCCGCTATTCCCCCGAAAGCGGACATCGGCAGAGCGCATTAAGATGCGTTGAAGGCCAGAACCAGACCTCCCGCGCAACCAGGCTCTAGGGTCGAACTGGTAGTCTTGGAAAGAGCATTACGCGGATTGCTTCTGGGCAACGCCGTCGATAGCCTGCGTGGGACGGTGTTGCCCTTTTTTGTCCGACCGCGCAAAAGAAAGCGGGACCGAAGCGCCGCGCCATGTCCGACTACTGCCCAGGGGGAAGGAAAACTAAATTACGAATCGTCGCGACGGAATGTACTCGACGTCGCTGCTGATGCCGTCCCTACTCAGAGGGTTCGCGGTGTAGACCGCGGAGACGGACAGCTCCAACACGCTCAATATCGTCAGGATGGCAATGGTAAGCGGGGTCTCTCCGCTCGAGGCCGGCAGTATCTCCGCAATGCGGCAACAATCGTCCATCGTCGCTGCCATTGGGGGAAGTATGAGTTCCTCGACCTGGCGTTTAGGAAGCTTAGTAGGATCGGTAACGTCGGGCTCACGCGCAAGGACGGCACCCATGTGGATCAACGGTTGAACGACTGACCTCAGTCGCGTACAGGCCCGGCCGGGTGCCTGCGACACAACAACAGTTTTCCCCGGTCTGTTTACCGCATACAATCTTCACGCTGTACGCAAAAAACCCCTCGACCGGCACATCCGGCATTGCGCGGAACTTTTCGAGAAGCGCCGTTAGGGGGTCAGCACTTGAGTGCGTTTGATTCGTAGCCATCGTGACCTCCGCGAAAGATTGGTGGGATTGAGGGATGCGAATATCCTGTGACCTTCAACCTAAAGTACATGAACTGGCTCACACTGCGACAACGAGGCGCGGAAATTCCCATCGCGTGTTCATCCTCCGCCTGGTCGAGATCGGGCTGAGGGCGAAGCGGTAGTTTTTGCTAGTGCGCAGGCAACGCAATGTCCGCTTCTCGCTCGCAAGCCGACATCGGTGCTGCGCAAGAGCATTTCCGTTGCAGACATTCCAAACGACAGTACCACTCGTATGCGGTTCAGCCTTGAAGCTCCCGAACCTTTCGTTCTGCGGGACGGATCACCTTGTCATTGAGCTCAGCAAGCAATTGCTTCTGATCGGCGTAGCGGTGGACCTTCAGGAACGACCGAAAGTTCCGGTAAAAGTCGAACATGCCGGGCTCCTTCTGCTTCGCAAGGATAATTGGTTGCACAGGCAACGAGGGAAGGTCCGGCACAATTGCACGCAGCTCTTGCAGCACGGATTTGGCATCAGAGATATCGGCAATGACAAACCTTGCCATCCGAGCGAGCAGGGTGATCGTCTCGTCCCTATTGCGGCTTCTAGACTTCTCAAAGTCAAATAGGATCGGCAGGTAATCACGCTTGCGGAGTTTCTTGCGAAGGGCGTCGAGAACGGCCTTTCGCTCATCTGTGAACCGACCAAGGATCAGCACTGCCTTGGAGGTAATGGTGTCGATGACGTCGCGGATCTTCTGGTTATGTAGGAGGAGAAAGACAAACTGCGCGACCTCAATGTTATCAACCGTGATCTCGGACTCGTCCGCACGCGTGATCACCAAGTTCTGTTGCTTGGTCCCCTTCAGTTTTAAACGCCACGCGGATACGCCATAGATGCGACAGCCGGTGAGGTTAGCGTCTCTAAGGTCCGTGTCCACTAGAGCAGCAGCCTCGAGGTTCGCCCCGCGGAGGTTCGCCCCGCGGAGGTTCGCCCTTTTGAAGTGCGCGCCGCGGAGGTCCAGCCCGCTGAGGTTGGTCTTGCCGCTGAGGTCCGTCTCAATGAAAGCCGCCCCCCGAAGATCCGCCCCGCTGAATTTCGCGTTTCTGAGGACCGCCCCCCTGAGGTTCGCATCGCTTAAGTTCGCGTCTCTCAGGTCCGCCCGGCTGAGTTTCGCGCTTCGAAGGTCCGGAAGAGTATCGGGGTTCTTCTTTCGCCACGCGTTCCAGGCGGCCACTCCCTTAAGAAGCTGAGCGACGTGATCGTCGTTGGCCATCGGAGCATCCCCGGTTCTGATACGGATATTCAGTCCGATGCAGGTGCTATGCAAGGACGGCCTTAAGGAAAAGTGGATTTCGCGCAGGCGGCTGCAATAGCGTGACCTCAGAGCGAAGGCCCAACCCCTAGCGGGGCTTCACCTCGGTCCTGATCGGCGCAATCATGGGTCATGGGAACCAAATCACGCAAATCACTTTCGGCCCTTCGATCCGCGTCTCGGCAGAACGCGCCGCCGCTGCCCGAAAGGAAGCCGACCGGGTGGAACAAGCGCATGCTCGGCTATCGCCGCCCAGCGCAGCCGTCACTGACGCTCGGGGACGCCCTCAATGGCGGTCTCAATGTGCCACTGCCGTTGCTCCGTCGCGCCGACGAAATGATCGAATAGGTCCCTTTGCTGCGCTGCGAGAGCGCCACATTCGTGAAGTTCACCGACAGCGGCGCGGTTCGCTCCGACCCGCGTGTTGATCAGTGCTTCGCAAAACAAAAGGGCCGCGTTGTGCTTTTTCAGACTGCGTACTTTTAATTGTCACGGCGCTCTTGTAACCTCATGCCGAGCTGCCGATTACGGGAGAGCCGAAGTCCCTGTAAGAGTGAAGGGGCAGCGCTAGTGCCGTCGGCAGGCACATAACTCCTAGCAGACCTCAACCTTTCGGTCTGAATGCGTGTGACGCAGCGCCGCGCGACTGTCGTCAGCGCCGATAATTCCGCGACTGTAAATGGGATCACTCCGCTAGGAGCGGAAGCCCATGAAAGCAACGGCAGTTCATCAAGGTAGTCGGCGGAGCCACGGCCACATGACCAGTCGCGGCGCGCCCGCAACGGACCAGTAAAATGTACCGCGTCGGCGTGCTTTGGTCACGCGCAGCCGCCGTGGGCGAGAAGGCGCGAGATGGCCTAGCGTCGCATCAAGCGCCCGCGCCTTTCTCGGTGAAAGTTATGCCGGTCCAACTACGAATAAAGGAGGAGGAAATGACAAACGCGTATTGCACTGTCCGGGTAATCGAGGCTTAAGCAGGCCGAGAAGGCCTAGGCAACCATAGGGAGGCTTAACATGTGGAGCAGCGTAGGATCTGCAGGTGTTGTGGATAGTTCGGATGTCGGCAAGATTGTTTTCATAGGCTCAATCGCGCAACTGGGTGTTGGCATTCTCCCACCCGTAGCCGAAACATCGGTAAGTGCTCCTATCGACGAAAGGATCGGCATCCCGATCCCGAAGGAGACGGCGACGATTCGTTACCCGGTACAGCAAGAAGAACTTGGCGACGATGTGGCGAGGCTCCTAGTCGTCCGCTATCGCGATGGGAACGGGAGTGTCACGGTTCAGCTGATACAGGTATCAGCTGAAACAGGTGTGGAAACGACCCTTATAAGCTTGGAGAGCGGGGTTGGATTTCCCCGTTCAAACAACTTTCACAATGAGATCAGCCAGGGGATCTTTGCCACTGATTTCGTGCAGAATGCCTACTATGTAGCTGTCACTCTGACGCGCCCCAGCATCCTAATTGGGATACCCCCGGCTATCCAGCTCATGCAGATCAGGACTTAGGTTAGAAGGCTCCGAAAGGGTTTTGCATCAACCTACCGTATTGCAGGCCTTCTGCCGAAAAACGTTCGACAATGAGATTTTGTCCCTCAACATCGCCCAATTGGCGCAAGGTCTGGTAGACCCGGCGAACCCAGAATGGACCCGCGCTCTCCGTGAGTTTGTCGGCGGAGATGCCGCTATCCGGTGCATCTTTTGCTACGCGCGCGCCGCAAGTGGCCATACGGCCATGCCGCCAGCCAGCGTTATGAACTCCCGGCGTCGCATAAGCGTTCTCGTCGGCGCGGGCCTCATTCTGGCAGGCCTGCTTTGCGAAGGCCCTCGATGATCACCTTCGAGTTTGTTTGCCCGCCCCGAGCGATCCACCCAGATATTGTAAAGGCGGGATCGACCTCAAGCAGACGAGCCGCCGCCTCACGCGCCTCGGCATCGCGTCCAAGATGCGCCAAAGCGGACGCCAAAACGCGGTAAGTTGCCGAAAAGGATGCGCTCTGACGAAGTGCCTTCTTGGAAACCGCAGCTGCCTCGTCAAATCGGCGAAGTTCAATCAAGCAAGAACCGATGCCAGCCAGCGTAACGTGAAGCGCGGGGTCCAACGGGTCCAAGCGAATGCCGCGTTCCCAGCTCCGCATCGCTTCTTCGTACTGGCCTGCACTTCTGTAGGTCCAGCCTCTGAATTTCCATGCGCCAGCATCATTGAAATTGTACGCGACCGCACGATCAACAAAATCGATGGCAGTTTCGAAGTCACCGATAAAGAAAGCGGTGATCCACCCCGCGACGCCCAGTGCACCTGCGTTATTCTCATCGAGGCTCAATGCCAAACGAGACAGCCGAATTGCTTCGTTCCGGTCGAATTGAGGATCGGTAGCATAGCCCAGAGAAACATTATTTAGATGCCATGTAGCCGCCCATGCAGCGGCCAAGATACTCCGAGGGTCAAGATCCAACGCACGATGAGCCAATTGGAGCGCTTCCGATATACCTTCACGGGTCCAAAGATACGATTGCTTTCGTGCTCTTAAAACCAAATCATAAGCCGTTAGGTTTTCCGGTCGGCGACGAGTCGCCATTTCAATTTCTGTCTCAATTAGCTTGGGATAAATGGCCGAGACAACGGCGACCGTTACTTCATCCTGAAGAGCGAAAACGTCTGTCAGGTCACGCTCGAACCTGTCCGCCCAA
>Ga0306924_10006051_pt1 | contig 12020 bp, 11 predicted proteins | sample sta12Can44000111_FD_203756 | JGI IMG/M metagenome (GOLD analysis project Ga0306924, IMG submission 203756) | Lab enrichment of tropical soil microbial communities from Luquillo Experimental Forest, Puerto Rico - statanox.12C.anox.44.000.111 (v2)... | ecosystem: Environmental > Terrestrial >... | reverse complement strand
TACCCCGAACCATCCCCCGGCCGGCGCAACAAGCCATATCCCGGCCAGCCGCCCGGGCCGCGGTACGGGCAGTACCCGGACCGGCGCACCGGGCGGGACCCGGACCAGTCCCCCGGCCAGCGCAACGGGGCAGACGTCAACCAGGTTTCCGGGCCGGGTTACGGGCAATACCCTGAGCACCACTACGGGCAGTACCCCGAGCACCGCAACGGGACATACCCCGGCCAGCGCAACGGGCGAGCCGCGGGGCAGGACCCCGCGCCACGCTACGAGCCATATCCCGATCAGCGCGACAGGCCATGACCGGGCCGCATCGCGGCCCCACGCGGACGAGCGTCCCGGGTGCCCCCGCGATCAACCGCGCGGATCCGGGCTTACAACTTCTCCAGCGGCGCGTACCGGAGCACCAGGTGCTTGACGCCGTAGTCGCCGCCGAAGTCGATCTTGGCCTCGGCCTCGTCGCCGTAGCCGTCCGTGGAAACCACGGTCCCGAGCCCGAACTTGTCGTGGGTGACCTTATCCCCCGGCGACAGCGACGGCACGGGGCGGTTCCCCGGCGACCGGGCACCGGGCAACCGTGCCATCCGCTCTTGAGCCGGCGCGATCGAGGACCTTGCCGCCGTCTCGTCCCGGCGCCACTGGATGAGGCCGGCGGGTATCTCGGCCAGGAATCTTGACTGCTTGTGGAATGACGGGCGGCCGTACCAGTTCCGGGCCACGGCGCGGGTCAGGTACAGGCGCTCCTTGGCCCGGGTGATGCCGACGTAAGCCAGGCGGCGCTCCTCTTCCAGTTCCTTCTTGCTGGTCAGCGATCGCTGGTGCGGGAAGACCTCTTCTTCCAGGCCGGTCAGGAACACCACGGGAAACTCCAGGCCCTTGGCGGTGTGCAGGGTCATCATCGTCACCAAGCCGCCGTGGTCCTCCCCGTCGGGGATCTCATCGGCGTCGGCGACCAGCGACACCTGCTCGAGGAACTCCGCCAGCGTTCCCTCGTCATGCGAGCCGTCGAACTCGCGCGCCACCGACACCAGTTCCTTCAGGTTCTCGACCCGGCTGGCATCCTGCAGGTCGGAGGAGGATTCCAGCGCTTCCACGTATCCGGTGCGGTCCAGCACGGCCTCGGCGAGGTCCGCTACCGGACCGCTCTCGGCCAGCTCCCGCAGCCCATCCAGGAGCCCGTTGAACCCCTCGATCGCCGCGGCGGACCGGGCGGCCAGCCCCGGCACGTCGGCCGGGCGGGCCAGCGCCTGGGCGAAGGTGATCCGCTCCCGCTGTGCGTAGGCGGCCACGTACTCCTCGGCCCGGTCGCCGATGCCGCGCTTCGGGGTGTTCAGCACCCGGCGCAGCGAGACCTCGTCCGCCGGGTTGGCGATCAGCCGGAGGTAGGCCAGCAGGTCGCGGACCTCGCGGCGCTCGTAGAACCTGACCCCGCCGACCACGCGGTACGGCAGTCCGACCCGGATGAACACCTCCTCGAACACCCGGGACTGCGCGTTCGTCCGGTAGAAGACCGCCACCTGGCCTGGCGTGGCCAGGCCCGCGTCGGCGAGCCGGTCCACCTCCTCGGCCACGAACGCCGCCTCGTCGTGCTCGTTGTCGGCCACGTAGCCGACGATGGGCGGGCCCGCCCCCGCGTCGGACCACAGGTTCTTCGGCTTGCGGCCCGGGTTCACCGAGACCACGGCGTTGGCGGCGGCCAGGATGTTCTGCGTGGACCGGTAATTCTGTTCCAGCAGGATGACCGTGGCATCCGGGTAGTCCTGCTCGAACTCCTCGATGTTGCGGATGGTCGCGCCGCGAAAAGCGTAAATCGACTGATCCGCGTCGCCCACCACGCACAGTTCGGGGCGCCCGGGGGGGTGCAGGACGGCTCCCCCCCGGGCGTGGGGGGTTCCGGGGGGTCATCTCCCCGGGCAGACACAGAAAAAAGCGGAGAACCCCCCGATACGAGCTCCCGGACCAGGACGTACTGCGCGTGGTTGGTGTCCTGGTACTCGTCCACGAGCACATGGCGGAACCTGCGGCGGTACTGCGCGGCCACGTCCGGCATGGCCTGGAACAGGTTGACCGTGACCATGATCAGGTCATCGAAGTCCATCGCGCCCGCCGCGAGCAGCCGGCGCTGGTACTCGCCGTAGGCCTCGGCCAGCGCCTTGTCCCTCGCGGTCTGGGCGCGGGCCGCGAACGTCTCGTAGTCGATCAGCTCGTTCTTCAGGTTCGACACCTGGGCCGCCATCATCTTCGGCGGGAACTGCTTGGCGTCAAGCTCGAGCTCGCGGCAGGTGAGTGCCATCAGGCGCTGCGAGTCCGCCTGGTCGTAAATGGAGAACGACGAGGGGTAGCCGAACCGCTTCGCCTCCCGGCGCAGGATCCGCACGCAGGCCGAGTGGAACGTCATCACCCACATCGACCTGGCCCGCGGGCCGATCAGGGCGGCCACGCGCCCGGCCATCTCGCCGGCCGCCTTGTTGGTGAAGGTGATGGCCAGGATCTCCTGCGGCGCCACGTCCCGCGCCGCGAGCAGGTAGGCGATCCGGTGCGTGAGCACCCGGGTCTTCCCCGAGCCCGCGCCGGCCACGATGAGCAGCGGCCCGCCCTCGTGCACGACGGCGGCGCGCTGCTGCGGATTGAGTCCGTCGAGGAGGGCGTCTATCGCGAGGGCGGTCACGCACATAGCGTAGGCGGTCGCGCCGACAAACGCAGAGCGCACGAAGCGCCGCATTGCCCGCACCGGGCGTTATCCGAACCATGGACCAGCGGATATGCCCTTATGTTGACCGCGCGGCCGCTGACGGGCATATCGACGGACATCTCGTTTCGACTGAGGCGGGTGCCTGTTATGGGCTATTCTGGCCGTCTCGACCGTCAGTTGGATGCGACGGGGGGGGGCCGCACCGACTCCTATTCAGCGTGGGAGTGTCATGGGTTCGCGCGGCCGGTCCATCCGGCTCCGTATCTATTTCCTGGTGGCGATCCCGCTCGTCACCATGGTCGGACTGCTCGCATATCTGGTCACCACGAGCGTTGACAACGCCATCAGCCTGGACCGGGCGCCCAACCTGGTCAACGCGACCGCGCTGCCGGCCGCGAACTTCGGCGTCCACGTGCAGACCGAGCGCGCTGCCGCGGTGGTCTACCTGTTCCAGCCCACCGCGGCGAACCTGCAGGCGTACCAGGCGGCGATCGCGGCGACCGACAAGGCCGAGCCGGCCTTCACTTCCGCCATGAACTCCCAGGCCACCATGGGCACCGAGACGGCCAGCGGGGTCAAGGCGGTCAACGGCATCGTGACGGGCCTGAGCAAGCTCACCACGCTCCGCAACGCGGTCAAGGCGCGCCTTCTCAGCCCGCTGGACGCGCTCGCCTTCTACAGTCAGGGCATAACGGCCGAGAACAGGCTGTTCCTGATCCAGACCGAAAGCGTGGTCGTCACCGACCAGCTGCCGCAGGCCATCGGGCTGATCGCCGCCGTGCAGGCCAGGGAGCAGCTCTCGCAGGAGGACGCGCTGCTGACAGGGATGCTGGCCGCGAAGAAGATGACGCAGAAAGACCGCGCCGCGTTCACGGATGCGGCTGCGGCCAGGCAGGCCGACGCGCAGTACGCAGACTTCATCCTGAGCCCGGCCAACGTGGCCACCTACAACGCCGCGCTGGCCGGGTCCGGGACCATGGCGCAGGGCCTGACCGGCGTCGAGCAGGCCATCGCCGCGGGTACTGCGGTCGCGAAGCTGCCGGTCACCTCGACCGGGTGGCAGCACCTGGCCGGCACGCTGCTGCAGGACGAGTACAACGGGGGCGTCGCGGTCGTGAACGCCATCCTGGTGGCCGATCACGAGCACAGCCACGCGGCGTGGGTCAGGGTGGCCGTCACCAGCGGCATCGCGCTGCTCGGGCTGCTTATCACCATCCTGGTGACCGCCCTGGTCGGCCGCAGCATCATCCGGCGCCTCGGCGGGCTCGAGTCCTCGGCCCGCACCCTGGCCGAGGACCAGCTGCCGGACGTGATCGCCCGGCTGCGGCGGGGCGAGGACGTGGACGTGGCCGCCGAGGCCCCGCCGCTGCGGGTCGGGGGGGACGAGATCGGCCGGGTCGGCCAGGCCTTCGGCCTGGTCCGGCAGACCGCCATCCGGGCCGCGGTGGACGAGGCCAAGCTGCGCCGGGGGCTCAACGACGTGTTCCGCAGCCTGGCCCGGCGCAGCCAGTCGCTGCTGCACCGCCAGCTGACCCTGCTCGACCAGATGGAACGCCGAGCCACCGACCCCGAGGCGCTGGACGACCTGTTCCGCCTGGACCACCTGACCACGCGCATGCGCCGTCACGCGGAGGGCCTGGTCATCCTGGCGGGCGCGCCGCCCGGCCGGGCCTGGAGCAGCCCGGTCCGGATGGTGGACGTGATGCGCGGCGCCATCGCCGAGGTCGAGGACTACGCGCGCGTCTCCGTGGCGACCCGGAGCCAGGCCGCGCTGGCCGGCTCGGCCGTGGCCGACGTCATCCACCTGCTGGCCGAGCTCATCGAGAACGCCACCACGCTGTCGCCTCCGTACACCTCCGTACGGGTGTCCGGGGAGATGGTCGCCAGCGGGTTCGTCATCGAGGTCGAGGACCGCGGGCTCGGGATAAGCCCGCAGCGCCTCGCCGAGCTCAACGAGCGGCTGGCCAATCCGCCGGAATTCAACCCGTCCGACAGCGAGCAGCTCGGGCTGTTCGTCGTCAGCCAGCTGGCCAAGCGGCACGGCATCCGGGTGACGCTGAAGGCCTCCCCCTACGGCGGCACGGCGGCCATCGTGCTCATCCCGCGGCACCTGGTCGTCACCGAAGAGGAGTTCCGGGCGGGGCTGCCCGGCGAGCCCGCCGCGATCGGCATGGAACCGCATTCCCCGCAGGCCGGCAACGGCAATGGCCATCACGCCGCCGCGGAACCCCCCGAGGGGGCCGGATTCATCGCTCTTCGCGGCGCGCCCGACGCCGGCGCACCGGGACGGCCCGATGCTCCCGGGGTACGCATCTCCGGCCCGCTGCGGCGGTCGCACGGGATCATGTCGGAGGGTATCGCCCGCGGTGCGCACCACGCGGGCCCCCGCGGCACGGCCAACGGCGGGGTGGCGCCCGGACCCGATGAGCCGCCCGGGCGTCACCCCGAGGAGATCGCCGAGGCCGGGCCGGCCGCGTCCGACATGTTCACGCCGCGACGGGACCCGGGACCGCATCCCGGTGCGGGTTCTGCGCCGTATCCGGGACAGCCGACCTCGTTCCCCGGGTGGACCGGCCGCAGCGTGGCGGGCGGTTCCCCCGGTCCCGGGACGCTCGGCCGGACGGCCCCGGCCGGGCCGCCCACGCCGATGACGCCCGTGGCCTCACCCCGGGCCGGGAAGGCATCCGGTCCGCCCTGGGAGCTGTCCCGCCAGACCGGGCCGCTTCCCATGCTGCCCGGCGACGGCGGGCCAGGGTCGAGGGCCGCCGGCCCGGACGGGGACGCGATGGGACTTCCGAAGCGGGTCAGGCAGGCCAGCCTCGCGCCCCAGCTTCGCGCCGACCCGCCGCACCGGCTGACCTCGGCGGCCGCTGGCTCCGGCCCGGCCAGCGGGCCGTCGCCGGCCGAGATCCGCCAGACCATGTCGGCGCTCCAGCGTGGCTGGCAGGAGGGGCGGTCGCAGCGCGGGACAGGCCCGGGGCCGGCTGACCCGCCGCTCGAGCCCGGCGGCCTGGGGCCGTCTCCCGCCGCCAGGGACCAGGAGAGAGCAGCGGACGAGCCCCGGAGGGAATCCGATGGAGCCTGATATCGGCGCGGCGCACCGGGTCGGCGAGCTCGACTGGCTGCTCGATGATCTCGTGCGACGAGTCGCGCACCTCACCAAGGCCGTCATCTTGTCCCAGGACGGGATGACGCTCGGCGCGTCGGAGACGCTGGAACGCGACGACGCCGAGCACCTGGCCGCCCTGGCCGCCGGCGTGCAGTCCCTGGCCCGCGGCGCCAGCCGGCATTTCGGCGGCGGCGGGGCCCGGCAGACCGTCATCGAGATGGAATCGGGATTCCTGCTGGTGACCGCGGCGGGGAGCGGAACATGCCTCGCGGTCATCACCGGGCCAGGCGCCGATCTGGGCCTGGTCGCTTACGAGATGGCCGTCCTGGTCAAGCGGTCCGGGGAGCACATCCGGGTCAGGACGCGCGCGACCGCCATGAGCGGCTTGGATTAGAGGCACCATGCCGTCCAACGATGAACGGTGGCTGGACGCCGAGGCCGGGCCAGTGGTCCGGCCGTACGCGCTCACCGGCGGCCGGACCCGGCACACCGGAAAATCGTTCGATCTGGTCGCGACCGTGACCGCCACCCTGGCCTTCGCCGACCTGGCCGCGCTGGCGCCGGAGCACGTCAGCGTGCTCCAGCTCGCCCGGGCGCCGACGACCGTGGCCGACATCGCCTCCGACGTTGACCTCCCGCTCGGCGTGGTCCGGATCATCCTCGCCGACCTGCGGGAACTCGGCCTGGTCACGATCGGCACCCCCGTCGTGATGGCGGAGCGGATCGACAAGCACACTCTGAGGGAGGTCCTCAATGGACTACGGGGCCTCTGATCCCGCCGGCGGGATCACGAAACTCTCGACGCAGTACCGCGCGATCAAGATCCTCCTGGCTGGAGGGTTCGGGGTGGGCAAGACCACGCTGGTCGGAGCCGTCAGCGAGATCCGGCCGCTGCGTACCGAAGAGCCGCTCTCGGAGGGCAGCTTCCAGACGGACAGCACGGCCGGGGTCGAACGCAAGACCACGACGACGGTCGCCATGGACTTCGGCCGGATCAGCCTGCGCAGCGATCTCGTGCTCTACCTGTTCGGTACGCCCGGCCAGCAGCGGTTCTGGTTCATGTGGGATGAACTCGCCATCGGAGCCCTCGGCGCGGTGGTCCTGGCCGACACCCGGCGGCTGGCGGACAGCTTCCCCGCCATCGACTACTTCGAGCGCAGGGAGATTCCGTTCATCGTGGCGCTGAACTGCTTCGACGGCGCCCGGCGGTATGACACCGAAGACGTCAGGAGTGCCCTGGACCTGGAGCCCGGCCTGCCGGTCATCCTGTGCGACGCGCGGAGCAAGGAGTCGGCCAAGCACGTGCTGATCACCCTGGTCGAGCACGTCCTCATGACCGCGTCCGAGGCGCCGGTGTCAGGGATCGCGTAGCACGGCCCAGACCGCCTTGCCGTGGCCGGCGATGGGGCTCCAGCCCCACACGTGGCTGAGGGCGGCGACGATCTGCAAGCCGCGGCCGGTCTCGCCGCCCCAGTCAGGCTGCCGCGGCATGGGCGTTTCGTTCGCGGGGTCCACGACGGCCAGCATCACCTCGCCGGCCCGCCTGAGCACGCAGAGCCGCAACGTCGTCATCCTGGGTCCGGGGCCGCCGCGGGCCAGGCCGACCCGCGTACCGTGCAGGACGGCGTTCACCACCAGCTCGTCGACGATCATCTCCGCGTCGTCCGCCAGCGCCTCGAGGCCCCAGCTGGTCAGCAGCTCGCGGACGAACCGGCGGGCGGTCCTGGCCTCTTCCGGCCGGGCGCTCAGGGCCCGGCTCGTCACCGCGGGAGTCTCCCACCACGCAGATGGCACCGGCAGCAGCCGCGGCATGCCGTCCGAAACCGGGGGCCATGGGACGCCTATGTCTTCGTCGTCATCTCCGCTACCGGTTGCGACACTCAGATGCGCCAACGCAACAGCTTCCTGCATGTCATCGGGCAAAAATCCTTGCCCATCACTGTGTTAACTGCGTGCCTAGGGGACATGCTGCCTGATATATTGTGCAAATGCAAGGCCGGATGCACGTTCATCAGCTTCGTGCACAGGCCTCCATATAAGCGCACAGGGGCCAGCAGACAAGTCGAAACGCAGCCAGGCACTCGCTTAACGCTTGCGGGTGGGAGATCACGGCAGGTGGATTCCCGGGGCCAGGGGCGCCGAGACGGTCAGAAGGGGATAAGGGATGGTCATGACGTACAACGGCATGCCCGCTGGCGAACTCGGCGAAGTTCGCTGGCGGAAGAGTCAGCACAGTAACCCCAACGGCGCGTGCGTTGAACTGGCCGCGCTGCCGAGCGGCGAGATCGCCATGCGGAACTCGCGTTTCCCGGTCGGGCCGGTCCTGGTTTACACCCAGGCAGAGATCACCGCATTCCTGGCCGGGGCCAAGGATGGCGAATTTGACCGCGTCCTGAGCGAAGTGGACTAGTTTACTCGCCGGTAGCACGGCGGTCGGCCGGCGTGCGGCGACACGTCAATGACAGACTGGCGACGTGACCCTTCTGACCTGCGGGAACACGGAGAGATTAGGGCTTGCCTTGAATTGTCACCGAAGCCCCTTCCGCAGTCCTGAGATCACATGGGACACTGGTCCACACCCCGCCAGGCTCAGGGGGCAAGGATGCGAGGAGTGCCGATGGTCTCGTCAGAAGAGTCCGCCTGGGATGTTCCCCCCAGCATTTTCGGCACGCGCGCCGGCGGCCCCACCGTCCAGCGCCTGGTGCTCGGCGGCCAGCTCCACCGGCTCCGTGAGTCACGCGGGATCAGCGCCGAGAAGGCCGCCGAGGCCATCCGCGGCTCTCATTCCAAGATCAGCCGGATGGAACACGGCCGGGTCGGCTTCAAGGAACGCGATGTAGCCGACCTGCTCACGCTGTACGGCGTCACCGACAACGAAGAGCGCGCCGCGCTGCTGAACCTGGCCCGGGAGGCGAACACTCCCGGCTGGTGGCACGCCTACTCGGACATCCTGCCGACGTGGCTGGAGCCATACGTGGGTCTGGAGGCCGCGGCGTCCTTCATCCGCACGTACGAGGTCCAGTTCGTGCCCGGGCTGCTGCAGACCGAGGAATACGCCCGGGCCCTGATCCGCCAGGGCGCGGCGGTCAGCGAAGAGGACGTCGGCCGCCGGACCGAGCTGCGAGCCAGCCGCCAGGCGATCCTCGGCGGGCCGAACCCGCCGCAGCTATGGGCGGTCGTCGACGAGGGCGCGCTGCGCCGTCCGGTCGGCGGCCGGGAGGTCGTCCGCAAGCAGCTCGAGCACCTGGTGGTGACGGCCGAGCATCCCTCGGTCACCCTGCAGATCCTGCCGTTCACCGCGGGACCGCACTCCGCCATGGGCGGCCCGTTCACCATCCTGCGGTTCGCCGAGCCGGACCTGCACGACGTGGTGTACATCGAGCAGCTGACGAGCGCGCTGTACCTGGACAAGCCGTCAGAAGTGGACAGCTACCTCGAGGTCATGGAGCAGCTCTGCCTGCAGGCCGAGCCCGCGGGCAACACGGTAAAGATCCTCAGCCACATCCTCGCCGAGACCTGACCGGCCTCACGCGGTCTGGAGGACCTGGAACGCCTCGGCCAGCCGGCCTTCGGGGAGGCCGCCCAGGGCGGCGGCGCGGCTGAGCCAGCCCCTGAGGAGTTCTTCGAGATCGTCCATGTGCCGCGTCTGGCTCTCGTGGGCGCGCAGGGCGGCGATCTTCCGGCCGAACGTGGCGGTCACGTCGACGAAATGCGTGGGTGACGGGGACCCGGCGATCCAGACCTCGCGCACGGTCCAGGGGGCCAGGGCCTCGCGGTCGCGCAGTTCGGGGAAGGCGAACGGGTTGCGGGCGTCCGGGTACACGGCGTCCAGGGCCGCCGAGCCCACGGCCCGGTGGTCGGGGTGGCTGGCGGGCATGCGCGCGTAGTTCCGCTCGGGACTCGGGCAGACCACCCGGTCGGGACGGACCTGCCTGATCACCCGGGCCAGGTCCCGGCGCAGGTCCAGTGTGGCCTCGACCCGGCCGTCCGGGTGGCCGAGGAAGCGCACGTCGTGCACGCCCACGCACTTGGCCGCGGCGACCTGCTCGGCCCGGCGCAGCGCCGGCACCTCGGCGCGGGGGACGTCCTCGTCGAGTCCGCCCGCGTCGCCGTCGGTCACCACGCAGTAGATGACCTCGATGCCCGCGTCCGTCCACCGTGCGATCGTCCCGGCGGCGCCGAAGTCGATGTCATCGGGATGCGCCGTGATGGCCAGGATCAGGGCGACCTCGGCGTCGTCGAGCACGTCCGCCATCCTAAGCGGCCAGGTCAGCTCTGGTCGGGTACCAGCGTCGGGGTGGCCCGGGTGAGGGTCTGCTTCTTGAAGAAGGCGGGCCCCGTGACCCGGCAGTAGATCCAGACCAGCACGCCGGCCGCGGCGGACAGGAACGCGATCAGGAAGGACCCACCGATCTGCCAGTGCAGTCCCGGCACCGTCCAGAAGGTGTAGCTGTTGGTGGCGACCCAGTCGCTCTGCAGGCTGTAGATCCCCGCCCCGTACATGATGAGACCGCCGAAGAACGGCAGGATGCCCCTCATCCACAGATTGCGGGCATTTTCCCGCAGCGTCTTGCGGTAATACCAGACGCAGGCGAAGGCGGTCAGCCCGTAGTAGAACGCGATGTAGAGGCCGATCGCGGTGACTGCGTCGGCGATGATCAGACCGCCGGACAGGTAGTTCAGCGGCACGTACAGCGCGATCGAGATCAGGCCCATCGCGATCGTGGACACCGTGGGCGTGAGGAACCTCGGGTGGATGCGGGAGAACGCGGACGGCAGCGCCTTGTACGCGGCCATGGACAGGGTCGTCCGGGCGGTCGGCAAGATGGTCGTCTGGGTGGACGCGGCAGCGGACGACAGCACCATGAGGATCAGCAGGTGGGAGAGCGTGGGGCCGATGCCCGTCGAGCCGAAGATGGAGTTCCCCAGCACGGAGAGCACATCGCCCTGGTTGTTGGAGTTACCGAGGCCGATGCCCTTCGTGCCGATTCCCGCGTACGCCTGCACCGAGGTGGTCACCAGCAGGTAGGTGATCAAGAGCACGACGGTCGAGATGATGGCGGCCAGGCCGGGGGTTCTGTTGCGGTCCTTGGTCTCCTCGTTGACCGCCACCGCGGTGTCCCACCCCCAGTAGATGAACAGGAACAGGACGAGGCCGGAGACGAACGCGGACAGGTGCGCATCGAACGGGTTGAACCAGCTCGCGCTCACGTGAAGGTAGCCGGCGGGCGCGGTGCCGCCGGCCACCTTGGCCAGCGCGACCACCGAGAGCACCAGCAGCATCACGATCTCGATCGACAGCAGGATCTTCTGGAAGTTCGCCGAGACCTCGATGCCGACGTAGCAGATGGCGGTCATCAGGATGATCCAGACGACGCCCGCGAGAAGCACCCAGCCGCTCGTCGGGTTGGCGCCGATGCTGCTGTTGAACAGCAGGAACACGTACTGGCCGGCCACCTGCGCCAGGCTGGCCATGACCAGGATGTCGGCGGCGACGATGGCCCAGCCGCCGGCCCAGCCGGTGTTCGGCCCGAAGGCCCTCGTCGCCCACGTGAACGTGGTGCCGCAGTCCGGGTCGGCCTTGTTCATCTCGCTGTAGCCGATCGAACACAGCAGCATCGGCACGAACGCGAGCACCGCGACCGCGGGGGACTGCAAGCCGATCGCGGCGACCACGAACCCCAGGGTGGCGGCCAGGCTGTAGGCGGGAGCGGTGGAAGCGACGCCGATGACGACGCTGGAAATCAGCCCGAGGGCACCCGATTTGAGGCCCTTATCGACCGGCTGCTCCTGCGGCTCTACGACTTGCTCCTCGGCGGTGGCCATGCCTCATCCTCCTCGCGATGACCGGCCAGCTTCGGCGGGCCAAGCAGGCGAGCCCGACTGCGCCCGGTACCGAATGCGACGATTCTGGCATCAAGGTACGGCAGCGTCCAGTACGCCAGATGTCCTACGGTTCTAGCACATATTGAGCTAGTTCGCAACGATTTCAGTTGTAAAATATGCGGTAAACAACTGGTCTCGTTGGCCGGTGGGCCGCCAGGTCTAGGATAAGGCCGTGCGCATCCTGCTGGTAGGTGCGGGCGGGGTCGGCACGGCACTGGCCCGGATCGCCGCCCGCCGCCCCTTCGCCGAGCTGATCATCGCCGACTACGACCTGGGCCGGGCGCAGCGCGCCGCGGCGGCCCGCGACGGCTACGAGGCCGTGCAACTGGACGC
>Ga0306924_10006049_pt1 | contig 12021 bp, 8 predicted proteins | sample sta12Can44000111_FD_203756 | JGI IMG/M metagenome (GOLD analysis project Ga0306924, IMG submission 203756) | Lab enrichment of tropical soil microbial communities from Luquillo Experimental Forest, Puerto Rico - statanox.12C.anox.44.000.111 (v2)... | ecosystem: Environmental > Terrestrial > Soil... | reverse complement strand
AGGCGCTGGAGAAGTTCGGGATCGACCTGACCCAGCGGGCCCGCGACGGCGAGCTTGACCCGGTCATCGGCCGGGACTCCGAGATCCGGCGGGTGATCCAGGTCCTGTCCCGCCGGACCAAGAACAATCCAATCCTCATCGGCGAGCCGGGGGTCGGCAAGACCGCCGTCGTCGAGGGCCTGGCGCAGCGGATCGTGGCGGGTGACGTGCCCGAGTCGCTGCGCGGCAAGCGCCTGGTCGCGCTGGACCTGGGCGCGATGGTCGCGGGCGCGAAGTACCGCGGCGAGTTCGAGGAGCGCCTCAAGGCGGTGCTCAACGAGATCAAGGCCAGCGAGGGCCAGGTCATCACGTTCATCGACGAGCTGCACACGGTCGTGGGCGCGGGCGCGGCCGAAGGCGCCATGGACGCGGGCAACATGCTCAAGCCGATGCTGGCCCGCGGCGAACTGCGGATGGTCGGCGCGACCACCCTGGACGAGTACCGGCAGCGGATCGAGAAGGACCCGGCGCTGGAGCGCCGCTTCCAGCAGGTCTTCGTCGGTGAGCCGTCGGCCGAGGACACGATCGCGATCCTGCGCGGCCTGAAGGGCCGCTACGAGGCGCACCACCAGGTGCAGATCTCCGATGCGGCGCTGGTCGCGGCGGCGACCCTGTCCGACCGGTACATCTCCGGCCGCTTCCTGCCGGACAAGGCCATTGACCTGGTCGACGAGTCCGCCTCCCGGCTGCGCATGGAAATCGACTCGCGCCCGGTAGAGATCGACGAGCTCCAGCGGACCGTGGACCGGATGAAGATGCAGGAGATGGCGCTGGAGCGGGAAGCCGACCCGGCCAGCAAGGACCGGCTGGAGCGGCTCCGCGCCGACCTAGCCGACAGGCAGGAGCAGCTCACCGCGCTGCTGGCCCGCTGGGAGCGGGAGAAGGCCGGCCTCAACCGGGTCGGCGAGCTGAAGAAGCGCCTCGATGACCTGCGGGTCCAGGTCGAGCGCGCGCAGCGGGACGGCAACCTGGAAGAGTGGGCGCGCCTGGAGAACGGCGAGATCAAGACCGTGGAGGCCGAGCTGGAGCAGGCGACGGCCGCGGCCCGCGTGGAGGGGAGCACGCCGGCCACGGCCGGGGAGGCGGCCCCCATGGTCAAGGAGGAGGTCGGGCCTGACGACGTGGCGGATGTCGTGTCCTCCTGGACCGGCATCCCGGCGGGCCGGCTGCTCGAAGGCGAGACCGGCAAGCTGCTCCGGATGGAGAGCGAGCTGGGCAAGCGGCTGGTCGGCCAGGCTCAGGCGGTCCAGGCGGTGTCCGATGCGGTGCGCAGGTCCCGGGCGGGCATTTCCGACCCGGACCGGCCGAGCGGCTCGTTCTTGTTCCTCGGGCCCACCGGGGTCGGCAAGACCGAACTGGCCAAGGCGCTCGCCGAATTCCTCTTCGACGACGAGCGCGCCGTGGTCCGCATCGACATGAGCGAGTACAGCGAGAAGCACTCGGTGGCCCGGCTCGTGGGTGCGCCGCCCGGCTACGTGGGCTACGAGGCCGGCGGCCAGCTCACCGAGGCCGTCCGGCGCCGGCCGTACTGCGTGATCTTGCTGGACGAGGTGGAAAAGGCCCACCAGGAGGTCTTCGACATCCTGCTCCAGGTGCTGGATGACGGCAGGCTCACCGACGGGCAGGGCCGGACCGTGGACTTCCGCAACACGATCCTGATCCTCACCTCGAACCTGGGCTCCTCGGACATCGCGAACCAGGCCCTCGACGAGGCCACCAAGCGGGAAACCGTGATGGCCGTGGTCCGGGCGACGTTCAAGCCGGAATTCCTGAACCGGCTCGACGACATCATCCTGTTCGACCCGCTGACCACCGAGGAACTCGCGGAGATCGTGGACCTGCAGGTGGCCGCGCTGGCCCGGCGGCTGAGCGAGCGGCGGCTCACGCTGAACGTGACCCCGGCCGCGCGGGAGTGGCTGGCGCTCACCGGGTTCGACCCCGTCTTCGGCGCGCGGCCGCTGCGCCGGCTGGTTCAGTCGGCCATCGGCGACCAGCTGGCCCGGGCACTGCTCGCGGGTGAGATCGTGGACGGCGACGTGGTCCGGGTGGACCGGGATGCCGACGCCGACACGCTCACGGTGACGGCGGAGCGCCTGCAGCCCGCGGAGCCAACCGGCAACTGAGCGCGCTCCCGCCCGCTGCCACCGACGGCGACGCGGCGGCGGGCCCTGCATCACAGGGCCCGCCGTTTTACCTGCCGGTGTGCGGTCAGCGCAGGCGGTCGAGCAGCCGGTCGTAGTCGTCCTCGGGCAGGCCGAGATCGTTGCGGATCCGGAACCGCAGGCGCAGGAGCAGGCGTAGTTCGTTCTCGTCGCCCAGCACATGCGTGACGAGGCCCAGCGGGAGCACCTCGTTCCCCTGACCAACCGGGCTCGGGGATCGGCCGAGGCAGAGCTCGACCCCCGCGTTCGCCCAGCCAAGCGCGCCTACCAGGTCGGACTGCTCGACCAGCAACTCCGCCAGCAGGTCGCACATGCGCGCGTCCCTGGGCGTCTCGGCGCCGAGCTCACCGACGTAGGCCTCCGCCTCCGCGTTGCGACCCAGCTGGAAAAGGGCGCGGGCCAGCGGGATCCGCGGGTCCACCGAGGCCGGGCCGCCGTCGGCGATGGCGCGCATGAAATCATCCACCGCCGCGGCCGGATCATCGGCGAGCAGCCATTGCTCGCCCGCCCGGATATAAGCCTCCGACCGGGGCATCGCCGCGGTCTGTGTGCCGGTGTCCGCAAGCCTGGCCATCTCTTCCGCCGCAGCCCGGTGCTCACCGCTGCACGCGGCTTCGAACTCGATCGCGTCGAACGCCTCGGCACTCAGGACGACCACGTTAGGGACGTACCCATCTGAAGTCTCCAGCAACGTGTCTGGCCAGCCGTTGGGCGCTGATAGCAGGCCGGGTCAATGGCGAACTCTTTCCAGTGCTTCCCAGAAACCGCGCCGCAAGGCGTGCCGCACCTCGTCGTGCAACAGCGAGTCAATGGGCAGCGAGGAATCTTGCAGCAGCCTGGCTTCCATGTCGGACGGCATCCGGGGCTTGCGCGCCAGCACCGCCTCCAGCCAGAGGGTCGGCGCGTCCCGCGCCACGGCCTGGCCGAAGCTGAAGCCCTCCGCGTGCGCCGCCTGCACCGCGTCGGCCAGCGCGACCGTCATCGGCTGTGGTACGAGGGCGCGCTGCGCGGCGGGCTGCGGCCCGCTGTATGGACCCTGCTGCGGCATGTACGGCGTGGTTGCCACGGCGTCGGGCTGGGCCGGCGCCACCGGGAACTGCCTGGCCGCCTGGTCCGCCGGACCGCTGGGCGCCCGCCCGGGCGTACCGGCCGGGTAACCGCGGGGCTGCTGGCCGGGCGGCTGCCCAGGTGGTATCGGACCAGCGGCCGGTACCGCGCTGGGCGGGGGGCCAAGCATCGGGCCGGGGGGCGCGCCGACCGTGGGCGGCCGGGGAGTAGCCGCGGCCTGCCTGGCCGCCGCCACGTCGGGCGCCTCGGTGCGGAACCCCGGCTGGGCGGGAGCGGCCGGCGCGGCCGGCGGAGCCGTTGGCGCCGGTGGCGCCGCTTGGTAGGCCGGGATCGGCTGGCCTGGTGCGGTCTGGTCCGGCGGCAGCATCGACTGGGCAGGCGGCATGAGCGGCTGGGCAGGCGACGTCGACTGGCCTGGCGGCATGACCGGCTGAGCCGACGGCGTGGGCGGCTGGGCCAGCGGTATAACGGGCTGCGAAGGCGCGGCGTGCTGACCCGCGGTCGTGTACTGGCCTGGAGCGGCATGCTGCCCATGGGCCGCGTGCTGCCCGGGCATCGCCGACGGCCCGGCCAGCCCGGACGGCATGTGTCCCGCGGCGCCCGGCTGGCTCGGCAATCCCGCCTGCGGCGGTGGTCCCGCCGGCAGGCCCGGCTGGGCCGCCACTGGCTGGGCCGCCACGCCCAGCTGCGGTACCACGCCCGGCTGCGGTACCACGCCCGGCTGCGGTGCCACACCTGGCTGGGCGGTGATGCCCGGCGGGGCCGCAATCCCCGGCGGCGGAGCCGCCATTCCCGGCGGCGGGCCCGGCGCGGCCGCCATTCCCGGCGGCGGGCCCGGGGCCGCTATCCCGGGCGACGCGGCGGGCGGGCGCGGGGTCGGTGGCGGGGGTGCCGGCGGGGCAGCCGGGGGCAGGGCGGTCAGGCCCGGCCCACCGGCGGCCGGGCCGGTCAGTCCGTTCTCGCCGGGCCACGAATGGCCCGCGCCCAGCGGCCTCGAAGCATTGGCGGCCGCCGGCTGCTGGCTGTTCGGGGGCTGCGCCGCCTGTTGGTACTCGGCGATCACCGCACCGGTGTAAATCGCGGGCGGGGCGGCGGGCGAGCCCGCGGGCGGCTGCTGCGGCTGACCGATCACGCCGGGCGGACCGTGGCCGTTGGCGGGCGCGCGGCTCGTGTAGTCCGTTGGCCGGTCGTCCTCGCTGACCGGCTCCGCGCCGACCACGAGTTCCACCGACGGCCGCAGGTGTGCCGCGCTGATCTCGACAATGTCGTCGCATTCCTGGCGGAGCACGGGCGGGGCGGTCCAGCCGGGCGCGCCGATGTGCACCAGGACGACCCGGATGCCGAGATCCTGCACCTCGGCGATCATCTGGGCGAGATCTTCCTCCGCGCTCACCACCAGCGCGTCGCTGATCGCCCGGTTGCGGGCCAGGGTGGTCAGGTCACGGTGGATGTCGCTTTCCACCCCCTCGCGATGTCCGGGCCGCATTCGGCCGAGCCGCAGCTTGACGCCGGGCAGGTCGGCGAGGGTGTCGTGCTCGGCGGTGCGGCGGCCTTCTACCGTGGCCTCATACCAGTAGCAGCGCAGCAGCGGCAGGCCAGTGTGATCGCGCGCCACGTTCTCGAGAACACCGAGCACACCCGCATAGTCCCAGGAAACGGACTCTCGATTGCGTGTGCCGTGAACGGCCATCGCGCCATCTCCTAGCACGTAGCCCGCGTCCACGAACAGCGCGCAGCGATCCACCCGACACCGCCCTTCCGTCCAGGCGAGACGTTACCAGCGCAAGGCCGGCCTCCGTGATGGATCGCGCACAGATCGCGGACGCGTACCCGGGCCGCAGGCCAGTCCGCTGATGGAGAAAAGAATTCGACACCATCCGCCGCCGCCGAAGGCAGCGCGGCCGATGCCGTGCAGTGGGCAGGATTGGTGATTATGCGACTGCCTGTGCTCGGCGGCACACGGTTCCTCGGGCGCTCGGCTGATCCGCAGGCGACCCAGCTGACCCGCTCGCCGCGCGAGGCTACCCCGCTCGCACCCGGCAGACTTGAGTGTACTTGGGTGTACTCAGCTGCCTGCGCTCGCGCGCCTGGGCTAACCGCCTTAGCGCGCCTTCTCACACCGCCTGAGCGCTCGGCGGGCTCCCCTCCCGGGTTACGCTGCCACTCGTGAGCGACCGCGACGATCTGTTGAAGGTGATCAACGACAAGGCCGTGGTCCGCGGGGATTTCGTGCTGTCCTCAGGACAGCGCGCGTCCTGGTACATCGACTTGCGGCGGGTCCTGCTCAGCGGGGCAAGCGCCGCCCTGGCGGGCCGGGTGATGCTCGCGGTCACGGCCGACCTCGGCTACGACGCCGTAGGCGGGCTGACCCTGGGCGCAGATCCGGTTGCGGCGGCGATGATGCACGCAGCTTTCGTTCAGGGAAAAAATCTGGATGCCTTCGTGGTCAGGAAGTCAGAAAAGGCGCATGGGCTGCAGCGGCGGATCGAAGGCCCCGGCGTCGCCGGGCGCCGGGTGCTCGCGGTGGAAGACACCTCGACCACCGGCGCCTCCGTGCTTACCGCCGTCGACGCGCTGCGCGAGGCGGGCGCCGAGGTGGCGGGGGTGGCGGTGCTGGTGGACCGCGGCGCGCGGGCCGCGGTGACCGGGCGCGGGCTGGAGTTCCGCGCCGCCTACGCCGTCGGCGACCTGTGCTTGGGCTGATGGGCGCGGGGTGCTGCCCCATCATCGGCGGCGGCCTGTTCCTTGCGGACCTCCCGCACCCGGTGCCAGATGAACACGGCGATGCCGATCACGGCCAGCGCCACGATGACGTACCCGGCCAGCGCGAACCCGTGTGCCACCTTCTGCCACTGGGTGCCGACCGCGTAGCCGATCAGGGTGATCGCGGTGACCCAGACGGCCGTGCCGAGCAGGCTCAGCAGGGCGAACATCATCAGCGGCACCTTGACGAAGCCGGCCACGATGGAGATGAACGTGCGGACCACCGGCAGCGCACGGCCCACCGGGATCGCCCAGGCCCCGCGGCCGGCCAGGAACCGTTCCGCGCGGTCGATGTCCGCCTCCGTGATCAGCAGGTAGCGGCCGAACCTGGCCACCAAGGGGCGCTCACCCACCCGGCCGATGCCGTAGGCGACCAGCGAGCCCAATAGTTCGGCGATCGTCCCAACGATGATGATCGCGACGACGTTGAGGCGGCTCTCACCGGCCAGCACGCCCGCGAAGCCGAAGGTGATCTCCGAGGGGATCGGCACGCAGCAGGCTTCGAGGAAACCGAAGAGGAAGACGGCCGCGTAGCCCCAGTGGATGATAAAGCTCTCCATGGGCAAAGTTGTACCAGGTGCCGGGGAGTGGTAGGGCCGCCATTGCCGTCCGGTGCCGTCTTCGTGGGGATAAACGCTAGTTCGGCACCCGGCCGTCCGCCCCGGCTGGGCGCCGGCTGCCCGGGTCGCAGATACTGGACTCTGGCCACCAGACGGGAGCTGATCGTCATGCCAGTCGCGACGCCGGAAATCTACGCCCAGATGCTCGACCGGGCCAAGGAGCACGGCTTCGCCTACCCGGCGATCAACGTGACATCGAGCCAGACGCTCAACGCCGCGCTACGCGGGTTCGCGGACGCGGAGAGCGACGGGATCATCCAGGTGTCCACCGGCGGTGCCGACTACCTGTCCGGCGCGGGCGTCAAGGACATGGTCACCGGGTCGATCGCGCTGGCGCACTTCGCCCGGTCGGTGGCGGTGAAATACCCGATGCACGTGGCGCTGCACACCGACCACTGCCCCAAGGACAAGCTCGACGGCTTCATGCGACCGCTGGTGAAGCTGTCCCAGGAGCGCGTGGCGCGCGGTGAGGAGCCGCTGTTCCAGTCGCACATGTGGGACGGTTCCGCGGTGCCGCTGGAGGAGAACCTGGCCATCGCGTCGGCGTTGCTCGACGAGTGCGCCAAGGCCCGCGTCGTCATGGAAATGGAGATCGGCGTGGTCGGCGGCGAGGAGGACGGCATCGTCGGGGAGATCAACGAGAAGCTCTACAGCACCCCGGCGGACGCGCTCGCTACCGCGGAGGCCCTCGGCCTCGGCGAGCGCGGCCGGTACATCCTGGCCGCCACGTTCGGCAACGTCCACGGCGTGTACAAGCCGGGGCACGTGACGCTGCGGCCGAGCGTGCTGAAGGAGATCCAGGACGCGGTCGGCGCGAAGTACGCCAAGGACAAGCCGTTCGACCTGGTGTTCCACGGTGGGTCCGGGTCGGCGCTGGAGGAAATCCGCGAGGCGATCTCCTACGGCGTGGTGAAGATGAACGTGGACACCGACACCCAGTACGCCTTCACCCGGCCGATCGCCGGGCACATGTTCGCGAACTATGACGGCGTGCTCAAGATCGACGGCGAGGTCGGCAGGAAGAAGGATTACGACCCGCGTTCCTGGGGCAAGGCCGCCGAAGGGTCGATGGCCGGCCGCGTGCAGCGCGCCTGCGAAGACCTGATGTCCGCGGGCAAGCGCCTGACCTGATCTCACCTGCACGGCGTTAACCCGATCTCGCCGCCACCACCTGACCTGATCTCACCCCTACCGCTTACCGGGCACCTTGCCCGGAGCGGCACGATGCGCTCGCGTGCCGCCGACGGCAGACCGTCGGCGGCTAGCTCCTCAGCGGGTGACTCCGCGCCGGAATGCTGTCTTTATCGTGGCCGCTACCTGATCAGGTGTACGGGTGATATCGCGCCAGGTGAAATGCACGACCTCGAAGCCCGCGGCGCGCAGCCTGGCGTCCCGCTCAAGTTGGGCCATCGCGCGGGCCGGGTTGGCGTACTTCAGCGCGCCGTCGGCCTCCCCCACCGTCCGGTAAGCGCGCCAGAGAAAGTCAGCGCGGCCGATGATCTCATTCTCGTTGCCGACCCAAGCCTGCAAATCGGGCGGCGGCAAGCCCAGTTCGTCGAAGACAACCCGCGAGATCGACTCCAGGACCGACTCAGCCCGGCCGTCGGCGAATGCGACAACTCGTCTGGCGTCCTGGATGCCAGGCCAGCCAGCGCATGCCGTAATGCATAAGTCCAGCTCAGCCTTGGACGCCTGCCTGCTCCGCAGCGCGGAGTCCGCGGCCACCACGCCGGCCCGGAATGAGGATGCGCGGGCCAGGTCGACCACCGTCCTGCCCACCGAGGTGACGGGCAGACCGCGGCTGGTTACGACGTGCTCAGCGGGAAGCGCGGCGAGGTGGAGGTGAACCCCCGGTCGGCCTTTGCGTGTGCCGCCCGGCGGACGGGTCATCGTTACTGTGCCGTCCGGCCGGTATCCGAGCAGATCCAGGCCATGGATTACCGCAGCGCTGTGGTGGCTCGCGACCGCACCCGACCCAGCTACGGCCAGAGCTCCGGCGACCCGGATGGCATACTCGCCTGCTCTACCGGTTAACTCAGCTGCGACGAGCTCTGCCGGGGCGTATCCACCACGGGTCAACCTGAGCAACGCGCCCTGGCGTACCGAGTGCCGGATCTGCCCAGGCGAGGCTCCCGCAGCCGTCAACTCGGCAGTGGTCACCACCCCCGCCAACCGCCGCGACCCAGGAACCCTCACCACCCCACCCTCCCCCGCCCCGCCGACACTCCCGCCCCCGCGGAACGCCATCCCCGCCCCGCAGAACGCCTTGTTATCCGTTCCGGTCGCTTTGGCGCCCGATTCGTCCCCATTTGTGGTCGCGGATCGGATGATATCCGCCGAAAGGTACGCCTCAAGATCGCGCCCGGTGGCGGCTGCCACGCACTCGCGGCCCCGGAAACGGCAGGATAGTGGCATGGAACACGGGAATCTCCTTGCCGGGCCACCGCCTACCTATCTGCCCGAGGATCGGGCGGCCGACGAACTTGAGTACGGCGTCAGCCCTGCCGACGTCGCGGCCGCCCACCCTGCCTGCCTGGAGGCGTGGGCGGCGTTGGCCGACGACGCGATGGGCCGGGGCGAGACGGTCGCCTCCTACGCATACGCGCGGACCGGGTACCACCGGGGCTTGGACCAGCTGCGCCGGGCGGGCTGGCACGGCCAGGGACCCATCCCGTGGGAGCACGTACCCAACCGGGGATTCCTGCGGTCGCTGCACGCGCTGGGCCGGGCGGCCGCCGCCCTCGGCGAGCAGGACGAGGCTGAGCGCTGCCGCACCTTTCTCCAGGATGCGAGCCCACTGGCCGCCGCCGAACTGAACGGCACCTGACTGCCCGCGCGGGCTTGGAGTACCCTCGGGCTCCGCGGGCGGCCCGGGTTCGCTGGCGGGCTCAGGCACGCGGCGGGCTCAAGGACGCGGCGCGCCCAGGGACGCGGCGGGCCCAGCCAAGCGGTGGGTTCAGGCAAGGCAACCGGCTCAACGCCAGGAAGGAGCTGGTCACATGTCGGCCATCGTGCTGGTGGGCGCGCAGTGGGGCGACGAGGGCAAGGGCAAAGCGACCGACTTGCTCGGCGACCGCGTGGACTTCGTCGTCCGGTACCAGGGTGGTAACAACGCCGGGCACACGGTGGTCATCGGGGAGGAGAGCTACGCGCTGCACCTGCTGCCCTCGGGGGTGCTGTCCCCGCGCGTGACGCCGGTGATCGGTAACGGCGTGGTGATCGACCCGGAGGTCCTGCTGGCCGAGATCGACGGCCTTGCCGAGCGCGGCGTTTCCTGCGACCGCCTGCTGATCTCGGCCGAAGCGCACCTGATCATGCCGCACCACCGCGCGCTGGACCGCGTGACCGAGCGGTATCTCGGCAACGCCCGGATCGGCACGACCGGGCGGGGCATCGGCCCGGCCTACGCCGACAAGGTGGCCAGGACCGGCATCCGCGTCCAGGACCTGTTCGACCCCGGGATCTTGCGGCAGAAACTCGACCTTGTGCTCCGGGAGAAGAACCAGGTGCTCGCCAAGGTGTACAACCGGCGCGGGATCGACGTGGACGCGGTGACCACGGAGTACGTCGGGTACGGGGAGAAACTGCGCCGCCACGTGGCGGACACCTCGGCGGTACTCAACCGCGCGCTCGACGAGGACAAGTCCGTGCTGCTGGAAGGCGCGCAGGCGACGTTGCTCGACGTGGACCACGGTACCTACCCGTTCGTCACCTCCTCGTCCCCGACCGCGGGCGGTGCCTGCGCGGGCTCGGGGATCGGGCCGACGCGGATCACGACGGTCATCGGTGTGGTCAAGGCCTACACGACCAGAGTGGGCGCCGGGCCGTTCCCCACCGAGCTGGACGGCAACCGGGGCGAGTGGCTGCGCAAGGCCGGCGGGCAGTACGGGGTGACCACCGGCCGGGCGCGCCGCTGCGGATGGTTCGACGCGGTCATCGCACGGTACGCCGCCCGGGTCAACGGGGTCACCGATTTCTTCTTGACCAAGCTCGACGTGCTGTCCGGGCTGGAGCAGGTGCCGGTCTGCGTGGCCTACGACGTGGACGGGATCAGGCACCCCGAGATGCCGATGACGCAGACCGAGTTCCACCACGCGGTGCCGGTGTATGAGTTCTTCGACGGATGGTGGGAGGACCTATCGGAGGCCAGGGAGTTCGGTGAGCTGCCCCGCAACGCGCAAGCCTACGTGCGCGCGCTGGAGGAAATGATCGGCGCCCCGGTGGCCGCGGTCGGCACTGGCCCGCGCCGCGACCAAACGCTGCAGCTAAGGCCGCTACTGGGCGGGTAGGCTCGCCGCGTGCGAGTCCTCCTCCTCGGCTCCGGAGGCCGTGAGCACGCGCTGGCGCGGGCGCTCGCCGCCGACCCCGACGTTACGAGCGTGCACGCCGCGCCGGGCAACCCGGGCATCGCCACGATCGCCACGGTGCACCCGGCCGACCTCGCCGACATCGGCGTGGTGCTCGCCCTGGCCCGCTCGGTGGCCCCGGACCTGGTGGTCATCGGACCGGAGGCTCCGCTGGTAGCCGGGCTGGCGGACGCGCTGCGCGGGGCCGGGATGAGCTGTTTCGGGCCCAGCCGGCGGGCCGCCATGATCGAGGGGTCCAAGTCGTTCGCCAAGGAGGTCATGCGGGCGGGCGGCATCCCGACGGCACGCGCCCGTACCTGCACCACGGCCGCGGAGGTGGCGGACGCGCTGGCCGAGTTCGGGCCGCCCTACGTGGTGAAGGCCGATGGCCTCGCGGCCGGCAAGGGCGTCGTGGTGACCGCGGACCCAGCCGCCGCGCGCGCGCACGCGCAGGCCGTGGGGAAGGTCGTCGTCGAGGAGTTCCTGGACGGCCCCGAGGTGTCGATGTTCGCGCTGGCCGACGGCGCCAGCGCGGTGCCGCTGCTGCTCGCGCAGGACTTCAAGCGGGCACACGACGGGGACGAGGGACCGAACACCGGCGGGATGGGCGCCTACGCCCCGCTGCCGTGGGTGCCGCCGGGGCTGGCCGCGGAGCTGATGGGCACGGTCATCGGGCCCGCGATCGCCGCGCTGCGCTGGCACGGCACCCCCTATCGCGGCCTGTTGTACGCCGGCCTGGCGCTGACCAGCCGGGGGCCCCGGGTGGTCGAGTTCAACGCCAGGTTCGGCGATCCGGAGACCCAGGTCGTGCTGGACCGGCTCGCCAGCCCGCTGGCCGGCCCGCTGGCGGCGGCCGCCTCCGGGTCACTGTCCGGCGCGGTCCCGCTCGACTGGGCGCCCGGCGCCGCGGTCACGGTGGTCGTCGCCGCCGAGGGCTACCCGGTCTCGCCGGTGACCGGTGACGTCATTGAAGGTATTGATGATGCCGAACGAATAGCCGGGGCTTATGTGCTCCACGCGGGC
>Ga0306924_10006045_pt1 | contig 12027 bp, 11 predicted proteins | sample sta12Can44000111_FD_203756 | JGI IMG/M metagenome (GOLD analysis project Ga0306924, IMG submission 203756) | Lab enrichment of tropical soil microbial communities from Luquillo Experimental Forest, Puerto Rico - statanox.12C.anox.44.000.111 (v2)... | ecosystem: Environmental > Terrestrial >... | reverse complement strand
TCTTGGCCGCCGCTGGCCAGCCGCCCGTCTTTTAGAACCGCGAATGACCAGATCCAGCTATCCTGCGAGAGGACCACCGGCGGCCCGTACCCTCCGCGGGCCAGATTCTGATTTTGCCGTCGTCGCCCCCGCTGGCCAGCCGCCCGTCTGGGAGCGCGACTAATGAACTGAGTTCGCGGCCATGCTGGAGGACGGTAAGCGGCAGGCCGGCGAAAGCATTGCGAACGACCTCAATGGCCTCTGCCTCGGCGGGCTGCTTCCGGTTACGAGCGATTTCGATGCTCTCTAGCGCCAACGCCCCCGAGCGCTCCCTGTCGTCTGACCATGTCGATTCCGATCGACGGGCCTGCATGGCAAGAAGTTCTGCGCGCGCCTTATCACGCTGGAGCTGAGCCTCGTTTCGTTGGTTTTGTGCCTCCTTTGTCTGGGCCTCGGCGATGCCGCGTTGCGTCTCCGCAACGCGCCATTGCCAACCGGCCAAGGCCACTAATGCGAGGAGCACGGCGGCCGCTGACCGCGCGAGCCTCCGAGCCCGACGCTGCTGCCGCACTTCCTCGGAGAGCAGATCCTCCTTTGGGATCCCGCGGATCGCCGCCGCGAAATCGGCAGACAGCCCCATGAACTCGGCGCCTTTCGCGGCGCTGCCGTCGCGATACGGGCGGAGATCGATCCACCGCGGCTCGTCCCGGAACCGATTCTTCAGAACTCGTGGTAGCGGTGTTGCTTCCGACCAGCGAAAATCGGCGGTTGCTTCATCCCAATTGAGCGCGCCATCAGTCAGCGCGATTAACACTGTGTCGACGCTGTTATGATCGAGCCAGTAGGCGATCTCTTGACCGACCCAGCGCGAAGCCGCGGCCTCCGGCGAGGCGAGCAGGATTAGGAAGCGGGATTGGCCGAGCGCCTGTTCGATCGACGGCCACAAATGCGGCGTCGCCGATAGGCTGGTGTCGTCGCGAAACACCCGCAGGGCCCTCCCGCGGTACCAAGGCTTGCCGAGCTTCTGCACGACCGACTGCAACGCGTTCGCAACCGGTTTGTCCTTGGCGTGGCTATAGGAGATGAAGGCGTCATAGGTGACCGCCGCGCGACTGCTTTGGCCCGTTGGAATGCCGGCGAGATGCTCAAGCCTGCCAGCCGCCACGGGAGCGGCATCGTTTGCCGGTAATTCGACCATGTTCTGCCCTCCCCCATGGCCGTCATAGGGTTGCCGGATCGATAATGACCGGCTGCCGCCCGGTGAGCTTGCGCACCAGCTCGACCATGTTCTGGGTGCCGCCCGGGCCGTCTCCCGGCTCGCCATTCCACAGTGTTATGAAGGAGTTCTTGAGAAGGCCCTGGGACAGCGCCGAATAAAGGATCCAGCGGTTGCAGCGGTCGTGGACGCTAACCCCCTTTGGTGTTGACCCGAGCTCCTCTGGCATGACGAGAACGGTAGTGGCGGGATTGTCCTTGACGCGGGAGAAACTCCTCTCCCAGCGATGGTCGGGATCGGCGAAGGTCACCGACTCGGCGAGGAACTCGTTCTCTGGGCGGGCGAGACGCAATTCGACGCACATTTTCCGTTCGAGACAGGCTTCGGCGAACAGGAGGTCTCCGCCCGAGGCCCCGCCGCACACACCGAGGTCACCGGCACCGGCTTCGACCTCGTCGAGTGCAGCCCGAATCCGTGCCGCCGCCGCCTCGATCTTAGTCGCGGGGAAGCGGGCCGGTTTCTCCTTGCCCTCGCCGCGCGCCTTCGGGTCATCGATCATGTGCCCGCTAAAGATGACGACGTGGGCGGGCTCGGCCCGTTGCTCGGAATGGTTGCCAAGCAGTGAACGCAGCTGTTGCTCGGCTCGGTCGATAATCGCGGAGGCTTCCGCGACGATGTCGCTGCGAAATTTGAGCTCGTGAAGGAAATCGAGCTGCTGGCTCGATGAGTCGAGCGCGAACTGGTCGCTGTTATCCACCGCAATCGCGGTTGCATCGGTATAATCGTTGAGCGCGTCGTCTTTCCGATTTTCAATCAGCGCCAGCTCGGCTCGCGTGGCGAGCGACCAATAGTCCCCTTTGTCGCGCTCGATTGCCGTCTCTGCGGTCCAGCCGACACCCGCCGCGATCGACCCGAGCGGCAGTCTGCTCGTTCGGCCGGTGATGTGCTCCCACAGGCGCCCCAGGGTCAGCGCGTTGATGCCGGGGAAATATTCGGCAGGGGCGGCGCGAAAAGCGTCGACGTAGGCGGAAGCGGCGTTCTGCAACGTCCCGGCGGTCTCACGGGCAGCGACGAGCGGGTCGAGCTTGCGCTGAGCATGCGCGTTCCAAAGCCGCCTCCACTCGTCCTTCCAGGTGCGCGCCAGAAGACCCAAGGTCTCGCCGTCTTTTCGTTCCTTGGCGAGACGACTGAGCCGCTCGCGAGCCTCGGCGTAGCGCTGGGCCCGGCCGAGCGCGATCGCTTCGATCTGGCGCGCTTTGACGTCGTCGGGGTCGAGCTGACGCGCTTGTTCGATCACGCTCAACGCATAGCGCGGCCGATTCAGCCGCTGCAGCGCGTCTGCCGCGGTGCGCAGTGCCTCGAATTCGAGCACGCTGTTTGGGGTTTCCTCGGCGAGCACGAGAATGTCGCCGGGCCGCTGGTTACGACGGGCGACTTCGACCCGGCTCTGCCACGCTTCGAGCCCCTCCCAGAACTCGTTGACGTCGCCCACCTTGAGTGTCTTCCAGTCGGGCTCTTTGAGGCTCGGCAATTGCTGGTAGACCGGGCTTGACCGCCTGCCGCGCCAGGCGCCGAGCGTCGCTTGGATCGCCTCTGTCAGCGCTGTCCGCTCGGCGCCGAGGAGGTCGGGATCGAGCTTTCCTTCCTTGAGCGTGTAGCGTTGCATGCGCTGCCCGGCGATGTCGAACGGCAGGCGGTCGCGTAGCGCGTAGGTCAGCATCGCACCGCCCGCCCGCAACGCGTGCCGCACACCGAGCTCGTACCAGACATTCGGGTTATCGATCGCCAGATCGGCGACGACGAATTCAGCAAGCAACAGATCCTGGAACATGTCGGCATGGATCGAGCCGCCGCGCCGGTCGGCGTCGGCGCGGTGCGGCGCCAGCCCGGCCGCGGTGATCGCCGGCGCCAAGAGATCCTTGTAGACGGCATCAAAGTCGATGACGGTGCCGTCCGCGGCGGTCTTCTTGCCGAACGGCATGATGACGAAGGCGCGGCGCGTGGACATCGGCAGTCTCCGTTTTGATCGCGCTGGTTATTCCGACGATCGGTTCTAGCTCGGCATGAACCCGTCAAAATGGCTTTCCAGCACCTTGGTCTCCGCGACCTTCTTCCCGACCCTCCGCAGATCGGCGATGTTGTCGATCGAGTCGAGTTGCTGCACGGAAGCGGGCTCGATGTCTCGGCAAGCAAGCGTGTCGAGGCCCTCGCGGGTCAGCTCCGCGTTGTATCGCAGGTAGGTGAAGAGCTTGTGCTTCGGCGGCAGCGGTCCGGCGCTGCCGATCAGGTCACCGACCTCGCGGTCGATCGGGTCGCCGACGCGGCAGTCGCCGAATACCCGGCAAAGCAGGTCCTGCTCGTTCAGCGCGGCGAACATCAAGGCAGACGGTATTGCCGATGCGTTGAAGAGGAGATTCATCTCGTCGGGCTCGAGGCCCTGTCGCGCATCGGGGCTCGTGCCGGTCCCGACCGAGACGACCAGCATCTGGTCTGCGCCGGTTTGCCAGCGTGCCGCAGGCTTTACCATCCAAAAGCGGTCGAGTGTCGCCATCAGGAACATCTGGAAGGCGGGGTTGTTGTACATCGTCACACCGCCGTCGACGAAAACGAATTGCCGCTCTCCGGTCGGAGCTGCGCTCGGCAGAACGATGACTTCGGGCGGGAAATAGGTTGGAGCGGCGGTGCTGGCACGTACGAGTTGCCAAAGTGGCAGGTTGAGGTTGCAGTCCGGGCGAGCCCTGTCGTTGTACTTGGCATAGGGGTTGTTGGAGATCGGCCATGGCGAGTCGGTCGTGGCGTTGCGCATCACCAGCAGCAGCAAGGTACGCAATTTCTCGGACCCGAGGGTCGTCCCGGCTTCGAACACCGCCTTGAGCTGGGCAGCGAGAGGCTCGTCCTCGAATTTGTAGCGCAAACGCCGCAGCAGGTTTGCCTTGACGAACATCTGGGCGCCGGCGTCCTGATAGAACTTGAGGATGCTCTCGACCGACATGCCGATCGAAAGCCCGGCGGCGATGATCCCGCCGGTGCTGGTTCCGGCGATGTAGTCGAAATAGTCGGCGAGGCAGAAATCGGGACGACCGCTCTTTGCCTTGAGCAGATCCTCGATCTTTTGCAGCACTTCGAGTGCCAGCACGCCGCGAACGCCGCCGCCGTCGATCGCCAGCAGCTTCTTTGGGCCGGGGCGTTCGCATCTCTCTTTAAGGTTCATCGCTTTTCCTCCCCGAGGTTCACAATAGACCCGTGGCTTAATCGAGAGTGTGACGTGGCTCACACTTGGCAGAAGGTCGCGGCCCGTTTGTTGCTTCAATCGATCACGATGCTGCTCTGCGTGGGCGGCCGCCATCTTCAGGTCAAATTCGGATCGCACCTTACGTCTAGGTCTTTCTGGCCCCAGCGGGAAAGGCACGGGGCCAGCCGCAGACGGGGACCAGACTCAGTTCCCGGTTTATTCCCGGCTAACTCGAATTTTCCCGGTTTTCGGTGGCAAAAATTCCCGGTTATGCCGCCTCCGTTGCCGGGTTCGCAGATCCCCTAAGTCTATGAACAAAGAGACATTTCGACGCCAAGACAAATCGGTTTCACAGGTCAATTTCGATTTTTTGCGGGATTTTTGGGTACAAAACCGGGAATTCGGCGTCTTCGTGGTTGGACGGCTTGGCCGTGTCGGACGGAAGCTTGACACCCGGCGGTGGCTCCCTATAGTGCGCCGCTCGCGGACGGGGTGGCCCGTCCGCTGTGTTTCTGCGCCCCGGCAATGGTTGCTTCGTGCGCGCCCCAACCCATATCGGCGGTGTCATGTTCGCGGTGATCCGGACCGGCGGCAAGCAGTACAAAGTCGCCAAGGATGATGTGATCTCGGTCGAGAAGCTCGCGGGCGAGCCCGGTACGGTGATCGAGCTCGGCGAGGTGCTGATGATCGGCGAGGGGGCCGAGGTCGAGACCGGGACGCCGCTGCTGGCCCGCGCCTCGGTCGCCGCCACCGTCGTCGCGCAGACCCGCGCGCCCAAGATCATCGTTTTCAAAAAGCAGCGGCGGAAGAATTATCGGCGCAAGAAAGGGCATCGCCAGCATCAGACCGTGCTGCGCATAGCCGAGATCAGAGGCGCCGGCGGCGCGGCGCACGAGGAAGGAGTGACGGATGGCGCATAAGAAAGCGGGCGGCTCCTCGCGCAACGGTCGCGACAGCCGCGGCCGGCGGCTCGGCGTCAAGAAGTTCGGCGGCGAGATCGTCGTTCCCGGCAACATCATCGTGCGCCAGCGCGGCACCAAGTTTCACCCCGGCACGCATGTCGGCATCGGCCGCGACCATACGCTGTTCGCGACCTCGGCCGGGGCGGTCAAGTTCCACAGCGGCCGCGCCGGCCGGACCTATATCTCGATAGAGCCGCCGACCGCGCCGCCGGCGGCAGAGGCTGCCGAATAAACGCCGAGGCGGCGGCCCGACACGGGGCTGTCGTAGCCCCATGCAGTTCCTCGACCAGTGCAAGATTTATCTGAAGAGCGGTGACGGCGGGCGCGGGGCCGCGAGCTTTCGCCGCGAAAAGTTCATCGAGTTCGGCGGCCCCGACGGCGGCAACGGCGGCAAAGGCGGTGACATCGTCTTCACCGTGGCGGACAATTTGAACACCTTGATCGACTACCGCTATCGGCAGCATTTCCGGGCACCCGATGGCCGGCCGGGAGCGTGGCGCCAGCGCACTGGTGCCGACGGCCACGACCTCGTGTTGGAGGTCCCGGTCGGGACCCAGATCATGGACGCCGACAATCGTCTGGTGCTCGCCGATTTCACCCGCTCCGGCGAGCGGCGGGTGTTTCTCAGGGGGGGCGACGGCGGCTTTGGCAACGCGCATTACAAGAGCTCGACCAATCGCGCCCCGCGCCGCGCCGATCCCGGCTGGCCCGGCCGCGAGGCCTGGGCGTGGCTGAGGCTGAAGCTGATCGCCGATGTCGGGCTGGTCGGCCTGCCCAACGCCGGCAAGTCGACCTTTCTTGCCGCGGTCTCGCACGCCCGCCCCAAGATCGCCGACTATCCGTTCACGACCCTGAAGCCGCAGCTCGGGGTCGTGCGACTGGACGACCAAGAATTCGTCCTGGCCGATCTCCCCGGTTTGATCGAGGGCGCCAGCGAAGGTGCCGGGATCGGCACCCGTTTTCTCGGTCACGTCGAGCGCTGCTCGGTGATCCTCCATCTGGTCGACGGGACCCTCGAGGATATCGCCGGTGCCTACCGCACGATCCGCCGTGAGCTCGACCTCTATGGGCACGGGCTTTCGGAGAAGCCCGAGATCGTCGGGCTCAATAAAACCGACGCGCTCGATCCCCGGGCGACGAGCGCCAAATTAGCGACGCTGCGGCGTGCGGCGCGACAGCGCGCGGCGGTGCTGCCGCTTTCGGGAGCAACCGGCACCGGCGTGCCGAAGGCGCTCGAGGTGGTGCTCGCGGCTCTCGCAGTGACGCGCACCACCCAGGACGAGGCCGGAGCGGAGCCCCGGTCCCTCGTTGCCGCGCCGTGACCCCGGCTGAGGCGCTCACCGCAGCACGCCGGCTCGTCGTCAAGATCGGATCGGCATTGCTGGTCGCCGAGCGCGGCGAGATCCGGCGGCCCTGGTTGGCGGCGCTCGCAGAGGACGTCGCACGCTGCCGCGCCCGCGGCCAGGAGGTAATCCTCGTCTCTTCCGGGGCGATCGCGGTCGGCCGCCGTCATCTCGGCCTCGCGGGCCGCCGCCTCCGCCTCGAGGAACAGCAAGCGGCTGCCGCCACCGGGCAGATCCGTCTGGCACACGCCTATCAAGAGGCGCTGGCCCACCATGGCATCACCGTCGCGCAAATCCTGTTGACCCTGGACGACACCGAGGAGCGGCGGCGGCATTTGAACGCGCGCGCCACCTTTGCCCAGCTCCTGGCGCTCGGCGCCCTCCCGGTCGTCAACGAGAACGACACGGTTGCCACCGCCGAGATCCGCTTTGGCGACAACGACCGGCTCGCCGCCCGTGTCGCGCAGATGACGAGCGCCGACATGCTGGTGCTGCTCTCCGACATCGACGGGCTCTACACCGCCGATCCGCGCAAGCACCGGGATGCACGGCATGTTCCGCTGATCCGCGAAATCGGGCCCGAGATCGAGGCGATGGCCGGCGAGGCCGCACCAGGCTATAGCTCGGGTGGAATGCTGACCAAGCTCGCCGCCGCCCGGATCGCGATGGGCGCCGGCTGCCATATGCTGATCGCCCAGGGAAAGGGCGCCGGTTCGCCACTCGCCGCACTCGAAGCCGGCGGACGGGCGACATTGTTTTTGCCACGCGGCGAACCGCGCTCGGCGCGCAAGGCGTGGATCGCCGGCGCGGTCGACCCGCGGGGGGCGCTGACCGTCGACGATGGTGCTGCCGGCGCGCTGCGCCGCGGCAAGAGCCTTCTGCCCGCCGGGGTCGTCGCGGTCGAGGGAGTCTTCGAGCGCGGCGACGCGGTGATCATCCGCACCCGCTCCGGCAGCGAGACCGGCCGCGGTCTCTCGGCTTATTCGAGCGGCGACATCCGCCGCATCGCCGGCTACAAGAGTGGTGAAATTGCCGGCATCCTCGGGTACCGTGGCCGCGACGAGATCATTCATCGCGACGATCTGGTGGTGACCGACAGCCGATGACAACAGAAACCTTGCTGCGCGAACGGACGGCGACATCCGAGCCCGATCTGGCGGCGGCGATGGCCGAGATCGGCCGGCGCGCCCGCACGGCGGCTGCCGCCCTTGCCCTTGCCTCGGCCGAGGCCAAGGTCATAGCATTGCGGCATGGCGCGCGGGCGGTGCGCTCTCAGCAGGATGAGATCCTCGCCGCCAATGCCCACGATCTGGAAGAGGCCGAGAGCGAGGGCCTCACTCCGGCATTGCACGACCGTCTTGCGCTCGATCCCAAACGGCTGGAGGCGATCGCTGCCGGGCTCGAGGCTATTGCCGACCTGCCGGACCCGGTCGGCCGCGTGCTCGCCTCGTGGATCAGACCAAACGGTCTCGCGATCGAGCGGGTCGCCGTGCCACTTGGGGTCATCGGCATCATCTATGAGAGCCGGCCCAACGTCACTGCCGATGCCGGCGGGCTGGCGCTCAAATCCGGCAACGCCGCAATCCTGCGCGGCGGGTCGGAGAGCTTCCATTCCTCGCGCGCGCTCGTCGCCGCGTTGCACGAAGGGCTGAAGAGCGCGGGGCTGCCCGAAGATGCGATCCAGTTGGTGCCGAACCGCGACCGTGCCGCGGTCGGGCTGATGCTCGCGATGAACGGGGTCATCGACATCATCGTGCCGCGTGGCGGCGCGTCGTTGATCGAGCGGGTGCAGCGCGAGAGCCGGATCCCGGTGATCGCGCATCTCGAGGGGCTGTGCCATACCTATGTCGACGGTGCCGCCGACCCGGCCAAGGCGCGGGCGATCGTACTCAACGCCAAGATGCGCCGGGTGTCGATTTGCGGGGCGACCGAGACCCTGCTTGTCGACCGCAGGGTCGCGACGACGGTCCTGCCGCCGATCCTCGCCGATTTGCGTGCCGCCGGCTGCGAATTGCGCGGCGATCCGGAGATCTTGGCACTCGACGATGCGGTAGCGCCGGCGACCGAGCAGGATTGGCGCACCGAATATCTCGACGCGATCCTTGCGATCCGCGTCGTTGACGGTGTCGAGGAGGCAATCGCCCATATCGAGCGCTTCGGCTCCCACCACACCGATGCGATCGTCACCGAGGACAACGCGGTGGCGGAGCGCTTCCTGCGTGCGGTCGACAGCGCCATCGTGCTGGTCAACGCTTCGACGCAGTTCGCGGATGGCGGCGAGTTCGGCATGGGGGCCGAGATCGGCATCTCGACCCAGCGGCTACCGCCGCGCGGGCCGGTCGGTGCTGCCGAGCTGACGACTTATAAATACCTCGTACGCGGCAGCGGGCAGGTGCGCCCCTGAGCGCGTTTGCCCAGGGCCGGCCCGGCACCGGGTGGCATCGCCGCATCGGGCTTTTGGGCGGCTCGTTCAACCCGGCTCATCGCGGCCATCTGCATTTGAGCCTCCTCGCCCTGCAACACCTCGCGCTCGACGAAGTGTGGTGGCTGGTGTCGCCGCAGAACCCGTTGAAGCCGGTCGCCGGAATGGCGCCGTTCGCACTGCGCGTCGAGCAGGCCCGGCGGGTCGCCGCCGGGTACAGACGCATCGCCGTCAGCGATATCGAAAGCCGGCTCGGCGGCTCCTACTATACCGCCGACACCGTTAAGGTGTTGTGCCGCCGCTATCCGAGATGGCGCTTTGTTTGGCTGATGGGAGCCGACAACCTCGAGCAGTTGCGCCGCTGGGAACGGTGGGACGAGATCTTTCAGACGGTCGCGATTGCCGTGTTCGACCGCCCTTCCCATGCGCTGAAGGCGCTCGCCGGCCTGCCCGCACGACGTTATGCCCGCCGCCGCCTGCCGATGTCGGCGGCGCGACGGCTGGCGGAGATCAGGCCGCCGGCGTGGGTATTCTTCGATACCCCGCTCGACCCGAGCTCGGCGACGCGGATCCGTTCCGAACGCCGAGAGAATTTGTCCCAAACCTTGGCGGAGCATAGACCCGAATTGTCCACGATCGCCACTCTCACCCCCCGCCTCCGGCAAAAGCAACCCCCGGCGGCCGCTTCACCGTCACTCCTCGAGTTGATCCAGCGGACCCTCGAGGACGGCAAGGCCGAGGACATCGTCACGATCGAGCTCGCAGGCAAGACGACGATCGCCGATCAGATGGTGATCGCCAGCGGCCGCTCGGCCCGGCAAGTGCTCGCATTGGCCGAGCATCTCGACGAAGTGTTGTCCCCGCGGATGCGGATCTCGGTCGAGGGCAAGACGCAGGGAGATTGGGTGCTGATCGATGCCAGCGACGTGATCGTGCATCTGTTCCGGCCCGAGACCCGCGCCTACTACAACCTCGAGAAGCTGTGGGGCGAAGCCTTGCCGGACAGCGAGGCGGCTCGCCAATAGTCTGGGGACCGGGCCGATCCGCCTGCGCCTTCTCGCCGTCGGCAAGCTGCGCACCGGCCCACTCGCCGCGCTGCAGGCGCTTTATGCCGCGCGGATCGTGCCACCAGTCGCAATCGTTGAGCTCGAGGTACGGCAGCGCTTGCCCGAGGCGGCGTTGAAACCGCGCGAGGCGGCATTGATCCTCGCGGCATTGCCCGCGCGGGCGCGGCTAATCGCGCTCGACGAGCGAGGTGCGATGTGGTCGAGCCGCGTGCTCGCGGAGCGTCTCGCGGCGTGGCGCGATCAGGGCCTGGCCGAACTCGCCTTTGCCATCGGCGGCGCCGAGGGTCTCGACACGGAAGTCCTCGACCGCGCTGAGTCGACCTTGTCGCTCGGCCCGATGACCTGGCCGCATCTGTTGGTCCGCAGCCTGCTGCTCGAGCAGCTATACCGCGCCCAGCAGATCCTCGCCGGCCACCCATACCATCGGGAATGACCAGCGGGCTGGCGCACTTGTGGCACGGTCGGATTGATGGTGCCGGGTGCGGGGCATCGGTACACGGAACGAGTCGTCGTGCTGGCAAGATCTAGCGGCGATACCGCAAGCCGAATTCGAGGCCGCATTTGCGGCGACTCAAACCGAGCGCGTGCGGGATGGACAGTCATTTTCGCATTCCCCATCGCGCTGGAGCGCCCCAGTCTATTCACGCGCGCCGAGGTCGTCAGCGTGCTCGACGACGTCGACCCCAACAGGTGCAGCAGGAGGGCCGCTCGACGGCACGCGGCGCGGTCGCGCATTTGCTGGTCCAAGCCTTCGCGATGCCGGTCGCCGGCGAGCAGGTGCGCGCACGTTTTGGGGTGATCAGCGGCGACAGCAGCTGACCGTCTGACCCGTCACCTCCTGGTTAGCCAATTTTTGGGGTACAACTGCCGCCGGCGCCAATTGAAACGGAGGAGGAAAGCCCGTGCCCGAAGCGACGGCCGTCACCGGCGGCTATGACCCCAGCAGCGACAGCCCGATCAGGGCTCCGTTTCGCGAATGGGTCGTCGCGCAGAAAGCGGCGTCGCCGTATTTGCTGTGCTAGGCCTTCGCGATGCCGGTCGCCGGCGAGCAGGTGCGGGCGGCGGGCTTCCTGGTCTGCGGCACGTTATTGAACGGGTGACCGAAATGGCGACAAAGATGATCCTCACCGGTGACGTCAACCTGATGAACGTCACCGACCCAGCCATGCCCTTTGTCTTTGTCGGCGACGAGTTCCGCGCTGCCGACATCGTGTTCTCAAACCTCGAATGCTGTCTCTACCGGCCGCCCGGCGGGCATGCCGTCGAGCGCGAAGGGTTTTTCGCCGACCCCGGGGTGGCGGGCGAAGCGTTGCAATCGGCCGGTGTGCACGCCGTCGGCGTCGCCAACAACGTCAATTACGGCGAGGCTGCGATCATGGCGTCAGTCGCTCGGCTCGACGAGCTCGGGATCGCGCATACCGGTGCCGGCGCCAATCAGGCACTCGCCCGCGCTCCGGTGATCCTTTCGCGCGATGGCGCGCGTTTTGGCTTTATCCAGCGCAGCTCGGTCTATTGGCCGACCAATCACGAGGCCGGCGAGGATACGCCGGGCATTGCGGTGATCCGCGGTCACACCGCCTACCACGCGCCGATGCACGGTAGTCGCCCGCCGGCCAACCGCCCGGGCATCCCTCCCGAGATCGTGACCTGGGCCGACCCCGCCTATTTGAAGAGGCTCGACGATGACATCGCCGCATTGCGGGGGCGGACGGAGGTCGTTGTCGCCTCATTTCATTGGGGGCTGCACAAAGAGGTCCTGCAATACATGACGGAGATCGCCCATCGGGCGATCGACGCGGGTGCGGA
>Ga0306924_10006043_pt1 | contig 12027 bp, 10 predicted proteins | sample sta12Can44000111_FD_203756 | JGI IMG/M metagenome (GOLD analysis project Ga0306924, IMG submission 203756) | Lab enrichment of tropical soil microbial communities from Luquillo Experimental Forest, Puerto Rico - statanox.12C.anox.44.000.111 (v2)... | ecosystem: Environmental > Terrestrial >... | reverse complement strand
GTCACGACTCGAAGCGGTCCAAGCGGAGCTCAAGTCTGCTCAGGCGCTGTATCAATTGGCCGAAGATCAAGAAACCGCGGGCTTGGCCCCCCATGTCGATACTTTGCGCGCCCGCGTCCAGTTGCAGATACAGGAGGAAGCGGTTATTACAACCGAAAATGACCTGGAGAAACAGCGTATCTCGCTGGCGCGCGTCATCGGACTACCGATTACGCAAAAATTCCGGCTGGTGAACCGCGCTCCTTACGCCGATGTGCCGGAGATCAATCTCAGCGGAGCCTTTCAGCTTGCCTTGGATACTCGCTCCGACTACAAGGCTGCGCAGGCGCAGGTTAGCGCCGCCGAACTCCGTCGTTCCGCAGCATGGAAGCAATATCTTCCTGCGGCCGGAGTTTCGGCAGACTACGGTGTCTTGGGTTATACGCCATCCCAGTTGGCACCCAATTACACGCTCACCGCGACCTTGAACATTCCTATTTTTCAGGGAGGACGCGTACAGGCTGATGTGAAGGAAGCGGAAGCTGTTTTGCAGGAGCGTCAGGCGGAGACTTCCAACTTGAAGGCCCGTATCGAGCAGGAAGTGGAAGATTCGGTTCTGGATCTGCGCGCTGCGGCCCGACAGGTCGAAGTTGCGAAAACGGGTCTGGATTTCGCGCGGCAGGCGCTTGATCAATCGCAGGACCGCTTTGCCGCCGGAGTTACCAACAACGTAGAGGTTATCCAGGCACAGCAGCAGCTGGCGTCGGCCAACGATCGTTATATCGCCAGTCTTTTCGCACACAATATTGCGAAGGTATTGCTGGCGCGCTCCATTGGAAACGCCGAGCAGATGGTTAGGCAGTATCTGGCAGGTAATCCGGCGCTGCCACCCTCGGTGGTGGCGCCGCCGGGACAGACACCTCCGCCTACAACCAATCCTCCACCTACGCCGCCTAATCCGCCGCAAAGAAACAGGTGAAAACGAATGAGTCCGACCAGCACAGACCAAACTGAAGTCAAATCGCCGCCGCAGCCTCCGGCGGAGCACGACACCAGCGCCAAAGGCGATTCCGAAGGCGCTAGGCGGCGCGGCCTGTTTGAGCGCAGTCCTCGAGCCAAGTTCCTGGTATTCGGCGCCGCGATCCTCGTGCTGCTGGCCGTGGGGTGGTACTGGCTCGACAGTCGCAACTGGGAGAACACCGATGACGCTGAGATCGATGGCCATATTTATCCCATCAGCGCGCGCGTCGGCGGCCAGGTCATCAAGGTGAACTTTGACGACGGCCAATTCGTACGCAAGGGTGACGTGCTGGTGCAGATCGACCCCACCGACTACAGAGTCGCACTCGATCGCGCCCAGGCCGACTACCAGGATGCGACTGCTAACACTCAGGCCGCGCAAGCCAATGTGCCAATTGCATCCGTCGGTTCCAGTAGCCAGATCAATACAGCGGGCGCCGACGTTCTCGCAGCACAGGCCGGAGTCTCCTCCGCGCAAAAGCAGATGGAAGCCGCCCAAGCTCAGGTCACCGAGGCAGAAGCGAATGCAACAAAGCTCAATACCGATGTCGAACGGTATCGCTTGCTGCTCGACAAAAAAGAAATCGCAGCGCAGCAATTCGATCAGGCGGTCGCAGCCGCAACCGCTGCTAATGCCACGGTTGCTGCTCGAAAGGCTGCATTGCTTGCGGCGCAGGAGCAGGTACGCATTGAGCAGCAGCGCGTGTTGCAAGCCAAGGCGAATTGGAATAATGCCCAGGTCACCCCAAAGCAAGTCGAAGCCATCCGTGCCCGCGCCGCATCCGCGTTCGCCCAACAGCAGCGCTCCAAGGCCGCGTTGGATCAGGCGCAACTCAACCTGAACTACACGACCATCGTTGCTCCTGTGGATGGAATTGTTGGCAAGCGCTCCGTACAGGTCGGACAAAACGTCGCTCCTGGTCAGGACCTGATGGCCGTCGTGCCGCTGCGGGAAATCTGGGTCACCGCAAATTTCAAAGAAACCCAGTTGGCCAAAATGCAACCCGGCCAGCCGGCCACCGTCAAAGTTGACACCTACAGCGGTCGAAAGTGGCAGGGACATGTGACCAGCATCGGCGGCGCTACCGGGGCGAAGTACAGCCTGTTGCCGCCCGAGAATGCCACTGGCAACTACGTTAAGGTGGTGCAACGTATCCCCGTTCGCATCGACTTCGACGGTGCCGACAAGCCGGACTTCAACAACGAGGGCCTCTTGCGTCCCGGCATGTCTGTCGTGCCGAATGTGAAGGTGTCGGCGCGCCCGCAGGGCGGAAGCAACCAGTAACTGTCACAGAGGCTCTTGGCCGGGAAACCAAAGGGATTCCTCACATCGAAGCACCGGAAATTCTTTATTTCTCTGTGTCCTCTGTGCCTCTGTGGTGAATGTTTTTCGATCTTCTGATCACCCCGCATGACCGACGCAGAACAGCAATACGCCGTCTCCACCTGGAAGCCACGTTACAACCCGTGGATCATCGCCCTCACAGTGACCCTGGCCACCTTTATGGAGATTCTCGACTCCTCCATCGCCAACGTCGCTCTCACCCACATCGCAGGTGGCCTCAGCGCAGGTTTGGACGAATCGACCTGGGTCCTTACCAGCTATCTGGTTTCCAACGCCATTGTGCTCCCCATGTCGGGCTGGCTCACTACCATCATCGGGCGCGCAAGCGTTTCTACATGACCTGCGTGGTCTTATTTACGGCCTCATCGTTCTTGTGCGGACTCGCGCCCAGTCTGCCGCTCCTCATCTTTTTCCGGATTCTACAAGGTGCCGGCGGAGGCGGGATGGGTCCCAGCGAGCAGGCCATTCTGGCCGACACCTTTCCTCCCGAGAAACGCGGCCTGGCGTTCTCCGTGTTCGGAATGGCAGTCGTCGTCGCTCCTGCGATCGGCCCCACACTCGGCGGTTGGATCACCGACAACTACGACTGGCGGTGGATCTTTTTCATCAATATCCCCGTCGGCATCCTATCGCTGTTCCTGACGTCGCAAGTGGTTGAAGATCCGCCATGGCTGCGCGGCAAGCGAGGCAAGTCCATCAAGGTCGATTACGTCGGTCTCTCACTCATCCTTGTCGGCCTCGGCTTGTTGCAAGTCGTTCTCGACAAGGGTCAGCGGGACGACTGGTTCGGGTCAACATACATCACGGTCTTCTTTACGCTATCCATTGTGGCGCTGGTCACTCTGATATTTCATGAATGGCGACACCCGCAGCCCATCCTCGAATTGAAGCTGCTGATGAACCGTAATTTCGCGGCGACCGTGCTCTTCAATTTCGTGCTCGGCGCGGTTCTGTTCGGCACTACAGTGCTCATCCCGCAGTTCCTGCAGACCATGATGGGCTATACCGCCCAAAAAGCCGGCGAAGTCCTCTCTCCTGCCGGGTTCATGTTGATGATGCTCTTCCCCATCGCGGGCATTCTTTCCACCAAGATTGACCCGCGATACATGATCGCCTTTGGCTTCGGCATGACCGCGGCCGCCCTCTATCACATCACTAACCTCAACCTGGCGATTGATTTCTGGACCCTGGTGTACTGGCGCATTTACCAGATGGCCGGGCTGGCGTTCATTTTCATTCCGATCAGCATTCTCAGCTACGTAGGCGTGCCGCGCGATAAGAGCAACCAGGTCTCCGGTATCAGCAACTTCATTCGTAATCTTGGTGGCAGCATCGGAATTTCCATGCTGACCACCTTCCTCGCGCGTCAAAGCCAAGTGCATCAGACTAACCTCGTGGCGCATGCGACGGCCACGAATCCGCAGTTCCAGCAGATGTTGCAAGGCAGCGCCGCCACCATGGCCAAATCCGGTTCAGGCCCAGCACTGGCTGTTCAGCAGGCTTATAACCAGGTTATGGGACTAATCGAGCAGCAGGCCGCGCTTCTCTCTTACGTGAACGCGTTCTGGATTGCGTCAGTCATTGTTGCCTGCCTCGTCCCGCTTCCCTTCTTGCTCAAGAAACCACGTCCCGGCGAAGCCCCGGAAGCCGACGCGCACTAAACGTTCGCGGATTTAAGTGTGGCAGTACCTCCGCTCCCCCAGTCGTTTTGGTTTCAGCACTTTGTGAACCATTTCTCTTGTATCTGATTGAAATCTATACAAAGTTCACAAACCACCGAATCGTGAAGGAACATTTCTATATTCCACTTCGCAGGCTCATGATGCAGGCCCTTATACCAACTCGCTTGACGAGCATACATAATCTGGCTCGCTAAACTTAACTTTGAGGTTCTAAGGTGCGCTGTAGACTCCTCGCACTCCTAATCACCACGACCGTCTGGCTGCCGTTACAAGCGAATGGCAAGTCAGCGTTTGTGGGGATCGATGGTCACACCCACACTCCTGCGGAGATCGACACTACCATCACTCACGTGATGCAGGCAGCGGAGGTTCCAGGGCTTGCGCTTGCCTTGATCAATAAAGGCAACGTCGTCTATATGAAGGCCTACGGTGTTAAGACCATGTCGCCGAGTGAGCCGCTGACAGTGAATTCCATCATGGTTGCGGGGTCCCTGACGAAGGTCGCGTTCGCCTATCTTGTGATGAAGCTCGTCGATGATCACGTGATCGATCTCGACAAGCCCGTCTACGAATATCTATCCCGGCCGTTATCTGACTACCCTGCCTGGCGGAACATCGCCAACGACCCCCGTTCCAAGCTGATCACGACTCGTATGTTGCTGAGCCATACAGCCGGGTTCAACAATGCGCGTTATTTTGATCCGGATCATCGACTGGTCATCCATTTCCAGCCCGGCACAAGGTACTCATACGGCAGCGAAGGCTACAACCTGCTTCAGCTGGTCGTGGAGACCCTCACCAAGAAGTCGACCGAGGAACTCATGCAAGAGCAGGTGTTCCGGCCGTTGGGTATGACTCGAACCAGCATGGTCTGGCAGAACACCTTCGAGTCCGATCATGCGAACGGCTACGATGAATATCGGCGCTCACTGGGCATCCAAAAATGCAAGACCGCCCAAGGGGCCGGCTCTATGCAGACGAGTATTACCGACTACACAAAGATTCACACAGGCCGTCCTCTCCGGTCGTGGTCTTCGCAAGGAGACGCATGCGCAGATGCTGAGCGCTCAGATCCCCATCGTCTCGAAACTCGAATTCTCGCCACTTCTACCTGACACTACAGACGAGTACAAGGGCAGCTGTCCTATGGCCTCGGCGTGGGTCGCGAATTGTTTCCTCAGACCTGGACCATCTTCTTTTCCAAGGACGGCGACGAAGCTCTCACGTTTCTGTTCGATATCGACACATGGGCTTTTCGGATCCTCCGAGAGGCGGGCGGAAAAGACGACCTGATTCCGAATCTCGAATGGAGCGCTCCGCACCGTGACCGATAATTTGCACTGGATTTCTCCGCGACTTTGGAAAACGCTCCGCGATCGCGAGGAACTGTTGTCAGCATCTATGACTGTTGCCACAGCGAACGCGATCAAGCTACTGTTTCTTGAGTGTCAGTCCGCTGTCGTTACATTTCACCAGACACTGAAAAGGCAACCTTGGGGCGCGAAAACTTTCGTCGTCAAAGATCCGGATGAGAATCTGCTGCGGTTTGTTGGACCCGAGAAACAGCCACGAAGCCGAGGTCTTGCTGATCGAGCACCTATCGTCGGCAAACCTAAAGTTGGCCGAGCATCATTCGCAAGGTGTCGGAAGACCAAAGATCAAGTAGTCTTTAGTCCTTTGATGCAGGTAGTCCTTACTGCTACGCCAATCAGGCAGAACTCTCTCCAAGGCTTGCCAAAATGGAGGTCGGAAGCCTAAATCGCGCACTTCTATTCGATTCGGTAATGTACGGGTTCTTCTCGACAAAAGCTTAGCCCTGTTTTGGAGCCAGGTCCTGGCCTCCCGCTCCAAGTCCTCAATGCTGCGTGCCTCCGGAGCACGTAGGGTGAGATCTCAGGTGCGGGCCATCGACCAGTTCCTCTTGCGCTGCTCAACTCCGGCGGATATTAAATGCCAGCCGGTTCAATTTCCTCGAGGCTAGAAAAAGTCGCATCCTAACCGCTGGTACGGTAGAAAAACTGTACGTGAATACGTGAATGACAAAGGCGGAACCATCAAAACAATGGAGCATCGCGCCGTGCTCAAATTCCAAGCGCGAATAAGGAGTATCCATCAGATAATCGAATGCTAATGATCAGGCTCGGCGGAAGAAACCTGTACTCAACAGGCCAGAAGCGTCTCTGGAATCGATGACCTGCACGGGATGCGCAGCGGAAAACTGATAGCTGCGGCCGGTGACAGGGCCTATTATGTGAGCCGGCGTGCTTCGCAAATAGCGAAGCGTCACGCCAGAGCGGTACCTTACACCCGGCGCAAATACGATACTTCCCTGCTGTTGGCTTCCAGTGTTGGACAAAGTGGGGGAATTCCTGTGGGATGCCGAACTAACGGCAGGGAGATGCGAGTGTCCAGCCTGATCTCGCGCACTAGTGGAAGTGCCGGACCGTGTGCTTAAGTTCGGGCTTCCCTTGATTATCGACCGCTTCTGACCGCAACACATGATCCAAATCTCCTTCTGAGGACTCGGCTGCAGACTGTATAAGCACAGGCTTTTGTCCCAGCCTCTCCAACAGGCACGCGCCACCGGAAATGGCCAACCAACCGACTAGCCATTCCAGAGGTCGACGGGTGACAAACAAGGCGGCCACAGCGGCGACCCACAGACTGAGACAATTGAAGCAGTCCATCAATTTGCCGGCTACACTCTCGCCTAAAGCCGCCCGGAGACGAACGACTATGTCCCCGGGACCGTCTTCATTTGCGAGCAGGTGTGCAACCCGCCAGGTTGCCAGAATGGCCACAACGAAGCGAAACTCAAGTCCCCACTCCATACAAGTTCGCGTAGAAAGTAACCAAGGCAGACCGGATTTACAACCATCCGGTCCGCTTCCAGGTTTCGTTTTCTTCACCGATCCTCCGGCTCAGCGGACGACCAGGGGCGGACAAGGCTGAGTGAGCGCAAAGGCCGCCGAAGACTGACAATCGTACTGCGAGAGCCGCTCGTAGCCGTCTGTTGCGCGAGCCGCCGCATAGAGTACAACAGCAAAGGCTCCCTGAGTACAGGGGGGCCCGACGGGTGGAGTAAGGAGCGCGCCCGCAGTGTTGTTGAAGGTTGCCGGCAAGCCGGGAGATCCCGAACTCGTATTTGTGGCGGGCGGTGACGGTGGAATGGAAGCGACGATGCCACTTACGCCCAACTCTACGGTGAGACTCCAGTCGAGGAAGTTCTCGGGGTGGAACGCGACGTAGGAAATCGCCACGTTGTCGGTCGGGTTCGTGTACTGCAGGATGCCGCATGGGTCTGTGTCAGTCGAGTTAATCGGAGTCGACACCTTCGGTATCTGCGTGGTGCAGACGTTGTTATCCACGAAGATGCGAAAAACGAGCCGGCCCTGGTCAGTGATATTGGGCTTTGGTGCGAAGTCAAATGCATTCGGCGGACCACCCACCTGCGGCAGAATGAATGAGAAGTTTCCTGGAGGCGGAGGAGGCCCCGGCTGATCACCGAATGTCGATGTCCCAAACGCGTTGTTGCAGGGGACGTAGTTCCCTCCGCTGTCGAAGATCTCCAGTATCAGTGTGCACATGCCGGTGCGTGCGGATGTGCCGCCGCAGAATGGGCTGTTTACACCGCTGCGAGTTGGCGGTGCGCCCTCGGTTGTGTCGAAATAGGCGTACGGGCGATCGAGAGGGTCCACGATGTCAACCCACAACACATTCGGATCCGGGATTTCAAACAGGTTGCTGTTGGGGCCAACGGTATGTGGCCCGAGCGGGTATGAGTCTACGGAGAACGGGGGAATGAGGCTGGTCTGGAAGCGGTGTGTAACGGGCGCATTAATCACCTTGGGTGGAGTTGGATCGCCGTCGAACTGGTACGACCACCTGTAGTACTTGATGTTGTTAGCGCGCAAATCGGGATGGAACAGCATCTGCAGCGAGAGCGTTCCACCGAAGGGCACCGGGCCGGTACCTCCGGGAAGGAGACCGGTGCCCAGTAGCGTTTCTAGTCCATCGATCCCATTAAGCGGCTGGTTTCCGATCGCCGTCGGCCAAACATACAGGGAGGCTGGACCTTGTCCAGTTGTGGACAAGCAGGCTATAGCCCGAGGATCGGTTACAGTGATATCGACACTTTGGCTACCATCGTAGTCGTAATATGTGCTGCAAGCGATTTGCGGATCGTAAACCTCGGTATCCACGCTGTTGATGCTCTGCACCACCTCGAAATACAGGTCGGGAAAGTCGGCGGGACACCAGAAACAGATTTCCGCACTGAAGGTCCCGTCCGACTGAATGGGGACCTCGGTCAGTTCCTGCCAGCAAAAAGCAGAGTCAGGGATAAGTTCGCACCAGAATGGGAACAGAACAATCTTGTTGGCGACAAGAAACTGCTTCAGAGCTGTTCCGTTCAATGCGTTCAAGGTAGCTACGGCATCCGAAAGCGAAATGGTTGATGTGGCGCTGCTGACGCTTGTAACCGTGTTAAGTGCCGAACCTGCCTGAGCGGACAGACTGGCACGCTGTGCTGTCACGGAAGATATGCGCTGTTGCGCGGCAAGCCGAGAGACGGCAGCGGACTGCACCGAGAGTTTCTCGAGTAGCTTGGTCTTGAGGAAACTGAGGTCAATTACAGTAAAGCTGTCTAGCGTACAGCCGAGATCGACCTGGAAGATTTGAACCGTTCCGGAACAAATTGGACCTGTGCTTTGCTTGGTCACGGTCCCGTGCACATTAATGCAAACTGGGAACCAACAAATCCATATGTTTGGGTTGATCGTAAGGACCGCCGAATCCGGCCCTTTGGGGACAAAGTCCTGGCTTAATGAATTCGCTTGTGCAAGCTGACTGGCGAGGTTAGCAGGTACTTCCTTATCCTTCACCAAGCCGTCCGGTCCAATGGTTACCCGATACGCCTGATTCGCCGCCACGCTGAAGTGGACAGGGTCACGGCCGACTGGTTCTGACTGTACGAATCGGCCAGATCGCTCGAAGAGGTAGGCACGCGATTTGGGTAACGCTTGCCCTTCTGTCTGACCATGCAATGCAACCGTTACGGTAATGGTTCTTTTGTCGCCTTCAGCAGCTTTGGCAGCCATTTCAATCTCCCCATTCGGATTTCCGGCATCTCTAGTCGGGTTAATTTTGATCCGTGAGGTATTCCCGCCGAGCGTCGGCAAGCCACCATCACGGTTACCTGTCTCACTTGCCCTTTTTCTTCAGCTTCGAAGCCGCTTCTTCTGCCGCATGTTCCAGAGCTTCATCGTGGCCGGTCTTGGGCAGTTGCTCCAGCAGCGCGCGGGCGGCATCGGCCAAATGTTTCGCTATCTCCGCCGTCGGTCCGCGTTCGCCAGCAAGGATGTTTGCGGCACTGTCAGACTGGCGCACGATTTGCCGTATCGTGGGGAAGTAAAGCTGTACGCAGGCTGACGCATCGCATTCCACTATCACGATGCCGAAGTGGGTCTCTCTGAAGAAAGGAAATTGCGACGGTGGCAGCCAGATCAGTTGGAAAGCGTAGACGACATAACATCCTGGCGGGACACCGATTTCCAAATGTCCGCACTTGGCGTCGAGGAACCCGAAATTTTTGCCGCACCATTCCAGAATTTCGCCGCTGCAATAGGTGATGTTTACCAGCCACGACTCATCGCTGATCTTGCACGGTGAATGGCGGTCATGAATCCAGACATTTAATCGTCCCATTCCCATGGAGCGATCTCCTTCGCACCCGCCCGGAGACTCCAAGCGCAATAGACCTATATGTGCCATCGGTCGGCCCACGGCGTCGGTGCGTTACCGCACATAGCCTCAGATTTCGACTCTGACATGAGAACTCCTCATGGACTCTGCTTGTTTGTGTATTGCAGCGCACCGACAACCGCGATCAAATTATGGAAACGTGGCGACACTCAGGGGACTTGGGATGCACCCTTCTGCGCGAATTCCTGTCATCCTCGTGATTGCGGATGTCGAAGAGACCCGCATGGGAATCAAGCGACTATTGAGCGTCAACGGTTATCGGGTGCTGACAGCGAAGGGCGAAGCCGACGCGGCTCAAATGTCCCACGACGTATCTCCCGATCTAGTTCTGATGAGCCTGAGAGTGGACCAGGTTGAACCGGTCTTGATAGCCCAGCAATTGCGAGATGCCTGGAAACTCACTGGTGAGGTGCCCATCGTTCTCTTTGCGGTCACTACGCTTAAGGAAGGGGTGGAAGTGAGGATCGAGCCCAATATCTATCTCGTTTATCCCGACAATTTCAATCAGCTTCGTCAACTAATTCGTCAACTAATCAGCCGGCTTGTTCGATGACCGGAGGAAGTCCGTTGACGGAAGTGGCAGGCTTTCTGCTGTAGAGCCGAGCTATTTCGTTGGCTCCTACGCGATAGCACTCGCAGGCGACCGCTTCCAGACCGCGGCGGTCGAGAACGGTGATGCGTCCCCTGCAGTAATCGATCAAGCCAAGGTCCTGCAGATTTCCGGCTGCAACAGTAACACTCTCACGGCGCCCGCCGAGCATGTGGGCGATGAGTTCCTGGGTCATTTGCAAGTGCGAATTGCTACTGCGGTCGAGGCACAGCAACAGCCAGCGACACAGTCGCTGTTCCACTGAATGGAGTCGATTGCATACCGCGGTCTGCGAGATCTGGGCGATCAGTGCCTGCGTATAACGCAGGAACACACGCCGCACTATGAGGTTTCCTTCAAACTCCTGTAACAACAGGTCAGCTGGAAGACGGATGGCTTCCCCTGCCAGCGCGACGACCGCTTGGCTGCACGTGGATTCGCCTCCCAGCAGTACCGCAGCACCAACCATGCCGTCGTTCCCGACCACTCCCATCTCTGCGGTAGCGCCATTTTCCGTAGTGTAAAGTAGCGAAACGATAGAGGAAGTCAGGAAGTAGGCGTACTGGATTCGCTCGCGCACTTGCAGAACAACTTCCCCCAAGGACAGCGCAATTGGTCGCAAGTGGGGGTGCAATCTCTCGCGCGTGCCGGCAGGCAGCGCGTCTAGAAGGCAGTTACGTGGGGAATTCCGTACTGTATCCGCCGCAAACATTGGTGGATCCCCTCTCTGGCCGGTAACCAGTTACGACCTGGGCCCGGGCAGCCATCAAGAAGCGAATTTCCCACGGAATTGAGAGACGCTGTGGCGGAAAATGGCGTTGTGGATGACCGGATTATGTGCCAGTTCTTTTGGCGAGTCAACAGGTAATTGTTACCAAAGTGCCATGACTTTCGTTACGGGCCAGCCCACATTTTGCCAGCTTTTAGACACCCCGCAACAAAACGGAAAGAGCGACACCGCCCTCCCTCAAGATGGTCCCTCGAAGGCAGAGATTGTGGCGGGCAAAAAATCCGAGCTCGGCGGCCAGACCCACAAGCAGGAGACCAGCAACGGCGTAGTTGAGACGATCGGTCCAAATCATTCACAGACCCCGACCGACATCCGAGGGCCAAAGTAATCTCATTAAAGCTGGCTTAAAGAGAAAGAAAACGATGGTCTACACAGCTAGTTTGACGAACGGCTCGGACCGCTTGACCAAGACGCCGCTGCACTCTTAGCTAGCACTCTACGCCTTCCGTTGCTGGTAGCGCTCTCCCTGAACGCCAAACGGGCGATACAAATCTATGATGATGAGCGTTGCAAAGCTTACTGCTATTAGACGCCTACGCTCCTGGTTTACACATTGATCTCGGGCGACTCCCCACCATGAACGCCGTGCCAGGTACAATCCATCAGCTAGATTGAGATAGGTAAAGTACACCGTACGCAAAGAAACGTCGCATACCGGCAGCCATAACTGATTGGATAAGAGCGAAGGCTCCAGCGATCCAGTATGGTCTTTGGTAGAGGACCAAGACCAACTGGGTCAGGAGAAGCCTTCATGATTATTGTAGGGTGTGACTTCCATCCCACGTGGCAACAAATTGCGGTTTTCGACAGCGAGACTGGGGAAATAACCGAGCACAAGCAGATCCATGGAAACGGAGAG
>Ga0306924_10006042_pt1 | contig 12027 bp, 12 predicted proteins | sample sta12Can44000111_FD_203756 | JGI IMG/M metagenome (GOLD analysis project Ga0306924, IMG submission 203756) | Lab enrichment of tropical soil microbial communities from Luquillo Experimental Forest, Puerto Rico - statanox.12C.anox.44.000.111 (v2)... | ecosystem: Environmental > Terrestrial >... | reverse complement strand
CCGAGCGCGCCGATGCGGCCGAGGTGAAGTACAAAAAGTGGCTCTTTATTCAGCGCAAATACGAGGACGTGCTGCAGTCGCCGGGCAGCGAAGTCGACACCGTGTGGCATTTCCACATCCTCGACAGCAGGGCCTACATCCGCGACACCGCGCGGATCTTTGGCCATTACCTGCAGCACTACCCTTATTTCGGCATGACCGAAGGGATGACAAAGGCCACGGCGGTATTCGAGACGACCCGGCGACTGTTCCGCGCCGAGTATGGGGAAGAGCTGTGATGCGCTTCGGCCCACAAAATCGCTGTAACCAAGAGGAGGACTGATCATGTTCCAAACGACGCTGCGAACCTGCGCATTGGCAGCCGCACTCTTCGCCGCTCCCGCCTGGGCGGATGAGGGCTTCACCAATCGTGACTTCAAGGGCGACTATGCCTTTCACTTGAATGGCGTGCTCACGCAATCGGGAGCCTCTGTAGTGACGGCATACGATGCGGCAGTTGGCCGCCTCACGGCTGACGGCGCCGGTGCGATCACAAAAGGCACACGATCGGTGAGTGCCAACGGCGCCATTTTCGAAGAGACGTTTTCTTGTACTTACAACATCAATGCCGACGGCACGGGAAAGGCCAATTGCAACTTCAGTGTTTTCGGTCCGGCAACCTTGGATATTGTCCTACGGGATGACGAGGAATTCTATTTCAACGTGACCACCATGCCGAATACGACCGGCAAGCCGGTGCTTCAAGGGATTGGCAAGCGGCAATCACCGGAGCTCGACCGCGGCGACCGCGGATGAAATCAGACGGACGATACCGCGACGCCCAGTCGCCTTCGTCATGCCGGCAAAGGCCGGTATCCAGAGCAGCCGTGGGTCCCGGCCTGCGCCGGGACGACTGGAAAGCCTGCGGCACCTGGTACCAAGGATTCGAGCGCATTATTAGGAGAGGACCGATGAACCTGCCCCGCTTGACTGCCGAAGTCGCGGTCTACCGGACATGTGAGGCGTACCGGACCGATCCGTGCGCAGAGTGGGACAGCGGAGCGTCCGTGGCGCCGGCGGCCGCTGCGGAGCGCATTGCCGGCCTCGAAGCCGCGTCGGACTACATCAGTCGGATGGACTTCACGCTGCTGAAACAGAAGCTGACCCTGCCTCCGTCGTGGGGCGGCCAGTCCTCGACCCCGGACCGCGCCGGCGCAGCCGAAACAAAATACAAAAAGTGGCTCTTTCTTCAGCGCAAATACGAGGACGTGGCACTGTCGCCCGGCCCGCCCGGCCGCGATCTCGATATCTTCTGGCACTACCACGTCCCCGACACCGAGGCCTATATCCGCGACACCGCACAGATCTTCGGCCGATACCTGCACCACCCGCCGGATTTCGGCCCAACGGGGAATGATATACCGCAACACACAAGGCGGCTGTTCCGCGCCGAATACGGGGAAGATTTGATCCCGGGCGAAAACGCCGCACCCTCGCTGCCCGTCGCCGCTCCCACAACTCAACGCAGACAGCAACTCGCGCGCGCTTCAGGAGAATCCGGATGTTTTCAATCATGAAGCTGGCTACTCGCCATATCCCACACTCGGGACGGACAATTGCGAGGTTGGCGATGGCAAGCACAGTGCTGCTGGTCTTGCCGGCGGCCCTCGCCACGGGTTCCGAAGAACATAAATGGTTGGCAACGTGGGGCGCGGGCTCGCAATCCGCCGCCGAGGCTCTGATCGGGCCGCCACCGGCACCGGTTCAGTTCGAGAACCAGACGATCCGGATGATTGCGCGAATCAGCAAGGGTGGAGACCGAGTGCGCGTCCGCCTCGACAATACTTTTGGGATTGACGCGCTCGCTATCGGGTCCGCGCACATCGCACTGCACGGCACTGGGCCGGGCATTGTCTGGGCAACGGACAGCGTTCTTACTTTCGGCGGCAGTCCGACGATCGCCATTCCGCCCGGTGCACCGGCGCTCAGCGATCCGGTCGATCTCGAGGTGCCGGACCTCGCGGAGGTCGCAGTGAGCATTTATTTGCCGGACCCAACCGCCGGACAAACTGTGCACTCGGTCGGACGTCAGACCGCATACATCTCTCAGGCAGGCGATTTTACTGGAGCGCCGACAATTCCCGCGCCAACGACTACAGAGATGCGCTTTTTCTTATCAGGCATAGAAGTGCAAGCGGACGACCGAGCCAAATCGATCGTGACACTCGGCGACTCGCTCACCGACGGAATGAACTCGACACTGGACGCGAACAAGCGGTGGCCCGACCGACTGGCGGAACGGCTCCTCGATCGCCGGCGCCCGCATCTCTTATCGGTCGTGAACGAAGGGATCAGCGGCAATCGCGTCTTGCACGACGTTTTCGGTCCGGACGCGCTCGCGCGCTTTGACCGCGACGTTATCGCTCAGAGCGGGGTCGCCTTCGTTACGTTGCTCCAGGGAACCGACGATATCGGCCTTTCCGCGATCGTACCCAGTCAAGTGGTAACGCCTGATCAGATCATTCAAGGGTATCGGCAGTTGATTGAACGCGCTCATGTCAAACACGTCAGAATCTTCGGTGCGACCCTGACGCCGCTCGAAGGCGCGCGCCTTTACACCCCTGCGATCGAGGCCAATCGCCAAGCGCTAAACGCTTTTATTCGAACAAGCGGCGAATTCGACGACGTGCTCGACTTCGATTTCGTAACGCGCGATCCAACTCACCCGACGCGGCTGCTCCCTTCCTACGACAGCGGTGACCACATACATCCGAATGACGCCGGCTATAAAGCCATGGCTGATTCGATCGATCTCTCGGTTTTTGAGGAACGCTAGTGGCATAAGCAAGCAATAGAAGTTCTGTGATGGCCACTATCACCCGTCTGGAATCGCTAGCTGGCGTTCGTATCCCCGATACACCGTTGGCCAAAGCGGCAGTCGATCTGTTGGAAGCGACTTCTGCAATCACTGTGTTCGGACTTATGTTTTTGGGAACCTCGCCGTCAGTAGCATCGACCGCTCGATTATCGACGAGGAAATTGCCTTTTGCGGGGCCCTTTTGCACGACCTTGGGCTCGTTCCCGCCCATGCCGGCGAAAATCGCTTTGAGGTGGACGGCGCCGACGCTGCTCGAGAGTTCTGTCTGAAGCATCAAGTGGCACCCGAGCGCGCTGACCGAGTGTGGGAGGCGATCGCCTTGCACACATCGGCAGGCATAGCTTCGCGAATGGCAGCTGAAATTGCCTTGGTACATCTGGGCGCCGGGCTCGACTTTCTGGGCCTGGGTATCGATCAGGTTCCCCCGCAGTTGCTTGAAGAAATTCTTACAAACTATCCGCGATTAAACTTCAAATTGGCGTTTCGCGATCTCCTAATCGAGCATTGTCGGCGCAATCCGGCTGCGCAGATCCTGGCCTGGACTGATGAGGTCGCGCGCACCGCCGGGTGCACTCTCCATGGTCAGCCCATACCGACCGCATCGCAATTGATGCTCGCTGCGCCTTTCGCCGAGTGATCTGGCCTAGGTGTTTTGGACAGACATTCGCACTCAGCGAGATCGGAGGTTCGTTGAAGCGCACGCGGCGCTCGAATAGCACTGGGACGTCCATTTAAAAATCTAAACCAAAGTATCGATCCCTTTTGCATTTGCATAGACGAATTTACATAAGCCCAATTTTCGCAACTGCGTCATTACGATTATCTTCCTGTGCAGTTTCAGGAGGACGCAGGTGACCGATAAACTGATTGTAGTGGTGGATGACGACGAATCGGTTCGTTCGGCGACCGTCGACCTCCTCGCATCCGTCGGCTTCGCCTGCGAGGCTTTTGAATCGGCGGAAGATTATCTGCAGTCGGATGTCCTCAATCGGACTTCATGTCTGATCCTCGATGTCAGAATGCCGAGCTTGAGCGGGCTCCAGCTGCAGCGCCTTCTGACAGACCAGCGTCGCCTCCTCCCGATGATCTTTATCACTTCTTTTCCCAACGAGCGAGTACGCCGGCAGGCGATCAAAGGCGGCGCGATCTGCTACTTGCCCAAGCCCTACGATGATGAGGAATTGCTTCGCTGCATCCGGCTGGCGCTCGAAACGTCTCAACCGAAGAAGCACTGACATATATCGTGCCGGGCAACGATTGCGCCGGCCGAGCCCCCAACTCACACCCGGTTCACCGCGGAGACGACCATGTCGTCAGCAGATCAGTCAATTGGATTGGGACTACCGGAGATTCCTTATGGGTCAGTGTGGCTCGTCGGCGCGGCTGACGGCGATCTGCGTCACCTCTCGCCACTTGCCGTGCATGCGCTTAGCACGGCCGATGCAGTAATCCACGATCCGGGAATCTCGAAGGCGGTCCTCGATCTGGTAAGGCCGCCCCAGTATCGTGAGGCGGCCGAGCCGTCCCTGGCGACCGAACGGGTTATCAAGCTGGCCGAGGATGGTTGGCGGATCGTCCAGCTCGTCAAAGGCAACGCAATGGAACGCGCGGTCGAGAGCGCAATCCGCTGTGCCGAGCGCAATATTCTGTTCCGCATTGTGCCTAATGCCGGCGACCCCGTTGGTAAGGAGGCGCCTCTCGGTCTCCTTCTGGTGCGCAAAACGCTCTTTGTTGGCGACGCCGAGCCGCGGCCGACGCTCGTCTTGTTGATCGCTTCGCCGCAGTCGGATGCGGCGGCGGAGGTCGCCCCACGCCGGCGACCTCTGGATTTTTCGATGTCGGGGCTGGCGGGCTAGCGCGCTCGATGGAAGACGCCCCGCTCCATAACCGATCGGGCTCGACCGAGTCCAGCCGTTGCGCCGAGTTCTGTTTCGTGGCGCAGCCTTCGCCACTTCGTGTGCAGGACCACTCCTAGGAGGATAAAATGCAAAGCTTGACATTGGCTGCCGATAACCGTTCGGTCAGATACTGGGCCTCCGGGCAGCGCCTGCTTCCTGGTCTCCTCTTTGCCTTCACCCTCGCCGCAGTCGCGTTCGAGCTGCGCAACCTGTTGGGCATCACCGCGCTGAGCCCGCTGATCATTGCGATTGTGCTTGGCATGGCCTTCCGTAACACGATGGGGATACCCGGCGCCTTCAAGCCCGGGGTGGTCTTCAGCATGCGACGGATTCTGCGGTTTGCGATCGTCCTGCTCGGTCTGCAACTGTCATTTGCGCAGCTGGTCAAAGTTGGAACCGTAGGTCTGGCAATCATCGTGGTCACCTTAGCTTGCACCTTCATGTTTACGGTGTGGCTTGGCCACCGGCTAGGCATCGACCGCAAGTTGGCCCAGCTGATCGCCGCCGGCACCTCGGTCTGTGGTGCTTCCGCTATCATCGCGACGAACACGGTTACCGGCGCATCCGATGAGGATGTCGCCTATTCGGTGGCCTGCGTCACGGTTTTCGGGTCGGCTTCAATGCTGCTTTACCCAGCACTGGCCGGCCTGCTGCAGTTGACGCCGCACGCCTTTGGTCTGTGGGCCGGCGCCTCGATCCACGAGATTGCGCAGGTTGTCGCCGCCGCGTTCCAGAATGGCGTCGCCTCCGGTCATTTTGGGACGATTGCCAAGCTCAGTCGGGTGATGCTGCTGGCGCCGATGATCTTGGCGCTCGGCTATTTCAGCTCAAGGCGCCTGCAGACCATCGACGGTGATGGCGTCGAGCGGCCGACACCCCAAAGTGTGCCAATGCCGTGGTTCGTACTGGGGTTCATCGTGATGATGCTGTTCAACACCTTCGATCTGATCCCGCATGTCGAAAAAACCTACCTCGTTCAGGCGACCACTTTTCTTCTGACGGTCGCCGTGGCGACGATGGGTCTCGAGACTGATCTCGGCAAATTGCGGGCTAAGGGCTGGAGGCCGCTGCTCGTCGGCGCCGGATCCTGGCTCTTCATTTCGACATTCAGCCTAGTCTTGATCGAACTCGTCTACTCCTAACTTCGATACCGGCAATGGAAATCGAGAGGCCCGGAATGCCAGTCGTCCGCCGTTTGGCTGCGATCCTCGCCGCTGATATCGCCGGCTATTCGCGGCTGATGGGCGCCGACGAGGAAGGTACGCTCGCACGCGTAATGATGCATCGCCTCGCCCTGCTGGAGCCAAAGATCACTGAGCACCACGGCCGGATCGTCAAGACTACTGGCGATGGCTTGCTGGTCGAGTTTCCCAGCGCTGTGGACGCGGTACGCTGCGCGGTCGAGGTGCAACGCGGCATGGCCGAGCGCAATGCTCCACTAGCGATCGACGAGCGAATCGAGCTTCGGATCGGGATCAACCTTGGTGACGTCATCGTCGAGGGCGATGACATTTATGGCGATGGCGTCAACGTCGCGGCGCGACTGGAAGGCTTGGCCGAGCCGGGCGGCGTGTTCATCTCCAACATCGTTTACGAGGAGGTGCGCGACCGGTTGCCGTTCGATTTCGATGATATCGGCGAACAGCGGGTCAAGAACATCGCCCGCCTGGTACGTGTCTATCGCGTTCCGATTACGGGCAATACGGCGGCCAGAATGCCACTGCTCGCGCCTAATAAACCCTCGCTTGCTGTGCTGCCGTTCCAGAATATGAGCGGCGACCCGGAGCAGGACTATTTCGCCGACGGGATCGTCGAGGAAATCACCACCGCGATCGCGCGCCTTCCCTGGCTCTTTGTGATCGCGCGCAATTCAAGTTTTACATACAAGGGCCGCGCGGTCGATGTGAAGCAAGTGGCGCGCGAGCTGGGCGTGCGCTATGTGCTCGAGGGCAGCGTGCGCAAGGCCGGCAATCGCGTGCGTCTCACCGGGCAGCTGATCGACACGGCGACCGCTTCGCACATCTGGGCCGACCGCTTTGACGGGGCGCTCGATGATATCTTCGAGCTCCAGGACCAGATGGCGAGCAGCGTTGTCGGTGCAATCGAGCCGCGGTTGCGCCTTTCCGAGATCGAGCGGGCGACCCGCAAGCCGACCGAACGCCTCGACGCCTACGATTTCTACCTGCGAGCGCTCGCACAATCACAAAAATTCACTGACGATGGCATGCGCGAGGCCATTGCGCTCCTCGAACGGGCGCTTGCCATCGACCCTTGCTATGCGCCGGCCGCCGCGATGATCGGCAGCTGCCGGTTCTTCCAAAGCATCCAGGGCTGGGGCTCGCTCTCGGATGCGGAGATCGACGAAGGTGTGCAGTTGGCGAGGCAAGCGATCGACGTCGGCAAGGACGATCCAGAGACACTTTGCATGGCGGCGTTCACCCTCTCGATTTTTGCTGGCGAGCACGCCACGGCTACGAGCGCCGTTCAGCGCGCCTTTTCACTCAATCCCAACTCCGTTCATGCCTGGATGACGAGCGGCTGGAATTTGGCATTCCTCAATCGATCGGGTCCGGCGATCGAGGCGTTCGAGCGCGCCATACGGCTGAGTCCGCTCGATCCGCTCGGCTATCTGTTCGCGGCCGGGCTCGCCGTTGCGCACGCGGTCGCGCACCATTACGAGGAGGCCATCAGCTGGGTGGACCGGTCATTACAGCAGCAGCCGCGTTTTGTCACCCCGATCCGCCTCAGGACCGCCCTCTGCGCCTATCTCGATCGTGCCGAGGAGGCGCGCGAATGGCTCGGCCGACTGTTAGAGCTGCAGCCCGGGCTGACGATCGCCAAGTACAAGGCCGCTGCCGAGGTGTGGTTCTCGCCCGAATTCCTGGCCTGGTATTTGGCAGGCCTCCGCAAGGCCGGCTTGCCGGAAGACTGAACCCGGCGTACAGCGCTGAACGCGTAGCGACTTGGTCATGACCTTTGCAAGACTGCTGGACAATACCGCGCGGCGGGTTCCCGCCAAGACGGCACTGATCGATGATCGCGACCAGATTTGGACCTATGCCGCATTTGCCGCAATGACGCGGTGCGCGGCCGGCGGCCTCGTTGCGGCGGGTGTGCTGCCAGGCGACCGGATTGCCCTGCACATGCTGAACCGGGTCGAGCTCGCGGTGCTGTATTTCGCCTGCGCGCGGGTCGGCGCGATCGCGGTGCCGGTCAACACGCGGCTGAAACCGGCGGAGATAGACTTCGTGCTGCAGCACAGCGGGGCCACGGTCTACGTGGGCAGCTCGGATCTGATGCCGGCGTCGTTGCCCGGGTCTGAGGGATCAGCCCATCTCCGTCACGTGTTCGCTCTCGGCGAGGCATCTCGGGCCTGCCCGTACGCACAACTTTTGGCGAACGGGCCGGCGACGTCCTTGCCAGACATCGGTGCGAGCCAACCCGCTGTGATCATCTACACATCCGGCTCAACTTCACGTCCAAAGGGGGTCGTCTACAACCATCAAGCGGTTGTTGCCGGGGCCCACCTCGGGCAGCCCGGCATCACCGCCGACCGAGTGGTCGCGCAGGCCGCTTCTATGATGCATTCGGGCGGCTTCTGCCATTTGATTGCGTCTGTCGGCGTCGGGGCCACCTTTGTGCTGCTGCCAGGCTTCAACGCGGATGGGGTTCTGGATGCCATCGAGCAGCATCGCTGCACTTATTTTTCAGGCCTGCCGTTCATGTTCGACGAGCTGGTGCAGAGGCAGCGGGCGCGGCCGCGAGACGTTACGAGTGCGACAACGTTCCATGCCGGCGGCGACACTGTCTCGCCGGCTCTGCAGGAGCGCTTTCTTGCCTTGTTTGGCCATCCGCTGCGCGAAGGCTACGGATCGACCGAGGCCGGACGCGTTACGCACCTGCCACCAGACCGGCCGGTGCGCACGGGCTCGATTGGCGTGCCGATCGACGGCATAGAGGTAAGGATCGTCGATGCCGATGGCCACGACACGCCACCCGAGATAGCCGGCGAACTGCTCATTCGGTCCCCTGCGGTGATGAGCGGCTACTGGCGGGATTCAGTCGCGAGCGCCGCCGCTTTGCAGAACGGCTGGCTTCGTTCCGGCGACTTGGCGCGTCGCGATGCCGACGGCTATCTCTGGTTCGTTGGTCGCCTGAAGGAGATCATCGTCCGCGGCGGCTCGAACGTCGCGCCGCGGGAAGTCGAGAAAGCCCTCGCCGATCATCCCGCCGTGATGGAAAGTGTCGTACTGGGTCTGCCCGATGATGTGCTGGGCGAGAGGGTCGTAGCCGTCGTGTGTCGCCGTCCGGAGATTGAAGTGACCGAAGGCGACCTCATCGCATTCCTGAGAGAGCGGCTCGCCGATTACAAGGTGCCGGAGCGGATCTCGCTTCGGATGAGCTTGCCCAAGAACATTGGTGGAAAGCTTGCGCGCGGTCTGCTTCGAGAGCAGTTGATGGCTGTCCCATCCGCCGCGGTCGACTGGTAGTTGCAGATGACTCTCGGCACGAGAGCCAACCTCGGCCTCGGTGCCGTAGTCGGCGTGATCGGATTTCAACGCGCGTCGCCGCCGCTGGCCAACAAAACAGAGGACGTTGGCGCAATTGGCCTCTGCCGACGGTAACGATGAAATTCCGATGGAAATCCGGGAAGCGCTGGAACCATGGGGTTCGTCTGGCCGCTGATCGGGCTAGTCGCCATAGGATGCGGGCACAGCAGGCTTATCGGATGTCTGAATGTGGCAGTGACCGGCGTTCTGATCCGCCCTCGGGCGCGCTATCTTGGCCCGCGGCCGGAAGAGGAATCCCTGAGTTGGTCGATTGGTGAGGTCACGAGATCGAACCGCCGCTCGATCCGGTCGAATCGCGTTTCGATGCGGTCGATCCTGAGAGATATCGCCGCCATGTCCCCGCGAATGCTTGCCACTTGACCCTCTAGCGATGTGACGCGGTGCTTCAGATCGTGGACATCGTCAGTCAGACGGTCGATCTTCCCGTCGATCCTCCGCAGGTAGACGAGGGTGGTCCTGCCTGCGTCATGGCGGGTAAGCCGTCTCGAGTAGCAAGTGGTCGAAGACACATGCACACGCTTGAGGCCGCCGCCAAGCAGTCTGTCGCGTTGGGGCGTCGGTGTAGGAGCCTCGAAGTCTATCGGTGGCCTAACTGTGCACGGAAAACGCGAGGACCTCCGCGTCGACGGTCAAAAGCCGGGCGCATCCGTGCAAAGCTCTGGCCGCGAGCTTGGTCCATCCGTCATGGATATAGTATGGAACATCATGTCGCGTACGCGCAGTCGCGGACCGGCTCGACGACTCAGCCCGCCTCGGGCTCGCTCTCCCAGTAATCGAGCGTGCCGCTGTCGGCCCGAAACATGCCAATGCGGCGGAAGCCGACCGGGCTTGTCGGATCGGCCCAAACGACCCGGCCCCCGACTGAACTCGCGTCCCGCGGCACGGAGCTAGGATGAGCGGCGGAGCAAATGAGATTCGAACCGTTGGTCCCGCTTGCGGCCGAACGCCAGAGCGGTGTTGAGCGGCCGCCTGACGCACTGCGGCCTCAGCTAACGCCCTTCAAAAGATGAGCCCCGGTTCGCAGCCTTGCGGCTTCCCGGTCGGACACCGACGCCGCTCGCCGGAAGCGCGCTGGTCCTGGTGGTCCACCCCAGAAATTAAAGCCATCTCGTCCGAATGTAGGACGATATTAGCTCCTCATTTTCGCGCAGCGGTCGGCAGTTTGCTGCGCCGAGCACGTGGTCAATTGTGCTACCATCGTAAGACAGTGGATAAAGAGCGCCCCGATATAGGACGCCACTTCCACGAAGCGTCGCGCGCCCCTCGATCATCAGACAACGGCCTTCCGAGAGGACCTCCGGCAGATGTGGCAGGAGAACGCCTGCCAGACTTTCGTCGGGACTGTGTGTGTATGACAAGTTTTCCCCAACGTGGACGAAATATGAAAACTGGACAGGCGATCGCATGGCGATCACGAGGCAATTCGCCCAATCCACGCCGAGCATAGAGGGCTCGATTTGGTCGCGGCGCGGAAACCGCTGGCCATGCGCCTTTTCTGTCCAAAGCTTGAGTACTCGATCGACTAGCCGCCGTTGAAACACGACCTTGATTGTGTCTGAGATTAAGTCCGATATTCCATCTGTTTCAGGAAACATTGGGGACCTCAGGGAGTATTATCTGTGTTACTTTCTTGTATCTCTGTGGACGAGCATTCGCTCCGTGGGAGCAGGGCGGGTTTCCTCGGAATTGTGCAAGTGATTATCCTTACTTTTCGTTAAACTGGATTTGGGTGGTCGAACCCCCTACGCTGGGCGTTCGGCTAGCCGGGTCTAACCACTCTAGGGGTCGAGCTGTGCGCGTTCCTCATATCTAAAGTGCCGAATACGCAGTTGCTATTATCACATCATCCAGGCATAATGGACGGAAATTTGACGAAACATGACTGATTGCGCCGATGTTTAAACGGGGCTGGCGATGATGATAATCGATAAAATGATGGTCGGAAAGTACACGTGGCCGTCGTCGGGGCAAGAAGCAGTGGTACTAAGAAAACCGAAGGAGATTATGAAAATCCTACACATGGATGTTCAGTACGTAGTAAAGGTGGATCTCATCCAGATAATCTACTTGGTAGTCAACGTGTATGTATTATTGGTACTTAGGTGAGGAATGGTCCACTTCTTGTCAATTCTGCCCGCCGCCTATTCCGCCGTTGTCTTGGCTCAGGGGCCATGCTAGCGAGGCAGCGATATTGGCTCATAACACTGAACACGGTCCGGGACGCCGAATGCCGGCTCGTGTGCTCCAGCTCGAGGTGGCGAGGTGTATTAAGGGATCGTTCCAATGGAGGACGGCGATGAACACACGGAAGGAGCCCGCGATGGCCACGACCCCCGAATCGTTCGTCGATGCGCTCAACTTGGCGTTCGGCAAGCAAACGACGCAGCGGGCGGCCCACGCCAAGGGCGTTGTCCTCCTCGGCAAGTTCGTTCCGAGTGCGGAGGCGGCGAGCGTGAGCAAGGCATTGCATTTCAAGCACGAGGTGCCGGTCACGGTGCGCTTCTCGGCCAACACGGGCATGCCCAAGATCGCCGATGCGGATCCGCGGGCCACCCCGCGTGGCCTAGCCATCAAGTTTCGTCTTCCCGACGGCAGTGACACCGATCTCGTCACCCATTCGTACAACGGCTTTCCGGCGAAGAACCCCGAGGAGTTTCAGCAATTCTTCCTGGCGGTTGCCGGCAGCAAGCCAGGGGTCCCG
>Ga0306924_10006039_pt1 | contig 12028 bp, 15 predicted proteins | sample sta12Can44000111_FD_203756 | JGI IMG/M metagenome (GOLD analysis project Ga0306924, IMG submission 203756) | Lab enrichment of tropical soil microbial communities from Luquillo Experimental Forest, Puerto Rico - statanox.12C.anox.44.000.111 (v2)... | ecosystem: Environmental > Terrestrial >... | reverse complement strand
TCAACAGCCGCTCCACCTCCCCACGGCTCCGCTGCTGTTGAGGTTTTTTGTCCACTCGCTCTTCCCACATCCCTTCACTTCATCACGCTTGTCGCTGGAAAAAAAGGTGGTTTCGCCTGACGCTTACTTTTCACAGACGGAAATTTCATTGCCGTTGCCAGTTCTTGTTTCTCAGATTTCGTGCTGTGAACGCTTAGCGGTAGATGGCGAGGAGCCAGAAGGATACCTAGTGCCAAGCGGAGACGCCCCAGAGCATATTTCTCGTAGCCCATCGATCGTCCTATTGGTTACCCATATGGGCGACGCACATGATGGCACATCTCATATGGGAAAGCAATAGGTCGACATCGATCAATCGTGGATGTTGCGCCTACCAGATGGGGAAGGAATAGAACGCAGCGAACAGCCCAGGGGCTAACCCCAGGGTCTCGCTCCGAAGCGGTGGCGCTTTGAGAACGTCCAGAACAGGCGAAAGCCGGCGCGATGCCAAGCTACGACGGTTTCAGGCTTGACGATGGCTAGTGCCGAACGCCAGTCGCGCCAGAGGCGAGAGAGGCAGATCCACAACAGGCGATCGCCGGCAGTTAATTTCGGGCGTTTTGCTGCGGACCTTTGAAGCACGCCGATTTGGTGGCGCAGAGCCAGAGCTCCAAGGCAGAACGCGAACGCAGGAGCAAAAGGCACAGCCGCGGTGCTGTAGCTGTCACTGATCTCCCTCCATCGAACGGCGCAACACCAATCGCGTATTGCTGCGCAGCTCACCGGGCTAGAATGATCTTACTCGCGAAGGGCGGAATACTCACTAACGGAGAGCGCCGACAAATTAGGAAAGCACCCGCAAGTCCCGCAAGTGCTTTCTCTTGACAATCGAGAGGAACGCGCTATACTTCTCTCGAACCTCTAGAGGAGAGGTTATGCCTAACGATTCCTCTACCCTGGTGCAGGGCACCCTGGACATGTTGATTCTGAAAACCCTGGATCTTCAGCCCCTCCACGGCTGGGGCATCGCGCAGAGAATCCAGCAGATGAGCCGCGGAGTTTTTGAGGTGAATCCGGGCTCGCTGTTTCCCGCGTTCCGGCGGATGGAGCGCTCGGGCCTGCTCGAGTTTGAGTGGAGAACTTCCGAAAACAACCGGCGGGCAAAATACTATTCGCTGACAAAAGCGGGCCGGCAAAAACTGCGGAGCGAGACACGAGAGTGGGAACGCCAGGCCACAGCCATCGCGAGAATCCTGCAGACGGTTTCGTAGGAGAGCGCCATGGGCATCTGGAAAAGTCTTTCGGCGGGACTTCGCGGCTTGTTCTTCAAGCAGCAGGCCGAACACGAACTCGACGACGAGCTGCGCGACTACCTGGATCAGGCTACCACGGAAAAAGTGCGCTCAGGGATGAGCCGGGAAGAAGCGCGCCGCGCCGCGCGGCTGGAATTGGGCGGCATGGAACTAGTTAAAGAAAATGTGCGTGCCGCGAGCTGGGAAACGCGGCTGGAAACGCTGTGGGCCGACTTGCGATTTGGCGCGCGGCTATTGCGCTTCAATCCTATGTTCGCGTGCGCAGCCATTCTCTCGCTGGCGCTGGGAATCGGCGCGAACACAGCGATTTTCCAATTGCTTGATGCTGTGCGGCTGCGCACGCTTCCGGTCAAGAATCCTCAGGAAATGGCACGGATTAAGCTAGACCGGCGCGGTTCCAGAAGCGGTAACTTCAGCACGCGCTATCCCGATTTCACTTACGCCTTATGGGAGCAGATTCGCGACAAGCAGCAGGGTTTTTCGCGGGTGTTTGCCTGGGCACCAAATCAATTCAACGTTTCGCCCGCGGGAGAAGTTCACAACGTGCAGGGATTGTGGGTCAGCGGTGAATTCTTCGAAACGTTGGGTGTTGAGCCCGCCTTGGGCCGCTTGCTGAACACCGCGGACGATCAGCCGGGGTGCGCGGCTGCCGGAGCAGTTCTGAGCTATTCCTACTGGCAACAAGAATACGGCGGGCGGATAGATGCAATCGGGCAAAAGCTTACGATTAGTCGGCATCCGTTTCCTGTCATCGGTGTCACCGAGCCCGATTTTCATGGTGTGGAGGTGGGCCGGTATTTTGATGTGGCGGTGCCCCTCTGTGCGGAACCGGTGGTCAATGGAGAGGACAGCCATCTGAAGAGCCACGTGGGGTGGTGGCTATCGGTGCTGGGCCGGCTCAAGCCCGGGTGGACTGTGGAACGCGCAGCAGCACAGTTGGATGCCATCTCGCCCAGTTTATTCGAGGCGACTTTACCGCCAGAGTACAATCCAGAGAACGTCAAACATTATCTGGCCATCAGGCTAACCGCGAAACCAGCGGACTTGGGAGTCTCTGATCTGCGAGAGAACTATGAACAGCCGCTTTGGCTGTTACTGGCGCTTGCGGGGTTAGTGCTATTGATTGCCTCGGCGAACTTGGCGAACTTGCTCCTGGCGCGCGCGAGCGCCCGAGGAAAAGAAATGGGCATGCGCATGGCTGTGGGAGCAAGCAGGGGGAGACTAGTCCGGCAACTTCTAGCCGAAAGCCTGCTGCTCTCGGCGCTGGGCGCCAGTCTTGGAGCGTTGCTCGCCCATAACTTGAGTCAGGTCCTTGTAGCTTCGTTAAGCACGCAGAACGATCCCTTGTTTGTCGATCTCGGAACCGACTGGAGGGTTTTGGGATTCACTACGGGGCTTGCCGTTTTGACCTGCATCCTTTTCGGTTTGGCCCCGGCTTTGCGCGCGACGAGCGTATCTCCCAGCCTCGTGCTCCGTGAAAGCGGAAGAGGGACGACGGCTGGCCCCACGCGCTTCAGTTTGCGCCGCATTCTAGTAGTCGCCCAGATGGCGCTCTCGTTGACGCTGCTGGTGGGGGCGCTGCTGTTTGCCCGGACCTTGAACAACCTGGCGACGCTCGACCCTGGTTTCCGGAAGGACGGCATTCTCGTCTCAGATATCGACTTTACTGGGCGGCACCTTTCGAGAGATTCGCGCCTAGCGTTCTCCGAGGAGTTGTTGCGCCGTGTGCGAGCAATCCCCGGCGTGGATGCCGCGGCCACCGCCACGATCGTGCCGCTCAGCGGCGATGGCATCGGGCACGACATCCTGCTGGGCGACACAGGCGAGCCGCAAGGCGAGGCCCCATCGGCGGCATTCAATTACGTAAGCCCTGGATTCTTCGACACAATGCAAACGCGGTTCCTTGCGGGCCACGATTTCGATGAACACAACCGTCTGGGCGCACCGAACGTAGCGGTGGTTAACGAAACCTTCGTCAACAAATATTGTCAGGGAAAGAATGCGCTGGAATTGAGATTCCGAATTCGCCGTATGAACAAGACTTCCGCGCCTTACCAGATCATCGGAGTAGTCAAGGACACGAAATACATCCAGTTACGCGAAGAGTCCGCACCAGTCGTGTATGTAGCAAGAGCGCAGAACGACGACGTCAGCAGCGACGCGCAGATTCTGATTCGCTCCCGCGCGCCGCTGGCGGGCATCCTGGCCGCAGTGAAGAACATGGCCAACCAGGCCGATCCGGACGCCGATATCACTTTCTATAACCTGCACAAGATGATTGACGATGGTATTCTGCGGGACCGCTTGATGGCGCGGCTCTCGGGCTTTTTTGGCTTGCTTGCCGTTCTTCTGGCGGTCATTGGCCTTTACGGCGTGATCTCTTACATGGTGGCGCGCCGCCGCAATGAAATCGGCATTCGCATGTCTCTTGGGGCTAACCGCCGCTCGATTGTGGCTCTTGTTCTGCACGAAGCGGCGTTGCTGCTTTGCGTAGGACTTGGAATTGGAGTGGTTCTCGCGCTAGCTGTGAGCCGCACGGCCGCGTCCATGCTGTTTGGCCTGAAGCCGAACGATGCCCTCACCTTTATTCTCGCGACGGCTAGCCTCGCTGTCGTGGCTTTGGCCGCCAGCTACGTTCCGGCCTCGCGCGCATCACGGCTCGACCCGATGGACGCCTTACGAAACGAATAAAGGCGCGCCGCCGGTGTTCCTCGCCAAAATCTCATCCGTTCTGGGAATAGTTAGATTTCGTTACTTCCCCTCGCGAGCATTTGAGTGCCACACGCAAATTTGACCGGCAATGACACCCTGACCCTCTGTGACAACAGCCCATATGTCCATAATATAAGGGATGGAGTGATGCGAGCTGGCTTTCGCAACCCGATGTTGAAATCAGGTCAGGCAGCCCGATCGTAACGATGGTGCAGCACCGCCCCGAACCATACAATTTCACCAGCAGGCGTTCTGTCCAATTCCGTGCGTCGGCCGAGCAAAGCTACTAGTGCTGCACCCAGTGCGAGATTAGTGAACCTAACTTTCCGCATAAGACCCTCCCTCTGGAGCAGTTGGAGGGAATGCGGGCAGAAGCAACGTCGCCACCCGTAGCACCACATATGTCTCTTTCAGCATATCCACAAGATACGCGAAGGTAATAGGGTTGTGTTTTGTGGACCGACCTAACGGTCTTAATCGACAACCTGCGACCTGCCAATCGCCAATCGTTGTAAAATGGCTTCGCCACCTCTACCGCAATTTCCTATGCACAAATACCTCTGTCCTGGTTGGGCGCAGGTTAACCACGAGAACGGCAACGGCTTGGACTAATAGGCGCGAGAATCTTCGTGGAGTGGGACGAACCGACTAAGGAAGTGGCGGGGCAGATGCGGGATGAATCTTGACGCTCTGCGGACCCTGCGTGAATATCGTGCTGAATCCCAGAAGGAGGGTATCGACATGCCCGAAGAGTCGATAGAACTGCATGCGATTGTGGCTAGGCTAGAGCGGGTCGAAAAGGAGAATCGGAGGCCGCGATCCAAACCGGCTTAGCATTGACAACCCAAGCGGCTTGGTAACCGCTACCAACAGATTGTTCAATTCCCTGGCTCTTACGGGGTCACTCTCGGCGGCAATTTTCTGGCAGATTAAACGCACGAGGGCGTCGCTGAACATGAAACACCAAGAGGACCCACGAAACCTAATGCGGCTTCACACCTGAGAGCAAACGCGAATGTACTCTAGGGAACGAGAAAAGTTCCTGTAGGCTTGCCACGTCACAAGTCGGCCGCGCGAACCTGCCACAGAACTCGTTGCGAGGGGGCCTGGGGGGCAGGCTTCCTGGAGCGAAGATGGGTGGCGCTGGAGAGTGTGTGTTGAGGGAAAAGATCATCGGCCGTTCCAGTAAGTCCCTCTTCCAGGCGCGCCATCAAAGCCAGAATGTCCAAGTCAAATATCTTGCCTTGCAAATGGAGTTTTTTGAACCTGGCCGACACTGCCTCTGCCACTATTACATAGTGAAGACTATCAACTCTGCTCTGCTGCCTACGCATCGCTATATCGCAGCACACAATGGCTCGCCAAAGTTGCACTATCATGCATCGGACCAGAATTGCCCGGCTCCTGGAAATCACCTGTTGAACTTGCATATCTTGAGCGGTCATAGAGGAAGAGCAGTTGCTGCAAGTGAGCGTAGCGCAAACAAAGGGGCAAAGCTATGCGAAAAACGATATAAAACCGCATTAGGCAACGCCGAGCACAAACATCAATTCGTGACCGTCTCGTGGTGTTCCGAGAATTTGCCGAACCTGTCACGCCCAAAACCCGTAGGCTCTAGCGGCCTCCAGTTCGCATCTAGGTCGCTAACTGGAAGAGACCATTAGAGGGACAACCCGCTCGAAGAGAGTTGAGTTGAGTGAGTTTCGCCTCAATCTCAAGATTTTGACCGGCTTCCAAGTTGCAGTTGAGAAAATGGATTGCGGTCGCATAGGCTTGCTCAGCGTACGCGCTATTGCGATGGGATTTGGCCTGGTCGTTCGTAGTCGCCGCGATTAGTGAGAACGTGATAGCGAGGTCCAACTCCATCGTAACGAACTGAAACTTGAGAGAGTTGTGTTTCTGGCGCAAGTGCTTCCACATGTGTTGTGAATCCAAGTTTGCAGTTGCCCCCACATTTCCTACCGTACGAGAGCGGCGCCTCTAGGGAATCAGGTAAAGACTGCAATCAGCGACAGATTTTCACCTACGCAAGGCAAGGCTTTGCAGTAGATTCGGGCGCCTCAAGGAGAACACCATGAATGCCGCGAAAAGGTGCGCTGGGTTTGCCAACATGATTGAATGCGAAAAATGGCATCGCTGCCCCATGACTTACGATACCGACTGAGTTGTGACGTAGACGTGCCGCCAAGAAGCTAGAATTGGGATTAACCAGCCTTCACCTGATAGCTATGGGACGGAGGCGTCCGTGTAGGACAGGCTCTCGTTCCGCTCTGTTTCTCACTTGCAAGGCTAAGACGCGCAGTTCTGTTCCGAGCCGAGCGCGTGCGACGGATTGGCTTGTAGGATTCGGCAGGCATCAAGAGCACGTTTGTGGTGTTGCTCGGTGTACCAGATAGGTGCGTACTCCTCAAGTAGCTCAAGCGATTCCAAAAACGCTTCAGTAACAATCTCAAACTGGGAGACGAGTGATTTTTCGCCTCCGCTTCGAGGCAGGGACTTTCCATCGAAGGGCCGTGGGACCATGTTACTCCCTTCACGTTCTTTAGGTTCTCTAGACTGCGGGGACTAAGCCGGGGGGGCTGCTGACAGAGAGTTTGAGCAGTCAACACGCAGAATGTCGTTGCTCCATAGCAATCTACTGCCACAGATACACGAGCGCGGTCTCGTCTTTTGCAGTAATTCGACTCGCAAGCGACCTCCGTCCGTCTGATTCGCGACCGCCTTGACGGCCGCGTCGACGACGCGGTCGCCGACGCTGAACTGTCGATCGTCTGGCTTCTTTGAGGCTGGCACAGGGGAGAATGCACCAGAAGCAGGGTGACAAGGGCACCTATGTCATTATGCTACCCTTTGTCCCATGGCACGCAAAGCCAAGCAGACAAAGACCAGTTTCTATATCGATCCTGACAGGCGCGCGAAGCTCAAGGAAATATCGAAACGCACGATGATTCCGATGTCCGCCTTGCTGCGTCGGGCGATTGAAATTGTCATAAAAGAGTACTCGAAATAATCCGAGACCCCGTAAAGCAGCTGCAAACATGTCCACCTACGTCTGATAATGTCCACCTACTGACTTCCTGATAGGTGCAGGAGGTTCGTATGGAAGACGAGCGAAGGAAGTTTCTGCAAGGACTGCTAGCGTTAGGGGGTGGGGCAGCCATCCTGCCCGAACTTGTCGAGGCTGCGCAGCAAACCCTCAAAGTCGAACAGCCGTTCTACTCCACAGAGGTCAACAGACAGACCGAGACGCGGATCGACGAACGCACCGTTGATCGGCAGTCGCAAATCGTGATTATCGGCGCGAACGATGTAAAGCACGTCGAGACCATGCTGATGACGAGTATCGAAGGTTCTGGTTATCGCCGTCAGCACATAACCACCCACGTGGCTCTGTATCAGCACTCGGGAGACGCGGAGTCGGTACACACCTACATCACCGCTGGTACGACGACGGTGCGGCCCATCGAAGGCACGAAACTCGTCGAAGTCACCGTCCAAGGCACCTCCCCCAAGGGAGTCAAGGAGAAAAAGTTCACGGCAGAAGCCTCCGCTCGACTCGTCGGCGGTGACGTCACGACGAAGGAGCAGATGCTCGAGAAGTTCCTAGAGAAAGTGCGGGGAGGGAAGTCATGAACATCAGACCTCGCGTCCGCGCATATTTCGACCCGACGATAGACTGGGATTGTATCTATTTTTGTTGGGGCGTCTGCGTCGCTGTCAGCGAAGGCCGGGGCGCAATCGCCTGCATGTACGGTTGCCGATTCGTCTGCCACTACGCACTCATGAGCCCGAATTAACCCTGCCATTCTTGGTCCCGACGGGACGAGGAGGGGCGCGGATGGGGTTGCCTGGGCGTGTCCATGGCGAATTACTGAATTGGGCGGTGGATTCAATAGGTGGACGCAACACCAGCTCGAAGTCTAAGTTCAAGAGTTTCAAAGGATAAATTGTTCGCAAAACTGAATTCAAAGAAAAGACTGCCCTGTTTATATCTAATTGAATATCGCCTTGGAGCGAGAAACTTCTGCAAAGTCAAGCGACTAGAGAAGTGTTGCATCGACCGTTTGAGCCGGCAGCCAAAATTAGGTGTTTTTCGGGTTTTGATACCATGCCTGGATGCGCGATCTCGTCATCCTTTTCTTCCATTTTGATTGTCACCGTCGTCCGGCTTGCACGGCCGGGGGGTAGACTACGGGAAAGATAAGACGGCGCTCGTTCACCTGTGGCAGGTGCGCCTGTCTGAGATATGATGCGCGTCACAATTCGTCACAGGTATTCCGCGATTGAGAAATTAATTGCATATTTCTCTAAGAGGACAGACTTTTTCCCAGGGATAAGGTCTTTGGTTTGTAGAGCCCGCGACCTCTCGGCAGTTCGTCTTAAGCTGGCCCCACAATTGCCCGACAATTCCGTGTCGCTCCGTGTGCCTTCGCTAAGCGGAGGTACCTACGCTAGAGTGGCAGAGTTGGGTAGATGCGGGACGGGGAATCTTTCGGGGGAAAGAGAGATCTCGTCCCGTGCCAATTGTGGCACATCCTCTCTAACTCCACGAAGCGCAGTCAAGTTCATCACGGGTTCGAATGCAATGGACATTGCCGGACTCCCGGCAGAGGTTGGGAGAATGGAATTGTGCACCCGCTCGATGATTGACGGACGACCGCGGGAGACGAGCGCGAGAGAATCGCACCGTCCGCCGTGACGCGCGTCCCCGTGGTCAGTTCGAGGCGAGGAGGGAACGTCCATGAGATCGAGAAGAGTCTCTCGGAGAGAGAAGAAGATTCTCCAGTTCAAGAAACTGCTCTACGACCCGGACTTGGAGCCGTGGCTGGCAGAGACGTTCGCGGCGGCATTTCAAATGAGAATGAGAATCGAGGAAGAGTCGTCCGAGGACGCGAACGGGCTCAAGCGCGAGGTGGAACGCGCGGTGGAGGACCTCGTGAAGGGGGGCCGCGTGAAGAAGCGCGTCACAGGTGAGGATGCGTCGTACTCGCTGGCGAAGAAGCACATGTTAAACTCAATTAAACTCAATTAACTTTCGGCCCGGAAGACGACGTCCGGCGTCGTTGTCGAGCGACCGGGACGCCCTCTAGACACATCGTTCCCCGATTTCCCGCGCGATCCCTAGCCTCCCAACGCGCTCATCTCGCTCAAGTACGGGTTGCAATTCTTCGTCGCTAACCAACATGTGCCTCTTCCTTTGACCGGGCGAGGAACCTCGACGACCAGGCGGGAGAAAAAAGGCTTACCCGATTCGAACGGACCGCAGAGGGTTTGAGGCCTCCGCTGCACCTGTGGTCTTCTCCAAAGTAAAACAACAAGCCTCCCTCATACCGCATCATCGACTGCCGAGAAATTACCCGCAGTGCGCTGATCTTGCCCAACTCGGTGAGCAACGCCTCGGTCATCCCATCAGCGAAGTACTCCTGCGCCGGGTCACCAGATAGGTTTGCGAACGGCAACACTGCTAGCGACCTGCTGGCGGTAATCTTCTCCAGGTCCGCCAGAAGATCTGCTACAGATTGATATCGCGCAGTCGGCTCCTTTTCAAGCGCCTTCAAGATGATGCGTTCCAGGCTGGCAGGCACAGGGGGGTTCAATTCCGATGGTTTGATCGGAGTCTGATGCAGAATTGCGCCGATGAGTTCCTCAGATGTCTCGGCACGGAATGTGGGGTGCCCCGTCGCCATTTGATGGAGCACCACGCCCAAGGAATAGATAGTGTGACACAGCCTTATCGTATCTTGTTGATTTTGAAGTCGGCTGGAGTTTTCAGGAGCTACAATGGACACCATGCGGAGCCTGAGCCGCAAACCCATCCCCGCCGGGGCAGGACGTCTCTTAGGCGAGTGGAAAAGCTCTCGGGACAGCACGAAACCCAGAGCGAGCAACATCACCAAAGCGGTGAGGAGCTCGAGTGTAGACGCGGAATCCAACTGCATCTCTTCGCTAATTTAATTCACCGTTCTTCCTCTGTCGCTTTTCCAGAGTCGGACGCCCTTTGCTAGTAAACTCTCTTCTGCGGTTCGGTCCTGCGGCTCTTATGGAAGCCCAAACGATAATCGGGAAGAATCACTCAGCTTCGATGCTCGAAATGATGGGTGATAGATGTCCGAAATTGGGACGTCGATTCCCGCAAGCGGTTGGAGCAGATTATGTTGGTTCTCCAGATGCCAGTCAATCCACTTGGGACAAACGGTTTAAGTCAGACCGACAACGGAGGTTGGCATGCTACCTCCTGCTCTTCGAAGCCTTGGCCAAATGGTTATGGTTACGACTCCAACACGAATCCTGATCGCCGATGACCAACCGGACGTGGTGAACGCGCTGCGATTGCTCCTGAAGGCGGAGGGCTATGAGACCGAAGCGGTGATGACGCCGGCCGAATTGCTGCGAATCGTGGAAGAACGTGAATTCGACCTCGTGTTGATGGATCTGAACTATGCGCGGGACACCACATCCGGGCGGGAGGGGCTGGACCTGCTCAACCGCTTGAATCAGTTTGAGGACGCACCTGTGATCGTAGTGATGACCGGCTGGGCGACCGTGGGATTGGCTGTCGAAGCCATGCGATGCGGCGTGGCGGATTTTGTAGAGAAGCCTTGGACAAACGCGCGGCTGCTGGAAATTCTGGAAAAGCAAATCGCGCTGGGACGCGAGCGTCGCGCTTCTCGCCGACGCTTGGCAGAGGAGAGTCAGAGTCAGAAAGAGATGGTGCTGCAGCTTCACCACCAGGAACAACAAGTTGTTGAGGCACGGTCGATCCAGCAGGGGCTTCTGCCAATCAGCATTCCGCAGCAGCCCGGATACGAGATCGCAGGGGCGTGGCAACCGGCGCAAACGGTTGGGGGAGACTACTACGACGTGCTGGCGTTCGACGCCAGGACGCTGGGATTGTGCATTGCGGATGTTGCGGGAAAAGGATTGCCGGCGGCGATGCTGATGTCGAACTTACAGGCTGGCGTGCGTGGATTAGCTTCCACTTCGCTGCCTCCTGATGGTTTGTGCACCCGCTTGAATTCGCTGGTTTGCCACAACACCGGTGGCGAACGCTTCATTACATTTTTTTACGCGCAACTCGATGGTCCAGGTAGGCAGCTGACTTATACGAACGCAGGACACAATGCCCCATTTCTCTTGCATCGCGGTGGATCGTATGAGCGGTTGGAGGTTGGGGGCGGTGTGCTTGGTGTTCTTCAGGATCAGAGATTTGCCGTTGGGGCCGCGCGGCTTACGCCTGGGGACCGCGTGGTGTTCTTTACGGACGGCGTGATCGAGTCCTGCAATGCCGCGGGCGAGGAGTTTGGTGAAGCGCGGCTGCTCCAATTGCTCCAGGAACAACTTACCAGGTCAGCATCACAGTTGCAGGAGCGCATTCTCGTCTCCGTCAACGAGTTCAACCGCGGTCACTGGCAGGACGATGCGACGCTGTTGGTTCTGGCGGTCGGCGAGGAATGATCGGGTCCCATTTCATCACTCAGAGCGGCGCGAATTTCGGATAATTTCTTTCTGCCACTGTTTCAAGTAACGAAGCGCAACACATCCTGCAAACGTACTCACAACCTGCGCGCCGGCGAGCGTTTCATCGCCGGTTTGTGCGCCCTTTTCATGAACCCGGGTCGCGTGTTTACCAACTGAGGCAGTATTTTAGCTTTGTCAATAGGCGCGGCGCACGCGGTTCTTGCCGGGGAGGACCAATCAGCGCGTTTCGTTGACGAGTCTTTGCAAGTCTCTCCATTTGATAAGGACGATGTGATTGTCTTCCAGGGCTTTCTTCATTTCGGGGCTGGAAACCACGTCGACGTCACGCTGGCGCCAAGCGGAGCCGTAGTCTGGATGATCCACCATTACGGCTTGCAGCTCGGCGTCGTCATGGCCGAGGTGCACGATAATTTCCGTCAGTCCCGGCTTCATGTTTTTGACCGCGTCGAGATAGAACTCCTTCCATTGATCCGGGCGGACACTGGGATTCGCGATTACCACCGAATCGACGACGATGTCTTTGTCGGAGAGGAGTGAAAGAAGCT
>Ga0306924_10006032_pt1 | contig 12035 bp, 7 predicted proteins | sample sta12Can44000111_FD_203756 | JGI IMG/M metagenome (GOLD analysis project Ga0306924, IMG submission 203756) | Lab enrichment of tropical soil microbial communities from Luquillo Experimental Forest, Puerto Rico - statanox.12C.anox.44.000.111 (v2)... | ecosystem: Environmental > Terrestrial > Soil... | reverse complement strand
AGGCGCCTCGTGCGCCGCTCCGTCTCTACGACGGCAACATCTTCTACCCAGAGCGCGACACGCTGGCGTACTCGGAGCCGTTGATCGTGCAGTCGGCACTGACCGCGCCGGTTTTCTGGCTGGGCGGATCGCCTGTGCTGGCCTACAACCTCGTGCTTCTGGCGGGATTCGCACTGACCGGGTGGACGATGTCCCTCGTCATTTCGCGATGGACGGGTGACTGGGTGGCGGGGCTGATCTCGGGAACCCTGCTCGCGTTCAACGCGCACACGTTGACACGATTGCCGCACCTGCAGGCGCAGCACGTCGAGTTCTTGCCGCTTGCCCTTCTGGCGCTCGACCAGGTGTTGCGCGCGCCCGGCGTTCGCAACGCCTTGTGGCTGGCGCTGTGGTTCACGCTCCAGGCGCTCACGTCCCTCTACCTGTTGGTCATGACGGCTGTCGCGCTCGCGGCGGCAGCGATCGCGCGGCCGGAAGACTGGGCGGGCCGCCCACTCGTCAAGGTCGCGGGTGGCATTAGTCTGGCTGCGGCAATCGCGGGTCTTGCGACGTTCCCCTTTCTGGTGCCCTACTGGCGTTTGTGGCTGCAGGGTTACGCGCGCTCCGTCGAGGCCGCCGCCACGTTTTCCGCGGTGTGGGGTGACTACCTCACGACGCCGGGCCGCGTCCATTACGCGCTGTGGAGTCACCGGTGGTTTTCGGCCAATGCGCTCTTTCCTGGAGCACTGGCGGTGTCGCTGGCGATGGTGGCCGCCGTTAGAGGTGTGGCGTTTACCGACCGTCGGGCGCGCATGGCCGTCGCGTTCGGCGCGGCCGGCATCGTACTCTCGTTTGGCGCACGGGTTCCTGGCTATTCCCTGCTCTATCGAGCGGTTCCTCTCCTGCAGGCGATACGGGTGGTCAGGCGGTTCGGCTACCTCGAGATTGTGGCGGTCGCGATGCTGGCCGGCTTCGGCGCCGCCTCGATCCGCCGGACGCTACCGCCTGGGTGGCGGCGGGCGTTGTCCACAGGTGCGCTGGCGCTCGCCGTGCTCGAGCCGCTCGCGGTGCCGATCGAGTTCCTGGAGTTTGCGGGCATCTCTCCGATCTACGACCGCCTCGCTACCGAGCCAGACGCCGTCGTCGTCGAGATCCCGTTCTACCGGCCGAACATTGCCTTTGGGAACGCTAAATACATGTTGCACTCAACCCGGCATTGGAAGCCGATGCTGAACGGCTACAGCGGCTTTTTGCCGGCGAGCTACGTGCGGCATTTCGACGCGCTCAGCGGGTTTCCCGATGCCAACGCAATCGTCGGGCTGCGAACCGAAGGCGTGACCCACGTTTTCGTTCACATCGACGAGATCAGTCCGGCCGCGCTCGAGCAGCTCGGACATACGCCCGCTCTGCACAAGGTTGCTTCTGACGGATTGACGGCGCTCTACGCGCTGGATCGGTGACCCGTTGGACCGTGGGCCTGGGGACCTCAGTTTGCCAGGCGCGGAGCAGCGTCCTTGAGCCCGACCGGGAGCGGCACAACCGTCTCGATCGGCGCCTCCACAACGCGCCACGAGTGCGTTTCTTCCAGGATCTTTGTCGCGAACTCGGTATGCAGCGCGTGGCCGGCGCGGTGCGCCACGAGGTGGCCGATAACCGGATAGCCGACGAGGGCGAGGTCGCCGATGGCGTCGAGGATCTTGTGGCGGACGAACTCGTCCTCGAAGCGCAACGCGTTGTTCAGGATACCAGTCTCGCCGAGCACAATCGCGTTCTCAAGCGACCCGCCGAGCGCGAGACCGTTTTGCCGCATCACCTCGACGTCCTTCAGGAATGTGAACGTCCGCGCGGGCGCGACGTCCTCGACGAAGGACTCCTCGGTGATGGTGAGCGTCCGCGACTGATGCCGAAGCAGCGGATGGTCGTAGCTGATGCTATAGGTGACCTTGAAGTGGTCGGACGGATAGAGGGCGATGCGCTTGTCGCCGCGGGAGATGGCGATCGGACGGACAATCTTGAGGTATTTCCGCGCGGCCTGCAGGCGCCTCACGCCTGCCTCGTGAATCAGGTAAATGAACGGCGCGGCGCTGCCGTCCATGATCGGCACCTCAGGCGAATTGAGCTCGACGAGCACGTTATCGACGCCAACCGAGGTCAGCGCGGCCAGCAAGTGCTCGACCGTCTCCACCGACACCTCGTTACGCGACAACCCGGTCGCCAGCTGGATCCCGGCCAGGTTATGCACCGTGGCTGGCACTTCGTGATCGCCGAGATCGGTCCGACGGAAACGCACGCCGAAATCTGCAGGGGCCGGTTTGAGTGACAGATTGACTTTGTTGCCGGAATGAAGACCGATTCCCACACACGAAATCTGACGGCGAAGCGTACGCTGTGCGTCCATGTGCCCTCAGGCAACGGGGAGCTGCAGAGAGCCGTCGAGCAAGGACAGTGCCCGGATTCCGCCCTTGCGGTCGTTTGTTGTAACGTATTGATTCAAATAGACCTTAGACGAAAGTCATTCGATTCGAGCGACCGTGCTGCATACAGTTTTGTGGTACGCGCGCCACAGCCGGGCGCGGCAAAACTGTGGCCATATTACCACAGCTCATCAGACAGGGTGCCCAGAACTGAACAGCCCCACGGGGGCTTTGCTGAGCCCGGCTTACCCTGCGTGCCTGCGGGTGGCCTCGCTGCCGCGACCGAACAACAGATCCCCCAGAAATCGCCCGGTCGACGATGCCTCGACGCGCGCCACTTCTTCGGGCGTTCCGGTGGCCACGATGCGTCCACCCGCCGCGCCGCCCTCCGGACCGAGATCGATAATGTAGTCGGCGGACTTGATGACGTCCAGGTTGTGCTCGATGACAACGACTGTGTTTCCCTGGTCGACGAGCTTGGTGAGAACGTCGAGCAGCTTGCGGGTGTCCTCGAAGTGCAGGCCGGTGGTCGGCTCATCCAGGATGTACAGAGTGCGACCCGTGCCACGCTTGGACAGCTCCTTCGAGAGCTTGACCCTCTGAGCTTCGCCGCCTGACAGCGTCGTCGCCGACTGTCCCAGCTCGATATAGCCCAGTCCGACGTCTTGCAGCGTTCGGAGCTTATTGGCGATCGCCGGAAAGTTCTCGAGCAGCGGCAGCGCTTGATCGACGGTCAGATCGAGAACGTCGGCAATGGACTTGCCACGGTATTTGATTTCCAGCGTCTCGCGGTTGTAGCGGCGGCCTTTGCACTGCTCGCACGTCACGTAGACGTCCGGCAGGAAATGCATCTCGATCGCAATCACGCCATCGCCCTGGCACGCTTCGCACCGGCCGCCCTTCACGTTGAAGGAGAAGCGCCCGGCTTTGAAGCCCCGCTGCTTGGCGTCGGGCATCATGGCGAACAGGTCGCGGATGAACGTGAAGAGGCCGGTGTAAGTCGCGGGGTTCGACCGCGGCGTCCGGCCGATGGGCGACTGATCGATCTCGATCACTTTGTCGATGAGCTCGATGCCCTCGATCCTGTCGTGAGCACCTGGATCGTCGCCGGCGTTGTACAGAGTGCGGGCGAGCGACTTGTAGAGAATATCGTTCACGAGCGTCGACTTGCCCGATCCACTCACGCCGGTCACGGCGGTGAAAACGCCCAGCGGGATGGACACGTCGATGTTCTGCAGGTTGTTCGCGCGCGCCCCGCGAATGGCGAGCTCGCCTTTGAGCGCGGGGCGCCGGGCGCCGGGCGTCGGAATCGTGCGGCGAGCGGTGAGATACGCGCCGGTCAGCGACAGGGGGTGCGTGGAGTCTGCCACATCTTGCGCGGCGCTCTCCATCAATTGCGCGGGCGTGCCTTGGAAGATGACATGGCCGCCGAGATCGCCGGCTCCCGGTCCGAGGTCCACGACGTAGTCTGCGACCCGAATCGTTTCCTCGTCGTGTTCCACGACGATGACCGTGTTGCCGAGGTCGCGGAGTCGCGACAGCGTGCCGAGCAGCTTGCGGTTGTCGCGCTGGTGGAGGCCGATCGACGGCTCGTCGAGAACGTAGAGGACGCCCGTCAGGTTGGCGCCGATTTGCGTCGCGAGGCGGATGCGCTGCCCCTCGCCTCCGGAGAGTGTCGCCGCGCTGCGGCCCAGCGTCAGGTAGCCGACGCCCACGTCGTTCAGGAATCGCAGACGCTCCTGAATTTCGCGCAGAATGCGCTCGGCGATGATCGCCTCGCGATCCGTGAGCTGCAGTTCGTCGAACACGTCAAGCGCTTCGGTAATCGGCAGGTTCACGTAGTCAGCGATCGTTCGGCCCTTGACCTGCACCGACAGGCTTTCGGTTTTCAACCGCTCCCCGCGGCAGGTGGGACAGGGACGAAGCGAGCGATACGGCGCGAGGTCTTCCTGCTCTGACCAGCTCCCCTCCTCGAAGCGGCGGCGAAGGTTCGGAACGAGACCCTCGAATCCCGCACGGGGACCCTTCCCCGACCGTCCGGCGCCGAAAAACAGAACGTCGCGCTGCTTTCGCGGCAAACGTCCAAACGGAACCGTCAAATCGATGCCGAACTCTCGCGCCAGCGATTGCAGTTCCTCGCGGACGAGCTTCTTGTCCCCTTTCGCCCAGGGCGCGATCGCCCCGTCGGCGAGCGATTTCGACTCGTCAGGGACAATGCGCGCGGGATCGAAGTCGATGGTGGCGCCAAGGCCCTGGCAGTCGGCGCACGCGCCATGGGGCGAGTTGAACGAGAACGCGCGTGGCGTCATCTCCGGCATGCTCAACCCGCAATCGACACACGCCAGGCGCCGGGAGAACAAGCGGTCGCCGCGCTCGTACGAGTTGATGATGACGATGTCGTCGGCAAGGGTGAGGGCCGTATCGACCGACTCCATGAGACGGCGCTCGATCCCGCCGCGGACGATGAGGCGGTCGACGACGATTTCAATCGTGTGATTGCGGCGCCGATCGAGCCGGATGTCCTCCTCCAGCGCCCTGAACTGGCCGTCGATGCGCGCCTTGGTGTAGCCGCGAGCGCGAACGGCAGCCAACTCCTTCTTGAACTCCCCTTTCCGGCCCCGGATGATGGGCGCGAGGACGTTGATGCGCTCGTCCTGCGGATAGAGCATGACCATGTCGCAGATGCGCTCGAGCGACTGACTGGAGATTTCCTTGCCGCAGTTGGGACAGTGCGGGACGCCGATGTTCGCGAAGAGGAGGCGCAGGTAATCGTAGATCTCCGTGACGGTCCCAACGGTCGAGCGCGGGTTGGACCCTGTCGTCTTCTGCTCGATCGAGATGGCAGGAGACAGTCCATCGATGAGATCGACGTCCGGCTTCTCCATCTGCTCGAGGAACTGCCGCGCGTACGCGGAGAGCGACTCGACGTAGCGCCGCTGACCTTCGGCGTAGATCGTGTCGAACGCGAGCGACGACTTGCCGGACCCGGACAGGCCCGTGATGACGACGAGCTTCTGTCGTGGGAGGTCGACGTCGATATTCTTGAGGTTGTGGACGCGCGCGCCTCTAACGGCGATCCAGTCGTGGGACATGACAACCGTGATTCGGCATTCGGGAGTTGGGAGTCGGGGAACCACGTCCCCACTCGGGATGTGGTTCGTGCTTGGTGATTCGTCCCTCGATTCGAGTTCTCTCGAACACCGCAACCAACGATGGTAGCACGGGCACGAAGGGCGGCAAAGGCCCTCGAGCGCCGTTCAGATGACACCCGCCGAGCGCAACGCCGCGCGCTCGTCTTCGCCGACGCCGACCTCCTCGAGCACCGAGTCCGTATCCGCACCAAGCGCAGGGGCGGACCGGATGAGGACGCCGGGTGGCGCGATGTGCGTGGCATCGGACTCGCGAGTCACGAGCCCGCGAGCCGCAACCTGCGGGTCGGCGAGCGCCTCGTCCGGCGCCTTGACGGGCGTCAGGCAGATGTCCGCCTCAGCGAAGTGGGCAAGCCAGGCCTCACGCGTTTTCGTGCGCAGGAGCCTCCGGACTTCGGCAAGGGCGCTCTCCTGCTGGTCGCCGGGCTGGGCGTCATTCAGCAACGCTAGATCGGGCCTGCCGAGGCGCTCGCAGAACGCGATCCAGAACTTGTCTTCGAGAGCACCGAGCGCGAGCCATCGGCCGTCGGCGGTCTCATAGACGTTGTACCGTGCGGCGTCACCGCGCACGGGGAGCTGTCGCGGGTCGCTGTCACCGCCACGCACCAGCCGCGGCGCCGACGGAAACACCGTCCACTGGAGCGCTGCCTCGTGAATCGAGACATCGATCGTCGCGGGCAGGCCGGAACGCTCCCGCAGGAAGAGCGCCGCGACAATGCGGGACGTTGTCTGATAGGCCGCGCCGATGTCCCCGACGAGGAGTCCGGGGACGCGTGGCGAGCCGCCCGACAGCGAGAGGAGCCCGGCGAGGGCCTCATAGTTGATATCGTGCGCCGCGCGATCGGCATACGGCCCTGTCTTGCCGAAACCGGTGATCGAGGCACAAATCATCTCGGGATGGTTCCGCCGGATCGTCTGAGCATCGACTCCAAGACGTGCCGCTGTCCTCGGCCGAAAGCTGTCCACGAGGACGTCCGAACGGGCCAGCAGTCGATCGAGGATCGCGGCGGCTGTGGGAGCGCGCAGGTTGAGTGTGACGCTGCGTTTGTTGCGATTGAGGACCGTGAAATAGACGCTCGTGCCGTTCACCAGCGGCGGCATGTGCCGTGACTGGTCACCGCTGCGGGGGTCTTCAATCTTGATGACATCAGCCCCCAAGTCCGCCAGCATCAGCGTTGCATATGCGCCCGGGAGCAGTCGGGTGAGGTCGAGCACGCGGACACCTTCGAGCGGGCGAGACTCGGCAGGCGAATGACCACTCGTGATCGCCCCACTACCGTGAGGGCCAGCCATCACAGCCCCGTTACGCGGGGGCGGGGCTGATCGGCGGCGCGCAAGCGGCTGTTCCGAAACCCGTACGAGAAATACAGCGCGAGGCCGATGACGAGCCAGGCGCCAAAGCGCTTCCACGCAGCCTGCGGGAGCCCGAGCATGATGTAGACGCAGCCGGCAGCAGACAGCAGGCAGACAATCCAGGGGAACGGCACTCTGAACGGGCGTGGACGGTCCGGCTCTTTGTAGCGCAGGACGAGAACGCCAATGCTGACCAGCATGAAGGCGAACAGGGTGCCGATGTTCGTCAGGTCGTACGTCTCTGCCGCGTCACCGACGAGCGCCCAAAGCCCGACGAACACCCCTGTCACAATCGTCGTCATTGACGGAATCCTCGTGACCGGGTCGAGCCTCGCGGCCCACTTCGGCAACAAGCCGTCGCGTCCCATGGCGAAGAAGATCCGCGGCTGGCCGTACTGAAACACGAGCAGCACAGCGGACATCGAGACAATCGCGCCAAGCGCGACGAACGATCCGACGGTCGTGAAGCCGGCGAGCTCCAGCGCCCGGGCCAGCGGATCGGCAACGCCGAGCTGTGTGTACGGCACCATGCCGGTCAGCACCGCTCCCACGATGACGTAGATGACCGTACAGACTGCCAGACCGCCCAGTATGCCGATCGGCAAGTTACGCTGTGGGTTTCTGGTTTCCTCGGCTGCAGTCGAGATGGCGTCGAAGCCGATATAGGCAAAGAAGACGATCGCTGCACCTTGATGGATGCCGGTGAATCCGTTTGGCGCAAAGGGTCTGTAGTTCGCGGGGTGCAGGTGGCTGGCGCCGACGATGACAAAGACGGACAGGGCGACGAGCTTGATCACCACCATGATGTTGTTCGCGGTCGCGCTCTCTCGTGCTCCGCGCAGGAGCAGCCAGGTGATGAGCATCACGATGCCGAACGCGGGCACATGAATGAGCAGCGGAAACCCGGCGACATGCGGCGCCGAGTCGAGCAGGCCGCGAATTTGTGGATCCGCGCTCAAGAGCGCCGTACGGTACCCTGTCGTCAGCCAGGCCGGCAACTGGAGCCCAACGCCGCGCAAGAGCGTGTTGAAGTAGTCGCCCCACGAAATCGCGACGGCGACGTTGCCGACGGCGTATTCGAGAATCAGATCCCAACCGATAATCCACGCGACGAGCTCACCGAGCGTCGCGTATGAATACGCGTAGGCGCTGCCTGCCTGTGGAATCAACGACGCCAGCTCGGCATAGCACAGTCCGGCCAGGGCGCACGCCGCTCCCAGCAACAAGAACGACAAGATGAGGGCGGGCCCGGCGGCGTGACGGATGACTTCACCGGTTGGCGAGACCTGGCCAGCAGCGGCGGTGCCGATGGCGCCGAAGATTCCGGCGCCGATGACGGCGCCGATCGCCAACATGATCAGATCGCCAGCGCCGAGAGTCCGCTTCATGCTTTGGGACCCTTCGCCTTCGTGGAGCAGATCCGCGATGGGCTTGCGCTGAAAGAGCTGCACCATGGCGACGGATTGTAACGTAGCTCGTCAGGTGGCGAGCTGCGGCGCGAGGCCGTACGCGGTGTCGTTGGAGGATGCGACGAGACTGCCGTCAGGGGCGAATGCGAGGCCGACGAGTCCTGGGCCTGCGAGCACGAGCTCCGGACTTCCGTTGGAGTTGAGGCGGTACAGGCCGCTCGACCCGGCGAGCGCATCGATGACGTGGAGCGTGCCGTGCTTATCGAAGGCCAGGCCCTGCGGGCGGCCGAATCCGTCGTACGCCTTGGTGACGATGCCGTCGGCGTCGATGCGATAGAGCGCGTCACACGAGGACAGCGTTGGTCCGGTCACATGAAGCGCGGCGTTCGGCCCCGGAGGCCCGTAAGCGAGATGGAACGCCGCCACGCTCGCCGGCACTGATGCAAACGTCGAAGCGCGTCCGTCCCGATCGACCTTGAAGATCGTCCCGGACCGATCGCCCACGAACAGCGTGCCGCCCTCGCTCGGCGGCGCGAACGCGAGACCGCAAGCCACACCGAGGTCGCTCGCAAAGGGCTCCGCAGAGCCGTCGGCCGCCACGCGGTATACGACACCCTCGAAGCGGCTCGAGACATACAGACGGCCGTCGGCATCGATCGCCATCGAGGTCGGGTTGACAATGCCTGACGAAAAAGTCTCGCGGGTGCCGTTCGGGCGCACGCGAAAGATCGACACGGGGACCTGCTGGCCTCGGGTCCCGCTGTAGGTCACATAGAGGTTGCCGTCGCGATCGAAGATCGGGTTGTCGACCTGGTGGAGGCCGGTGGCGAGTGGCGCAGCGATCCTGACAGAGGCGCTGGAGCCCGCCGCCCCCGCGGCGCCCCAGATACGGACCGGCATCTGGCCCCCCTCGAGCCCGGCCGGGACGACCACAATGAGACGGTCGGCGGAGGCGAACACGACGCGGGCGCGAGCGCGGCCGATCCGGACGTCGGGGAGGCGCGGGCCATCAATCGCAAACCCTGCCCCTTGGATGGTGATGCGGCCACCTTCGATGGCGGACGGCGGGTGGACGGCAGCTATCTGAGCGGATGAGGCTTTCAGGCTTTTCAATCCAGGGCCTGGCCCTCTGACTGCGATCTATGTGTCATCGAGCTCGACGTTCCAGTAGAGATAGTCTCGCCAGCTTTCGGGCGCCTGCCGGAGGCCAACCGTGATGCGGATGGCCGGAGCCGACTGGGGGCGCTTGGGCATCCGGAATAGATGCATGCCGGCTTCACCCGGTGTTCGCCCACCCTTCCTGCGATTGCATGTCACGCAGCAGGTGACGATGTTTTCCCAGTCCTTGCGACCGCCTTGCGCGACCGGGACGACGTGATCGAAGGTCAGGTCAGCCGTGGAGAAAGAGTCGCCGCAATATTGACACGTGTGGTCGTCGCGCGCGTAGATGTTCGCTCGCGAGAACGGGACGTAGTCGAAGCGGCGCTTAATCTTGATGTAGCGTAGCAGCCGGATGACGGACGGCAGTTTGATGCTAAAGGAAACTGCGTGGATCTCGCGGTCGTACTCCCGTATCACCTCGACCTTACCCTGGCACAGAAGGGTGATGGCCTTCTGCCAGTGGACGATCTTGAGAGGCTCGTACGAGGCGTTCAGCAAGAGTGTCTGAGACGACACGTGAAAATTTTGCACGACGGTCGTCGAGCTGTCAAGGCAGGTATCAAGCAAACTCTTTGAAAACATTGCCAGTTAGGGCAAACTTGGCCGGACAGGTTGCAGCTGTCTGGACCGGCCCAGGTAGGTGTTCGCTACGTTTTGTCGCGTCGGTTCAATGAGTCGAGTGCGTCACCCGGGACATTCACGTGAGGCGGAACAGAACGTCATGGAGTGTGATCCTGGTCGCGACACTGGCGTCGGCATGTGCATCGACGGGCGCCGTGCCCCATCCGTTTCCGCGGACGCGGGGCTCCCAACCTCCACAAGGTTCGGACGGCTCGGGTTTGCGAGACTCGCCGAGCTCGGATGCCCAGCCGTCGCAGGCCTCACCGGACTCTGACGACGTTCCCTGGTCATCGCGGACGGACGGTTCGGCGCGCTCATTGAGCTTCGAGGGCGCGATTGGTTCGTTGATCGTGACCGCGCTGTCGCTTCGCGGGACGCCTTATCGCAATGGCGGCAGCGATCCGAATGGCTTCGACTGCAGTGGGTTCACGCAATATGTCTTCGCGCGGCATGGGGTCGCGCTCGCGCGCGACGTGCGCGATCAATTTCATCAGGGGCAGGCAGTCGATTCACGCGAACTATCGCCGGGGGACCTCGTGTTCTTCCGGACCACCGACACAAGCGTGTCGCACGTCGCCATCGTCGTCGGCCGCGATGAATTCGTCCATGCGCCGAGCTCGTCAGGTGTTGTTCGCGTCGAGCGTCTCAGTGCGCGGTACTGGTCGCGGCGGTTCGCAGGGGCGAGACGGGTTTCAGGGACGTGATTCGGATTCCGGATTCGGGACACCGCGCCACGACACTGACTCGGCAGGCCTTCCTGGCTCTCTCACGCTGCGCGAAAGGCGCCTTTCCGGATCAGCCGTCTCGAGGTGGTTCTCGTGAACTGGCGGATATGTAGGTCGTCCTGCGTGTAGGTCACAGGTTGGTGTGGGGAGCGCAGGGGCTCGACTTTGACTCCGCGCCCGTCGATCTCGCAGGGAAGCTGATGACTCAACCCCTCGATGTATCGCTGTGGGAACGACGGGAAATTGCGGAATGTCGTCGCCACGATGCCGCCATGCGACGCCTCGATGGTTGAGAAGTCATCGCGCAGAAAATCGCAGACACCCGTGGACGGCCGATTGCCAAGATACGTGTGAACCATGTCCGCGACCTGCTCGAAGAACTGGTGCCCGTGGCAGTTGGCTGAGTACGTCCCATCTTCGCGCTCGATGCGCCGAATCCCCTTCACGCTCGGATCGATGTGATAGAGCTCGTGCACGACGGTGTCCAGCTTTGCGATCCACGGATCGGCGCCCGGGTAGAAGCGCTCTTTTCGCGATCGATCGAGCGACTGGTCGCAAAAGCGCGGCAGCGCGAACGAGATCATGTACTTGATCCGGTGCGAGCCGACCGTGACCGACGGCGACCTGGTGATGAACCATTCGCTCCGACGCGTGATCGCGCCCGACGCCCGATCTCTCCAGAAATAATAGCCAGGCTCGCTGGCGGGCAGCGTCAAGCAGTGGCAGGTGGCGAATGCGCCCTCGGCGTTCGATCGCCCTGAGCGTGCGAAGACAAGTACGTCAGCGACGTCAATGAACGACAGCTTCGGCACACGCGTCACGATGTCCTGCATCAGGAGCGTGAGGCGTTCGGTGTAGTTCAACAAATCGTCGGACTTTTGGGGAGCCGGCGTGACTATAGCTTCCCGACACAGGGGTGTCAAGCTGGACGGGCCGCAATTTGTTGTTATCGTTCAAGTTGAGCTGAAGACACGTGCGGTCGTGAGACAGTTTGTGCCTCTGTCTCGAGCGGCGGGACGGCCTCAGGCGCCGACTCTGGCGCGGACTCTGGCGGCGAAACGGCGCCCATGCGGCGCAAGATCAGCTGCTGGCGTCGAATGAGCCGGGTGCCCGGTCTCGCCGGATTCAAGCGGCGCGGATTGATGATCGCTGCCGCCAGGAGCGCTGACTCGTTGGGTCCGAGATCCGAAGCGTCCTCGGAGAAATACGCCCGCGAGGCCGCTT
>Ga0306924_10006028_pt1 | contig 12039 bp, 13 predicted proteins | sample sta12Can44000111_FD_203756 | JGI IMG/M metagenome (GOLD analysis project Ga0306924, IMG submission 203756) | Lab enrichment of tropical soil microbial communities from Luquillo Experimental Forest, Puerto Rico - statanox.12C.anox.44.000.111 (v2)... | ecosystem: Environmental > Terrestrial >... | reverse complement strand
CTGCGGTGCGGGAGGCGACGAATGAAGCGCTGGATCGCGGAGTGGAACCCCGAAGACGACGCATTCTGGGAGCGCGAGGGCAAGCGGATCGCGCGACGCAATCTGATCTGGTCGATCCTCGCCGAGAACATCGGCTTCTCGGTGTGGCTGGTGTGGAGCATCGCCGCGACCAAGTTGCCGTCGGTGGGCTTCAAGTATTCGAGCGAGCAGCTGTTCGCGCTGGTGGCGTGGCCGGGGCTGGTCGGCGCGTTCATGCGCTTCCCGTACACGTTCGCGGTGCCGAAGTTCGGCGGTCGCAACTGGACGATCGTCAGCGCGCTCCTGCTCTTCGTCCCGACAGTCGCTCTCGCCTTCTTCGTCACCCGCCCCGACACGCCCTTCTGGCTGATGGCGAGCGTGGCATCGGTAGCGGGCCTGGGTGGAGGCAACTTCGCATCGAGCATGGCCAACATTTCGTTCTTTTATCCCGACCGCAAGAAGGGTGGGGCGCTCGGGTTGAACGCCGCTGGCGGAAATATCGGCGTCAGCACAGTTCAGCTTTTGACACCGCTCCTCATGGGGAGCGCCTGGATCAGCTTGTACATGGCCAAGCCGCTCGGTGCGACTGGAATCTATCTCCAGAACGCGGGCCTCATGTGGCTGCCCCTGATCACCATCGCGACGATCGGCGCAATCCTTTACATGAACAACCTGTCGTCGGCGCGCTCGACGTTCAAGGATCAGCTCGTCATCGTGCGCCGCAAGCACACGTGGGTGATGGCGTGGCTCTACATCGGGACCTTCGGCTCGTTCATTGGATACTCCGCGGCGTTTCCGTTGCTGCTCAAGACGCAGTTCCCTGAGGTATCGGCGAATCTTGCATTCCTCGGCCCGCTTGTCGGATCGGTCGCACGGCCGATCGGAGGCTTGCTGTCCGACAAGATCGGCGGTGCCCGTGTGACGCTGTGGAACTTCATCGTCATGGGGCTCGCCACGTTCGGGGTGATCCACTACGTCGATAGTCGGAGCTTCCCCGGATTCCTCGCGATGTTCTTGCTGCTCTTCGTTACGACGGGGGTCGGAAATGGCTCGACCTTCCGCATGATTCCGGCGATCTTCCGCAGCGAGAAGCTGCGCTCGCTCGAAGGAACCCGAGGAATCCCGGAAGAGCAGGTGTTGAAGGCGGCACGTATCGAAAGCGCTGCCGTCCTGGGCTTCACGTCAGCGATCGGGGCGTGTGGCGGATACTTGATCCCGCGCACCTTTGGCGCGTCGATCAAAGCAACCGGCGGGCCCCATCTCGCGCTCGCGCTGTTCTTGGCGTTTTACGTGACCTGCCTCGCCCTCACGTGGTGGTTTTACATGCGCAAGAGATTCCTCGCCCAGCGGCTGCCGAGCCTCGCCGAGGCACAGGTGTGATCACGCTGGGGCTGGCCGACGCGCCAATAGGTCACCTCGAGGAGTAGGCGCATGCCAGCGCATGATGCGGCCGCGTCCGACGACCGCGACTATCGGTCGACCGGGTGTCCGTACTGCGGTGTGGGGTGTGGCCTGCTCGTACAGGTTCGTAACGGGCGCGTGACGAAGGTCAAGGGCGATCCCGGGCATCCGTCGAGTCTCGGCGACGTGTGCGCCAAGGCCGTGCATCTGCCGCCCGTGCTGCGCACGCCCGATCGCCTGCTCTATCCGCGCATGCGCGGACGACGCGACGCTCGGCTCGAGCGCGTACCGTGGGAGCTGGCGATTCGGTTCGCGGCCGATCGCGTGCGTGAGATCGTCGCGACCCATGGCCCGGACGCGGTGGCCTTCTACGCTTCGGGACAGCTTCTGACGGAGGAGTACTATCTCGCCTCCAAGCTCGCCCGGGGATTCCTCGGCACGAACAACTTCGACACCAACTCGCGACTGTGCATGGCCTCGGCGGCGGCCGGCTACGCGCGCTCGCTCGGGTCCGACGGCCCGCCGGCGACGTACGAGGACATCGATCGGGCCGACTGCTTCCTGCTGATCGGGACTAACACGGCCGACTGCCATCCCGTAACCTTCAAGCGCATCCGCCGCCGGAAGCGCGAGGCGCCGGCCGACGTCGGCGTCATCGTCATCGATCCGCGCTGGACAGAAACAGCCGATCTCGCCGATCTCCACCTGTCGCTGCGACTCGGCTCCGACATCGCGCTGCTGAACTCGATGCTCCACGTGCTCTGGCGCGAGCGCCTACTGGACGACGGCTTCATCGCCGCGCACACGACTGGCTGGGAGTCTCTGCGCGCGGTGATCGAGAACTATCCGCCCGAGCACGGTGCGGCGCTGACCGGACTGTCGGCGGCGGCGATCGTCGCGGCTGCGCTCCGGTTCGGCCGAGCCCGGGCGGCGCTCTCGCTGTGGTCGATGGGGATGAACCAGAGCCACGTCGGCACTGGCAAGAACGCGGCGATCATCAACCTGCACCTCGCGACGGGTCAGATCGGCCGGCCGGGCTCGGGACCCTTCTCCCTGACCGGCCAGCCGAACGCGATGGGCGGAAGGGAGACCGGCGGTCTCGCGCATCTGCTGCCGGGCTATCGGCTGGTGGCCGACGCCGGAGCGCGCGCGACCGTCGAACGGCACTGGGGACTTCCGGTCGGGCGGCTCTCGTCGACTCCTGGACGGCCGGCGCTCGAGATCTTCGAGGGGCTCGCGAGCGGCGACGTCCGCGCGGTGTGGATCATCTGCACGAATCCCGCGGCGTCGATGCCCGACCTGGATCTCGTCGAGAAAGCCCTGCGCCAGGCCGATCTGGTGATCGTGCAGGACGCCTACCATCCGACGGAGACGACGCGCTTCGCCGACGTCGTCCTGCCGGCGGCGCAGTGGCCGGAGAAGGACGGCGTGATGACCAGCGGCGAGCGGCGGCTCACGTATCTGCCGAAGCTGGTCGACCCGCCCGGTGAGGCGCTGCCGGACACGGAGATCCTGATGCGATTCGCCCACGAGATGGGCTGGAAGGCAGCTTTCGCCTACGCGAGCGCGAGCGAGATCTTCGACGAGTTCGCAGCACTGACGGCGGGCCGCGTGTGCGACTACGCGGGCGCCAGCCATGGCCGCCTGCGGCAGGAAGGCCCACTTCAATGGCCGATTCCGACAGATGACCATCCGGGGACCGCGCGGCTCTATGCCGACGGGCGCTTTCCGACCGCGGACGGGCGCGCGCGCTTCGTGCCCGTCGAGCACGCCGAGACGCTCGAGCCGACCGACGAGCGCTTCCCGCTCGTGCTGACAACCGGTCGCGTGCGTGACCACTGGCACACCCGCACGCGGACCGCGAACGCGCCAGCCCTTGCCGGGCGCACCCCTGAGCCGATCCTCGAGGTGAATCTCGCTGACGCGCGACGCGCGGGCGTCCAGGACGGCGACTTTGTCGAGATTACGTCCCGCCGTGGCAAGGCGGTGGCCCAGTGCCGCGTGAGCGCCGCCATCCGTGAAGGAACCTGCTTCCTGCCGTTTCACTGGGGTCGCCAGGCGGGCTTCTACAAGAGCGCCAACAACCTGACGCTCGGAGGCCGCGATCCCATCTCGCGCCAGCCCGAGCTCAAAGCCTGCGCCGTGCGACTGCGGCGGGTGGTGCCGTGAACAAGATCGAGGCACTCAAGGCCGAGCGTGACGGTCTCGATGTGACCGAGGATCTGATCCGCTTTGCCCGGGAGGGATGGCGGACGATCGCCGACGACGACAAGGAGCGTCTGAAGTGGGTCGGCGTCTTCCAGCGCAAGCCGACGCCGGGCCACTTCATGATGCGGATCCGCATGGCCAACGGCATCGTCACGGCGGCCCAGGCGCGGCTGCTCGGCGAGATCACGAAGGTGACCGGCCGGAACATCGCCGACGTGACCACGCGCCAGCAGATCCAGCTTCGCTGGCTGACGATCGAGGGGATCCCCGACGTCATCGCGCGGCTCGAGGCGGCGGGCCTCTCCAGTTTACAGACCGGCATGGACAATATTCGTGGGATCGTCGGCTGCCCCGCGACAGGTCTCACGCCGCGCGAGCTCTTCGACACGACGCCGATCGCGGCGGCGTTCGAGCGGATCTTCCTGGGCAACAAGGAATTCACGAACCTGCCACGGAAGTTCAACGTCACGATCACCGGCTGCCCCGACCACTGTACAGGCGGGGAGACGCAGGACATCTCCATGACGCCGGCGCTGATCACCCGCGACGGCGTCGAGATCGCCGGGCTCAACGTGGCCGTCGGCGGCAAGCAGGGCTCGGGCGGGCCGAGGTTCGGCACCGACCTGGATGCCTTCGTGACGCCCGAGGAGGCGGCAGAGGTGTGCGCCGCGATCGCGCTGATCTTCCGCGACCACGGATCGCGCGAGGCCCGCGGCCGCGCCCGCCTGGCCTTCCTCGTCGACGAATGGGGCGGCGAGCGGTTTCGTAAGGAGCTCGAGACTCGTCTGGGCAGCCCGCTCACGCCGGCCGGCCGCGACGCCCGCGGCACGAGGACCACCGATCACGTCGGCATCTTTCGCCAGCGCGAGGCGGGGCTGAACTACGTCGGGCTCAAGACGCCGGTCGGCCGGGTTACCGGCGACCAGCTCCTGGAGCTCGCGCGGCTCGCCGAGCGCTACGGGCGAGGGCAGCTGCGCTTCACGCCGACGCAGAACGTGCTGATTCCCCACGTCCCGGACACACGGCTGGGCGAGCTGATCCAGGAGCCACTGCTCAAAGCGCTGCCCTACAACCCCTCCGAGGTCCAGCGGGGGCTCGTGTCGTGCACCGGCACCGATTTCTGCAATCTGGCGCTCATCGACACGAAGACGCGCGCGATGGCGCTCGCGCGCGAGTTCGAGCGGCGTCTGGAGTCGGCGCGTCCGCTGACCGTGCGGTGGTCCGGCTGCCCCGCGTCGTGCGGCAATCACCACACCGCGGACGTCGGCCTGCAGGGATGCAAGGTGAAGGTCGACGGCAAGATCGTGGACGGCGTGCACGTGTTCGTGGGCGGCCGCGGCGGGCGGGACCCGCGCGCCGGCCAGAAGATCATGGAAGACGTCCCCTGCGACGACCTGCCGGCGGTGCTGGATCGCCTGATCCGCTTCTTTCCCCGGGGCGAGCGACGAAAGGAGGAGGCATGAAGCGCGGCTTCGTCTCGTTCGTCGGCGCCGGCCCGGGCGATCCCGAGCTCATCACGGTGAAGGGACTGCGCCGGCTTCGCGAGGCCGACGTGGTGCTGCACGATCGGCTGATCCCGCGCGAGCTGCTCGATGAGGTCGGCGCCGGCGCGACGATTGTCGACGTGGGCAAGGCGCCCGGCCGCGCGTGCATCGGACAGGGCCAGATCAACTGGCTCCTGGTGGACTGGGCTCGGCGCAGCGAGCGCGTTGTCCGGCTGAAGGGCGGCGATCCCGCGATCTTCGGTCGCCTGGGCGAGGAGATCGACGCCGTCCGCGCCGCGGGCATCGCGTTCGAGGTCGTCCCGGGCGTGACCGCCGGCACCGCGGCGGCGGCGCGGCTCGGCATCTCGCTCACCGAGCGGGGCAGCTCCTCGATGATCGTGTTCGTGACCGGCACGGACCACACGGGCCACTATCCGGCCTCGCTCGACTGGGACGTGCTGGCGCGCACGGAGGGCACACTCGTCTTCTACATGCCGGTCGGCGCGCTCGAGGCGATCACGGCCTCGCTCACGTCGCTCGGCCGTGATCCGCGCGAGCCCGCGATCGTGATCGAGCGTGCCGGTATCGAGGGTGAGCGGGTGATCGCTGGCCGTCTCAGCGAGATCGCCGACGAAGCGCGCGCCGCCCGCGTCGCGTCGCCGGCGGTGTTGCTGACCGGCCCGACGATCGCGGGCGCCTCCGTGCCGCTCACTGTCCGGCGCGTCTTCGCCGGCATGGGAAGCTGAGCGGTGCCGGACTATTTCGCCGCGTTCCTCGATCTCCGTGGCCGCCGGTGCCTGGTGGTGGGCGGTGGCGAGATCAGCGAGCGCAAGGCGCGGGCGTTGCTCGAGTGCGGAGCGCGGGTCACCGTGGTGAGCCCGGTCGTCACGGGCGGCCTCGCCGCGCTCGCCGCGGCCGGCCGTATCGTCGATCGGCGCCGCGCGTTTCGGCGCTCGGACCTTCGCGGCTGCGCGCTGGCGGTGGCCGCGACTGGAGACCCCACGGTCGACGACGCGGTGGCGGCGCTGGCCCGGCGCGCGCGGGTGCTCGTGAACGTGGTCGACCGGCCCGCGCGCTGCGATTTCATCTTGCCTTCGGTGCTGCGGCGCGGCGAGCTCCAGATCGCGGTCTCCACCGGCGGCCGCAGCCCCGCGCTCGCCCGCGAGATCCGGCGCCGGCTCGAATCACTGTTCGGGCCCGAATACGCCGGGCTGGTGGCCCGGACGGGTGAGGCGCGCCGGGCCGCCCGAGCGGCCGCCGGGACACCTCAGGCGCGGCTGGAGGCGGGCCGGCGCGTCGCGGCGCTCGCGGTCGTCGGGCTATCGTGACCTCCTGTCGTAAGATCGTGAGAGGTGAACCCCTTCGACACCCGAAAGACCATGCACTCCCTGCTGGGGCGCGGCGTCACGCCGCAACAGGTCGAGCAGCTCGCCCAGGCCTCGGTCGGTCAGAAGGTTGCCGCCGGGCACGCGCTCATGAACGAGGGCGACCGACCGAGCGGGCTCGTGTTCCTCCTGCAGGGGGGTGTGGAAGTCTTCAAGCACGGCCCCGACGGGCAGCGTCAATCGCTCGCGAAGATCGAGGCGCCGACCTTGCTGGGCGAGATGAGCCTCATCACCGACCGGCCCACGTCGGCCACGGTCGTCGCCCTCACCGAGTGCGAGCTGCAGCTCCTGACGAAGGCGCAATTCCAGCGCCTGATTGCGGCCGACAGCATCGCCGCGTACAAGCTCGTCATGACCATCGCCGGCGTGATCGCGGCACGACTCGCCAAGCTCGACCGGACGGTTCTCGAGCTCACCGGGCACTGGAACCTTTAGAGGCGCTCGCCCTCACTGCTTGGCGCGCGCCACGATGTACGCTCGCCAGCCGCCGTACTCCGTGATCTCGCGCTGCCCTTCGCAGAGCGCCGGCTCGCCGAGCACGCCGAGCGTCTCCTCGCCGTCGGCCAGCCGGACCTTGCCCACGCACAGGCCAGGAGGCTCGCCGAGCAGGATCGCGGCGAGGCCGGCGGCCGGCACGTCCCACACCTCCACGGCAACGGCGGCGCCGCCCGACGACACTCGAATCATCGCGGGATGCCGGTCGTTGATCGACCACAGGCGGTAGCTCGGCCCGGTCGTCGCCTCTCGCACGAATGTCGCGCCGGCCGCCAGTAGGTTGCCGTTCAGCGCGAGCCCGCGCATCAGCGTGCCGTTGACGGCCAGTCGGACATTCAAGGCGTCCCCCTCGATCCGGTAGTGACGGACAGCCTCGGAGCGCCGTCGAAGGAACGTAACACCCGCGCCTGGCCCTCGCAAAGGGGCCGCCGTCGATGCACGTGAAGCAGGCAGCCGAGATCGGATGCTCATCCGTTGGGCAGCGCTCGAAGGATCGTCGTGCGTCAAGTACCCGTCGCTGCTGACGGGGCGCGACGAAGGCCGTCCGGCACGCCCCTTGCTCCCATCGCCGCGCGCGAGACGACGACGTCTCGATCGCTGCGGACAATGGCGCCCGAGCCCGGGCGCCATTGTGCGTTCGGCGGGCGAGGCAACGGGGGAATCGCGATGAACGAAGGCAACTGGGATACGAGTACGCTGCGCGAGCGGGCGGCCGAGCGGGCCATCGAGCGCGCCGTGTTCGGCGGCGAACTGGGACGGCGCGCGTTCCTCACGGCCGTCGGCGCAACGACGGCCGCAGCCGCGCTGGCGTCGGTCTTCCCGATGGCCGCGGCGAAGGCGATCGCGCAGGACAGGCCTGGGCCACCCGAGAAACGCGACCTCAAGATCGGGTTCATCCCGATCACGTGCGCGACGCCGATCATCATGGCCGAGCCGATGGGCTTCTACAGGAAGCAGGGACTCAACGTTCAGGTGCTCAAGGCCTCGAGCTGGGCGATGATCCGCGACATCTCGATCAACGGCGAGACCGACGCCACGCACATGCTCTCGCCGATGCCGCTGGCGATCACCCTGGGTGTGGGCTCCCAGTCCGTCCCCTATGTGATGCCCGCGGTGGAGAACATCAACGGCCAGGCCATCACCTTGGCTACGAAGCACAAGGGCGTCAAGACCGCCGCCGACATGAAGGGCTTCAAGTTCGGCGTACCGTTCGACTACTCCATGCACAACTTCCTGCTCCGCTACTTCCTGGCGGAGGGCGGCGTGGATCCCGACCGGGACGTCCAGATCCGCGCGGTGCCGCCCCCCGAGATGGTCGCCAATCTACGCGCCAACAACCTCGACGGCTACCTGGCGCCCGATCCGTTCAACCAGCGCGCCGTCTTCGAGGAGGTCGGCTTCATCTTCCTGCTGTCGAAGGACATCTGGCCCGGGCATCCCTGCTGCGCGTTCGCCGCCAGGCGGGAGCTCATGGACAAGATGCCGAACACGTTTCAGGCCACGCTCAATGCGATCCTCGACGCCACCCAGTACGCGCACGACCAGGCGCACCGCAAGGAGATCGCCGCCGCGATCGCACCGAAGAACTTCCTCAACCAGCCGGTCGAGGTCGTCGAGCAGGTACTCACGGGCGTCTTTCCGGACGGGCTCGGAAATACGCGGACCGTGCCCGATCGGATCGACTTCGACCCGTTCCCCTATCACTCGATGGCGATCTGGATCCTGACCCAGATGAAGCGATGGGGCTACCTCAAGGCCGACGTGAGCTACCGGAAGGTGGCCGAGGAGGTGTTCCTCGCGACGGGCACCGCGCGCTCGATGCGTGCCCTCGGTCAGAAGCCGCCCGAGGCCTCGTCGGTGAAGCACGCGTTCGCCGTCGGCAAGACGAGGGTGTTCGATCCCGACAAGCCGGACGACTATCTGAAATCGTTCACGATTCGCCGGACCTGAGGCGTCCCGGTGACACGCGACCGCGTGCGGGTGCTCTGTCTTTCGGTGGCGATCGGGCTGGTGTTCGTGCTGGCGTGGCAGGCGTTCGCGGGCAGCCGGCCGCCGGGCAAGGGGCTCCCGGGCCCGCTGGCGGTCGGCGCGACCGCGTGGCAGATGCTCGCGCATCCCTTCTACGACCACGGCCCCAACGACAAGGGCATCGGCCTGCAGCTCGGCGCGAGCCTGGGCCGCCTGGCGCTCGGTTATCTCGCCGCGTCGGCCGCGGCGGTGATGCTCGGCGTGGCGCTCGGCCTCTCGCCGCTCCTCTACCGCGCCATCAATCCCTACATCCAGGTCCTCAAGCCGGTCTCGCCGCTGGCGTGGATGCCGCTCTTCCTCTACACGATCAAGGACTCCGGCCAGTCCGCGATCCTCGTGATCTTCATGTCCTCGCTCTGGCCGACCCTGGCGAACACCGCGTTCGGCGTCGCGAGCATCAAGCGCGACTACCTCAACGTCGCGTCGATCCTGCAGCTGTCCTGGCCGCGTCGGCTGGTGACCGTGATCCTGCCGGCCGCGGCGCCAGCGATCGTGGCGGGGCTCAGGATCTCGGTGGGCAGCGCGTGGGTCGCGATCGTCGCGGCCGAGATGCTGATCGGCGGCACCGGGATCGGGTACTTCGTGTGGAACGAGTGGAACAATCTCGCGCTCACCAGCGTCATCTTCGCGATCCTCGCGATCGGCCTCATCGGCGTCCTGCTCGACGCCGGCCTGGCGCGCCTGTCGCGGCGCCTGGCCTACACGGAGTGAGCGTGGCCTTTCTCGAGATCGATCACGTCACCAAGCACTTTCCGTCGCACGACGGACCCGGCGAGGTGTGCGTCTTCCGCGAGGTCGCATTCTCGATTGCCCAGGGCGAATTCGTCACGATGGTCGGCCATTCCGGTTGCGGCAAGAGCACGCTGCTCAACATCATCGCCGGTCTCGAGCGCGCCTCGGGCGGCGGCGTGGTGCTGGAAGGCCGCGAGATCACGCAACCAGGGATCGACCGGATGGTCGTCTTCCAGAACTTCTCGCTGATGCCGTGGATGACGGTCTTCGAGAACGTTCGCCTCGCCGTTCGCGCCGCGTACCCGTCGTGGGACCGGCGCCGCATCGCCGCGCACGTGCAGCGCTATGTCGAGATGGTGGGGCTGGCCGGCGCGGAGCGGAAGCGCCCGGCGGCGCTCTCCGGCGGGATGCGCCAGCGGGTGGGGCTGGCGCGCGCGTTCTCGACCGCGCCCAAGGTCCTGCTGCTCGACGAGCCGTTCGCCCAGATCGACGCGCTCACCCGCGGTCTCATTCAGGACGAGCTGATCCGGATGTGGACCGCCGGGCGCAACACCGTGTTCATGGTGACGCACGATGTGGACGAAGCAATATTATTGTCCGATCGCATCGCGCTCATGACGCGCGGACCCGAGGCGCGCCTGGCCGAGATCGTCGACGTCGACATCCCGCGCCCGCGCCTCCGAGCCGCGCTCATCGAAGATCCCGACTACTTGCGCCTGCGGGCGCACATCCTGCGCTTTCTTGTGGAAGGAACGCGGGCGGCCGCCGGGGACGGGCACGGGGCACCGGCGACGGCGCCACTCGCGGCCACGCCGCGCTGAAGAGACCGAACAACGGGAGGAAGAGACTATGGATAGAACGGCAGCGCTCGAGAAGATCCGCAGCGCGCGGGTCGCGCGTGGCGTGAGCTACGAGGACCTGGGCAAGGCCATCGGCACCAAGGACCCGACGTACATCGCCGCGGCGCTCCACGGTCAGCATCGGTTGAACGCCGAGGAGGCCAAGCGGCTCGCCGCGGCGGTGGGTGTCGACGCCGAGACCGCCATGGCGACGACCGCCATGCCGCTGCGTACCGACTTTCCGCTGACGACGGATCCGTTCAAGTACCGCCTGATGGAACTGGTGGGCGTGTACGGCGACGCGCTCCGCGAGCGGTGCAACGAGCTCTTCGGCGACGGGATCCTTTCCGCGATCGACTGCGTCGTGAAGCTCGAGAAGAAGGGCGAGCGTGGCGTGCTGACCATCGACGCGAAGTTTTTACATTACAAGGAGTACTGAGCGCGGAGCAGTGCCCGGCGCGTGAGCAATCCACGCTCGATGCCTGTTCGACGGGCATCGAGCGACGCGGCGCCGCGACGTAAGTGGCCGTCGTGTTTGAGGGAGCATGGCGGCACGCGCCTTGCTGCCTCCGATGCGAGACAACGATGTCACTCGTGGGTAATGGCGCCCGAAACTGGGCGCCTTTGTTTTTTCCGGGCGAGGCAAGCGAGGAGGGATCGCATGACCCGAACGCTCGCGGGAAGGCTCATCGGAGCGCTGCTCATGGCGGTCTTCGTCACGGCTGCCGCAGCTCCGGCGTATGGTCAGGCATCCTCGGCGCCCCCGACGGCGTCCCAGCCGGTCGACGCCACGCCCCCAGGCAGTGGCTCGACGCCCGAAAATAGCAACACCGTGCCCGAAAACAGCAAAGGGCAGGAGAAGCCGAGGATGCAGTGGGAAGAGCAAACTCTGTTCGCGTTCCGCCACCTTCGCGCGATTGGTGCGTAGCCGACATGGTGGACGACGCCGACGGCCGCGGAGAAGGGGCGGAGCTTCAGACGGTGGCGCGCGTGCTCGCCGACACGGTGCCGCCGCTGGTGGAGCGCCTGTCGCGAGCGCGGCCCGGGAAGATCTACCGGCAGGCGCTCGAGGTGCTGGAGCGCCCGCTGCTCGCGCATGTCCTCGCGATGACCGGAGGGAACCAGCTGCGCGCGGCGCGCCTGCTCGGAATCAATCGCAACACGCTGCGCAAGCGCTGCCGGGAGCTTCGGCTGCCGCTGCCGAAGGAGCCCCGGCGGGCCGGCGAGAAGCCCTCGCCGGCTTCGCTGGCGCCCTCGGCGGGACGCTGAGCGTCTACACCTCGCCGGCCCAGATCTCGTCGAGATGCTGGCGGCGCCGGAGGAGCTCGAGCGTTCCGTCGGACGTCAGCATCACCTCGGGCGCCTGGGGGTACCGAGGCCCGCGTTCATTCGAACCGAGACCTCGCGACCCGGTGCGGCGAGACCGAACTCCTCGAGCTGCTGCAGGGA
>Ga0306924_10006025_pt1 | contig 12042 bp, 11 predicted proteins | sample sta12Can44000111_FD_203756 | JGI IMG/M metagenome (GOLD analysis project Ga0306924, IMG submission 203756) | Lab enrichment of tropical soil microbial communities from Luquillo Experimental Forest, Puerto Rico - statanox.12C.anox.44.000.111 (v2)... | ecosystem: Environmental > Terrestrial >... | reverse complement strand
GTCTGGTGCGGGCCGTGCAAGGCCATCGCGCCCGCGGTCGACGAAATCGCCAAGGAATACAAGGGCAAGCTGAAGGTCGGCAAGGTCGACGTGGACCACGCCCAGCAGGTCGCGCAGCGCTACGGCATCCGCTCGATCCCCACCCTGCTCGTCTTCAAGGGCGGTCGCGTGGTCGACACCATCGTCGGCGCGGTGCCGAAGTCGAAGCTCGTCGACGCCGTCTCGAAGCACGTGTGAGGGTGGGCGGCCCCCACCGCCCCTCAATTCACGAACCGCCTCATCCCGACGTTCATCATCAGGCCGATGCCGATGAGCACGGCCATCACCGAGGATCCGCCGTAGCTCATGAGCGGAAGGGTCACGCCGACCACCGGCAGGATCCCGGTGACCATCCCCATGTTGATGAACGCCTGCCAGAAGAGCATCCCCGTCACGCCCATCGCGAGGAAGTGCCCGAATCGATCGCGGGCATTTCCTGCGATGCCGAGCCCCGTGGTCACGATCAGGTAGTAGAGGAGCACCAGCACGGAGCAGCCCAGGAAGCCGTGCTCCTCCGCCCACACCGAGAAGATGAAGTCGGTGTGCTGCTCGGGCAGGAACGACAGCAGCGTCTGCGTCCCCTGCCCCCAGCCCTTCCCCGTCGCCTGCCCCGATCCCACCGCGATCATCGACTGCGTCGCGTGGTAGCCCGCGCCGAGCACGTCGCCCTCGGGGTTCAGGAAGGTCTCGACCCGCTTCTTCTGGTACGGCTTCAGGTGCGGGTAGGCCACGAACCCGAGCGCCACCACCGACGCGACCACCAGCGCGAGCGTCTTCCAGCGAACGCCAGCGAACAGGATCATCGTGGCGCCGATCGAGGTGATGACGAGCGCCGTGCCGAGGTCGGGCTGCTTCAGCACCAGCACCGCCGGCACGAGCGTGAGGAGCGCCGGTACGGCGAGGTGCTGGAGCCCGTAGCCGTCGCGCCGCACGTCGGAGGAGAACCAGCGCGAGAGCACGAGGATCACGCCCAGCTTCGCGAGCTCCGAGGGCTGCATGTTCACCGGCCCGATGCCGATCCAGCGGCGCGCGCCCATCACGGTGCGCCCCTTCACGAACACGAGCACGAGCAGCACGATGCACAGCCCGTAGAAGATCCACGCGAGCGATCGGAAGCGGCGGTAGTCGACGAACGCGAGCACGAAGACCGTGAACGCCCCGAGCCCCATGTACGTGAGCTGGGAGATCCACACCGGCGAGGGCTCGGTCTTCGACGCCGAGGCGAGGTTCCACACGCCGATGGCGCAGATGCCCATCACCATGATGGCGACGTGCCACGGGAAGCGCGCGAAGACGCGCCGGCTCCCCTCGCGCTCGACGCTCACGTCAACGGGCACCGGCGACCCCCTTCGGCGTGAAATGGGTGGGCGTGGCCGCGGCGGACGCGGGCGCCTCCTCCACCGGCTCGCGGTCCTCTTCCACGTCGGTGAGCGAGGGCGCGGTCCAGACCGGCTCCTCGCTCGCGGTGGCGGGCACGGTCGTCGCGCCGGGGGCGCCGGCCGGCGTGGCCGCTGCGACCGCCTTGGCGTCCTGCGCCGCCGCGTCCTGCTTCTTCAGCTCGAAGTAGTACTTCATGAGCGCGCTCGCGGTGGGCGCTGCGTTCGAAGCGCCGAAGCCGGAGTGCTCGTTCAGCACGACCACCACGATCTCGGGGTCCTCCATCGGCGCGAACGCCGCGAACCACGCGTGGTCGCGCTCGAAGTAGGGGAGCTGCGCGGCCTTGATGCGCTTCGCGCCGAGCTTCACCACCTGCGCGGTGCCGGTCTTTCCGGCCATGACCACGTCCTTCAGGCGCGACCCGTAGCCCGTGCCGAACGGCTTGTTCACCGCCGCGTAGAGCCCCTCGAGGAGCGCCGCGCGCGTCTCCTTCTTGAACGGGATCCGGCTCCGCTCCACCGGCGCGAACTCCTTCAGCGTCTCCCCGTTCGGCGCCTCGATCCGTTGCACCACCTGCGGCTTCCACACGATGCCCGACGCGATGGCGCCGTACAGCACGAGCTGCTGCATCGGCGTCACGTTCACGTCGCCCTGGCCGATCGCGATGTTGAGCGACATGCCGTGCTGGTAGCCGCCGGGGATCCGCGCGTCGTGCCACGCCGAGTCGGGCATGACGCCCGGGATCTCGCCGCCCACGTCGAAGCCGGTGGGCCGGCCGAGGCCGAGCATCGACCCCCACTTCGCGATCGCGTCGGTGCCGAGCCGATCGCCGAGCGCGTAGTAGAAGACGTTGCACGACGCCCCGAGCGCCTGCTCCAGCTCCACGTGGCCGTGCCCCTTCTCCTTGTCGCAGCGCCAGCGGTGGCCGCCGAGCGTGTACCAGCCCGGGCAGTACACGCTACCTCCCGGCTTCAGCGCGCCCTCCTCCAGCGCGGCGATCGTCGTGACCGCCTTGAACGTGGAGCCCGGGTGATAGTGCTCCTGGATCGCGCGGAACAGCTCGGGCCGGAGCGGGTCCTTGCGGATCGCCTCGAGCTCGGCGCGCGAGATGCGGCCCGAGAGCTTGTTCGGATCGGGCGCGGGGCGCGAGACGAGCGTGAGGATGAAGCCGGTCTTCGCGTCCATCGCCAGCACGACGCCGGCCGTGGCGGGGAAGAACTTCTCCGTGAACTCCTGGAGCCGCCAGTCGATGGAGAGGACGAGGTTGTTGCCGGGCTGCGAGGGCTCGAACCGGTCTTCCTCGGCGATGAGCTCCTCCTCGATCTCCGAGCCCTTCGCGTTCCCCTTCGCGTCCACCACCACGCGCCGCACGCCGTCGCGGCCGCGCATGTAGGACTCCCAGCGCTTCTCGAGGCCGCGCCGCCCCACGTAGTCGCCCATGCGGTAGGCGAGCTGGTCGGAGCCGGAGGCGTCGAGCTCTTCGTTCATCCGCTTCAGCTCGTCGGACCCGATCTCGTTCATGTAGCCGAACAGGTGGGCGGCCCAGGCGCCGTAGCGGTAGCTCCGGTGCGGCGCCGGGATCACGTCGACGCCGGCGAGCTCGCCCGGGACCCGGTTCGCCTCGATGACGTCGAGCTCCTCGCGCGCGATGTCCACCTTCACGGTGAGCGGCTTGAACTTGTCGAGGCCGCGCATCCCCTTCACGCGGTCGCGGACGCGCTGCTCGTCCTCCGGCGCGAGCGACAGGAGCTGCGCGAGGCGCGTCACCATGTCGTCGCACTGCTTGCCGCAGAAGTACGGCGTGAGCGTGACGTCGTAGCTCGGGCGCGAGTCGACGAGGATGCGGTGGTTCCGGTCGACGATGAAGCCGCGGTCCGCGGGGACGCGCTGCTCCTTCACGAAGTTCTCGTCGGCGCGCTCCTTGTACTCGTCGCCGCGCAGGATCTGGAGCTGGTAGAGGCGGAAGATCAGCGCGAGGAAGGCGACGGTCGCGACGCCCGCCATCCAGTAGGTGCGGGGCCGGAGCTCGCGCTGCGCTGCGCCTGGGGCGCTGGGGGGAGTGACGCCGACCATCAGCTCTCTCGGCCGGGCGCTCTCGCCCAGCCCCGACCGGAACACGCGGGAGGCGGAATGGATTCGCTCACCGGAGCATCCCCGGGTCCTCGCGCGTGAAAAACCTGTCGATCCGGCGCAGCAGGGGCTGCAGGAAGACGCTCGCCAGCCCGGTCGCCACCGCCTCGGTGCCCACCCGCCCGAGGAGCCGCCCGGCGGGCGCCACCTCGGCCGGCGAGACGAGGCCGATCATGCCGAGCGTCGCGGCGCCGAACAGGAAGACGCCGAGCGTGGTGAGCACCGCGAAGCCGGCGCGGCCGTTCACGTCCACGGAGGCGCCGGCGAGGCGGCTGAACAGGTAGAGCCCGACGGCGAGGAAGGTCATGAGCCCCTTGGGCCCGCCGGTCATGAGATCGACGACGTAGCCGACCCCGGCGGCCGTCACCGCGCCCTCGACGCTGGGGGCGGTGAGGCCGAGGTGGACCACCACGACGAGCGGGAGCGCGAGCGAGAAGGCGCCGCCGCCGACCCAACGCAGGGAGGCTGCCTGCAGCGCCGCGAGCGCGAGCGCGAGCAGGATGAAGAGGATCGCCCTCACGGCACCTCACCCGCGGCCGCCGAGGCAGGGTTCGCCGCCTGCGGCGCGGACGGGACGGGCGCGGCGCGCTTCGCCGGCTGCGGTGCGGAGGGAGCCGCCGCCGCGGGCTTCGCGGGCTGCGGTGCGGACGGGACCGGCACCGCGGGCTTCGCGGCCTGCGCCGCGGACGGGACCGGCGCCGCGGGCTTCGCGCCCTGCGCCGCGGACGGGACCGGCGCCGCGGGCTCCGGCTCGGGATCGGCGCGGCGGTCACCGCCGCCCACCACCACGAGGACCTCCTCGAGCTTCGTCACGTCCACCGCCGGCGCCACGTCGGCCTTCTGGTAGAGCCCCTGCCCCTGCTTCTTGAGGTTCCGCACCTTGCCCACCGGCAGGCCGCGCGGGAAGACACCGTCGGTGCCGCTCGTCACGAGCACGTCGTCCTCCACGAGGTCGTCGGAGCGCAGCGCGTAGTCGAGCCGGCAGGTGTAGGGGTCCCCGAGGCCGCGCACGTTCGCCCGCGCCCGCGAGCGCTCGACCCGCGCGGCGACCGAGCTGTTCCGGTCGACGAGGAGGAGGACGTCGGCGGTGTGGCGGGTGACCGCGTGGACGCGCCCGACCACGCCCTCGGGCGCGACCACCGGCATCATCCGCTGGAGGCCGTCGTCCGCGCCGCGGTCGACGGTGACGAGCTGCAGCCCCTTCGGATCGAGCCGCACGCCCACCACCCGCGCGCCCACGAGCTCGAGGTCGCCCTCGCGCTCTGCGAACCCGAGCAGCTTGCGGAGCCGGTCGTTCTCCTTCTCGAGCCGCTCCATCTCGAGGCGGCCGAGCTCGAGCTCGTTCACGCGGCGCGAGAGCTCGACGGCGCGCTCGCGCACGCCGCGGAGCGAGACGTAGCCCCGCCAGCCCTCGAGCGCGCTGCCCACCACCCACGCGACCCCGCGTTCGACGGGGGCCGTGAGCGACACCACCGCGCGATCGAGCTTGGAGCGCTCGGTCGGGCGCTTGGCGTGCGCGAAGAACACCGCGAGCGGCACGACGAGGAGCGCTGCGACCAGCAGGAGGTCGCGAAACCGCTTCAGCAGTCCGAGCAATGGCGCTCCACCGCCGGCGACGGCCGGCGTTTACCTGAAATCCCTTGCATTTTAGCGGTTCTTGGCTACTTTCATCCACCCTTTTCGCGAGGGCGCCGCCTCTCCGGGCCTCTCATAACACGTGGAGCCGTCTTTCCATGCTCGACTACCTGCGGGCCAACGCGCGCAGTTCCCTCACCTACTTCCTCTTCGGCATCATCATCGTCGTCTTCATCGTGAGCTTCGGTCCCGGCTCGTGCGGCGGCCGGTCCGGGCAGATGCCCAGTAGCGCGGCGCGGGGCGAGGAGGTGGCCCGGGTCAACGGCGAGTCGATCGACGCCGCCGAGTGGGAACAGCAGTACGGGGCGCTCTTCCGCGCGTACCAGCAGCAGGGCGGCGAGGCCTTCACGCGCGAGCTCGCCGATCGGATGGGGCTGCGCCGCATCGCGGCCGATCAGCTCGTGGAGCGCGTGCTGCTCCGCCAGGAGGCGGCGCGCCAGGGCATCGTGGTCGGCGACGACGACCTCTCCCGCGCGGTGAAGGAGAACCCGGCGTTCCAGTCGGGCGGCCACTTCGACTACGAGTACTACCAGCGCGCGGTGACGAACGCCTACGGCTCGACGTCGCGCTTCGAGGAGCGGCTCCGCGAGGATCTCGCGGTCCAGAAGATGGTCACCCTGCTCCGCCAGACCACCAAGGTCTCGGACGACGAGGTGAAGGAGGCCTGGCTCGCCGACGCCGACAAGGTGAACGTCGAGTTCGTGCGCTTCCCGCTCGCCGCGGTGAAGGCCGAGGCGAACGTGACGCCCGCCGAGGCCGAGGCGTTCGCGAAGGCGAACCCCGACCAGGTGAAGGCGAAGTACGAGGCGAGCAAGGCCCGCTGGGACAAGCCGAAGCGCGTGCGGGCGCGCCACATCCTCGCGAAGGTGGACGAGGGCGCCACGCCGGCCCAGCAGTCGGCGGCACAGAAGAAGGCCGAGGACGCGCTCGCGCGCGTGAAGAAGGGCGAGGACTTCGCGAAGGTGGCGAAGGAGCTCTCCGACGACCGCGGCTCCGCCGATCGCGGCGGCGACGTGGGCGAGTTCGGGCCGGGCGCGATGGCGAAGCCCTTCGAGGACGCGGCGTTCGCGGCGAAGAAGGGCGAGATCGTGGGGCCGGTGCGGACGAACTTCGGCTTCCACGTCATCGAGGTCACGGACGTGCACGAGGCGCAGTCGATCCCGCTCGAGCAGGTGAAGAACGAGGTCGCCCGCGAGATCCTCCAGGAGCAGCGCGCCACGGCGATCGCGAAGAAGAAGGCCGAGGACGCGCTCGCGCAGGCGAAGGCCGGCAAGCCGCTCGCCAACGCGGAGGAGACCGGCTTCTTCGGCGCCTCCTCGCCGCTGGTCCCGCGCATCGGCCTCGCCGCCGACCTCCAGAAGGCCGCGCTCGCCGGGAACGCCGGCCAGGTGCTCGGCGTCTTCGACACCGCCTCCGGCCCGATCGTCGCCCGCGTGAAGTCCCGCGAGCGGCCCGATCCCGCACAGTTCGAGCAGCGGAAGGCGGAGATGGCCGAGCGGATCCGCGCGCGGCGCGAGGCGCAGGTCGAGGAGGCGTTCGTGAAGGCGCTGCGCGAGAAGGCCAAGGTCACGGTGAACGAGAAGATCGCCGGCCCGGCCGGCGGCGTCCTCGGCGGCTAGCAGGTCCCGCGCGCCATGCGCCTCACGCTCGCCTCACAGAGCCCGCGCCGGCGAGAGCTCCTCGCCGGGCTCGGGTTCGAGCTCGAGGTGCGCCCCGCGCACACGGACGAGTCGGTACGGCCCGGCGAGGCGGCGCGCGACTACGTGCGCCGCGTCGCGCGCGAGAAGGCGCACGCGGTGCCGGGCGCGCTCGTGCTCGCCGCCGACACGGCGGTGGTCCTCGACGGCGAGGTGCTGGGGAAGCCCATGGACGAGGCCGACGCGCAGCGCATGCTGCGCGCGCTCTCCGGGCGCACGCACGAGGTGCTCACGGCGGTGTGCGTCGAGGCGCGGCCCGCTCACGGGGGCACCGGGGCCGAGCCCTTCACGGGCGAGGCGCTCGTCGCCACCGAGGTGGACCTCGCGCCGCTCGACGCCGCGCGGATCGCCTGGTACGTCGCCACGGGCGAGCCCTTCGACAAGGCCGGCGCCTACGCGATCCAGGGCATCGCCGGCGCGTTCGTGCGCACGGTGCGCGGCAGCGTGTCGAACGTGGTGGGACTCCCGCTGGACGAGACGCTCGCCCTCCTCGCGGCCGCCGGCGCGCGGCTGCCGTGGGAGCCCGCGTGACCTCCGGCGGCGACCCCGGCACGATCGCCTCGCGGCTCGCCGCGGTGCGTGCGGGGATCCCGGAGGGCGTCACCCTCGTCGCGATCTCGAAGACGCAGCCGCCGGAGGCGATCCGCGAGGCCTACGCCGCGGGGCAGCGCCACTTCGGCGAGAACTACGCTCAGGAGTGGCGCGCGAAGGCCGACGCCCTCGCCGACCTCCCCGACCTCGTGTGGCACTTCGTGGGCGGGCTGCAGACCAACAAGGTGAAATATCTCGCCAGCCGCGCTGCCTGGATCCACACCGTGGACCGCGAGGAGCTCGCGCGCGAGATCGGGAAGCGCTACGCGGCGCGCGGCGCGACGGCCCGCGTGCTGCTCGAGGTGAACGTCGCGGGGGAGCCCGCCAAGGCGGGCTGCGCGCCCGCCGACGTGCCGGCGCTCGCCGCGACGACGGCGGCGATCCCCGGTCTCCTCCTCCGCGGCCTCATGTGCATCCCGCCGGCGGAGGGCGATCCCCGGCCGCACTTCCGCGCACTTGCCTCGCTCGCCCGGCAGCTCGGCCTGCCCGACCTCTCCATGGGCATGAGCGGCGACTGGCGCGAGGCGATCGCGGAGGGTGCCACGCTCGTGCGCGTGGGGACCGCGATCTTCGGGGCGCGTCCGCCGAAGGAGTGAGGCGCTGCTCGGAACCTGAGCAATCTGCTCAGGTCGCCTTGAGCCGCAGCCTCCCCTCGTCGTTCACCTGCACCTGGAACTGCTCGCCGCAATAGTTGCAGATGATCTCGTCCCCGTGGCCGAACCCGTCGTCGTAGGGGTTGTTGGCGCTGCACTCCGGGCAGTCGAACTCCTGGAAGCGCCGCTTTCGGCCCTCCGCGGACCCGTCGGACGATCCGGCGGATCCGTCATCGTCCTCGAAGGAGTGGGGGTCGTAGGGCATCGCACAGCTCCGGTCGGTGGGCCCCGATCGTACGACGGCGCCGGCGCCTCGCGCGAGCATCACGCGCCTTTTCGTGTGACGCCCGTATCTCGTCGGAGACACTTCGCGTCGCGGCGCAGCGAGAATGAACCCAGTTTCACGGGGGTTTACGGATGGGCTCCCTCGGTCCCGGGCTGGCATCGGGGTTGCTGAATCACGTACAAGAGGGCGCCGCGATGCCCCGGGAGGAATCGAGAGGATGCATGGCCGAATGCTCAGTGCCTTCGCCGCGCTCGCAGCGTTGCCCGTGCTCGCCCTGGGCCAGGAGGTGACCGCTCCGACGACGGCGGCCGCTCCGCCCTCCAGCCAGACGGCAGCCCAGTCCGTTTCCCCGGGCGAGGAGATCGAGTGGCGCATCGACTACCTCGGTGTGAAGACCGGCCGCGCGAAGCTCGCGGTCGGCCGGCCCGAGGGCAACATCTGGCCGGTGATCGCGCAGGCGAAGACCGAGGGCGTCGGGCGGATCCTCGACATCCGGGAGCACTACGTCTCGTACTGGCACTCCGGCGAGCAGCGCTCGAACGGCAACGACCTCGAGGCGCTCGAGGTCGGCGACCACCACACCGAGCGGCAGCGCTTCGACCGCGAGCAGGGAAAGGCCACCGTCACCTGGTGGCGTAAGGGCCGCGAGAAGCAGAAGGTGGTCGACGTCCCGCGCGACGTCCACGACCTCGCGAGCGCCATGCTGTGGCTGCGCCTCCAGCCGCTGGAGGCCGGGGCCCGCTACGACATCCCGGTGTTCACCGGCTCCGACCTCTTCACCATGACCGCGACCGTCGGCGGTCGAGAGCGGGTGGAGACCGGCATCGGCGAGATGGACGCGATCCGCGTCGACGTCGTGCTCGGGTTCACGGAGAAGTTCGAGACCCGCCGCGCATCGCACGTGTGGTTCTCGGACGACTCCAGGCACATCCCGGTGAGGATGAGCGCCGAGTTCGCGGTGGGGAGCGTCGTCGCCACCGTGACGACGTACAAGCCGGGCAGCCAGGTCGCGAGCCGGTAGGTATCGAACGAGGGCTGCGCCCTCGCCCCGCGAGGCGCTTGCGACCCCGGCGCCGCGCGTCCACGTTCCGCGCGATGCCCGCCCGCGCGGCTGCCCTCCTGCTCGGACTCGCCTGGGCGCTCTCGGCCGGAGCCGCCGTGCCCGCCGCGTGGGGCACCGCCTCCTCGATGGAGAAGCTGCGGCCCGGGGATCCTGTGCCGCCGGGGCGCGCGATCGCGCTCGACGCCGCCCGCGGCGGCTGTGCGTCCGCGCAGATCGCCGTCCGCCCCGGCGCGCGCGACCCGCTCGCGCTGGACGCCTCCGCCGGCCCGCTGCAGGGCCCGCGCGCCATCCCGCTCGCGCTCTACCGGGTCGACCAGATCCGGCTCGCCCTCCCGAGCGGCCTCGATGGCGAGGCCGGCGAGTGGCCCGACCCGCTCGTGCCTGCGCGCGACCCCTTCTTCGGCGAGCCGCGCCGCGCCTTCCCTGCGCGCGTCGAGCCGGGTCGCCTGCAGGCGATCTGGGTGGAGGCCTGCGCGCCGCGCGAGGCGCCGCCGGGGCGCTACGCGGGGACCGTGCTCCTCCGGGACGGCGCGCGCGAGCTCGCCCGCGTGCCGGTGGCGCTCACGGTCTGGCCGGTGGAGCTCCCGGCGACCCCCAGCGTGCCGGTCACCTTCGGCCTCGGCACGCGGCTCGGGACGCGGGCGCTCGGCGCGGAGGGCGATCCCGAGCTCTCGCGCGCGCTCGCCGCCGCCGCGCTCCGCCACCGCGTCACGCCGCACGGGCTGAGCTTCGACCCACCGTCCGGCCACTGCACCGCCCGCGAGTGCCGGCTCGACTGGAGCGCATACGACGCGGAGGTGGGCCCGATCCTCGACGGTACGCTCGTGCCCGGAGTGAAGGGCGGCTTCGCCGAGGCGCGCATCCCGGCCGCCGCCTGGGCGGGACCGGACGAGGACGCGATCGCGCTCCTCCGCGCATGGCGCGAGCACTTCGAGCAACGCGGCTGGACCGATCGCCTCTGGCTCTACACGCTCGACGAGCCGAAGCCGGACCAGGTGTCCGAGCTCGCGCGGCGGGCGCGGCTGGCGCGCGCGGCCGGCGTCCGGGTGTTCGCGACGACGCGGCCGAGCCCGGCGCTCGCGGGGGTCATCGAGGCCTTCGCGCCGAACGTCGTCGCCTTCGAGGGCGCGGACGCTGCGCGCGCGTTCCGCGGCGCCGGTGGAGGCGCGCCGTTCTGGTACGCGAGCTGTATGTCGCACGGCTGCGCCGAGCTGCCGGACGGCGCACGGGCCCGCGAGGAGCTCCGCCAGGCCTCCACGCGCTGGCCCGGCTACGAGATCGACCGGCCGTCGGCCACCGCGCGCGCCATGGCCTGGCTCGGCTGGCGGACCAGGGTCCGGGGTGAGCTCTACTGGGATATGATTCATCGATGGCGTGGCGACCCGTGGACCGATCCGCGCGCCTTCGCCGGGAACGGCGACGGCACGCTGCTCTACCCGGGGACCACGGCGCGCGTGGGCGGCACGCGGCCCATTCCGGTGGAGTCGATCCGGCTGAAGCTGGTGCGGGAGGGCCTCGAGGACCTCGAGCTCCTGCGGCTCGCCGAGGCGCGCGGGCTCGGCCGCGAGGCGGGGCGGATCTGCGAGCACGTCGCGCCGTCGCTGCGCGGCTTCTCCCGCGAGCCCTCGGCCTGGATCTCGGCGCGCAAGGAGCTCCTGGCGCTGGTCTCCCGCGCGCCGCGGCCGGCCGCCGCGCGGTGACCGGCGCCCGGCGGAGATGACCCTCGCCCTCCTCTCGGCGGCCTGGCTCGCCACGCTCGCCACCTCCGCGCCCCCTGCCCCGGCCGCAGGCGCGGAGTGCGCGATCCCGCCGATGCGCGCCGGGCCGCTGCCGTTCCGCCCCGGCGAGCAGCTCTCGTTCGACGTGGACGTGATGGGCGTCGTGAAGGCGGGGACGATCCAGGCGGCGGTGGATCCCCCGATGTTCGGCGGGACGCAGATCCCGCTCCGCGCGCGCGCCCGGAGCACCTCGGTGTTCGCGAAGACGAAGCGCGCCCGCGCGCAGGCGATGTCCTTCGTGGACGCGCGCACGCTCCGCCCGCAGCGCTACCAGGACCAGATCGAGCAGGAGGGCGCGAAGCTCACCGCGGACGTGCGGCTCGATCGCGGCGGCGACAAGGTGGCGATCGCGTGGACGCTGAACGAGAAGCGGGGTACGCGCGAGTTCGAGCGCCGTGGAGAGGTGCTCGACCTGGTCTCGACGGTCTACCTGCTCCGCGCCGCCGAGCTCGCGCCGGGCAAGCCGGTCTGCTTCGACGTCGTCGTGAGCCGGCGCTACTGGCACCTGCGGGGCGCGCTCGCCTCGGGGACGGAGAAGGTGGAGACGCCGGTGGGCACGTTCGAGGCGCTCCGCTTCGACGCGACCCTCACGCGCATGCCAACGCCCGACGACCCGAGCGTGCGAACGCGGCAGCTGCACCTGTGGTTCAGCAGCGACCCGCGGCGCGTGCCGGTGGCGGCGGTCACCGACGTGGACCTCGGACCGGTCCGCGTGATTCTCGCCAGCGGGGCGAGCCCGCGGACCGCCGGTCGACCGTAGGCTGGGAGATCAGCGCCCCGCGGCGTCGGCCCGCGCGAGCCCGGCCGAGACCTGCGCCATCCGCCGGCGCACGCTCGTGAGCGTGGTGCCGAG
>Ga0306924_10006024_pt1 | contig 12044 bp, 9 predicted proteins | sample sta12Can44000111_FD_203756 | JGI IMG/M metagenome (GOLD analysis project Ga0306924, IMG submission 203756) | Lab enrichment of tropical soil microbial communities from Luquillo Experimental Forest, Puerto Rico - statanox.12C.anox.44.000.111 (v2)... | ecosystem: Environmental > Terrestrial > Soil... | reverse complement strand
TGGCCGGGCGTGAGAACATGCTGGCCTGGCCGGCGCGGTTTTCGGCGGCTCGAGTCCGCGAGGACGAATACGAGCTGGGCCCGTATGGCTTCGCCGGCCAATACCAGCAGAGCCCCGAGCCACGGAAGGGCGGCATCTTCAAGCGCGAATATTGGCAGCCCTATTCGGCGGTGCCGAATACGAGCGAGACGTTCTGTCCGCCGAAGCCGAACGAGTTGGACATGGCGTAGGCAAGGCTCGCGTCGCGGGAGGCATTCGGCACGACATCGAGCGGGATCGCCGGATCCGGCTTGCGATAATTGATGGTCGGCAGAATCTTCTGGTTCTCCAACATCAGGACCGTCGCCGCCGCTTCGATGGCGCCCGAGGCCGACAGCGTATGGCCGATCATCGACTTGGTCGAAGAGACCGGCAGCTCCCTGATCTTGTGGGCGAATACGCCGGCCAGCGCCATGTGTTCCATCTTGTCGTTCTCGGGCGTTCCGGTGCCGTGGGCGTTGACGTATCCGATCTGGTCGGGGTCGAGGCCCGCATCGGCGATGGCGTTGGACATGCAGGCGATGATCGCCTTGCCGTCCGGGCTCGACCTGGTGCGATGAAACGGATCGGCCGCTTCGCCGCAGCCCCGCACCAGCCCGAGGATCCTGGCGCCCCGGGCCTTGGCGTTCTCGACACTTTCGAGGATGAGCGCGCCGGCGCCCTCGCCCATGACGAAGCCGTCGCGATCGAGCGCAAACGGCTTGGGGGCGGCGCCTGCAGGCTCGTTCTGCGTCGACAGGGCGGACAGCAACGAAAACCGGATCAGCGTTTCCGGGCTGACCGAGCCGTCGGTTCCGATGCACAGCGCTGCCTGCGTCTCGCCGCGGCGGATCGCATCGGCGCCGAGCTGGATCGCGGTCGCGCCGGAGGCGCAGGCCGTGCTCACCGAAATCGGAATGCCCTTGGTCCCGAACCGGTCGGCGATGTAATCGGCGATCGAGCCGGCATGGGAGCGCCGATAGATGGCTTGGAAACGCCCGGTCGCAGCGGCGGCGAGCAGATCGTCGTAGGACAACGGGCCGCCGCCCGTGCAGGCGGCCGCGAATGCCTCGCGATGCGGCCATTCCAGTTCCACCGGCGCGACGCCGAGAAACAGACGGCCCGGAAAGTCCCCGGCATGCCCGAGCGCCGCCTGGTCGACGGCCTCGTCGGCCGCCAGTTCGGCGAGTTGCTCCGAGCGGCTCGCGCAGGAGAAATCTTCGCGGGCATCGAGGTCGACGGTTCCCGCGATCCTGGTGCGCAGCCCGGTGGTGTCGAAGCGCGAGATCTCGCGCACGCCCGGCTCCCCTTTGGCCATCCGTGCCCAGTTCTCGGCTTTGCCGGCGCCCAGCGCCGTGATGAGGCCGATGCCGGTCACGGCGACCAGCGGCCGGCCTTTATGGTCTGTGTTCGCCATGGCTCACCCTTCAGGCGTGGTGAACTTTTTCCACCAGCGCCAGGCCTTCGCCGCGGCAATGGCTGGCGCCGGTCACCAGTACCGTGTCGATTACGTCCGCGCCCCCACCGTTCGCCGCGAACCTGTCGGCGGCCGGAAACAGGGTGCCGTTGGATGCCGCAAGCGCTGCAACCGCGACGCTCATGGAAAATTGCGCTTCAAATCCGTAGCCGACATAGCTTCCGGGAACGCGCACGGGCGTTTCACCGAGCGTTGCAAAAAATGCGCGCTCCTCCGAAGTCGTCGGTTCGGCGCCGCTCGCACCCGACAGGACGGCGAGGCGGCCGCCCGACGCGTGAGGCGCGATCGCGCTCCAGAGGTCCTTGAACGACCGGGTGAGGCCGCCGGGCGTCCGATCGGCCCGGTCGGAGACGACCGCGGCGAGCCGTGCCAGCGGCCGGCCGCCCCGTGCGGATGCATGGCCCTTGCTCTCGATCACGAGGAATACCCCGAACGAGCCGAGCGCAACGCCGCCGCCGCGGGCTTGGCGCTCGAATACCGGAGCGTATTCGCCCTTCAGCGCCAGGCCGCCGGCTTCGCAGAACAGCAGGAGGTCCTTGCGTTCGCCGCTGTGGGCGCCGCCCACCAGGACGATGTCGCTCTGGCCCGACATGACGCGGGCCCGTGCCGTGCGCACCGCTTCGATGCCGGCGGCTTCGCCGAGGAAGGTGCGCGATGACCCCGTCACGCCATGGACGATCGAGATGTTTCCGGCGAGCATGTTCGAGAGCTGGGATAGAAACAGCGTCGGCCGCAGATCGCTCATCAATCTCTCGTTAAGCAGGCGCGCGCGGTCGGGAGCGGTGCGGCTCTGCGTCAATACCGAGCAGTCGAGGGCGGTGTCGCGCTCACCTCCTCCGGCCACCACGACCAGGTCGGTGTGCGACAACACTGCCGTGGAACCCTTGAGGCCCGCGCTCTCCAGCGCCAACCCGGCGGCGTAGGTGCCGGTTCGCTGCCAGGCGTCCATCAGCCTTTGCTCCGCCTTCGGGATTTGCTTGCTGAAGTCCACGGCAGCAAGGCGATGAACCGGATAGGGAGCAAACGACGCCTCGTCGATGTTCGGCCGGCCGGCCATCAGGCCCTGCCAAGTGGCATCACACCCTTCGCCGAGGTTGGAGACCAGCCCAATTCCGGTAATCCAGGCGTCTCGATCGTGCGGAATCATAGGTCACCCTCGTTCGCCCGAACGATGCTGCGTTCCGATGGATTTGCCGCCGTGAGATCCACGACGCCGAAGCCCGACTTGTGGCGGCGTCCGAACGACAATTCGCCCGGCGAATTGCAGGCGGCCGAGGGGGCACGGGCGTTTCCACAATGACGCAGTGCGGTTACACGCTGCAATTGTAGGGTGCCTGAGCCCGCGGTCAAGGCGGGCAGCAAGGCCGGTGCCGCGACGAGCGGCACCGCCTGGCAGCGCCGGAAAGGTCACCTCTGCCCGACGAAAGCTGCATCGCGCCCGCAAGGGGGCCGACCCTGATCCCAGGCGAGTCTTGATAAGATGAGTGCTTTGCAGCATAGTTCACGAAATTCTGATTGGGGGCTGAGATCACGTCTATTCGATTTGGTTATCCGAAGTCTCTCCAGGTTCATCGGAACGACGAAAGTCATCGCAGCGTGCTGGCGGCTGGTTCACAAGTACAGCCGCTGGTCGACGCATGTCCGAAGTGAACCCGGAGACGGACTTCTCTACTAATGGGGCAGTGGGGAAGCGGCAATTCGGTTGGAACCTCTTTAGTTCCGCAGTCCGCAGTCCGCTTCTCGCACCAGGTAGGGCCGCTTCGCCGGGGCGACGGCCGATAGGCAGTGGATAGTAAAAATGCCGAGCGCACAAACTCATCCGGACACGCATGCAGGCGGCTCTGCCTACGGCATCTGGCCGAAGCTCGCCGCGCTCCATAATTCGGGAAATCCACTCGGATTGCTGCTGCAGATGGCGCGTCATCACGACGGCTGCATACCGCTTCAGATGCGGTCGCAGCGCGTGTTCCTGATCACCGAGGCCCAGCATTTCAAGCACGTGCTGCAGACCAACGGCGCTAACTACACCAAGTATCTCGACGGGATGACCCCGATCTTCGGCGGCTCGATGATCACCATGGACGGCGCGCTGTGGCAGAAGATGCGCGGCATCCAGCAGCCGGCTTTCCATCCCGACATGATGAGCGAATACGTTCCCCATTTTCTCGCCGCCATCGGCAAGGGGAAGGACAGGCTGACGCAGCTCGCGCGTTCGGGCGAGCCGGTCGACATCTGCGAGGAGACCTGGGCTCTGGCCGCGGACATGACCTGCAAAGCGCTGTTCGACCGCGAGACCCCCTTCAATCCCTATTTCGTGTTCAAGGCCGTCAAGGCCTTCACCAATGTGACCAATCACGATTCCGGGCCGGTGCAAAACGGCGACGGCGGATATCGCAATGGCAATGACGGCAAGATCGCACATGCCACCGGAACCTGGGCGGCGCTGCCGGACATCATTCTCGGTGCGGCTCTGTTGCAGGGTCGCGAGCGGACGCTGCTGAGATTCATCGAAGCGGCCGCGGAAGACGCCGCGATCCCCGAATTCGACCAGCGCCAGGTGCTCGACGAGATCAAGCAATACGTCTGGGCCGGCACCGAGACGACCGCCCTGATGCTCGCCTGGGCGCTCTATCTCACCTCTGCGCACCCGGAGGTCGCCGACCAAATCCGGCACGAGGCGAGTAGTGTTTTCGGCGATCGCGAACCGGGCCTGCCCGACTACTTGAAGCTGACCTACACGCGAAACGTCATCCAGGAGACGATGCGGATGTATCCGCCGATCTGGTCGCTGGCGCGCAAGGCCGAAGCCGGCGATGTCATCGGCGGCCACGACATAGAGGCGGGCGATACGATCGTGCTGGGCACCTATGTGGTGCACCACAATCCCCGTTATTGGGATCACCCGGACCGTTTCGATCCCGACCGCTTCGCCTCGGATCGCGCCAAGGGCCGCGCCCCCTACAGCTACCTGCCGTTCGGCGGCGGCAAGCGTGCTTGCATCGGCAGCGCCATGAGCCAGATCGAGGCAGCCTTGGCCCTATCGCTCTTCCTGCGCGATTTCGAGTTCGAATACGCCCGCGAAGAGCCGCCCCGCATCAGCCTCACGGTAACGCTGTCGCCCAAGCAAGGACTGCCGTTGCGGGTCAGACGTCGCGCGCAGGCCGCGACCTCCTATGCCCCGATGGCATGGGCGCCGGCCGCTCGCCGGAGTGCGCGTGCGGTCGACCCGGAACCGGTTCAGCGCGCCGTCGGCGGGTAGATGAACACAATTGCGGTCGTCCGCCCTCGCCGAACCCTGGAGCGAAGCCATGTCCGTGTCGGAGTCCGGCGTTCCTGCCATCGACGATGATACCGCCGGTGCGCTGTCCGAAAGCGGCCTGCCGGAAGGCGGCCCGCATGCCGGCGGGTCGGGCGGCGCCGCCCTCAGTTGGCTGGAGCGCACGTTCGACGAGGTGCTGGCGCCGCGCGGGCAGCATCCGTCGCCCTGGGTGACGCACGCGCGACGCCTGCTCCGCTTCACCGAAATCGACGACGTGCTGTCCAAGATCGAGACCGGCGAACACTCGGATATGTTGGCGGCGCTCGCGCAGGCCTTGGATATCCGCTTCGTGTTCAATGGCCTCGAAAACCTCGCGACGATCGGGGACCGGCCCGTCATCATGTTCGCAAATCACCCGATCGGCAGCGGCAGCGTGCTGGGAATGTCGCTCCTGATGACCGACCGTTTTTCCGACCACCGGATCATCGGTCATCGCTTCATGAAGTTCATACGCGTGTTTTCCGAAAAGTTGGTTCCCGTCGATCCGTTTCGCAGCACGTCGGCGATCAATCTCGAATCGCTCGTCAAGTTGCGGCGCGAATTCGGAACGCAATACCAGGCCTTGGGCCTGTTTCCCGCCGGCAATTCTTCTCAATTGAAGTTGTCCGGCACGATTTCCGACAAGCGCTGGTCCGATGCTTTCATTCGCATCGCGCGCCATCATGACGCACTCATGGTTCCGCTCTGGTTTTCCGGCCGCAATCGGCTGCGCTACTACGTCGCGTCCAGGATTCGGCCGGAGCTCGCGTTCCTGGCCTTGCCGGCGGAGTTCCTAAGGCTGCGCGGCAAGTCGATCACGGTGAACATCGGCAAGCCGATCTCCCCGGACATGTTGAGCGCCATCCCCAGCCGACGCGCGCAGCTGAGCTTTCTGCGCGCCGGCGTCTACGAGCTCGAACGGGAATGCGCGGCCCCTGCAGTTGCAGCGGACGATCTTCTCCCTCCTCTTGAAGAAAAGGGAGGGAACCGGCCGAAAGCGATGAAACCTTTGGGCCAAGCCCCAGCCGCGAGGATCGCGCGACCGAGGACGGTCGAGCCCGTGGCGGTCGGCAAGAATCTCGAGCTGCGATTTTTCGACAGCGCTGCGGCCGCGGAGATCGAAGAGCTGGCCGGATCGGTCGGCCGGGACGACCTCGACGGTGCGACCACTCATGTCGTCCTGACCCCGCGCGACCGCCTGTTTCCCTGCGCTCATTGGCAGGTGCTCGATTGGGGGCAGTTCACGCCCGGCGAACTCGACCTCATCTCGCCGTTGCGGCGGGCGTTCCGGCTGCCCGGCGACGTAGCCCGCGACGCGACCAATTGGCTGGAGATCGTCGGCTTTGCCGCGGCCAGCCGATGCGCCGACGTGGCCCCCCTGCGACAGCTCCGGATGGGGTTGCGCCGGTCGGCGGCGGTGTCGAAGCGGGCCACCGACCTCATCGGAATCGTGACACCGCAGGAGACGAGCTTCGTCTTGGCCGCGCTTCAATTCGCGTTGCTGCAAAAGGCCCGCGGCGATGCGCCATTGTTGCGCGCCGATGCGGCGCGCGATCTCATCGGGGCGACGCAGCACCACGACTTCAGGCCGTACCGCGACGCAGTCGGCGGCGACTGGCCGCCCGATCGACGCCGGATCGCGCCGATCGATCCCGTGCTGCGAGCCCTGGCCGGGTTCGGCATCAGGTTCGGCGCCGCGGGCCTCAGCGCCGAATCGGCGCCCCGGCCCTGCATTCTCGGTCGCCTCAGCCTCGCTCGTTGAGCCACTCCCCGCCCTGACGCTGCCTGCGCCCGGACATTGCCTGGCCGTCCCCGGACGGGCGGTGGCCTCGCCGCACGGCGGCAATTTTGTCCATGCATTCCGCGCAGATGCGCTGGCGCTAAGCCTTGCGCTCCAGTAACATTCGTTCAGGCCCTCCGGGGCCGGGCCGCGAGGCGGGTTCCAAGGGCGGGTTTGCCGACCCGTCCCACGTTTTGCGGTGCCGTTTCGCCGGAACTTGGTACAACGACGAAGATCATGGGAGGTAGGACATGTCGATAAGAGGAATGCTCGCAGGCTCGATCGGCCTTGCAGCCATCGCGATGCCGGTGCACGCGGCGGATACGACGGCGGACCGGCTGCTCAATACGGACAAGGAGCCCGGCAATTGGCTCATGGTCCATCACGACTACAACAATTCGCGGCATTCGGCGCTGACGACGATCAATCGCGACAACGCCAAGGACCTCAAGCCGAAATTCATCTTCTCGATCGGCGGACGCGCGACCGGCGGAACGCTGCGGGGCAAGGAAGAATCGACCCCGCTGGTGGAAGACGGCTTCATGTATGTGGCCGACACTTGGACCCGCGTCATGAAGTTCGACGTTCGCAACGGCGCCAATGCGGTACCGCTGTGGCGCTATGACCCCAAGATCACGAGGTCGCGCACCAATCGCGGCATCGCCTTGTATGGCGACAAGGTGATCGTCTCCACCAACGACATGCGCATGATCGCCATCAAGAAGGATTCCGGCGAACTCGCGTGGGAAGTCAACGCGGCCGCGCCGACCGACCCCGCGACCGGCACTCCGTCGCCCAGGACGCAAGGCTTCACGGGCGCACCGCTCGCGGTCAAGACGGCCGGCGGCAAGGAACTGATCATCCAGGGCGAAAGCACCGGCGGCCAGCTCGGCACCCGCAGTTGGATCGGCGCCTTCGAGGTCGGCACCGGCAAGCTGGCGTGGCGCACCTTCACCATCCCGGCGCCGGGCGAGCCGGGATCGGAAACCTGGAAGGACAACCACAATGCCTGGCGCGTCGGCGGCGGCGGCGTGTGGCAGACCGCATCGTACGATCCGGCGACCAACCTGCTCTATGTCGGCACCGGCGATGCCTATCCGAGCTTCGATCCGCAATTCCGGCCCGGCGACAATCTCTACACCGCCAGCACGCTTGCGCTCGACGCCGACACCGGCAAGATCCGGTGGTACTTCCAGGAGACGCCGAACGAGCATTGGGACTTCGACACGCCGAGCCCCAAGATGCTCTACGACGTGACCGTCAATGGCGAGCAGCGCAAGGTCGTGGCGAACTTCTCGCGCAACGGCTTCTTCTACACGCTCGACCGCACCAACGGGCAGTTCCTGCGGGCCGACCAGTATCAGGAAAAGGTCACCTGGACCAAGGGCATCGATCCCAAGACCGGCAAGCCGCTCGATTACGATCCCACCAAGGACGTGCAGCTCTATGCCGGCGTCGGCGTGATGCGTGAAAAGCCCGGACAGGAATCCTGCCCGTGGTGGAACGGCTCGCCGACCTTCTTCCCGCCGACCCTGGACGCCAAGCGGATGATCGCCTATGTGGCCGGCGCCGAAGGCTGCATCTCGAGCACCACCAGCAAGACACCGATGGACGAGAAGAAGGACTATGTCGGCCTTCCGCCCTGCTGCACCGAGCAGGGACGGGTCACCGCCCACGGTGCTTTGTGGGCGATGGACCTCAAAACCGGCAAGCTCGTCGGCCATGCGACGTTCCAGCCGCCGACCGAATCCGGCATGCTCAGCACCGACGGCGGCGTCCTGTTCACCGGGCACATGACCGGGAAGTTCGCGGCCTATGATGCCACCACGTTGCAGGAGCTGTGGAGCTTCAACGTCGGCACGCCGATCACGGCGCCCCCGATGACCTACAGCGTCGACGGCAAACAATACATTGCGGTCGTCGCTGGCGGCGCGGTCGGCGTCAGGCAGGGTGGCCTCATGCAGCCCAGCGCGATCGTGGCCGTGTTCGGCCTCTGACGGCGGGTTGGCATCCAAAGACAAGGGGGAGCGTCGTGCTCCCCCTTTTTCCGCTTTTGACTTTGGGAGGTGTGGCGATGCGAATTCCGTTGCTTGCGATCGGCGCCGCCCTCGCAATGTCCCTCGCCGCCGGTCCCGACCAGGTTCGCGCTCAAGCCCAGGCTCCGAAGATCTGGGACATCAAGCTCGGCATCCCGATCAGCGGATTGCCGCTGAGCGACTTCGTGGATACGGCGTGCGGGACCAATGGCGGCCCGCCGGCGCGGGTCCTCAAGAGCTTCTACGAATTCGCGCAATGCCCGGTCGAGCGCACCACGGGATTGCACGAGGTCTGGTTCCGCTATGACGACGAAATGGAATATGTCGCGCGCGCGCGTCGCTCCGACATCATGATACGGCAATACCAGGCCAATTCGCTCGCGGGCCAGCCGATCATCACGTCGCTTTTGATCGACGATGCCGGCCTCGTGCAGGGCTATCGGGTCGTCAACGACCCCCGCGCGGACGCGAGAAACCGCATCGAGGCCTATGGTCTAGCCGACATCTTCAAGGGGATGGGCGCAAGTTTGGAATGCACCGATCTGCCTCCCGCCGAGGGCGAACGTCCGATCGACGACTTGTTGGTCAAGGAGGTCTGCGAAAGCAAAGCGGGCGGGTTGGTGACCCGCGTCGAGGCCAGGCGCTACTACAAGCCGGGCCAATTCGCTGTCGACCCCAACGAGAACCGCCTGACCGAAAACCAGTTCGAAAGCTCCGCGCGCCTCGAGGTCTATCGGCCCGGCAGCGCCGCGCAGGGGCGACCGTAACCGACAAGAATGCGATGAAAGGTCCGTTCATGCCATTGAAGACGTCGGAGCCGCGACGCGAGAAGCGCGGGGCAGTCTTTTGCGCCGCGCTCGCCGTCGTCGCGGTGTTCGCCTGGTCGACCGCGAGCCACGCTCAGGACGAGGCGAAGCAAAAGGCGGGGTTGTCGGTGTGGCGATCCTCGGGCTGCTCGGAATGCCACGGCGCCTTCGCCAACGGCGAAAAGGAACGCGACGAGGCGCCCACCGGTGCCAACCTGCGGCAAACCCGGCTCGACGACGCCACCATCGCGGAGACGATCCGGTGCGGGCGCCCCAGCGCCGGCATGCCGAGCTTCGGCGCCGACGCCTACAAGGAGCGCGGCTGCTACGGCCAGCCACCCGGCCCGGCGCCGGACGACCTTTATCCCTCGGCTCTCACCTTGAGCGCCCAGCAGATCAGCGATGTCGTCACTTATCTGCGTGCCCGCATCGTCGGCAAGCGCGCGGTGACGCCGGAAGAATGCGCCTGGTACTACGGCGAACAGGCAAGTTCGTCCTGCGACGCGCCGAAGTAGGGCGGGCGTTCGTAAAGCCCTTTTCGTAAAGCCCTTGGAGCGGTTTTTTGCGGTCATGGCCGGGCTTGTCCCGGCCATCCCGATACACGTGGCCAGGCCGTGCCCAGCGCATCGGGATCGCCGGGACAAGCCCGGCGATGACGGGGCGATCTTCTAATCGGCTCTACGGATGGATGCTGTTGTCGGGCATCATCGCGCCGGTCAAGATCGTGCCGGTCTGGTTGGTATTGCCGAGATTGGCCGAGCGCAGCACCGAGTGGCTCAGATTGGCTCCGCTGAGATCGGCGCCACCGAGGTCGGCGAGATAGAACACCGACTCCCGCAACACCGCGCCGCTGAGATTGGCATCGCGCAGATTGGCCTGGGTGAATTCGGTGCTGTCGGCAGCGGCGCCGCGCAGGTTGACGCGCAGCATCCGTCCCTGATGCAGGTTGGCGCCGTTGAGCGTGGCGTTGGCGAAGCTCGCTTCGTTGAGCAGCGCGGCTTCGAGGTCGACTTCGGTGAGGATCGCCTGCTCGAGCTTTCCCCCGAGCAGGCGGATGCTGCCCATCAGCGCTTCCGTCAGGTTGGCGCGGGAAAAATCGGCTCGGCTGGCGTCGGCCTCGAACAGCATCGCCTTGGCGAGCTTGGCGTTGCTGAGATTGGCCTGGATGAGGTCGGTCTTGTTGAGGTTGGCCTCGGTGAGATCGGCGCCGGAGAGGTTCGCTCCGCGCAGCACGGCGCGATGAAAGCTCGCACCGCGCAGATTGGCACCGGCCAGGTTGGCCCCCGTGAGGTCCCGCCGCTTCAGGTTCGCGCCCGGCAGGCTGCATCCCGGACAGTTCTTGGTCTCTCCGGCGAGGAACGCTGCGACATCGGCCTGCGCCACGGCACCGTGGCGGGCGGCTTCGCCATGGACCGCGGCGACGACGATCGCGGCGGCGAGGATTCTGCGCTGGCCCCGGCCGAGGTACGGCCGGTCGGCAATGTTAGTCGAGACTTGGGTCCGGTGCCACACGTATTCGGGAACCTCCGGAGCGGTACGAGAGTTCGATATTGAACGGTCCTTCGAGGCCAGTCCCCAGGCAAAAGCGGCTTTCATCCGCCGACGGATGGGAGTAGACCGTCCGGCCCCACCCCGAACTCCGACCTGTTCGAGTGACGCAATGACCAATCGACTAAACGGCAAGATCGCGCTCGTCACCGCCGCAGGACAGGGGATCGGGCGCGCCATCAGCGAATCCTTCATCGCCGAGGGCGCGACGGTGATCGCGACCGATCTCGATCCCGGCAAGCTCGAGGGCCTCGCCGCGGCGCGGCGCGACAAACTCGATGTGCGCTCGACCGCTGCCGTCGATGCGCTCGCCGGAGAGGTGATGGGGGCGTTCGGTGCGCCCGACATCCTCGTCAATTGCGCCGGCTTCGTCCATCACGGCACCGCCCTCGACTGCAGCGAGGCGGATTGGGCGTTCTCTCTCGACCTCAACGTCACCTCGATTCATCGCATGCTGCGCGCGTTCCTGCCGGGCATGGTCAAGAAGCGGCGTGGCTCGATCATCAGCATCTCGTCGGCCGTCTCTTCGATCCGCGGCGTGCCGAACCGCTACGTCTACGGGACCACCAAGGCCGCCATCATCGGGCTCACCAAGGCGGTGGCAGCCGATTTCATCAAGCAGGGCATCCGCGCCAACGCGATCTGTCCCGGTACGATCGAGACGCCCTCGCTCGACACCCGCGTCGCCGATCTCTCGAAATCGGCGCACCGGCCGGTCGAGGCGGTCCGGCAGGACTTCATCGACCGCCAGCCGATGGGGCGGCTCGGCACCCCGCAAGAGGTCGCGGCGCTGGCGGTGTTCCTCGCCTCCGACGAGGCGAGCTACATCACCGGGCAGGCCCATCTGGTCGACGGCGGCATGGCGTTGTGACAGCAAGCGCGGCTATTCTCTTGGAGACTTAGAAATGGCCTCTCAGGCTTCTTCCCCTCTCCCGCTTGCGGGGGAGGGTTGGGGAGGGGGCAACGGACTCGATGCTGGGCGATGTGGGACAGGAGGGCGCGGGGGGGGGCCCCCCGCCCCCCCCCCCCCCCGCCGCGGGGCTGGGCGCCAGAAAAAGGAACGCCCCCGCCCCCCCGGGAG
>Ga0306924_10006022_pt1 | contig 12047 bp, 9 predicted proteins | sample sta12Can44000111_FD_203756 | JGI IMG/M metagenome (GOLD analysis project Ga0306924, IMG submission 203756) | Lab enrichment of tropical soil microbial communities from Luquillo Experimental Forest, Puerto Rico - statanox.12C.anox.44.000.111 (v2)... | ecosystem: Environmental > Terrestrial > Soil... | reverse complement strand
GTCCCACTCGAACGGGCCGGGCAGCGTCTCGTCGAAGTCGTTGACGTCGAAGACCAGCCGCCGCGACGGGGAGGCGAACGCCCCGAAGTTGGACAGGTGCGCGTCCCCGCACAGCTGCACCCGGAGCCCGGATGCGGGCGTGGTGGCCAGGTCGGCCGCCATCGGCAGGGCCGCGCCCCGGAAGAACGAGAACGGCGACACCAGCATCCGCCCGTGCCGGATCGGCACCAGCTCCGGCACCCGGCTCTTGGCCTGCTCCAGCAGCAGGCCGACCGGATCCCGCGACGCGTCCGGGGTGAACTCGGCGTGCGACTCCAACGAGGCCGAAGCCCTGGCGTCCTTGCCCTGGGCCACCCGGTCCGCGCGGGTCAGCCGCTCCGCCGCCCGGGCCCGCGCCGGACCCTTACCAGACGTCCGCGCGGCCCTCTCACTCGTCACCGTCATGGTCACTCCTTTGTGCTGTTCGTTCGGGATCCCGGGGCGCCGGGCTCAGGTCCGTGGCCGGTTACCGGGGCGCCAGTCCACGCCGAGGGTGCCCTGGGCCGCCGACACCCCGCTGCGGCCGCCGCCGCGGCCGCGCAGCACGAAGGCGATGCCGACCGCGATGACGCCGCCGGCCACCGGGCCGGCCAGGTACGCCCACCAGGAGGTCCAGTCGCCGAGCACCAGGGCCGGGCCCAGCGACCGGGCCGGGTTCATCGACGCTCCGCTGACCGGCGAGCCCCACAGCCCGGCCAGCGCGATGTAGCTGCCCACCCCGACGGCGGCCAGCGTCCCGATCTGCTGGGCCCCCGAGGCGGTACCCAGGATCACGCTGACCAGCCCGGTGGTCAGGACCAGTTCCCACCACATCGCGGTGGTGGTGGAGATGCCGTGCCCGGGCAGGGTCAGCCCCGCGCTGCCCTGCTTGCCGATCAGCGCCCACAGCAGCAGCGTGGCCAGGATGGCGCCCAGGAACTGGGCCACGATGTAGGCCGGGACACGCTTCCAGGGGAAGTCGCCCCGCGCCGCGAAGGCGATGCTGACAGCGGGGTTGAGGTGCGCGCCGGAGACGGTGCCCATGAACAAGATGATGGCGGCCACCGTCAGCGCCGGGGCTACCACCTTGGCGGTGTAGGGGATCGCGTTGCCGCCGAACCTGGCGCTGACCATGCCGCCGCCGACGGCGGCCAGGACCAGGAAGAAGGTGCCCAGCAGCTCAGAGAACAGCCGTCGTCCCTCGTACCGGTCGTTCCAGAAGTCGAACTCCCCGGCCACCGAGTTCGGCTGCCCGATGGACCGCAAGGCCACGCCGGCGTGGCGGGCCGCCTCCCGCCGCTCGGGCTCCGACAGCGGGGTTAGCTCATCTGGCTGGCTGGTCATCGCGCACCCCTTTCCGGCTTCCGCGGGCACCAGGCCGACCACCACCCCAGAATCGCCGCGGCGCACGGCAGAGGCATCCCCAAAGAAGGGGTAAACCACACCTGAACGGAAGATGAACGACAAATGCGCCCGAGAACGGGTAGTCGTCGCGAGCGTCGGCAAACCACCCGCCAGGGGTGATTTCGCCTGTTCCTGCCGCACGTAGCTTTCATGGGGGCGGACGTGGTTGGACGACCAGCGAGAGCAGGACAGTCGGCGGGTAGGGCCTGGGAAGGACACGACACCTGGACGCTGCGCGCCGGACAAGAGTTCAGGAACAGGCGATGGTTCGACCGTGAGCGTGGATACGTACGGAGCGGCCTCGCCAGCTCCTGAGCTCGACCAGTTGCTGCTCGACGCCAAGTTCTGCGTCCCGCGTCCCCGCCCCGGCGCGGTCAGCCGCGCCGGCCTGGTGGAGGCGGCCCGGTCGAGCGACTGCCGTCTGGTCGCGGTCACCGCGCCGGCGGGTTACGGGAAGTCGACCTTCCTGGCTGAGTGGGCCGCCGCGGAGGACCGCCCGGTGGCCTGGGTGTCCCTGGATCGCTTCGATGATGACCCGGCGATGCTGCTGGTCTCGCTGGCGTCCGCGTACTGCCGGGCCGGGCTGGGGCGCGCCGGCCTGGTCGCCGACATGGGAGGTCCCGGTGCGTCGGTGCTGGGTCGCGCTGCCCCCGTGCTGGCCGCTGCGTTCCGCACGTGCCCGGTTCCGTTCGTGCTGGTGCTGGATGACCTGCACGAGCTGCGGTCGTCGGCCTGTCACGATGTGCTCGGCGTGGTGATCTCGGGGATATCCCGCGGATCTCAGCTGGCCACCGCGAGTCGTTCGGAGCAGCCGCACCTGCCCCGGCTGCGGGCCTCGGGTGAGGCGCTGGCGTTCGGCGCCGGAAACCTGGCCCTCGACGCGGCCGGTGCCCGGCAGATCTTCTCGCGGGCCCGGGTCAGCCTGACGCTCGAGCAGGCCGCCGCGGTGACCGAACGGACCGAGGGCTGGCCGGCCGGCCTGTACCTGGCTGCGTTGATCGCCAAGGAGAACCACAGCCAGGAGCGGACCGTCACCGGTTATGACCATTACGTAACCGATTATCTGTATCGCGAGGCCCTGCTCCAGCAGCCAGAGGACGCACAGCGGTTCCTGCGCCGCACGGCCGTGCTCGATCAGCTGTGCGCCCCGCTGTGCGATGCCGTCCTCAGGTCCCCGGGCGCGGCCGGCCAGCTGCGCCGCCTGGAGGCCTCCAGCCTGTTCGTGATCCCGCTGGATCACCGGCGGCAGTGGTACCGCTATCACGCGCTGTTCCGGGAGTTCCTGCTCGGTGAGCTCCGCCGCGTCGAACCCGGCCTCATCGTGACGCTGCACCAGCGGGCCGCCGACTGGTATGAGGCCACCGGATCCCCGGCGCTGGCCCTGGAGCACCTCCTGGACACGACCGACTGGGACCGCTCGATGCGGCTGGCGGCCGCCTTGATGCAGCCGACCTATCTCGCCGGGCAGCTGACGACCGCTCAGCGCTGGTTCCGTGCGATCGGCGATGCGAACATCGAACGCTACCCGCCGCTGGCCGTGCTGAAGTGCTGGGAGGCCATCCTGACCGGTGAGGTGGCCCAGGCCCTGCGATGGGCGGCGTTCGTGGACGCGGCCTCGTTCGACGGTGTGCCTCCGGACGGTTCGGCCTCCTTCGACTCGGCCCGGGCCATGGTGCGGGCGACCCTGTGTGCCTCCGGCCCGGAGCAGATGATGGCCGACGCGGCCGTCGCCGTCGCCCAGGAACCCGCCTGGAGCTCATGGCGCCCCGAGGCGCTCTGGCTGATCGGGGAGGCGCACCTGCTCGCCGGGCACCTCGGCCAGGCCGGTGCGCTTCTCGCCGAAGCATCCGCCGCCGCGGCCACGGCAGGCAACGCCGACACGATCGTCGTCTGTGAATCCGAGCTCGCCCTGCTGGCCATGGATCGCGGTCAGTGGGAGGACGCGGCCGGCCGGCTCGGGCTCGCGCTCGCCGCCGTCGATGACAAACGGATGCACAACTACATCGTGTGCCTGCTGGCCTTCGCCGCGGCCGCCAGGCTGTCCGTGCACCTCGGTGACCTGGCCGAGGCGCGCCGCCAGCTCACCCGGGCGATGCGGGCACGCCTGTCCGCCACCTGCGTGCTGCCGTTCGTGGCCGTCCGGCTGCGGCTGGAGCTGGCCAAGGTGTGGCTCGCCATCGCCGATCCGGTCACGGCCCGCCAGCTGCTGCGCGAGACCGACGACATCCTGACCCGCCGCCCGGCCCTCGGGACCCTCACGGTCGAAGTCGCCGAGTTCCGCCGTCTCCTCGGGGCCACGGTCACCGCGACAGCGACCGGGCGGCTGCCGCTGACCCCAGCCGAGCTGCGGTTGCTTCCCTACCTGCAGACCTACCTGACCGCCAGCGGGATCGCCGAGCGGCTGTTCGTCTCCAGCCACACGGTCAAGGCCGAGGTCAAGTCGATCTACCGCAAGTTGGGCGTCTCCTCCCGCCACGACGCGGTGCAAAAGGCCACCGCCATCGGTCTGCTCGGCGCTTTACCCGGTGCCAGGCGCGCCCGCAGCGCCGTCAGTGACATGCTCGCCCCCGCGCTGGCCGTATGTGCATGCTAATGTATGTGTATGTTGTCGCATCGGTTGCAGATTCTCATCGACGATGAGCGTTACGAGCGGGTTCGCGCGGTCGCACGGCAGCGCGGTACATCAGTCGCCAACGTGATCCGCGAGGCGCTGGACCGTGGCCTGCCCGCCACGCAACGCAGGCGGGCTGCCGCTGCCCGGCGTATCCTCGGTGCGGTACCCATGGAGGTTGGCGACCTTCTCGCCGAGCTGGATGAACTCCGCGGGCGGCACGCGTGATCGTCCTTGATACAACGGTCCTGGTGTATGCGGTTGGCGCCGACCACACGTTGCGCGAGCCATGCCGGCAGCTGATCCGTGCCATAGCGGACGGAACGATCCTGGCGACAACCACTACCGAGGTCATCCAGGAATTCACTCACGTCCGCGCTCGCCGTCGTGACCGCAAAGACGCCGCAGATCTGGCCCGCGACTACATCGAGTTGCTGTCGCCGCTGCTCATCGTCGAGGAAACGGATCTGCGCGAAGGGCTGCGCCTCTACGAGGAAGGAACGGATTTCGGCTCCTTCGACGCCGTTCTGGCCGCAGCCGCCCGCGCAGCGGGTGCTAACGCGCTCGTATCGGCTGACACCGGGTTTTCCAGTATCGCAGCCATTCATCACGTCATCCCTGACGCTGATGGCATTCTTCAGTTGCTCGGCACTTCGGAAGAATAACCTCCGAGCTCTGGCTGGTGCTGGCTACGGCCGGGGTCGCCTGGATGCTTGGCTCGGGGCCTCCTTGGCGAACGGGCACCGTTCGGCCGCGTCCCGGCCGGACTGGGCCCTACCTGCGCTTGCCTGCCTCCAGGGCCTGACCTGCGCGGGCCACCTCCTGGCGGGCCTGCTGATGTCCGCGGGCCAGCTTCTCGCTGGCGCCGAAGTCGCTGTACCAGTGGAAGGCGCGTCTCACCGGGCGCGCCTCGTTGTTCCTGATCACGCTGGCCAGCACGTAGGTCCCGATGGCGCCGGTGATTACTGCCACATGGAACCGCCGGTCGTGCAGCAACATGTGCACGACCGCGGCCAGCACGATCCCATACCTGACCATCTGCTGGTAACCGCCTTGCGCACGCACCTGCCGCTCCGGCTGCGGCGCCGTCTCAGCCGTCATGGACGCTCTCCTCGTTCCGCTTGCCTTCAGGCACCATTGCATCCCCGGCCTGTGCGGATTGCATCGCCCCGATGAAGGTAAAACAACCGGTCCGCCCCTCGGCGGTCACAATCTGGCCAACCGGGCAGCCCGTCTCCGTGCCTGTCCCGATCCCGCCACCCGCTGCGCGGTCCACGTGATCCGGCCGGATGAGGGCCGGGCCTCAGCAGGGTCTTGCGGCGCCGTGCTGGCGGGGCCGTCATGATCCCCGCCGCAGCTTCCTGACCGCAGCCCCGAAGGACAGGCCGCGGTCTTGCCACATCTGGCCCACGGCCGCGCCCAAGGTGATCACCACCCCGATCGCGATGAAGTACGACATGAGGCCGAACACGATCCCGATCGGCCCGTATTTCTGGTCATAGCTGATGACCATGCCGGAGAAGATGACCGAGAAGACCGCGTACATGCCCAGCCAGAACGCGCCGGTCGCGACGCCGCACGGGTAGAGCCTGCGCCAGGAGACCCGCCCGGCCAGCAGGAACCACATCGTGAACCACCAGACGCCGATGGACGCGGGGATGTTGACGATCCACCACAGCACCGGCGCGCTGGCCCGGAACCCGGGCCCCACCGAAGTGTCCAGGGCGAACAAGCCCGCGACCAGGACCAGCCAGATCACCGCGCGCAGCCTGTCTCGTGCCCCCCGGGAATCCAGGCCGAACACCCGCTGGTACAGCCCCTGGATCGCGGTGGCCGCGGCGATCCCGCCCAGGATGAAAAAAGCCCACGACAGGCCGGTGACCGCGTTAGAGGTGGCCGAGGCGGAGGTGAACAGGTGCCCGACATCGGCGGCGGCCTGCTGGCTCAGGCCCAGCCGCGCCGTCAGCGCCGACACCGCTGACCGCCCGGTCAGGGCGGCTGCGACGAGGAAGAACGGAACGGCGCACAGCAGCAGCGTGGCGGCCAGCAGCATGGCCTGGTTCAGGAAATCCGCCGCGTCCAGCCGGTGCCACAGGTATTCAGCCCAGGACCCGGCATACTTCTTCTGGCCCCACTCGGCCGCCCGGCGGACGCGCCGGGTGCCTGGCCGGTCAGGGGCCTTGATGTCGGCCTGCCGCTGTCGAGGCGGCTGGTCCGGTTGGCCGGCCGGCTGGTTCGATGCGGTGGGGAGCCCCGACATGGCCGTTACGTCCGTTGCGGTCCGGTGCCCGCCGATGTCGTGGGAGTAGCCGGTTGGTCAGCCATTGTCCTGCACCTCCAGCCTGAGCGGGCTGTTCTCGGGCGTGTGCTCATTGTCTGCCCGGCCGAAGTCGCTGCAACACCCCTGGGGATTGCGGGGTGATTTTCAGGCGTCCCTACGCACGTCACCTGCCATCAAGCACCATCGCACCTCATACCCGGGCGAGTTTCATCGCCCAGTTGGGGGTAAAGACGGGCCTCAGTCCTCCAGTAGTCCCAGCAGGCGCCGGTACCCGGCTACCCTGCTACGGGGCCTTGTGGCGTGACAGGCGGCGCAGTTCGCCGGGGCTTCTGGTCGTTGCGGTTCCGGCGATCACGAAACGATTGCCGTCAACGACAATCGAGCTGTCACCGCCGGGAATCGTCCAGCGCACGAGGGCGCGAGCCAGATCTTTCCAGGCCAGGCGTGTCACTGCCGCCAGCACGATAAGGCGCAGGATCAGCCGCTCATCGAAGCGGTAGTTCCGCAGCACATGTGCCGCCGCTGCCAGCCCGATCCCGACCAGGACCGCATTACGCCGACGGCCCAGGGCTCGCCACTGCCGTGCGGACAGGACGGTGCCTTCCAGGACCGCAGATTCCGGCGCCTGGCGGGTGTCGCGCTGCGATCCCAGCTCAATCATCTTCTCGCGGCCTTCACGGTCTGCGTGCCGCGCTGCTGTCTGGATAACCATGCCGTGACCTGCTTCCCCGGTAACCGGCTTTCACGCTGTACGACTGGAGGCCGGCAAGATCCGTTCTGCACCTCGAGCATCGCGGGTGCGAGGCAGGCGAGCATCCCCCAGGAAGGGGTAATCCTCACTGCCGGGTTCTCGGGTCGAGCAGCGCGCCAGCGCCGGCTCTGAGCAGGGGCGAGTTCTCGATCCCGCGCCGCAGCGGCGTGTACGCGAACGGCAGGGCAATCCCGGCGGCCAGCGTGATCCCTGCGGCCAGCGCGTCCCAGTCGAAGGGGGCGGCCGGGAACGGGACGAAGGTGGCCTTGACGACGTACCCGAGGACAACCAGGCCGACCAGGAGAATCACGGTTTTGACGGGAGACATGCGCCGCCGGATGGTGAAGATGATCGCCGCCACGACGACCAGGATGTAGGCCGCGATGATCAGGTCAGCCCCATATGCGAGGCTGATCGCGACGGCCCGGGTGGCCAGCCGTTCCTTGATGAGTATTAGCAGCGGGAGCAGGCTGCCGGCACCAACCCAGATCAGGGCGCCCACGGGGGCACCGGTGAGGCGGCTGGTCTGGCGCAGCATTCCCGGGCCCGCGTCACGTCCCAGCGCGAACAGGAGGCGGGACGCGCCGACGGCGCAGGCGAGACAGGCTCCGAACGCGCTGACCACCGCGCCGAAGTTGACCAGCGTGCCCATCCAGCCGGCCGCGAACTTGTCCGTGACGGTGACCAGCGGCACCGGTGCGGCAGAGAGTGGGCTGACGCCTGGGTAGGCGTTGGTCACTACGGCGGTGACACCGATCTCGAAGATGGCTACCACCGCCAGTGAGACCGCGATGGCCAGCGGAATCAGCCGCCCTGGCTGCCGGGTCTCCTCACCCAGCGTGGCTGCTGCTTCAAATCCGGAGAATGACGAGAATGACAGGACGATCCCGAGTCCGAGCACGGGCAGGGCTACCCCGTCCGGCCGGAACGGGGCGGAGCTGAAGGCGTGCCCGTGGAAGCCGCCCTTGGCCAGGACGATGCTGCAGGCGATGATCACCAGCAGCATCGAGACCCCCTCCAGAGCCAGGATCACCGTGGCCGAGATCTTGATGTCGAGGTAGGCCAGTGCCAGCACCAGCACGAAGGCGATGATCGCGTACACCTGCCATGCCAGGTGCAGGCCTGTGGCGCCGAAGGCGGGCTGGGCTTCGTCCGCCGTGACTGCATAAGTCCCGCCTGCGAAGCTGACGTAAGCGAGCATGAGCGTCCAGGCGGACAAGAATCCGAATCTGGGCCCGGCGACGGCCCCGGTGAATCCGTAGACCGAGCCGGCGCTGTTGAACCCGCGGGTGAAGATGATGAAGGCGTAGGCGACGAAGCCCATGGCGACCGCGGCGACTATCAGGACCAGGCCGGTTCCGCCGCCGGAGACGCCGGCGAGGACAGCGGCCGCGATGACCACTCCTGCCGTGGGGCCCTGGACACCCACGGACTCGGCGATCGTCCGGAAGAACCGCAGATGCCCCTCGCGGAGCCGTCCCGTCTCGCCCGCCTCCGGGTAAGCCGCCGCGGCGATGCCTTCTTCCGGGGACGTAGATTCTTGAATGGTCATAATCGCCTCCCGGGAATGGTCGGCGCGGCGCTGGCGGGATCACAGGCGGGGCACCGGGTTCTCAGGTGACAGCTACCGTCCGCAGCCGAGCCCAAGGAACGCTCGAGGGCCAATCCGGACGTCGTGATGGCGATCCGGGCATCGCCGGGGACGGCCCCCTCCACAGCCTCTCGCCTGGCGACGGGCCCAGTGCGGAAACCTAGTCCATTCAGGTGAACGGAAGATGAACACATCGTCAATTGGCGTCTCCGGAGGGAGTCATCGATCGGCCGCCTCGGCGCCTAGCCGACGTCACCGGCCGGCAGTGTGACCGACGATACGGACGATACGGACGGTCAGCCACTTGTCCGGCAAATCACCCGTGGCCGGTATTGTTGCCCATTGCTACCGGCAGTAGCCTTATCTAGGCAGACGCACAGCCATCAGAAAGTACTCATGACCTGTAAATGAGCCGTACTGCGGGGAGCTTGCAGCAGGTGTGTCATTTGGAGGTTTGGCAGCCGGGCGCTAAGCAGCGGTGCAAGGGTTCAGCAGCAGGCGAGGTTCGGCCGTGAGCGTGGACGCGCCCTCGCCGGCTCCTGAGCTTAGCCGGTTGCTGCTCGATGCCAAGTTCTCGGTCCCGCAGCCACGCCTGGGCGCGGTGAGTCGCGCCAAGCTGATCGAGACGGCCCGGTCGAGCGATTGCCGTGTAGTTGGGGTGACGGCCCCGGCGGGCTACGGCAAGTCGACCTTCCTGACACAGTGGGCCCGGGCCGAGGATCGCCGGGTGGCCTGGGTGTCCCTGGATCGCTTCGATGATGATCCGGCGATGCTGCTCGTCTCGCTGGCGGCCGCGTACGGCCGGGCCGATCCGGGCTACGCTGACCTGGTCGCCGACATGCGCGGTCTTGGCCTGTCGATGCTGGGCCGCGCCGCGCCGCGGCTGGCGTCGGTGCTCGGTGCCAGCCCGGTCCCGTTCGTTTTCATACTGGATGATCTGCACGAGCTCCAGTCGCCGGCCTGCCATGACGTGCTGGGAGTAGTGATCTCGGGGATTCCCCGCGGGTCTCAGCTGGCCGCGGCGAGCCGGTCCGAGCAGCCGCACCTGCCGCGGCTGCGGGCCTCGGGTGAGACGGTGGAGTTCGGGTTTGGTGACCTGGCCTTGGACGCGGCCGGCGCTCGGCAGGTCTTCGCCAGCGCGAAGGTCGGCCTGACCCCCGAGCACGCCGCCGTGGTGACCGAACGAACCGAAGGCTGGCCGGCCGGCCTGCACCTGGCGGCGTTGATCATCAAGGACAGCCGCGGCCAGGAGCGGGCCGTGACCGGTGATGACCGGTACGTGGCCGACTACCTGTACCGTGAGACCCTGATCCGGCAGCCGGAGGCCATGCAGCGGTTCCTGCGCCGCACGGCCGTGCTGGATCAGCTGAGCGGCCCGCTGTGCGATGCGGTCCTGGAGTCCTCGGGCGGGGCTGGGCAGCTGCGCCGGCTGGAGGCGGCCAGCCTGTTCCTGATCCCGCTGGACCGGCAGCGGCGGTGGTACCGCTACCACGGTCTGTTCCGGGAGTTCTTGCTCGGCGAGCTCAGCCGCAGCGAACCCGAGCTCATCATGACGCTGCACCAGCGCGCCGCCGATTGGTATGAGGCTAACGGATCCCCAGCGCTGGCCCTCGAGCACCTGCTGGACACGACCGACTGGGACCGCTCGATGCGGCTGGCGAACCAACTGGTGCTGCCGACATATATGGCCGGGCAGCTGACGACCGCTCAGCGCTGGCTGCGTGCCATCGGCGATGCGAACATCGAACGCTATCCGCCGCTAGCCGTGATGAGGTGCTGGGAGGGCGTGCTGACCGGCGACCCGGCCGGGGCCCAGCGGTGGGCGGCGTTCCTGGACGCTGCCACGTTCGACGGTGTGCCTGCGGACGGGTCGGCCTCGTTCGAGTCGGCCCGGGCCATCGTCCGGGCGGTCATGTGTGCCGCCGGCCCGGAGCCGATGATGGCCGACGCGGCCTTCGCGGTCGCCCAGGAGCCCGCCTGGAGCCCATGGCGCCCCGACGCGCTCTGGGTGCTCGGCGAAGCGCACCTGCTCGCCGGGCACCTCGACGAGGCCCGCGCCGTTCTCGCGGAGGCATCCGCCGCCGCGACCACGACGGGCGGCGCTGACACGATCGTCAACTGTGAATCCGAGCTCGCATTGCTGGCTATCGATCGCGCTGACTGGCAGGAGGTGGCGGGGCGGCTGGAGCGCGCGCTGGCCACGATCGATGAGCACCGGATGCACGACTACGTCTCGTGCCTGCTGGCCTTTGCCGTGGCAGCCAGGGTGGCCGTGCACCGCGGTGACCTGACCGACGCACGCCGCCAGCTCACCCGGGCGATGCGGGCGCGCCCGTCCGCCACCTACGCCCTGCCGTGGGTGGCCGTCCGGCTCCGGCTGCAGCTGGCCAAGGTGTGCTTCTCTATCGCCGAGATGGTGGCGGCACGCCAGTTGCTGCGTGAGACCGACGACATCCTGAACCGCCGCCCCGCGCTGGGGACCCTCACTGAGGAGGTCGAAGAGTTCCGCCGCGTCCTGGCGTCCAGCGCTGTAGGAGCCACAGGCAGGTCGCCGCTCACCCCGGCCGAGCTGCGGCTGCTGCCCTACCTGCAGACCCACCTGACCGCCAGCGGGATCGCCGAGCGGCTGTTCGTCTCCAGCCACACGGTCAAGGCCGAGGTCAAGTCGATCTACCGCAAGCTCGGCGTCACCTCGCGCCACGACGCGGTGCAGAAGGCGACCGCGATCGGCCTCCTCGGCGCCTAGCCCGGCTGTGCACCGGCGTCCTGGCGCTGTCGCCGGCGCTGCTGGCCGCGGGTGACGGCGCCGAGGATGATCTTGATCCCGATCCCCAGGACGATCAGGTCGGTGATCATCTGGCCGGTGACCACCAGCCGCGCCGTCTCGGTCTTGGCGGTGATGTCGCCGAACCCGACCGTGGAGAACACGGTGACGGTGAAGTACAGCGCGTCGGTGTGGGTCAGGTGCTCGCCGAAGGTGCCGGGGGAATGAGCAGTCATGGCCACATAGGTGCCGGCGAAAAGTACCAGGAGCAGCGAGAGGCTGCTGGCCAGGGCCTCGATCGCCCGCAGGTTCGGGAACGGTGACCGGATGATCATGCGGACCTGGAAGGCGATCATGCCGATCAGCAGTACCAGCCCGATGACCAGCCACGTGACGGCGGCCCCGGTGGACGAGTGGTCGAAGGGCAGCAGATAGTAGGCCGTCACCACGACGGCGACGGAGGCCACCGCCCGCAGTACGGCCAACCCGGCCACGCGGTACAGCCGTGCGGTCTGATGCCGGGTGCCTAGCTCCGGGTCGGTGCTGCCGGTCACCGGGCCCGCCGCAATTTCCTGAACGCGGGCTTGAACGACAGGCCCCGCTCGTGCCACACGATACCTACCACCG
>Ga0306924_10006020_pt1 | contig 12049 bp, 12 predicted proteins | sample sta12Can44000111_FD_203756 | JGI IMG/M metagenome (GOLD analysis project Ga0306924, IMG submission 203756) | Lab enrichment of tropical soil microbial communities from Luquillo Experimental Forest, Puerto Rico - statanox.12C.anox.44.000.111 (v2)... | ecosystem: Environmental > Terrestrial >... | reverse complement strand
CGGCTTGCGGGAAAACTGCACGAGCCGTTTGAGCGAGCGGGCGGAGGCAGGGCGATAGCTCCACCTCTCCCGACTCTACAAAATGGCCGTCTTCGCTGCGGATCTGTACGATCGTCCACCCTGCAGATGACGATGCACCAAGTCAACTTCAGCGTTTGAGAAGACTGGTGAGCTTACCCTTCTTTATGAGCAAGGACAAACTCTCCGCGGCTGACCTTCCGTTGGTTACAGCACCCGTCGTGTAGACAACGAGCCTTAGGAGTTGCAATGGACAGCGGATAGCGGCAACTAGCAATGAGAACGCGACCGCAGCAGGCGAAGCAACCGGGGCACGGGCTGGGCAGCGACGGTAAAAATCCAGGGCACGGGGAACAGTTCGGTCACGCCGGCCTTAATGAATGGTTCATACGTGTGTAGCAGCGCGCCGTCTTGCGAGAAAAAAAATCGAAGCTGAAACGTATTGTCGCGAACCTCCTGCAGGGTCCTTGCCGGAATTGACGTTTTCACCCACGCGTCCCTCCTGACGAAAATGAGATTCGTGTCGGTGCCCGCAACCAAGACGTAGGATCGCTTCACCGCGAATTCGTAGATCGACAGTGCTGAGTTCCCGTGAAACGCTCTCGAAGGGTTCCGGTAGCGGGTGTCAAACGGTATCGTGGGATTGAACTCGATGATGACAACGGTAGGGGAATACCAGGTTAAACTTTCCCAGATCGCCAGGTCGTCGGAATCGATATCTATCGACAGCAGGTCGACATGGCCGACGCCATGGCGCCGCAACAACTCTTCCAATGAGTTCGGGCCCGCCGGTTCGATCAACGCATTAATCTTGATGATATTGTCGTCGGGAACCGTGCGACACAGCTCCGAGAACTTGCGCGTGTCGGCTTCAATAAGGCACCCTGACCACTGTTTGCCAATGAGATTATACGTATTACTCCAGTGCTTTCCGTCCCACGCACCGAATTCCACAAAAAATCCCTTTGGAATTTGAAGCTCCGCTAACATTGCTTCAATAATGCCGTCCTCACCGTTCTGGCTATAGTAGTTCATTCTCGAAGCAAAAAGATCTACGACCACTATCGTCGCCGTGGAGGGTCGCGGTCACCATGTTGCTCGCATTATCGGGAGCGGCGGCGCACCCAAGGTGATCCCGCTTGCGTTCGGCTAGCGCGCTCCGCGATGCATCTCTTGCGAATGGAGCGATTTTTGCTTCCTGCAACATTTGCATGCGTTCAGCCAATCCGTCGCGATCCCATTCCAAGAGAAATTTATAATGCCGATCGGCGAGTTCCTGCCAGGACAAGCCCTCCGCGAGATCCTGCTCGAAGGCTCGCATGCCGGCCACATAGATGTCACGCTCCTCGAGGCCCTCTTGAACGTTGAAAGGAAGTGCCAAGAGAATTGCAATCGCGCAGGCGATCGCAAAGCGGTTACGCGCAGTTTCAGGCCCATAAAGAATCCATGCGAAATAAACAGCGCACAACCCAGGCACACTCAACAGAGCATAGCGGCTCGGCATACCCAGTATTGGTACCCATCCGGAACGGCTCCAAGCCAATACTAGAGCCAGCGCTGCCATCGCCGCCGCGAAAATCAGAAACCCGAAGAAGCGTGACCCTTCCGACGTGCCGATACGGTGAAGGCCAAGGCCACGCCGGAGCGGAATCATGCTGGATACCCATAGGAGCGCGCCGACGCCGCAGAAGACGACGGATATATTCGATTGAGGGACCCCCCCGGTGCTGGATTCTGCTGTAAGGATCCTCCCAATACCGGCACCAACGGGGCCTAAGCTCATTCCGACGAATCTCACCGCGGTTACCAAGGTCGACACCAAAAACGCAGGAGGCGGCACCTGGTCGAAATGATAGAGCCGCTCAGGTGGTGGGACATAATGAACGAAGTAACGACAGGCGAACACGATTGAAATAATCACACACGCACTCTGAAATGGAACAACCCACCTTGGGGAGGTGCCGCGCTGGTACAGGATTGCACCGGCGGCCAACCACAGGGCAACAAAGGGTGTGAATATCAGGCCCACCGCGGATGAAAGCGGCAGCAACACCGTTATAAGCCCGACAGTTACAGCAATTTTGGGCGGCAACGGCCAAGGGCAGCGGACGATGATCAGCAGCCATACGCAAACCAGCACCGCGGGAATCACGAATGCGATAGCCCAGCCCCAGATCATGTTGTCCCAATGCCCAAGATGAAGCAGCGCCAATGGAAAGAACGTGTCAGCCAGTCTCGTTTGCTCGCCGCGAATACGGCGAGCGGTCAGGATCATCGCAAGAGACAGCCCGGCGAGCATCAGCGTATTGGCGATCATGCCAATCCTGAAATCGCCGCCGCTGATTTTTAAGAGGACGAGATAGACCGCTTTTGGGAAGGGCACGCGATGTTCAACGGTTTGAGCCCACAGCCAATGGGGCAGGTTTTGCTCCTGTCCAACTAGTGCTGGAACCATGGACCAGTCTTCCCTCCACGGCACACTGTAGCCGTACATGGCGACGCAGCCCAAGACGATGCTAAGCATGACCGCCCAGAGAGCCAGGACTCCGGCCAGCGCCCATTTATCAGTTGCTATTTTGCCTAACAGACTAGAATGATGAGGATGCATTGCGTGTTTCCCCGAACTACAACAAAAAAGGTAGTGCCGCTATGTGGTCTGCGTCATTTCAAAGAGTTACCGGCAGTGGCGCGGGCTGGTCAGTTGGCCTCAGCTCTTCTACTATACGTTGATGCAGGATGTGCTTGCCACGGGAATTGATGGAATTCTGACGCGCCGACCCGTTCAGCGGGTCTGAGCGACACAAAGCGCGCGAGACGATCCTCTATGCGCGGTTCTGGCGGCGAGTGTTCATCCTCATATCCAAACTTTGCATCTGCTACCTTTTGTATTTGGTCTGGCAAACAATTTCCTCCGTCTTCAAAGGCAAAGAGAACGCGAAGATCATTATTCCACGCGCTCCCACCACCAAAGAATTAATACAAAACAGACAGCAGCGCCGCCTACTTGCTCCGTAAAGATGTCGCCGGGCAGCTTTTGGGTCCAATCAACATTTATTTGGGTAACAAAAATGCCCCAAGAGCCGTGCGACAGTAGCAAGAAGGGAGCCAGCAATATGGCGAGGGGTCAAAATCGATAGGTCGTCCAAAGGGCGGTGCAAGCACTACAAAAATGAGGAATAGGACGAGTAATCCCCCAAAGACCCATGCGGCGATAAACATTGTGCCCTCCCGTCGAGTGACTCTCCAAGACAGCTAACCACAGGCGTACCTGTTGACCAAGTCGGTTCCAGCCCTGGCGCGTTGTTACGAAACTCCACTCCCGCCGATGGGCTCGCGTCGCGACCCGCCGTTTCGCGCGCCTGTAGCAGCAAGTGAAAATTGATGGCAATTTTTCGCCAGTGCCAGTCGTAGAAGAAATAGCCTGGCACCCTGGTGAACGGCGGGAACTCCTTGGGCAGCATTCGCCACTGACAGCAGATCGCATCGAGCACGTTGCGCAATTCGGTCTCGCGCGGCTGGCCCAAACGCTTGGCTGGCGGCATATGCGGCTCAGCGCCCATTCCGCATCTGCCAGAGTCAGATCGCTTGCGTAGCGCTGTCCCTCTCGCTCATACTCCGGCGCGTAATTTTGGTCCACATGTTGTGCATCGATGATTGTTTTGCCACAACCACGGTGCCACAACCGACTGAAATCACTTTAATTCATTTTCGGTCAGCCTCTTAGCGCGCAGGTATTGTGTTTTAGGCGGGTTTGGCCGCTTGGCGCCCGGTGGGGATTTTAAAAACCCGGATTATGCATGAGGGTTGGCGGGCGTAGCACAAGACGTTGATTCAAGGTAGGGTTTGGGTTGAGCGCCTGAACCCTCGGATCAGCTGGAACTGCACCCCGCCATGGATGATGCTACGCCGTTTCTCCCTGGTCTCTCATAAGGCAAGGCCGTGGTGGCTCGTTTTGGCGGCGGCCGGCCATCCTCGGAGGGGGGGTTCCGGCCGCGAGATGGTCGATTGCGAGCACAGACCGAACGCCGGCTGGGATTAGCTGACCGGCCGGCGGTGTCTCAAAGAGCACGAGGCGCTTTGGCACCGCCCAAAACGCTTGGGCAAAGGCAAACGTCTGATGTTGTCTTACAGAGGCGATAACTTCGAGCATAAGGGGGCTGAGATTGTCGTAACCTACAACAACTTCGCCAGCGCCCAGCAACCGGTTCGCCAAATTGCTATCGGCAAATCCCGCAGCGGCCGTCGGGTGAATTTGGTAAAGCATCAATCAAAAGGAATGTTGGATGCCAAGTTTCAAGCAAGCTTTCTTGTGGGTATCGGCCGGACGATACTCAGTTACGTTAATAGGCGTTGGCACGACTGTAATCATGGCACGCCTGTTATCGCCGAGCGAATACGGTATCTCGGTAATCGGCACCACTGTTCTATTGATTGCCGATGCCATCCGCAGCCTGGCCGGGGCATCCTATCTTATACGAGTTAAAGAGTTGAGTTTAGATAAGATTAGAACCAGCTGTACGATCAACTTCATTCTTACATCTGCAATGACTCTTACCCTCTTGTTATTGGCTCCGTGGATAGCATCATATTACAACGATCCTGTGCTTGAACTATATTTTTATATAACCGGCATTTCTTATTTGATTGGCCCTTTTTCATTTCAAATTGGCGCACTCATGACGCGCGATATGGCTTTTGATCGCCTCGCACTCATCAGTGTCGTGACCGCGCTCGTGAACGCGATCACGGGTATTGTTTTAGCGAGTCTCGGATTTAGCGCGCTAAGTTACGCTTGGGCTACCGTAGGTGGCACAGCGGCTAGCGTATTACTTTCTTTTTACTTTTACCCTAGTTGGTCAATTTTTCGGCCTTTGCTGCGTGAGTGGCGCAGTGTGCTCGGCTTCGGGGTGTTCGACGGTGCGACGACAGTGCTCAACCGACTCACCGAAAATTTATCCTACCTTATCCTGGGCAGGCTTCTCAACGTTGAGGCCGTGGGCCTTGTGCAGCGAGCGTTTTTGCTTGCGGGATTTCCGGAAAGAGTCTTTCTCGGTGGTTTCGGTGCTGTGGCGCTGCCCGCATTTTCGGAAAAGGCTCGCCAAGGTCACGATCTAAAGCACAGCTATCTGCGTGCGGTCGAGTATATTACTGCCATCCAATGGCCTGCTCTGATGCTAGTAGTGTTTCTGGCTCATCCGATAGTCGGGGTTGTACTGGGACAACAATGGCTGGCTGTAGTCCCGCTCCTGCAGATTTTCGCCGGCGCATTGATGTTTAACTTCCCGGTAGGTCTTGAATATCCGACGCTCGTTGCGGCGGGCGCCATCAGATATTTACCAGCCATTGTTATGGGACAAGCTACTGTGTTCACTCTCCTGTGGTGGCTTGGAACAGTAACACACGGGCTTTACGGCGGTGCTGTCAGCATGTTGGTTATTGTTCCCGTCAACGTCGCCATCTCGCTTCTTGTGGTACGCTCCCGGGTTCCCTTCAGTTGGCGCGAGCTGGCTCGCGCCATGCGAAAGAGCGTCTTGCTACTCGGGTTGAGCGCTGTGGGCCCTATGATTTTGGCGCTTCCATCCGATTGGAGGGCGGAAGTATCAATCCCAGCGGCGCTTTTTGCGGCGATCCTGAGCGGCATCGGCTGGGCCTACGGCTTGCGGCTTACTCGGCACCCGCTCGCACAGGACGTGTTCAGCGCGTGTGATGCCCTGCTTAGAGGCACAGTCGACATCAGGGCGTTGGGTGCCTGTGTTCGGCTCTTCGGTAATTCGCGGCAAGACACGCCCGAAGGAGCGTTTAAGGGAAATCGGACCCGCAGGGGAGACGGGAACGTTTAAAAAGGGAGTCTGCTCAACGGCCGCCGAAGAGCCTTCCCCCTGGAAACGGGATCGGCAACACCACCGCACGCGCGTGGCGGCCGCATTTTTTTGGCAGCAATCGCCCCCGCCGAAATCGACGCTTGGACTCGCGTGCGAAAGGCGCTCGTCAATCCGACGAGGCCTTGCGGCGCGCCGAGATGCAACAGGTCGATCGTCTCCGCTACGAGGCCCGTCGGCCCGTCTCGCCAAGTGGTAATTCAACCGGGTCGACCCCGATAACCGGCTCGTCGCGGCCGAACTCGAGCGGCGTCGGGAGGCGGCGCTCTTAGAGCTCCGCCGTGCTGAGGAAGCGCTCGCGCGACGGACTACGACCGCCGCTTCCGGGTCCGACCGGATCGATCCGCGGCTGCGCGCGAAGGTCGTTACTCTCGGCCAGCGGCTGCCCGAGATCTGGGCCGACCCATCGGTTAGCCGCGAGCATAGCTCCGCTGTCTCATCGACAAGGTCGTCATGCGCCGCGCCGCCCGGGATATGGCCGAGGTGCGCATCGTCTGGCGTGGTGGTGAGATAACCGAAATGGCGGTTGCATTGCCGGTCAACGCCGTCACCGCGCTGCCGCGCTACGGTGAGATGGAGACACGCGTGCTCCAGTTGGCGCGCGTTGGCACCGATGACGCGGAGATTGCCCGTCAATTGACCGCCGAGGGACATCGCTCGCCAAGCCGCACCGAGGTGCTTTGCAGCACCGTCCAAGGAATCCGTCTGCGGCGGCATCGCCTCAAGATGCCCCCAAAGCGAACCCGTTGGGCAAAGATACCGGGCCGGCTCAGCGTTCCGGAAGTCGCCACCGACCTCGGCGTCTCGGCCAACTGGGTGAGTGGCCGCATTCGTCGTGGCGTCATCCGCATCGACCGTGATCCCGACACTGGTCGCTTTTTGTTTCCGGATACCGACGAGACCATGACGGTGCTGCGGCAATTACGCGCCGGCGCCATCGTGCGGGTCGATCTGACGCAAGATCATCGTGAGCAGGAGGGGCATTAAAGATGCATGATCGTAAGAGGTGATCAATTAGTCTTGCGAAACACGCCTAGCATGATTCCGGCGGGTATCGGAAGAACGATCCGTGAGATCGGTCCCCCTTTAAAAGTCCCTGTCATGCCAAAAGGCTGCATCAGCCGGGTGGCGAGGTGCACGATCGAGGCGTCGTACGGAACCGATCGAGTCGCGAGTAGCTCGAATCCATAACGCGCCATCATCTGTTCGAGCGTCTTCGGTGAAAAATACCAGAGATGTTCGAGCAGCAGCATATTCCAGTGCTTCCCCATGGCTTTTGCGACGAAACTCTCGGTGTTGGGAACGGTAAGGAAAAAATATCCCCCCGTCTTCAGCACGGTTCGGATAAGAGCCAAATCCTCACCGATCCGCGGTAGGTGCTCTAGCACGTCGAACGCGACAACAAAGTCGAACGCGGCCGGCGGGAACATGGGCGAGCCCGCGACTATTGCCCAATCTCCCGTGACAATCTCGCACCGGCCGACCATTCGCCGGCCCTCCGTACCAATCTCGAAACCGCGCCCGCCAGGGCTGTTGAACTGACGGAGGAAACCGCCGTCCCCGCAGCCAAAATCGAGGAATAATGTCTCAGAAGGCCCAAATTTTCGAACAATTGCGGCGAGTCTTTGGAATCGAGCAGCTTTCGCTGTCTCAAACGACGGATCGAGGTCGGCTGGCGATCGAACCTCACGGTAAATCCTGTCATACTCTAAGTGTGAAAAGCGGGGGCTAGTAAATACGAACCGGCATTCCTGGCAACGCACGATTGGCCCGTGCGCCGTCGCAGTTCGGTTCGCGAGGAAATAGGTCGCCGCCTTCCCGATCGATCCAGCATAGGTCCCCGGGTAAAGTAGCTGCTTAGCGAGACTTCCACAGATTAGACAGGGGTCCGGCGCACAGGTTGCATTTTCCAATCGACCGGCCTCTCGGCACTCATAACTTGCCGTTCAAGTGCGATATTATAATAGCAGTAGCAATCCCGCCAGTAACCGAATTTCGAAAGACGGTGGGGTCGTCTCGGTGACCGATCTGATCAGCGTGTCGTTGTAACACCGATACCCTGCTCATCTGGAGCGACACTGGACCGTCGGCGAAGTGCCCCGTACGCTCCAGTCCTTAGGAAGCGCCACAGCCAGAGGCGGTAGAGGACACGCCAGTATCCGCCTCCTGCCTTGAAAACCCGAAACGATGATGCACCCATATCGACGCTGCGTCCGATCCAAGATATTGGCACCTCTTTTAGGCGATAGCCCATCAGCAAGGGTTGCAATCCAGTTTCGGCGTTGATCGCAAAGCCCGGCTCCCGCAAAAGCAGGTTCTGCGCAACCTCTCGTCGCATCAGTTTCAGGTTATTCGTCAAATCGCGAAACCCAGCGATTAGTACTATACGAGCGATTAGGTGGAAGGCCCGATTGGCGACAATTTTCACTAAAGGATAGTTGAGCAAAACACTGTGGCGAGAGAACCGGCTTCCAACAGTAACATCATAGCCTTCTGCAATGCCGTCGAATAGATCTCGGATTTCCGGGAGGAGATGCTGAAAATCACAGTCTAGCGAAAGTACGTACTTTCCGGTGGCGACTCGCAATCCATCTGTAATCGTGCGGCCTACGCCATTCGGGGGTGCCCTATGTACTGATTTGATGCGGGGGTCCTGTCGTGCCAGCTCATCGATGACATCTCCGGTCTTGTCTTCGCTGTTGTCGTTTAGGAGAATGATTTCGTGAATATAGCGGTCGAATAAGCCAATTAGTCGGTACACGAGAGGACCGACGTTCATTTCCTCATTATGACATGGCACAATCACAGAAACCGCCCCTCGAAAAGTATCATCGATCATTAAGTTCACATTTGAAGGAATAGTGGTAGGCGGTGGTCTTTGTGCATGTAGCAATATTGATCCTGCGAATGTTCGCAAACCGGGTGTATTCTCGAGGACGATCGAAAGGTTCCGAAGAAACCAGATCCCTTTTGGAGCCAATGGCGGATAAACGAAGTCGTTGAAGACAGCAAATATGCGAATAAATCCCACCTCCGAGAGCAACTCATACAACTCGGGCCGACTGAACAGCAAGCGCGGGTCTCGAGACCCAACCAGATGTCTCAGGCTTTGGCGTAAGCGCCGAACTATGTTCCACGGGTTGCTCTCGTAGAACAACACACGCCCCCCGGGGCTCAATAGAGCAACGATCTGCTGAAGCAACCAAGCGGCGTTGCGTTTGTCGAGCATGTCATGCGCGATTATGAAATCGAAGTAACGTCCCTCTAGAACTCCCGGCAACGACGGACCGGAGAGAAATTCAACATATGGAGAAATTCGTGAAGGTCGCTCTGAATCAACTTGGAACGTAACTGTCGTTAAGGGGCACTCTCCCCTCGTCACTCTTGTCAGCTGTCGAGTAAACGCCCCGTCGCCACAGCCAATCTCTAGAATACTCTGCCTTGGCAGCACATGCATGAGATGCCGAAAAGTCTGCGCCCTCCACAGCAGGCGGTCTTCAATAATCGGATCACGCCGTTTCCAATATATCTCCCGCAGGCGTTCTCGTAGGGCCGCCGTGTCACTTAGAAGATCAACCGACGATATCATGTTACGACGGCGCCCGATCGGTATCTCATCACTCTCCTACGGATCCGAATCTCCGTACTTGGCTGTCGACGACCTCGGCCAAGATTGCTTCGATGTCGTACCGATACCGCCACTGCGGATAGTCCGATTGAAACCGCCTGACATCCGAAATCCACCAGATGTGATCCCCTGTCCGAGCCTGGTCGCGGTACGACCAGTTCATCGGCCGCCCAGTCAGCCGCTCGCATACCGAGATGGCTTCCAGCATCGAGCAATTGGCGTGGCGACCGCCACCAATGTTATAGACCGCCCCCGCCCGGGGACTCCGGACAAAGTGCCAGAAAGCATTGACCAAGTCCCAAGAATGGATATTGTCGCGGACCTGCTTGCCTCCATAGCCCAGCACTGTATAGGGCTGCCCGGTGACGGCGCATTTCGCAAGATAGGCGAGAAACCCGTGCAGCATTGCGCCGGAGTGCCCGGGTCCGGTGAGGCAGCCCCCGCGAAAGCACGCGGTTTTCAGCCCGAAATATCGACCATATTCCTGGACTAGCACATCGGCGGCGAGCTTCGACGCGCCAAACAAGCTGTGCAGGCTGCGGTCTATGCTCATCGACTCGTCGATGCCATGGGCAGCGAAGGGATGGTCGGCCCTCACCTCCCAACGCGTCTCCTCTTCGACCAGCGGCAGCAGATTGGGCGTGTCGCCATAGACTTTGTTTGTACTGGTAAATACAAAAGCCGCATCGGGGCAGTGCCGGCGAGTGGCTTCAAGCAGGTTGAGCGTGCCGTTGGCATTGATACCGAAATCGGTTTGCGGGTCGCGCGCTGCCCAGTCATGGGAGGGCTGGGCAGCGGTATGAACAACCGCACAAATCGCGCGCCCTTTACGGCCGACTACCGCTTCCAACAGGTCCGGGTCGCGAATGTCGCCGTCAACGTGCTCGTATTTCGTCACCTCGGCCTGCAATCTCTCCCGACTCCATGCAGTACTTGCGTCATCGCCGAACAGGACGCGCCGCATGTCGTTGTCGATGCCAACAACGTCGAAGCCTTCTCCGGCGAAAAACCTCACGGTTTCAGCTCCGATCAGCCCGGCCGAACCCGTCACCAATACGATGCTCATCTACAGCTCCCGCGCTATGTCACGCGGAGCAAGGGCTCGAAGCCGGCTGAGCTCACTCCAACGCTAGCGTCGTCTCGATCGGGCGACCATCCGGTACCTTGCGTGTTTATTCTACTCCACATTCCAAAATAGCGAAAATAGGGATCCGACCGGCGCGTTGCGGTCCGATCCGAACCCCGACCGATTTCTTCGCGAGCCGAGTACAACTCGGTTCAACGCGACTAGCGAACTGCACCCCGGCGCTCCGCAGCCTGAAAGTAAGATTCTGATAAATTGAGGTGACGTCAGTTTGGGTGAGGTGTATGTCACGATCTTGGCTTGTCGTCACAGCTAAGGAAGCTCTGCAAAAGCCAACTGCAATGATCGTGGTGTAATGTAGAAGGGTGTATTGGTGCGGATGGGCTGGGGGAATGAGGCAGCTGACACTAGTAGGGTTTGAGCGCTACGCCAAGAGAACGCGGCGGGCACTCTTTCTCGCCGAGATGGAGCGGACTGTGCCGTGGTCGGCGGCGCGCTGATCGAGCCGTTCTATCCGAAGCCGGACAATGGCCGCCCGCCGGTCGGGATCGAGCGGATGCTGCGCATCTATTTCTTGCAGCAGTGGTTCAATCTGTGGGATCCGGCGGTCGAAGAGGCGCTGTACGCGTCTCATCCGGCACCGGCTCGCGGCCAAGGTCGATCCCAACAGCATCAGACCAAGAAGGGAAACCAATGGTACTTTGGAATGAAGGGGCATTTCGAGGTCGAATCTCGGGATAGCGCGCCTTGTTGGCATTCTTGGTCGAGGACGACGCATTGATGATAGTGGCGTCAACGCCAGTCCAGGCCGCGCCGGCTAATGTTGCCGACGGCGCGGTGCTGCCAAATCTGTTGCACGGGAACGAAACCGGGTGTCGGGCGACCAGGCGTACCGCGGCCAGCCAGCGGTGATCAGGGAGCATGCGCCCAAGGCGCGGATTTCACCAATCGCCGCTACCGTCACCGTGGTGTCGTCGGTGAGGTCGAGAGGCCAAAAACCGCACCAAATCCAACGTGCGAGCCAAGGTCGAACATGCGATCGGGGTTATCAAGCGGGTGTTCGGCTTTGCCCAGGTGCGTTATCGCGGGCTCAAAAAGAACGCGCATCGCCTGCTCGTGGCCTACGCTCGCCAATCTGTTCATCGTGCGTCGCCACCTATTGCGCTGCGATGTGGCGTAATTCGCCTCGCTTCGCTCGGCCACTAGTGGTTGTAGACCCCATAGGCGACAACGCCAATAACCATACCACTGCTTCTACACTGTCACTGATTGCCGCAATTTCGATGCCGGATGCACTCGCAGTTCCTTGTTCAGAGCTTCCCTAACCATGTACAGCTGTGGGGCCCGGTGTCGAAGCGAAGATCAGGGTATATTAGAACAAGGACCTGAGTATGAAGATAGCCTTTGTAACCTACCCAACGGCGGAGCTCCTACCGCCAT
>Ga0306924_10006015_pt1 | contig 12051 bp, 11 predicted proteins | sample sta12Can44000111_FD_203756 | JGI IMG/M metagenome (GOLD analysis project Ga0306924, IMG submission 203756) | Lab enrichment of tropical soil microbial communities from Luquillo Experimental Forest, Puerto Rico - statanox.12C.anox.44.000.111 (v2)... | ecosystem: Environmental > Terrestrial >... | reverse complement strand
CGACCACGACCTCCGCCGGCGCCTGGCCGAGGAGGGTGCGCAGCATCGGGCGAAGCGCCTGGAGGAGCTTCGGCGCGTCCGCGAGCGAGATCTCGTCCGGCCTGCACCCGAGGACCCGGTCCGAGAACGTCCGGACCGCCGCGCGAGCCGCGTTGGGGCCGAGGGATGGCGCGAGCCCCTCCGCGATCACCTCGGCCGGTGCCCTCGACGCCCCCACGCGCGGCACGCTAGCCCGGGACCCGGACCCGGCGCAATCGCACACCCGGCGAGCGCCACGCCCTCCGCCATCCGGGTCGGAGCCGGACGCCGGCCCGGGGCCGAACGCCGCACCCACAGCGAACCCGGATGCGTCGCGGGCGCCCCGCCTCGCCATCCCGCTCGCGCCCTAGCGCTTCTCGAGCGCCGCGCCCGCCGCGTCGACCGCCTCGCCCGCGCCCGCCACGACCGCGATCGCCGGCGCGCAGAAGAGGGCGCCGACGATGACCGCGGCGAAGAAGTTTCGCCCCTCGACCAGCGACTCCCCGCGCGCCGCGAACGCGGTCGCGGCGACGACGAGCCCGAGCACGCCCGCGGCGGCCCAGCGGCGCCAGGCCTCGAATGCGCCCGCGACGGTGGCCGCGACGCCGAGGAGGACGTAGAGCGCCGCGAGCGCCCGGTCCCCGAACACGAGCTCCTTCGAGACCCAGGCGAACAGGGCGGTCGCGGCGAGCCCGCCCGCGAGCCGGCGCGGGAGCGGCTCGCCCCGGAGCGCGAAGAGGACGACGCCGAACACGGCGAAGAAGAGGCCGAGCTTGAACACGGCGAAGCGCTGCACGCCGAGGCCGTCCCAGATCGACGCCTCGGAGAGATCCAGGCCGCGCGAGAGGAGGCCGCCCGCGAGCCCCTGCAACAGCGCGAGCACGACCGCCCCCACGACACTCGCCGCCACGTACAGCGCGATGCTCCGCTCCGTCTTCGTCATCCGTCCTCCGGGGCGCGAGGGATCCGCGCCGCTGCCTTCCGAGCCCGCGCCAGAGCACGCGCCCGAGTCGGGCGCGAGCGCAGCCTTGGTCACGTTCGAGGGGGCGCATTCTACACGCGGAGCGTGACCACGCGCTCGGCGCAGGACGGCGCCGATGTGGGAGGCTCAGACGTCGACCGCTCGGGCCGCGCTGAAGCCGGCGCGCGCCAGCAGCACCGCCTCGTCGAACCAGAGCCTCCCCGCGATCGCGGCGGTCTTCTCGCGGTCGAGGGTGACGGACGCCGATCCGGCCCAGGCCCAGAACCGGTTCTGCGCGTCCCAGAGGTCGAGCCACAGGCCGAGGCGGCGGGCGAGATCGAGGATCCCGACCAGCTCCGTCGCCCGCAGCGACGCGGCCTGGCCCGCGACGAGCGCGGCGACGCGCCGGCGCACGAGCTCCTCGACGTCGCGCCGGACCGGAGCGATGTGCAGGCGCGCGCCGAGCCGCTGCGCGAGCTGCACGGCGCGGAGGAGATCCTCCTCGGCGTCCTCGAGCTGGACCTCGCCCGCGAGGACGCGGCCCGTCACCTGGAGGACGCTGCGCGTGAGCGTCACGTCGGCCGCGACGCGCAGCGGCCCGGGCACGGGCGAGTCGATCTCGCGGAGGAACTCCATGAGCCGCCGGTTGTCCTCGAAGATCTGGAGGTAGTCGTCCTCGTACCGGCGGATGGTCCGCTCGAGCAGCACCTCGGCGACGCGCCGGCGCTCGTCGAGGAAGAGGTCGCGCAGCGTGTAGTCGCGCCCAGGGAAGAACCGGTCCACCTCGCGGAGCATCCGCGCGAAGGAGGTCGCCTCGAGGCGCGAGAAGAGCGCCGCCTCGACGCCCGCGTCCGCCGCCGGGCCTGGGTACGGCACGAGCCCGCAGCGGAAGTCCGCCGCGCCGAAGTGGAGGACGCAGAAGAGTGCGTCGAGCGACTCGCGGGTGACGAGGCTCTGCAGCCGGAGCCGCCCGAGCGCGAGGGTCGCCGGGCCAGACTGCGTGTGCCGACGGCCCTCCAGCCGGTAGCGGAAGCAGGACAGGCGCCCCTCCGGCTCCATCTCCCGCACCGAGCTCGCGATGGCGAGGTGCGCGCCGACGCCCTCGAGCGACGCGACGCTCGGGCGCACCATCGTCTCGTAGACGCGACGACCGTCGCCGATCTCGGGGCGGTTCGACGGCGCGCGCGAGAGCGCGTCGAGGAACTGCGGCTCGAGGTCGACGCCCGCCGCCTCGCGCGCGAGCTGGATCGCGCGGGCCGCGTACTTCAGCACCTGCACGGTCTCGATCCCCGAGATCTCGGCGAAGAACCAGCCGCAGCTCGTGAACATGAGGAGCGACTGGCGCTCCATCTCGAGCAGCCGCAGCGCCTTCACGACCTCCTCCGGCGCGAGCGCCCGCCCCGCCTCGCGCCGCAGGAACTCCTCCGCGTCGCGGCGCTCGGGGTCGAGCACCACCTCGACGAAGCGATCGCGCGCCGCCCACGGGTCCTGGAGCAGGCCGCGCGCCTCGCGCTCGTAGACCTCGGCGGCCCACCCCCGCAGCGCCTCGAGCGCCTCGCGCAGCGGCGCGCGCCACGCCTGCGTCCAGCCCGGCTCCGCGCCGACCTGGCACCCGCAGTCGCTCCGCCAGCGCTCCACGCCGTGCGCGCAGCTCCAGGAGGAGCCCTCGGCGATCTCGGCCTCCCACTCGGCTGGGACGCGATCGAGCGCCTGGCCCAGGTTCACGATCTCGAGATCGCCGCGGCGCGCGAGGCGCCGGAGCGCCGCGGCGAGCACCTCGTCGCCGCCCTTCTTGTGATGGCCGAGCGTCTCGCCGTCGAAGGCGATGGTGAGCACCTCGTCGTGGGCGCGCCCGGGGTCGAACCCGCCCTCGAGCCGGGGGATCAGGTTCTCCGGTGCGGCGAGCGCCTCGCCGAAGGCGAGGTCGCGCGCGATGTGGCCGTCGTAGAAGAAGACGACGAGCTCGCGGTCGCCGGCCCGCACGCGGTACGGGCGGGTCGGATCGAAGCGCGCCCCCGTCGCGTCCTGCCACTCGCCGCCCGGCGGCCGCACCCGGACCGCCTGGTAGGGCGAGAGCACCGTGAAGCGGATCCCCTCGCTCGCGATCGCCGCGAGCGTCGCCTCGTCGGCCGCGGTCTCGGGCAGCCAGAAGCCCTCCGGGTCGCGGTGGAAGCGGCGCCGGAAGTCGGCGATGCCCCAGCGGAGCTGCGTGAGCCGGTCGCGCGGCGTCTCGAGCGGGAGGATCGCGTGGTTGTACCCCTGGGCGAGGGCGTTCCCATGGCCGCGCAGCTCGAGGCTGGCCGCGTCGGCCTCGATCACGCGGGCGTACGCGTCGGGCCGCTCCCGCTCGAGCCAGGCGAGCAGGGTGGCGCCGAAGTTGAACGACAGGTGGAGGTAGTTGTTGACGATGTCGACGATCCGGTCCGCGGCGTTCTTGAGCCGCGCCGCGCCGTTCGGCGCGTAGCACTCGGCGGCGATGCGCAGGTTCCAGTCGTGGAACGGCTCGGCGCTGTCCTGCACCTCGATCGCCTCGATCCACGGGTTCTCGCGAGGCGGCTGGTAGAAGTGGCCGTGCAGGCAGAGCAGGCGGCGCGTCATCGCGGCCATACTTACGCACGGCGGCGGCGCGACGCCCGCCCGCCTGGGTCGCGGCCGGGCCGCGGCGCCCGCGCGGGACCCCCGGTATGTTCCGCGCGATGAAGGTGGCCCTCACCATCGCGGGCTCGGACTCCGGCGGCGGCGCCGGCATCCAGGCGGACCTGCGCACGTTCGCCGCCCACCGCGTCCACGGGACCTCGGCGCTCTCCGCGGTCACCGCGCAGAACTCTGTCGCGGTGACCGCATGGATCGCGCTCGAGCCGCGCATGGTGGTCGCCCAGATCGAGGCGGTCGCCTCGGACATGCCGATCGCGGCGACGAAGACCGGCATGCTCGCGAACGCCGAGATCATCCGCGCCGTCGCCGACGCCGCCGGGCGGCTCGCGCTCGGGCCCCTGGTCGTCGATCCGGTGATGGTCGCGAAGAGCGGGGACCGGCTGCTCGACGCCCGGGCCGAGCGTGCCTACGTCGAGCGGCTCTTCCCGCGCGCCGCGCTCGTCACCCCGAACCTCCACGAGGCCGAGGTGCTCCTCGGTCGCCCGGTCCGCGACGTGGCGGCGATGCGCGACGCGGCGCGCGCGCTGCGCGCCCTGGGCCCGCGCGCGGTGCTCGTGAAGGGCGGCGCGCTCGCGGGCGACGCCGTCGACGTGCTCTTCGACGGCGAGCGGCTCGAGGAGCTGCGGACGGAGCGCGTCGACACGGCGAACACCCACGGGACGGGCTGCACGCTCTCCGCCGCCATCTGCGCGCGGCTGGCGCTCGGCGCGCCGCTCCCCGACGCGATCCGGGGCGCGAAGGCGTATCTCACCAACGGTCTTCGCCGTTCCTACGCCGTCGGGCGCGGTCGCGGCGTCGTCGATCACCTCCACCCGCTCGCGCCGGCCGACGGCTGACGCCGACCGGAGGAGTCCGGTTTCGATTTCGCAATCGGCGACGTACGTGACCGCTGCAGTCGAGATCGCGAGATCCGCGTGACCACGGGGCTTCGCGGCTCGTCATGCCTGGCGAGCGGCCGGCCCTCGATATTTACATTCGACGCGTGATACCAACTCCCACCCACAAAAGTCGTGGGTGCCATCAGCCGACAAGTCTTGGGGGCGTCCCGCATGTGGATTCAGTGGCACTCCGGTCACGCGGTCGGGATCGAGTCGATCGACGCGAAGCAGCGCGATCTCCTGCACCGGACGAACCGGCTCGGCGAGACGATCCGCGCCGGCCGCGTCGACGAGGCGCTCACGCGGCTCGAGCTCCTGCGGGTCGCCGCGGCGGCGCAGTTCGCCGAGGAGGAGGCGCGGCTGCGTGAAGCGGGCGCGCGCAGCCTCGTTCGCCACGCGTGGGAGCACGCGCGCTTCCTCGTCGACCTCGATCTGCTCGCGGACGACGTCGGCCAGCGTGGCCTCGCCGCGCTGACCGACGTGCGGCTCACGTCGTGGCTGCCGCGCTGGATCGACATCCACGTCGCGCGCACGCACGGCGATCTCGCCGCCATCGGGAAGTTCCGGGTCGCCCCGACGCTCCCCGCGCGCGTCGCGGCCGACCGCCAGCTCTAGCGCGTGTAGCCCATCAGCCAGTAGACGAGCCGCCCGGCGAGCTCGTGGAGCGCTGCCGTACTCTCCGCGAGCGCCTTCGTCCGCGGGACGAAGCTCCCGCCCCGGACCCCGCGCCGGTCGACGGGGAGCACCTCCGGCGCGAGGCCCACCGCGCGGAAGCAACCGAGCGCGCGCGGCGCGTGCGCGGCGCTGGTGATCAGCAGGAGCGAGCGCAGGTTCCGCGCCGCCGCGAGGCGCGCCGTCTCGATCGCGTTCTCGCGCGTGTTGCGGCTCGCCGGGTCGACGAGGATCGCGTCCGGCGGAACGCCCCAGCGCTGGAGCGCGACGCGCAGCTCGTCCGACTCGGAGTCGCCGCCTGGCATCGGCCCGCCCGTGAGGACGATCATCCGGGCGTGGCCCGTGCGCCACAGCTCGAACGCACGCACGACGCGATCCGCCGAGCTGGTCAGGTCCAGCTCGCCGTGCTCGCGCGTCGCCTCGAGGTTCACCATCCCGCTCAGCACGATCACGCCGTCGTAGACGACGTCCGGGCGGTACGTGGTCGCGGCGCCAGCCTCGGCGGCGCGCTGCACGGCGTTCGCGACGCGAGGCATCGAGAACACGGCGAGCTGGACGACCCCGATCGCGGCGAGCACCCAGGGGGTCCAGCCGCGGCGTCGGAGCAGCGCGGCGAGCACGAGCAGCGCGAGGGCCCAGGCGAGGGGCTCCACCGCGACGTCGAGGATCTTCGAGAGCGTGAGGAACACGCTAGCGCTCCACCGGGACGACGGCGTGGGCGCGCGACATGAGGAGCGGGGTGAGCGGCACGCGCTCGGGCGTCATCGGCGGGGACACGGGCGCGAGCCATAGCCCATCGTGACGCCGCCGTCCGCTCCTCGCGAGGGGGAGGCGCCTCCGGTCGCGGGCGTACGGCCACGAGCGGGCGTGTCCTTCCGCACACGGACCGTGCACATGCCCGGCGGGACGAGGGATCCGCCGCGGCACGCGCGCTGCAAACCCGACCGCACGAACCTCCCGCAACGAGGACCACGCCATGTCTCGCCCCTACACCTCCCTGCTTCTCGTCGCCCTCCTCGCCGGCATCGTCGCGGCGTCCGCGTGCTCGCAGCAGCCGCGCGAACCGGAGTCGCGCTTCATCCCGCCCGCCGTTCCGCTCGCCGCCGCCGACCCCGCCGCGAAGCCGCCGCCTCCCGCGGGCGGCGCGGTCGCCGCGGCCCAGCCCGCGCCGGAGCCGGACGCTCCGTCCGCGGACGACGTGAAGGAGTTCAACCGCAAGGTGCCGAAGTAGCGGCGCGGAAGTCCTTGCCCGCGCCCCACGCGCGGACAAGGACCTCGCTCCGCTGCCCACGCCATTCATCCCGAGCGTAGCGCCGAAGGCGCGGAGTCGAGGGACGCCGCACGCACGCGCGGGGCTCCTCCCGGCCAGGGGCATGGCGTGAGTGAACGATCGTTCCCATGGTCGGTCGGCGGCGAGGAGCGCGCGCGCTCGCCCCGTCGCCGGAGCCCCCATGGATGGCGCCCATCGCGCCCTGGCCGTCGTCGCGACCCTCCTCGCCGGTTCCCCCGCGCTGGCGCGCGCGGAGGCGCAGGGCGGATCAAACCCGCTCGACGATCCCACGCTCGTCGCCCTCGCGTTCGCCCTCGCCGCGACGCCCGCGCCCGAACCGCAGGCCGCCGCCAGCGCGCCCGGCAACGAGCCCCAGCTCGAGCTGGTCGCGACGGTGCGAGCGCGATCGATCGTCTTCGCCGACGTCCCGCACGTGAGCCTGAAGTTCACGGGGCCCGGGCCGCGGCGGACCACCTGGCGGATCGAGCGCGTGAACCTCCCTGCGCGCGTCCAGCCCGGCGTCGCCTACCGCGACGTGACCGTCCGTCTCACCCTCACCACCACCATGGACGACCTCGCCGTCCTCCTCCGGGACGCGCGGGCCGCCTCGCGCGGGCTCCGCATCGTGACGGGGTCGCCCGGCGGTCGCGGGGGCGGCGTCATCGTCCCGGGGACTGCGGACCGGCCCGCCTCCGCGCCGGCGACCGCCTCGACGTTCCTGCAGGAGTGAACCCGATGTGCACCGTGGCCCTCGCGCTGGCGCTCGCCCTGACGGCCGAGCCCGGCTTCGTCTCCGCCTCCCCCTCGAGCCCCGAGCCCGACGCGCCAGGGGCAGCGCCCGCGCAGGAGCCCGCGCCGGCTTCCGATCCCTCCGCCGGGACGATCGAGCTCGTCACCGGTGCCCCCGACGCGGCCGTGGCGCCGGGGCCCGACACCGCGTCATCGCCTGCGGCCGCCTCGCAGACGCGCTCCGCCGAGGCGAACGCCGGCGCGCCGGCCGCCGCCCCCCAGGCGTCCCCGCCGAGCCCGGCCCCGGAGGCGCTCACCGCGCCGCCTCCACCCGCGGAGCCGGGTGTGGCGGTCGCACCCGTGGCGCTGAAGACCGGCGCGGCGCCCGGAGACGTCGTCGGCAGCGCGCCACAGGTGCCCGGCCTGGTGCTCGACGCGAGCGCGCGCGTGGACCTGGTCGACGCGAAGGTCGTCCGGGCCGAGGCGCACGTCGTCGTCCGGCTCGACGCCTCGGGCAGGGCGCCGGATGGCACAGCTCCGGCCTCACGGGACCCCGCGCTCGTCGAGGGGCTGCTCGAGGCGGTGAACCGGGCGTTCGGGACGGTCGAGCAGGTCGCGACGGGCACGCTGGACGAGAGCGACGTCTCCGAGCCGGAGACGACAGGTGCAGCCGCGCCCGTCGCCGCGACCCACGGCGCGGCTCCGCCGCCGGTCGCGCCTCCGCGCCCGGGCGGGGCGACCGCTCCCGCGTCCCCCGTCCGCGCGGAGGGCACCGGAGCCGGCGCGACCCAGGGCGGCGCCTCAGCGCTTCCTGTCCAGACGGTGACCGTGAACGAGGCGGGCCAGACGGTCCGCACGGTGCGCGACCCGAGCGGCGCCGTGATCGAGCTCCTGCTCGACGCCTCCGGGCACGTGCTCTCCGCCCGGCTCGTGAGCCCGACGCCAGCCCGGATGTAGCGGGCGCGGGTCATCTCTCTCTCCGTCAAGGCCGGTCGAGGGCGCCTCGGGTCCGACGCCGACCCGCCGCCCCGCCGAAGCCGCGAGCGCGGGCGAGACAGCGACGGTGCGCCGCGATCCCCGGCGGGGCGCCGTGGCTATACTGTCGCGGTCACGACGGGGAGCGCGCGATGAGCGGGAGCGAGGGAGCGAGGGCGCCGGCCGGGGAACGACGCCTGCGGGCCATCCGGAACATCGGGATCATGGCCCACATCGACGCCGGCAAGACGACGCTCACGGAGCGCCTCCTCTTCGTCGCCGGCCGCACGCACAAGATGGGCGAGGTCCACGACGGGCTCGCCGTCATGGACTGGATGGACCTCGAGCGCGAGCGCGGCATCACGATCACCTCGGCCGTCACGAGCTTCGAGTGGCGCGGCCACGAGCTGCACCTCATCGACACGCCCGGCCACGTCGACTTCACGATCGAGGTGGAGCGGAGCCTGCGCGTCCTCGACGGCGCGGTGGCGGTGTTCGACGCGGTGCAGGGCGTGGAGCCGCAGAGCGAGACGGTCTGGCGCCAGGCGGACCGCTACCACGTCCCCCGCATCGCCTTCGCGAACAAGATGGACCGCGTCGGCGCGGACTTCGCGATGACGGTCGCGTCGATGCGCCGCCGCTTCCCCGACCAGGTGATCGCCCCGGTCCACCGCCCCATCGGCGCCGAGGCCGCCTTCGCCGGCTTCGAGGACCTCGTCGCGGGGCGCGCGCTCCGGTTCGGCGACCCCGCGGATCCGCGCGCGTTCGCCGTCGCCGAGGGGCTCTCCCCCGCGGCGGAGGCCGATCGCCAGGCCCTGGTCGAGAAGCTCGCCGACGTCGACGACGCGGTGGCGGACGCGATCCTCTCGGACGCGCCCGTGGGCGAGGAGCTCCTCCGCGCCGCGATCCGGCGGGCGACGCTGACCGGCCGCTTCGTCCCGGTGCTCTGCGGCTCGGCGCTGCGCAACAAGGGCGTCCCGCAGGTGCTCGACGCGGTGTGCGACTGGCTCCCCTCGCCGCTCGAGGTGCCGCCCGTCTCGGGCGTCGACCCGAAGACGGGCGAGCCGGCGACCCGCGCCGCGGACGAGCGGGCGCCGCTCGCGGCGCTCGCCTTCAAGGTGTCGCTCCTCGACGAGAAGCGGCGGCACGTGTTCCTGCGCGTCTACTCGGGGAAGATCTCCGAGGGCGACAGCGTCTGGAACGCCAACCAGCGCAGGTTCGAGAAGGTGTCGCGCGTGCTGCTCATGCACGCGGTGCAGAAGAAGGCGGTGCCGTCCCTCGGCGCGGGTCAGATCTTCGCGGTCACGGGGCTGAAGGAGACGCGCACCGGCGACACGCTCTGCGACCCCGCCCACCCCATCCTCCTCGAGCGGATCGGCGCCTACGAGCCGGTCATCTCGCAGGCGATCGAGGCGCAGTCGCTGCCGGACCGCGACCTCCTGCTCGAGGCCCTCGCGCGGATCTCGGACGAGGACCCGAGCTTCCGGTACGGCGAGGACCCGGACACGGGGCAGCTCCTCGTGTCCGGGATGGGCGAGCTGCACCTCGAGATCGTCGCGGAGCGGCTCCGCCGCGAGTTCCGCCTCGCGGTCCGCACCGGCCAGCCGCAGGTGCTCATGCGCGAGACGATCACCGGGCCCGCGGAGGCGAGCGCGACGTTCGAGCGGACGACCGACGAGCTCGAGCTGTTCGCGCAGGTGGGCGTGCGCGTCGCGCCGCTGCCGCGCGGAGCGGGTTTCCGCTTCCGCGTCGATCCCGCCACCGCGGCGCTGCCGTTCCTCCGCGCCGACGTGCGCGAGGCGATCGAGCAGGGCGCAAGGGAGGCGGCCGAGGCGGGCGTGCTCGAGGGCTACCCGCTCCAGGACGTCGAGGTCGTCCTCGTCGACGCGATGGCGCGCGAGGGCGCCTCGAAGCCGGTCGCGTTCAAGGTCGCGGCGGCTGACGCCGTCCGGGAGGCGGCGGGGCGCGCGCGGCCGGTGCTGCTCGAGCCGATCATGCGCCTCGAGGTGCTCGCGCCCGGCGAGCACCTCGGCGCGGTCATCGGGAGCCTCGACGCGCGCAAGGGGACGATCCTCGACGTGGCCGATCGCGGCGCCGCCGTGAAGGCGATCACCTGCGAGGCGCCGCTGCGCCGGATGTTCGGCTACGCGACGGAGCTCCGCTCGCTGACCCAGGGGCGGGCCGTCTTCACGATGCGCTTCGAGCGCTTCGACGCGATCTCCTGACCCTACTTCGGCGCTACCGCTAAAGGCTGCCATGGGTGGGTCAGGGACCCGGGTTGGGTCACATTACACCCAGCCCAAATACCCGCGGCTTTCCGCCGCAGCGCAAATTTGCGCGCAATTTTCGCGGGGCGCTCCGGTCCACAATCCCAGAGCCCGCCGGCACGCACCGTGTATCCGATCCTCTCGACCGTAGGCGCGTAGGCCCTGCCGCTCGAGAGACGGAGGAAGCCCCACGATGTGCGCGAGATCCAAGAACTCTCGATGCTGCCGCAAGGGCGGCACCGATCCGCTCGTCGGCTCCGGGCCCTGCACAGCGCTGGGCCGGCCCGGCCACTGCGAGACGGCCGAGACGATCGAGGCGCACGGCTGCGGCGCGCGCTGCCGCGATCTCCCGACGGACGCGACGGGCGACGGATACGTGCGGCTCGGGCTGCCGGCGTGACGTGACGGGCCGCTACACCGCCGCGCGCACCGTGAGCAGCCGGTCGTGGCGCCACAGCGCGCGCGCGAAGAGCGCCAGCGTGACCGGCGCGAGCACGACGGCGAGCGTGATCGTCGCGAGCGCGACGATCGCGCCGAGCGCGGTGATCGCCGCGACCGCCACGAGGTGCGCGACGAAGTAGGTCACCGCCTCCGGGCGCCAGGCGAGGGCCTTCGCCGGGACCATCCCCGGGACCACATAGGCCAGCGGGGTCATCTCCGCGGTCTCCTCCACCTTCGGTTCTGCCGTCGAGTCGGTCGTCTTCATGGACGCCCTCCCGTGCCCTTGTGCAGACCGGACGTGGATACGGCCGCGCGCCGCGGCGCGCCATGCGACAACGTGCCGCCGTTCCCTTGGAGTCCCGCCCACTTACAGCCATGCATTTGATCGTGATCAGTCGCACCCGGACTGAACGTCGAGAGATTGTTCGGCGCTTGCCGCGAAGTGGACTGGATGAGTCAACGTGGAGCACTTGACTCCACGTGACGCTTTCGGCCTAGCGGCTCGGGCGCCGCGACGCCCCAAGAGTCCGCGGGAGCGACCGCCGTCACGTCCAGCGCAAGGTCGCGCGCGCGCTCCAGTAGGCGGCGGAGTTGGAGCGGAGCGTGTCGAGGCCGGCGAGCTCGGCGGCCGAGAGCGCGAAGCCAGTGGCGGTCACGTTCGACTCGAGCTGCGCGATGGTCGCCGCGCCGAGGAGCACCACGTCGGCCCAGGGCTGCGCGAGGGCCGCCGCGATCGCGACCGCGTCCGGCGACGCGCCGCGCGCCCGGGCCAGCTCGGCGAGCGGACCCGCCCGCCCCTCCGCACCGCGCGGCCCGAGCCGCCCGTTCGCGAGCGCCTCCTTCACCATCACCGTCCGCCCTGCGGCGTGCGCCTCCGCGAGCGCGCCCTCGCACGCGCGCTCGAGGACGTTCCACGTGGCCTGCACCGCCGAGAAGAGCGGCGCCCCGCCGCGCTGGATCCCCAGGGCGCGGCGTACGGTGTCCGCCTGCGCGAGCCCGCTCGCGGTCACGCCCACCCGGACGCCCCCGTCGCGGAGCGCGGCGAGCGCGTCGAGGACTGCGGCGTCGTCGAGCACGCCGCTCTCCGGGGTGGCGGAGTGGATCTGGTAGAGCGCGAGGTGAGGGCCCAGCGCCTCGCGGGAGGCGGCGAGCTGCTCGGCGAGCGCGCCTGCCGAGTGGTCCTTC
>Ga0306924_10006013_pt1 | contig 12053 bp, 11 predicted proteins | sample sta12Can44000111_FD_203756 | JGI IMG/M metagenome (GOLD analysis project Ga0306924, IMG submission 203756) | Lab enrichment of tropical soil microbial communities from Luquillo Experimental Forest, Puerto Rico - statanox.12C.anox.44.000.111 (v2)... | ecosystem: Environmental > Terrestrial >... | reverse complement strand
GTAGACGTACCAAAGACGCATACCGTCAAGGTGATCGCCGAACAAAAGATCGTAGTGACGCTGGATAAGAAACAAACCGTGTATCTCGGCAACGATCCGGTCAACGTGCACCAGCTCGGCGAAAAGATCAAAAAGATGACCAAGCATCCGAACGATGTGGTGTATTTGCGCGCCGACGAGACCGTTCCTTTCGGCGCGTTCTGTAGCGTGATCGATACCCTGCGACAAGCGGACATAACCAATATCAGCATCGTTACGCAACCCATCACGGATCGGAATCGCACGCCCTGAAGCTATGTCCGAAGTGGTCTACACCGACGATTACAGCCTGAAGCGCTACTTCTCGTATTCTGCCTTTTTGCACGTCGCACTCACGGCGCTGCTATTGGCGGGCATGTGGCTGAACCGCACGGGCACAGAGTGGGGCGGCCCAGGTGGCGGGGATGAGGGCGTCAGGGTAAATCTGGTTTCCCGCCCGTCTGCAGGGATTCCCATGCCTCCGGACATCAACCCGACCGACTCGCAGGTGGTCGATCCGACCAAGGGCCTCAATATCGAAGAGCCCAAGCCGAAACCACCGGAGCCGCCGAAGAACGAGACGCCGCTTCCGAAATTCGAGAAAGAGAAGCCGTTGCCGCCCAGCAAGAAATCCAAGGTTTTCGAGAACAAGAAGCCGCCGCCGGACAACGCCATTAATTATGGCAAGGGCGGACAGATGAATATCCCCCGCGGATACTCGGACACCCCCGGACCGCTCAATTCGGGACTTGCCGCGAAAGGCGAGGGTGGAGGAGATTTCGCTTCGCGCTACGGTTGGTACGTCGAAGCGATCCGCCGCGCGGTCAATCAAAACTGGATGCAGAACACCATCGACCCGGCAGTACGCGCCGCGCGCCGCGCAAAAACTACGGTTACGTTTACGATTAACCGCGACGGCTCCATCAAGAATATCCGCATCTCGGAATCGAGCGGGAACCGCTCGATGGACGATTCGGCTTCACGGGCGTTGCTCAGCATCGATCACTTCCCGGCTCTGCCGGCGGATTATTCCGGGCGGTACGTGGACGTGACCTTTGATTTTGACTTGAGCATGGGGCAATAAGCGGCCGCAGCTCACGGATCTCGGATGAACTTTTGACTTGTAGCTCTGTTATTCTGGTTTTTACCGTCGCATGTTTCATCCAGAAATCTTGCAGGAGGGCTGTCTTTGAACAAATCTTTTTTCTCTGTTCGAACTCTGGCGAAGGGTCTTCTTCTCTTTGTTTTTTTCCTAGCTCCGAGCTTCTCGCAAGATTGGGTGCACATCGCCACGGGCATCGGTCAGAACATGCCGCGCATTGCGGTTTCTGACTTTGTCCCGAAAGCCGACACGGACAAGCCGCATTCCACTCTTTTCACCACGGTGGTTCGGGATGATCTGGCGTTCTCGGGGATTCTGGATCTCGCCAACGCGAGTTTTTATCCCACACGGGTACCGGGGCAACCCGGCGAACTGCAGATGCTCGACTGGTCGCAGCCTCCCGTGAATGCGAACTTTCTGGCCTTCGGCAACCTGACGGAATCGTCGGCGGAAGTGGCGATTTTCGCGTGGATGTATGACGTGCGCAACCCCTCGAGCCAGGCGGTGGTCGGGAAGGTGTATCGCGGCGCGCCGACCGACGCGCAGGTGCGTAAGTTCGCCCATCAGTTTGCCGACGAGATCATCAGCAAGCTCTCCGGCGGATTAGCGAGCATTGCTTCGACGCAGATTGCGTTCGTGCGGGGGAATTACGGGTCCAAAGAGGTTTGGGTGATGGATTACGACGGGGCCAATCAGCACCCGCTGACGTCGTTGCATTCGGTGGCACTAACGCCGCGCTGGTCGCCCGACGCTTCGCGCATCGCTTTCACCTGTTTCGTGCCGGTCGCCGCGGTGGTCAGCGCGCAAGTCTGCATGTACTCGTTTGATCTCGGGAAAGTGGTCTCTTTCGCGCGCTACCGCGGCACCAATAATTCGCCGACGTGGTCGCCGGATGGATTGCAGGTGATGTTTTCTTCTTCGATGCAGGGAAATCCCGCGCTCTATGTGACCGACGCCAGCGGCAATCGCCCGAAGCGCCTGACGTTTGCGTCGAACGGCGCGGACACCTCCCCGGCGTGGAATCCGAAGACCGGCCAAACGGTGGCGTTCGTCAGCGACCGCGGTGGAGTTCCACAACTGTACATGATGAACGCCGACGGAACGGATCCGCGGAAGATCGACCTGCCGGACATGGGTTACGTCATCGATCCCGCGTGGTCGCCGAACGGGCAGCTGCTGGCATTTTCCTGGCGCCGCCCGTCCGGGAACTACGACCTGTACATCATGGATGTGGTGTCGCATCAGATTCGCGAACTCACCAGGGATTCCGGACGCAACGAGCGTCCGTCGTGGGCGCCCGACGGTCGGCACCTGGTATTCGAGTCCACCCGCGGGGGAACGCGGCAAATCTGGACGATGCTGGCCGATGGAAGCGAGCCCCACCAGTTGACAAATTCGGGGCACAACGAATCGCCGAACTGGTCGACGCGCTGAGATGACCCGATCGCGCTCACACACCCAACTTTCGTCAGCAGGATTCGCCGCAAATCGCAGTGCCTTTCTCCGCACATTCGCTTCCGTTTCGCCGGTATTGCCGTTACAATATATCGTGTCACGACATATCCCCCGGACCCGGCCCTCTGGTGGTACCATCGCTCTGTCCCAGCGGACCCAACACGGGATTCTCGGTGTCTTAGGAGGACACGCATGACTTACTCGCACCGCCCGGTAGTTCGCTCGTTGTTGCTTTCCTTCTCGCTTGCTGCTGTTCTCGTCGCCGGTTGCAACAAAAAACCGCCTACGGCAGCGCGGCCGGCCTACACGCCTCCTCCGGCCGCGGTGAAGCCCACCGCGCAGCTCTCCGCTGACCGCAATACCGTCAATGCCGGAGAGTCCGTAAGACTTTCCTGGACCACGACCGACGCGACGAATGTTTCCATCTCACCCGAAGTGGGTGCGGTCACACCGCAGGGATCTACGACGGTTACACCGTCGGAGTCGACCACCTATACGCTGACCGCCAGCTCCGCGGGCGGCAATAGCGATTCGAGCGTACGCATCTCCGTCAATGCAGCGGCGCCCGTGGCCACGGTGCCGAACGCTTCCTTTGACGAGCTTTTCCTGAAGGAAGTGCGGGATGCGTATTTCGATTACGATTCGGCTGCAATTCGCCCGGACGCGCGGCAAGCGCTGCAAAAGACCGCCGACTTCCTGAAGGGTTATCCGAACACGCGGGTGACCATCGAAGGCCATTGCGACGAGCGCGGCTCGACGGAATACAACCTCGCGCTTGGGCAGCGGCGAGCTAACGCGGTGAAGGAGTATCTGGTCAGCCTGGGCATTTCCGCCGATCAACTGAGCACCACGAGTTGGGGCAAGGAAAAGCCGTTCTGCACGGAGGCGACCGAAGGCTGCTATGCGCAGAATCGCCGCGGACATTTCACGCACCAGTAAATAAACCTGCTTCGGACCCATGGCCTCACCCGCTGAACTTGGGCGGGGCCATGGCCACGAGGTCTCGACCGCCGGGCTCGGAACCGAAGCATGCTGAAGCGCTGCTCCGGGGAAGACCGACAGGCGGCCCACCGGAAAGGCTCGTTGGCTCGTTCGCCTGCGCACAGGCACTTGCCCCGATGGCTCACTACCAGTAGATTTAAATGTTGGGACTACTCGCCCGGATTTCCCATCTCCTTGGAGGTAGGTTCATGCGTACCCGCAATATCGCAATTTTTGCCGGCACGATGCTGCTCAGCGCCGTCGTCGGCAGTCTTGTCGGCCCGAAACCGGTCCTGGCGGTCGCTCGCGAAATCATCGAATTGCAACGCGACGTCACCACGCTCCTCCAGGGCCAAAAGGATCTGCAGCAGCAAATGATTCAGGATCATACCGTGCAGAAAACGCTGATCGAGCAGTCGTCGGATTCGGTAAACAAATTGAATTCGACGATGTCCAGCCTGCAGAAGTCCGTGCAGGACGTGCAGGCCAACTCCGGGACACGGCTCGACACCATGTCCACGCAGGTGCAGGGACTTTCGGACAATCTCGAGGAGATCAAGTCGCGGCTGGGCAAGTTGAACCAGCAGCTGGTCGATCTACAGAATTCCGTGCAGAACATCGAATCGCGCATGGCCGGAGGAGCGCCGTCGTCGACTCCGACGGGCGCAGGAGGCTCCAGCGTTCCCGGTCCTGGTTCGGCCTCTCTCGCCCCCACGGGAGGCGCATCCGGGCCGGCTCCTTCGGCGGATACCCTGTATTCGAATGGACTGCGCGACTTGACCAGCGGGAAGTATGACCTCGCACATTCCGAGTTTCAGGACTACTTGAAGTATTACGGCGATACCGACCTGGCCTCGAATGCGCAATTCTGGCTGGGAGAAATTGCCTACGCGCAGAGGAATTACGACGGCGCGGTGGAAGAGTATGACAAGGTCATCAACAACTATCCGCGGAGCTTCAAGCTGGCGCCCGCGCATTTGAAAAAAGGAATGGCGCTGCTCGAGTTAGGCCAGAAAAACAGCGGCGTTAAGGAACTGCGCGAGGTAGTCAAGCGGTACCCCGGTACGGAAGAGGAGCGCCGCGCGCGCGCCAAACTGAAGGATTTGGGAGTAGCGGTTTCCGCATCCGCCGCCCACTAAGTACCGCCCCGCAATGTCCCCGCTGTGCCCCGGTTGTAGCTGTTTCCGCGGTACCCTCCTCACAGTAACCTGTTGCTGATCGGTTCGCTTGCTCGGCAAAGAGAGATTCGTCCGAGCTACAGCCGTGCGACGGAAAAAGAGCGCCGCGCGAACATCGCCCGGGACCGGCATTCGCGAACACCGGCCATCGCCGGGCCGCAGTAGCGGCCGGGTGCTGCGGGGCTAGTGATGGCCCCCAGCGGCTGCAGCACCACCGCCGGACGATCCGCCTCCCGAATGGCCACCGCCGTTTGAACCGCCTGCTGCGCTCGAAGAACCGTGCGAGCCTGCTGCGCTAAAGCCCGCACTACTGGAATGCGCGACAAACACGGTATGGGAGACTGCGCCGGTCCTGCCGACGAAACTCTGAGACTTGAAATCGAAGTGAATAGCGCTGACATTTTTCATGGTGGCCATTTGTTGCGGGCTCAGGGTTCCCCTTGGCAAAAGTGCCGAAGCCATTTTGGCCTCAATGATCGGTGGTGTGGCGCGGGGCGCACGGGAAGTCATTCCACGCTGGAACTCGCGAGGCACCCTGGTTGCTTGTTCGAGCCCCGTGGCCGGCGGCTCTACGCCAGCCTTCAGCAGCCCCTTTTCGGCGGTCAGCACGAGAACGCCAGTTTTTGCGTTTTCCGGCGGGTGGCCTTCGCGGTCTAGCGGATGACGCGGCACGAGGCCGATGCCGTGGCCCTTCACTTTCACGATGTGGCACTCGTGGCGATGACGCCGGCCTGCGACCCACGTCGGGTACCGATAGCCCGTGCAGTCTTGCCAAGGCCAATAACCGTGCGGACTGTCCCAGCCACCTCCGCAGCGGTCCAGATCGCTGTAATCCCAGCTTCCTGCAAAGCACGGCCCGTACTGCGCCAAGATCGGCGAACGCTTTCCCTTCCGGTCGGCGGCGTTCCAAGCTTCGAGCGGGCATCGCATGAGCATGGTGCGATTGATGACAATTTTGCCGCCACGAGCCGCAGCGTTAGGTTCAGTTTCGCCGGGATTGTCCGTTGCTTGCGAGGTACTTCCCTCGTTCGGTTGCCAGCATTTTCCGTAGGGTGGACAGTCGAAGAATTCTCCGGTGGCCACCATTCCCGCGAGGCCTGGAATAGGCTCATCCATGCCGCTAGCCTTCAGCCCTTCCGCGATCTGCGCGCGCCTGGTCGTGAGCCGTCCGGATACCCATTGCTCCCACGTTTCCTCTTCCGGAGTCTTTTGTTTCCCGGGCAGCGGAATGGCCACATGGTCCTCCACGTAGGCGATGGCTTCTCCCTGCTGCAGAACCCCAAACCACGCACCGCGTTCGATCACCTGCGCGCCCTCGGTAGCTTCGATGACGACGCCGTCCAGTGCGCTTTCGATGGTGGTCGTTTGCGGCTGCATCATGTGCAGGGTAACTTCCGGGCTGGCCAGATCGAGTTCGTTCGTGGAGGCGTGGGCCACGGTGGCCTTGCCAGTCAGGAGAGCCAACTCGGTTTCCATGCGGTTCGGATAAATGAGCAAGGAGTCAAATGCGAGCGCAGAATGCTCCGCGAGGTAGGCAACCGATCCATCCTCGAATTCGACCTCCGCTCGTCCCTGCTCGGTCACCAAGGTGTAGCCGTCTTCGATCACCTGGCCGACGTTGGCGGCAATCCAGTCCTTGCCGAGCTGCGGTCGTCCGTTGTGCCCCGGCGAGAACTTGACGTCGCCATCGGCATAGCTGATCCAGACCATTTGCGGAGCGACTGCATCTTTTTTTTTGGCGATGGCTGGTTGCGGGACGAGCAGAGTCGGGAGCAGCACTGCCAAGCAGGAAAACAGGATCGCGGCGCGTCGCATGGCAAACCCCCTACACCAGCCCGAAACGCCTTCTGTTGCTATGACGCCAGGAACGCGAAAACGAGTACAGCTCTCTTGGCGCGCACGCGGAACCACGGTAGCCGGGGTCGGCGGGCAAGGCAAAGAAGAGATTACCGCTGTTGCCCGGCTGAAGTTCTGTAGAGAATCACGCTTCGGCCTGGAACACCCGCCGGTAGACGCCGGAGGCGGTAGCTAAATGGCCGCGGACCTTTTCCAACGCGACTCTCTTCCAGGCGATAGTAGGTGTCGTCAACGCGGACGATCTTCGGTTCGAGCCACTCCAACTTTCGGCGGCTGGCGCGGATTTCGAGCCATTCTTCCTCTCCTTCCTTTGAATACTGCAAAGCATCAACGACTTCGGGAAGCCCGGCGACCATCACACGCTCGCGCACGCTTTGCGCGAAGGAGCTTGCCGTCTCCTTTACCGTTGCGCCTACGTGCGCCTCTCGCGGATGTCTTATCCAAAACATCGCCCGTTCCGTAAGATACAGGGGCAAGGTTCCCAGCACATTCCCGGTAAATGCGGCTCCACAGAGTCGCAAGGCACCCTCGAGGTAGAAATACAGGAGCAGCCAGGTGAGTGGATTGAGATAGAAGAACGTAAGCGCGGCGCCCTGGACCTGGTGTTCCGTCATGCCCACGGGGATCCGGCCGTCCGTGGTGGCATCGAGGATTTGGCCGATGCGTGATGGGACTTCGAGCATGTACCAATAACCGAAGGCAACGGCGGCTGCAATCAACTGGTAAAGCCCGCTCAGGGTAGCGGCGCGCCCCCAGTCGAGTTCGAGGCCTTCTGGTAGGCGCCGCCTCCAGCGCTCGGGCAAAAGGGACAGCAGCGGGCCAACCGTGAGGTCCCACAAAAAACGCAGTATGAGTTGCATGGGTCCGGTCTTTGCTTCTGAGGCGAAATCGTAATACAAAACAGCCCCAGGTCTCGAGGTTCCAGTTTTGCAGCGCCCCGGCCCGCCGTTGAAATTCCTGATGATTGCCATGCGTTTTTTGCGTGCCCCTGCCGGATTTCTCCGTTGTACATTTCTCGTCATTCCTGTCGCCAAAGGAGTGCACCATGTTCAGTCGATCCTGCCGCGTCCGGTTTTTGGTGATTTCTGTCGCGTTGATCGCTGCGGCAGCATTGCTTCGAACCGCGGCGGCACAGAAGGCCTCGGTGCCGCGCATCGAAGACCGGCTCGCTATCGGCGAAGAGCACGTGAAGCAACTGCTGCTCATCATGGAGGCCGACAGCAACGGTGTGGTCTCCAAGCAGGAGTATATGAGGTTTATGGAGGCCGAGTTCGAGCGGCTCGACAAAGGCAGCAAGGGAGAGTTGAATGCCCGCCAGTTGAACCAGTCGACGCTTTCGACCAGCCGGTCGGTTGGGAAGTAGGCTTCGGTTCTTTGTTCAAGCCGCATGCGAAAGCTGCACCGACTGAGAAACTGAACGCCGGAGAAGCGTTGTTCGCAGCGCTCGGAGCGATGATTTGCGGTAGCGGCGCTGGTGCCTCTGGATGTCGCACCCGGCGGGGAACCACGGCCCAGCTCGAGGCGGTCCCCAAGCATTGCTCTCCCTCGCTGGCCGGCGGCTTCCCTTTCTTCATTTTTGTTCTCTGCCGTGCTATCTTCGTAAGCCTTAGGGGGATTTACTCTTATGTCAGTCAACAAGGTTATCCTGGTAGGCCGTCTCGGCCGTGATCCGGAAACGCGGTACACCTCGGGCGGCCAGGCCGTCGCCAACTTTTCCGTGGCTACCGACGAGTCCTACAAGGACCGCAACGGCGAACGCCAGAAGCGAACCGAATGGCACAAGATTGTGGTGTGGGGAAAGCAAGCGGAGATTGCCCAGCAGTACCTGAAGAAAGGCTCGTTGGTTTTTATCGAAGGGCGGATCCAATCGCGCGAATGGCAGGACAAGGAAGGTCAGAAGCGTACGAGTTTTGAGATTGTTGCCAATAGCTTCCGTATGCTCGGTGGGCGTGCGGACAGTATGGCGGCCGGCGCTGGCGCGGCGGGTGGCGCTGGTACGGCGGGGGGCGCTGGGCGCTCCGAGGACTACGATCACTCCGGGCCCTCGGAGGAAGGCTACGGCGCGGGAGCACCGGAGATCAACGACGAGGATATTCCGTTCTAGCGTGGTGGCCGGAAGACGTCGCTTTTTTCCATTCAAAAATGGATTCATCGTTGCTCGAAAGAGCAGTTCTTCGCAAACTACGAGCATGAAGCGAGGTGACCCATTCCTCGAATGAAGGTACGGGATTTCCGGCGCATTGCCCTGAGCTTCGAGGGCGCAGAGGAGTCTTCTCACATGGGACAACCCGACTTTCGGGTTGGCGGCCGCATTTTTGCAACGCTCGCTTCCGCCAAGCAAGGCTACGGCAATCTCATGCTGACCCTCGAACAGCAGCAAGCTTTTGTGGAAGAGCTTCCGGCGGTGTTTCTTCCGATTCCCGGTGGATGGGGTCGTATGGGCATGACCCATATCCGGCTGGCTCACGCGAGTGAGGAGGTGCTGACCGGAGCGCTCGGTACCGCCTGGAAGATACGCGTCGAGAAGAACGCGAAGTCCGCGAGAAAATCGGGTCGAGCGAAGAAACCAAGTACGCCGCGTCCGGGTCTGAAAAGCCGTTGACCGGACGCGGGCGGTTGAAGCGTGAACCGTCTACTTGCAGGTTTTGCTGACCATTTTGAGGGAGGCAACCTCCAAGTCACCGTGCTCGTTGTTGCTCTCCTTCATGCCGGCGGACGAAGCCGCGTCCTTGGCTTCTTCTTTCATATTGTGCGCGGTCACATTCGAAACGCTGCCCTTGACGGTGACGGTGTGACCGACATGATCGGCCAGTGCAACGTTGTCGCTCTGCAACTCCCAGGTGCTGCCGTCGCTGGCGTTCAAGACGTATTGGTTGGAGCTGCTCCCCTGAGCCAGGCAGCCGGTAAGGGTGCGAACCTGCGATTTGGACTTGCCGCTGCTGGTGGTGTCCTGGGCGAGCGAAACAACGGCTAGCAATAGCAGACCGCCTATTGTTAAGGCGACACCTGAGGTCTTCATAGAGTCTCCTTTGACTCGTAAGTTCTGGGCAAGCAGCCGGGATAGGAAAAACTGTAGTGACTGGAGCCCGCCGGGAGCCATCGAAGGAAGCCTGTAATCGTCCTTCTAGCTTTCGGTATGCCATCCGGGGCAAGAAGGTTTCCTCGGGCCTATCGGGCCTATCCGAGGGGCGTGACGAAAGTGCATTCTTCGACTAGCATGGCCTGAGGGAGCTTCGGCATGTGCAGGAATATCAAAACGCTGTTTAATTTTGCGCCGCCGGTGACGCCGGAAGAGGTGCGCGCGGCTTCGCTGCAATTCGTGCGAAAAATTACCGGATTCAATAAACCGTCGAAAGCCAACGAAGCGGCGTTTCTCGGGGCGATTGATCAGATCACCGGTGCTTCTTTGAAGCTGCTTCTGGCCTTAGAGACAACTGCGCCGCCGCGGAACCGAGAAGAAGAGGCCGCGAAGGCAAAGGCCCGGGCGGCGGCGAGATTCGGAGACTAACGGTAGACCGCGGAGCTCGACGGACTAATGCGATTTCTCTTTGCCGCTTGCAGCACAGGCTCGAGCGTCTTTCCGCGTCGAAACCAGTACTACAGCAACCTGCAACACCCAAGAGCACGGCCACCGCGACCCTTTCCAGACGAGCTTGCGCGGACATGGTCAGCGCGGTCATGGCAAGAAGCAGCGCGGTCATGGCAACGATCCAGCCGAGGGCCGCAACGCAAACTCCGCGCGAAACTCGCCGTTGCTCTTCGTCGGGCGCGCGGCGAGCGCGTTTGGTGCCCAGGTTCGACGCCCTGTTCTTACCTCAAAAGACCGCTGCCACCACCATTCCGTAGGTCACGTACAGGGCCAGCGTACAGATGGCCATGATGACCACTTCGACCTGCCGCAATTCGCAAACAAGCCCGAAGTAATGCAGTTGACGGAAAAGCTCAGAGCGAAGCTCGAAAAGTATCCGAGGCTGCGGTTCAGTTCCTGGCGATAACCGAATCGCTGTAATTCCCTTTCATCGCTCGGAGTTTGCGGCGGGCCTCGGGGCGTTTTTGAACAGCATTGTCGGAATTGTAAGCCGCATGCCGCTCGGAGTCAAAACAACGAGCGGTCGGATATATTCGCGCGAAGCGAACGCGAAGCGCGGTGCGATTCGTCATAACTCGTGCAGCCAGGTCCGTGTGGCGATGGGCAAAAATTGCGTGAAGGTGCTAATCGGCCGGAAGCCAGACTTCGACGAAAATGTCCTGTTCCAAAAAGGAGCGCGGTTGACGACGAGTGCGCATTGAGTGCCTGAGCGTCGGAGCCCGGTGTCCGGTCAGAGTATCTTCCGTAGGAAGGGGATACGCCGGAAAACCAGGGCGCTTAAAACGAAAGACGCCACGGCGCTGAGCGTCGTTAGCATCAGGAACATCAGCGGCGAAGGCCACTCGAGCGGATGAAGCAATCGGGCGCAAGCGATCACGATGGGGGGATGGAAGACGTAAACGCTGAAAGCATTGGCGGAGAGGAATCGTGCCAGGCCTCCCTGCCCGCCAAATTTGTGATGGAAGACGGCCAGAAGCCCGTAGGAGGTGGCCGTGCAACTGGCCGCCTCCCAGAGTGCGAAGGCGGCGTTCTGCCAATGCCACCCGCCAGAGAAGGCCCGGCCATTTCCGGCGAAGGCTCCTCCCGACTGCAGGAGACAGAACCATGCGGCAAGCCCGATGGTCAGGGCAGCGAGAAGCGAGAACAACCCGGAGCCCAAGGGGATGGTCCGAAGCCAGCGCGTTCGCGCCATGGTGATACCCGCAGCGAATAACAGGATGTACTGCGGGAAATCGCTCAAATGCATGTTCAGCAGCGAGGTCCCCGACGGCAGAACCAGGCGGGTGGCAAAGGTAAAAGCAGCCAGCGTCAGGGCGAAGCCCACGAGCAACGGAGTGTCGTGGGCATGCTCTTCGAGAGGAAAAGGGGGCGGGTTCGACCGCCAGGCGCGCCATATCGTGTAAACCGCGGAAAAAATCAGCAGTGCCAGGCAGAACCACAAAGGCCCATTCTCTCCGAGGAACTCACCGTTCCGGATGTGCTTGATCCATTCGTGAAGGAAGGAAGTAGGCTCGGTGGAGTTCCAGGAATGCGAAAAAAAATATTCCGTGATCGGTCCAAGAACCAACATATAGAACAAAACCGGCAGTCCAAGACGATACCCGCGATCGCGAAGAAACCGCGCCGGCCCTTTTCGCTCGAATGACGCCGGAACGAAAAAGCCCGCGACCAAGAATAACAGGCCCATGAAGAAGGACTGCAGGTACATCTGCCAGCGGCGAAGCCCAGCAAAGCGGCGCGGGACAGAGGCCGGCGGTCGGTGTAATACCAATTCCCGAACGGGCTGTAGGTATCCGCGGAGTGCATGCTGATGACCAACAGGATCATGGTCCAGCGCAAGTTGTCGATGAACAGCAGTCGCTCGCCATGCCCG
>Ga0306924_10006012_pt1 | contig 12054 bp, 10 predicted proteins | sample sta12Can44000111_FD_203756 | JGI IMG/M metagenome (GOLD analysis project Ga0306924, IMG submission 203756) | Lab enrichment of tropical soil microbial communities from Luquillo Experimental Forest, Puerto Rico - statanox.12C.anox.44.000.111 (v2)... | ecosystem: Environmental > Terrestrial >... | reverse complement strand
TCTGCGTGAATTCCAAGGGATGTCCTACAAGGAAATTTCGGAGGTCGCGGGAATCCCGTCCGGCACGGTGATGTCGAGGTTATCGCGAGCACGCAGCGGACTGCGCCATTCCCTCGCCAATCTAGTGAACGCAGACACTCTGCCAAGATCCCCGCAAATCGCGGCGTTACCCACATGATTGTCAAAAGCAACAGTTTAGCCGTTTCGTGCTTGGCCAACCCTTCTTCATTAGGCCCGCAATTCTTGAAATACGATTCGCAGCTGGTCGATGAAAGCACTTCGAAAAGGACTCCGGCCCCTACGAGTCCCACCCGAAGCGAAAAGCCAAGCCAAACCGAGGCAATCCGGCGAGCTCAGAATGGCGATGCAGCGGCGTTCGAGTGTCTCTACCGGTTGCACAGTCGGCGGGTGTACGCCCTGTGCCTGCGCATGGTGCGAGATCCAACCAAAGCGGAAGATTTGACCCAAGAAACCTTCTTGCTCGCGTATCGCAAGATAAACACTTTCCGCCATCAATCGGCGTTCTCAACTTGGCTCCACCGGGTGGCGGTTAACGCCGTACTGATGCACGCGCGCAAGAAGTCGCCGCCAACAGTCTCCATCGAACTGAATCCCGATTCTGACGATGAAACGTGGCCGTCTATAGATGTCAGCGTACCTGATCCATTGCTGGCCGGCTCGATTGACCGGGTCAATCTCGAACGCTGCATCCAGGAGTTGCCAGTGGGCTACAGGGAGATATTTGTCCTGCACGATATCCAGGGTTACGAGCACCGTGAGATTGCCGAGATATTGGGATGCTCCGAAGGTAATTCAAAGTCACAGTTGCACAAAGCTCGCACACGGCTGCGCGAACTGCTTCACGAGGATCAACGAGAAAAAGCCCGTGACGAGCGCATAGCAGCGCGTAAGGTCTCCACCTTGGCGGTGGAGTGAATTCAATGCTTACGCGTCGTCAGAACTTCGATCAGCCACAGAGCGAAGACTGGAGTGAATGGATTCGCGCGTCCGCAAATGGCGACCAGGAGGCTCTGGCGCGGCTCTACGATAGTACGAACCGCATCCTTTACGGCCTGATTCTGCGAATTCTGCGGGACAAGGTTGCCGCGGAAGACGTGCTTCTAGAAGTGTATGTGCAGGTCTGGAGAAAGGGCGAGACTTACAAACCGAGCAAAGGCACGCCATTGGGATGGCTGCTGACCATTGCGCGCAGCCGGGCGATTGATGCTCTGCGTTCAAGAGCATTTCGAGAATGCGGACAGCAAGACCCTCTTGAAACAGTCGGCGCTGTGGCTGACCCAGCCCCCAGCCCCGAAGAGAACACTTCGATTTCCCAGCGTCGCGCCTGCGTGCAGCGATGCCTGGCAGAGCTTCCCAAGGACCAAAGAGAGGCGATTGAACTGGCTTTCTTTTCCGGGGTTTCCCACACGGAGGTTGCCGAAACGCTTGGACAACCCCTCGGCACGGTGAAGACGCGCGTGCGGTTGGGCATGTTCCATCTTCGTGAGTCCCTGCGCCGTTACGAGAGGGAGCTATGACGAAGAACCAGTTTGAGCATTCTGACGAAATACAGGCTTTGGCGGCCCTCTACGCGCTCGGCTCGTTGGCTGGCGAGGAGAGGGTTCTGTTCGAAGAACACCTTGCGCGGAACCTAAGAGCGTTCACCAAGAAACCTTCTCGGAATCCGGTTGCGTATTGCTTCAGTTGACTTCGCAACACGATCAGATCGAGGCATGAGCATGCGGTGGCTCGTGCGGCGTTAGAATCTCTCGTCTTATCCGAACCGGGTTCACCAGCCAATAACGTACCCCTTCCCCAGCTTAGTTAGGATGATCGTCCGCCCCACCGCCACGGGGTGTTCCTGACGCCAGAGTAGGACCGGGGTGTTCGCCTGTACAAGAAGATCGTCGCAAAAAATGTGAGGGCTGCACATCCAACGAGCCAATGCCGTCGTAGTTATAAGAGAACCTCGAAAGCATTCGAGTCCGCGCTCCCCGGTTCAGTGCGGAGACGATTCGGACGGAAGAGAAGCACGCACGGGGAATCCGCAGAGCGGCATTGCTGTCGCAGCGTCGCTGAGCCGCTGCCCGATCCGCGCTCGTTTCTCCAAGCCAGGTTCCGCTAACCAGATGCCTCATCAGGCACCTGAGATACCGGGAGGCGGGATTGGTGTGCCTGCGGACGCCGCAGTCCGGCGGATCGTCACAATCTAAATCAGGAGGAAAAGGATGTGGCGTTTGAGGGGTAAGCTTAAGCAAATTGCTACAACGGGCCTTGTATTTCTAGCGAGCATTTCGTTGGCGGTGCCGACTGCTCCACCGGTCAACGCGGCTGACCACGCAGAAGCAACGTTGGTTGCGGGCGACCCGGCAGCGGATATTGCTGACGTGTTCGCTTTTCTCGATCCCAACGACAATTCCAAGGTAGTTCTTGCCATGGATGTCGAAGGGTTTATCGTCCCATCGGAGTTATTGAACCTCAGCTTCTTTTCGCCAGACGTAACCTATCAACTCCAAATTGAGAATACCGGCGACGCAGTTGCGGATCAGTTCATCGACGTTACCTTCTCACCACAGACTTCGCGGAGCAAACCGCAGACGGCCACCATCAAGTTGCCGAATGGAGCGGAGTTCACCGCTCCCACCACGGTTCAAACCCTCGCCGCCTCGCCGAACCCGCTCGTGGTCACCACGGATCCAACCACGGGGGTGTCATTTTTTGCAGGGCTAACCGACGATCCCTTCTTTTTCGACATCGTGGGATTCAACCGATTTGTGTCCTCAGTCCTAGGTGGGACACCTGATCCTTCCAAGCTACAGCGTGACCGCGATAGCTTTGCGGGCTACAACATCCACATGATCGCCCTCAGCATTCCAGCCAGCATGCTGAGAGGTCGCCCGGACAACACCATCATCGGCGTGAACGGCGTCACTCTGCGCCACAAAGAAACACTTCTGGAAGGAAACGCGGCGGTACTGACTGAGGGGCCGCTCGTGCAGGTGGACCGCATGGCAAATCCTGCCGTCAATACCGCCCTCATTCCTTTTCCGGACAAGAACGAATACAACGCTTCGACGCCGGTGGACGATGCGAATGGAAAGTTTGCCAACGACATCGTTGGCACGCTTAAGGCGCTCGGCACGAATTCCAGCAACATCGGAATCCTGGCCAACGTTGCCGTGGTCCACGGCGATTACTTGCGCCTGAACCTGGCAACCCGCAACACGAGCATCGGCGTGGGAGCAAACGGCGTTGGAGAAAATATCACAACCCCGAACTACACCGGCTTTCCAAACGGCCGGCGTCCCGGCGACGACACCATCAACACGCTGCTTTTCTTCATTGGCAACCAAAACCCGACAATCCAGGAAGCTGTCAACCACAACGATGTGCCGTTGGGCAACACCTTCCCGTTTTTTGCGCCGCCTCACCAGCCGCTGGAAAACCCCGCGGTTGACGGCACGCAAAACTGATCTGACGGAATGTCGTTAGCCAGATTATTCTCCAGCTCCGGTCGCGTTTTCATGACCGGAGCCGGAGGCTGGCTGAATTCGTGGAGCGCATCCGAAACCGCCAAAGAAGGGGAAAGCGTGCATGGGTACGAAGAAGAGAATGCTATTTCTAGTGGCCGCAGCCGGTTTGGCAGGCCTCGCTTTCGCGGGACACCACTGGTTGCGAAACGGCCTCGCCAGCCGGAAGCTGGACGTGTTGCCGCCGGCAACGCTCCTGCCTTCCGACAGGCCGGAAGCGGATCAAACCATTCGCTATCTTGAGCAGCGCGCGAAGGACGATCCGGACGATTTCATCGCGCGCAACAAACTTGTGACTTACTATCTCCAGTTGGTTCGCGAGACTGGTGATCTCACATACCTAAACCTTGCTTCCCGCGCCGCGACATCCTCCCTCAAGACTCTTCCCCAGGAGCACAACGTTGGTGGTTTGGTCGTTCTGACCCAGGTAGAGTTTGCCACGCACGATTTTGCGGCTGCTCGTGACCATGCCAAGAAGCTAGCGGAGTTGGACTCAGACAAGAGCTATCCCCATCAAATGCTCGGCGACGCGCTCCTTGAGTTGGGCGACTACTCTCAAGCGCAAACTGCTTTTTGGCGAATGGAACAGTTTGTCGAAGTTCCAGGACTCACGCAGGCTACCATTGAGCAAAGGGCTTCCCGGATGGCCTTCTTGCGGGGCGACACGAAAACTGCCCGGCGAAAGATGCAAGCGGCGCTGGTTCATGCCCTCGCGGCGCCAAGGCCACCGCGAGAAACAGTTGCTTGGTGCCGCTGGCAATTAGGCGAGAATGCCTTTTCCGTCGGGGACTATTCTGTCGCGGAACGCCACTACCGCGACGCGCTCACGACTTTTCCTGACTATTTCCGCGCGGTCGCTTCGCTGGCCCGCGTCCGCGCCGCGCAGGGCGACGTGGCCGAGGCCATCAAGCTGTACGAGCAGGCCGTCTATCTTCTCCCCGATCCTTCCTTTGTGGCTGCGCTTGGCGACCTCTATCATCTAGTGAGACGTGAAAAGGATGCGGCCGCGCAATACCGGTTGGTCGGCGCGATTGCTCATCTAAGCGCCGTCTCCGGCAATCTTTACAATCGTCAGCAAGCGCTCTTCCTCGCTGATCATGACCTTAACTCACAGCAAGCGTATGCAATGGCCGCCAAGGAATATGCCGTGCGCCGCGACATTTACGGCGCCGACGCTCTGGCCTGGACCGCGCTCAAAGCCGGACGGCTTGCCGAAGCGCAATCCGCCATAAAAGATGCGCTCCATCTGGGCACCCAGGACCCCAAGCTGTTCTATCACGCAGGCATGATTGCACATGCTGCCGGTGACGAAACCTCAGCGCGGGAGTATTTGCACCGCGCTTTGTCTCTCTCTCCTCAGTTCGATCCCTTGCAGGCTCCCATTGCAAGAAAAACTCTGATGAGCATGGATGGGCAATCCCGTGGGGCCGACTAGCAAAACTCCTCTTCGCTTGCTGCATTTCAGCACTCTTGTGTTTTGCTGGCTCCTGGCCCTTCCCTCTGGAACGCTCGCGCATCCCATGGGCAACTTCAGCATTAATCACTATTCCGACATTCGAATCGAGCGGAATTTTGTCGAGTTGCGGTATCTGATCGACATGGCAGAAATCCCCACATTCCAGGAGTTGCAGCAGAACAACATCGTGGCGCAAGCAGACGATCCGCATGTGCGCGCCTATCTGGCGGCGCGGGCCGAATCATTTCGAGAGAATTTGTTTCTTGCTATAAACGGGAAGCCACTCCCGCTCGAAATCGCATCGAAGGACATTCTGTTTACCCCCGGGGCGGGGCAATTGCCGACGATGAAGATCGGCTTGGCTCTGCGAGCGAACCTACAAGAAACGCAGCTCGCCGGCGTAAATGATTTGCGCTACAGCGACACAAATTTTCCAGGTCACGCAGGCTGGAAAGAAGTCGTCGCTACTTCCAGCACGCAGACCGAAATCCTCGGCAGCAGCGTCCCGGCGCAGGACCGCAGCACGCAGCTTACAAACTATCCGACCGATTTGCTCAGCAGTCCGCCGCAACAACTCGAAGCCAGACTGACATTTCGATCCGTTAGTTCAACACAAGGAAGGATGGCGGCAACGCCTCGGATACAAGCGGAAGAACCGAAGGATGCAGGACCGGTGCAAGTAGTGCGAATGGAGGCGAATCGCCAAGCAACGCCGCGCAGTCGCTTCACGGAACTCATCGCGTCGAGGCAATTAGGACTTGGAATTATTGTTCTAGCGGGAATTATCGCGGCCGGCCTTGGTGCTTTGCATGCCTTGGAGCCTGGTCACGGCAAGACCATTGTGGCGGCCTATCTTGTGGGATCGCGCGGCACTGCCAGTCAAGCGATGTTTCTCGGCCTGATCGTCACGGCTTCTCACACCGCTGGTGTTTATCTGCTCGGAGCGATCACCCTTTGGGCACAGCGGTACATTGTGCCAGAGCAAGTCTATCCGATCCTGGGCATGCTCTCGGGTTTGATCATCGCTGGGCTCGGTTTCTACTTGTTCCTACAGCGCTACGTTGGTGTTGCCGTGAGCTTGTCGCACACCCACGCGGGATTCGTGCACTCTCACAGATCCCTCTTGGGCTTCAGCAACTCACCGGAGGAAGGCGAAACTCGCGACCACGGAGCCGAAATCAAGGCCGTGACAGAAAAGGCGGACCGCATGGGCAAGCACGTTCCGCTGCGTGAGCTCTTAGCCCTTGGGATTACCGGGGGAATCGTACCGTGTCCTGCCGCGTTGGTGGTTCTGTTGAGTGCCGTCGCTTTGCACCACATCGGATTTGGTTTATTCCTGATCCTGTCTTTCAGTGTGGGCCTCGCTGGTGTCTTGATGGCCATGGGCTTGCTGATGGTGTTTGCCCGGAATTTCATGTCGCGGTTTCGCAATGAGGGGCCGCTGTTCACCCGATGGCTGCCGATGGCTTCGGCAGGCGTGATGAGCGTGCTGGGGGTTGGAATCGCCGCCAAGGCGCTTCTGGCAGCCGGAATCGTCCAGATTCACTGGCGGGCTTGAAGCAACTTCGGGCAGTGAATTTTACTGATGGAGACGACCCACGTGCTTACTGCCTTAACGATTGTCTTAGTCGGTTTCGCTCTTGGTATGAGGCACGCCACGGACCCCGACCACATGGTCGCCGTGACCACCATCGTCAGCAAGCAACAGAGTATCCGCCAAGCCGCGCTGATCGGAATTCTTTGGGGACTCGGGCATACGCTGACGATCTTTGCCGTCGGTGCCGCAATTATTCTTTTCAAGGTGACCATCCCGCCGCGCCTCGGTCTGGCCATGGAACTCGCGGTCGGTTTGATGCTGGTCTTGCTCGGGGCATTGAGCCTTACGGGCATTTTGCAGCGGCTTGCCGCGCGATTCGGGAGTCCGCACAGCTCCATGGTTTTTGATTCTGCGATTCCTCGTTCCGAGGCAAGCTCGACGCCAAATACAAATGGCGGCATAACTCAGAGTCTTGGCCGTTTTCAGGTTTTTCGCCCATTGCTCGTGGGAATCGTGCACGGATTGGCTGGCTCCGCGGCGGTAGCGCTCCTGGTCCTGACTACGATCGGCAACCCATACGCCGCAATCGCCTATCTGCTTGTCTTCGGAGCGGGCACGATGGCGGGAATGATGCTGATCACCGCAACCATTGCTCTCCCCTTTGCCTACACGGGAAAGCGGTTTGCTGGCTGGAATCGCGGCATGGGCGTTCTATCTGGCGTTCTGAGTCTGGCATTCGGAGCCTTCCTGACATACCACGTTGGGTTTGTGGATGGTCTCTTCACGAATCATCCCCACTGGACGCCAAAGTGAGAAGATCCCCGCGGCTGGTTTTTCACACGCTTACACATCCAGAGGAAGCAGAGCCACGTACTATAATTTGTTCGAAGCGAAAATCGTCATCGCTCGCTTCCGGGTAAGAGGCACCTTGCGCCAAAGACCCACAACAAGAATGTGCCTCCGACGGAGTCATCCTAACAGCACGGTGCAATGTGCCTTGTTGGCATTAACTTTAATCACGGTTTTCTACCTATTTCCTTCCACGAGTCTTGCCAAAGAACCGAGCGCCGCAACGGCGGACCTCTTCGGTTTCGTTGCCGACCCACAAGGCGCTGCCGTTGCCGATGCCAGCGTCGCCCTTTTTCCAGCAAATCGGCAAGTGGCCCTAGCAACGACCACCGACCCGCAGGGACGCTTCGACTTTCATGTCGTGGTGCCTGGCACCTATCGTCTGACCGCCGCAGCGCCCGGTTTTATCGCTGTCTCCGTTAACGTCGACCTCATGGCCGGAGAATCTGTCCAGCGCGATGTGCAGTTTCTTCAGCTTGCTTCACAAACTCAGCAGGTTAAGGTCGTCGCTTCTGAGCCTGCGGCTCTCACTCCAGATCCTTCTCAGCGCATTGTGGTCCATGATGAAGCCCTCGAAGCAAATCCCGGGCGGCCCGGCGCGCCGATCTCCATTCCTGGCTTACCGATTGAAACCGCTTCGGGCGGCATCAAAGCGCCTCAGTATTTCGCGCCGGGCGTTGCCGGCGACCACGGTGAACCAATCGCGCAATTTTTTCAGGTCGGCGATTTTCTGTTTCCAAACAATCTTCCCGCAAACGCTCACGGAAACGGTTACGCTGATCCGAATCCGCTTATCTCCCAAGGCATCGGCGCAGTTCAGGTGGATGGCGGGGCTTTCAACGTGCGCGAAGGCAACCACGCGGTCAATCTTGCGGCCGCTTACCTCCCCCGTCCTAGAGTCGAGCCTTTCTCCAATCTGACCGGAGACTACCGCGACATCGATTTTGCTACCGCCTGGAGCCCGTCCAATCCAAACACCAACGCCTGGATCGGAATCGAAGCGGCCTACGGGAATGGATATCTGAATCGACTCGAGCACCGCCGGCAATTCAAGCTTAACGCCTACCGTTCGATCAAAGTCGGCCGCCACGACCTAACACTCTTCGGTATCGGCTATTACGGCTTTTCCGACATCCCTGGCTTGGTCCCCCGCGATGTTTCTGTCCCCGGCGACACGATTGATCCTCGCCAGAGCGATCGCACACACACCGCCATTTTCGTGGCGACCGATTCTTGGCAGATCACAGAACGCCAGCAGTTGCAGCTTTCCGTTTTCTTTCGCACCTACAGCCTTCAACTTCGCTCGAACTTCGGTGACGGCCTGATTCAACAGAGCGAGTTCCGCACGGTAGCGGGTGGCAGCACTGCCTATCTCTACAAATTTGGACCGAAGATTTCTGTTCTTGCTGGGTTTGACTTGCGCGGTGACGCTCCGCGCGGGCTCGACCTCAGGCGCGCCGATGCCGCTGGTCAGTTTCAGCCCGTCGCGTCAAACGATTTGACTTTGGGCTTTGCGGCACCGTACGTATCGCTCGACGGCGAATTGACTCGCTACTTCCACTACGATCTCGGCCTGCGCCGGGAAGAAATTTTCTTCGACAACCTTGACAACATTTCCTTCACAAGCTCCTTCAATCGCCAAGCGGGACTTACCTTGCCAAAGGGCACATTGACCCTTCTTCTTTCGGCCAGTTCCTTCTGGCCGCGCGTCTCTTTCAGCTTTGGTGAGGCATTTCACTCGAATGATCCCCGCATCGGTCAGGGGAATGCCAGCGGGGCAATTCTGATCCCGTCGCATGCCTCACAACTGCTTGTGCAAAAGGAGATTGTCAAGACGGATTTCAGGATCACTCTCGCCCGCGTCACAAACGATCAAGAACTTGCGAAAATTGATCCGGACACGGGACTGCAGCAGGATCTTGGGCCTTCGATCATCCGCTCCGTCACTGTCTCCGCGCGGCGGTCTTCTTCCTTCGGCTATGTTCAAGGCTCGTTTGCGCGCGCGACCGCCGTGAACCGGCTGACCGGCACCGACATACCCGAAGCGCCAAGACTCATCTGGGAACTCGTTGGCGGAGCAAACCGTCTTCCGCTCCGGTTTCGCGCCCGTAGCGAATTCGAATATGTCGGCCGAAAGCCTCTCGATTCCGGCTTCACGGGGAGTCCAGTTCGCGAAATTCGCGGAGCACTGTTTCGTTCGTTCCAGGAGGGCCGCTTCGATGCCGGAGTGAATTTCCTGCTCGCCCGCGGCTTCACCGGCCAAACCGTAGAGACCTTGCACCTCGCGGGTGAACCCGCGGCGTTTCCGAGAGTCGTTGGAGTCCGCGTCAAATCCTATGTCGGCCTATCCTTTACCTATCACTTCGGCCCCAATCGCGGCTCTTCCCTGTAGCTGTGCGGCTAGCAGGTATCCCTGCATATGCCTTGAGCGATCAGTAGGCGGCGGAAGCCTCCATGTGTGTCGGCGTATACAGGCATAACTGATTCATCGACGTATCGGCGAGAATTATGAAGGAAGGATAAGCCGCCCCTCGCTCAGAGATTTCGAGATTTTCGGTAGGCACAATTAAACTAATTGTTGGCGAACGCTATATAGAGACAGAAAACTCACGCTGAAAAGACACGTCTGTGACAACTCCAGGCCGCGATTCACTTAACCTGTTCGCCCTCAGAGGGATTGCTGACCGTCTGACCGACGCAGCTTCTCTCTTGCTGCTGACGTAAGTCAAGTTTAATTCAAGACGTCTGGAAGCCTTTGCCGAGAGGAAGGTGCATCGGAATCGGTCTCGAAAGAGGAGGGACACCTATGTCGCTATCATTTATTTTGGGCCTGCGGTCGAGCAAGGGAAGGCTCCTCACGTGCTTGCTATTTCTTGCAGCGCTTCCTTTGGCAGCCCAAGACCAAGAGAGGTACCACCGCACAAACCTAGTTTCGGACATCGCTGGCGTTGCCCTGAGGACGGATCCAAATTTGGTCAATGCTTGGGGAATCGCTTTTTCGCCGACGAGCCCCATCTGGATTGCAGACAACGGAACGGGCGTTGCAACTATTTACCAAGCCGATGGGCAGGCGTTCCCTGTCGGATCGCCACTAGTCGTGACGATCCCGCCTCCCGCCGGCGGCACACCGCCCGCCGCTCCGACTGGCACGGTCTTTAACGGGACTCCCGGATTCGTCGTCACAGAGAATGGCCACTCTGGTCCGAGTCTTTTCATTTTCGTAACCGAGGATGGAACGATCAGCGGCTGGAGCCCGGGCGTGGACTTACAAAACGCAATACTTGCGGTAGATAATTCAGCGCCTGGCGGCGTGGATAACTCGACTCTCGGAGCCGTTTACAAAGGCTTAGCGATAGCACACGAAGGATCGCAGACATTCCTCTATGCAACGAATTTCCGAGACGCGATCGTGGAAAAGTATGACTCCAATTTCAAACTGGTGAAGAAGTTTACCGACACGAATGTCCCTGCCGGATTCGCCCCTTTTGGCATTCGGGAGATTCACGGACGGCTGTTTGTTACCTTCGCTCTGCAGAATGATAAGAAACATGACGACGTTGCCGGTCCCGGAAATGGATTTGTGGAGATCCTTGAGGCTGACGGCAGCTTTCAACACTTTGCCTCTCAGGGCACTCTGAATTCGCCCTGGGGCCTTGCTGAATCGCCACGTAATTTCGGTAAGTTCAGCGACGCTATCATTGTCGGAGATTTTGGAGACGGTCGAATCAATGCGTTTGCTGAGAACGGGACCTTCCTTGGTCAGCTTCACGACGAGCTCGGCCAGACCATGACAATCAACGGTCTCTGGGGCCTTACTTTCGGGAACGGAGCGTTAGCAGGGAAGCGAAATCATCTTCTCTTTACTGCCGGCATTGGTGATGAGGGCCACGGGCTTTTCGGCGTCATACGAAAAGCCAGACCTGATGATGCCGAAGATGAGCAGGAGTAGGTGCTGGCAGCCTGAAAAACAACGAGGGCGCAATTGCTCGGGAGGACTATCCAGCCGGTCGTGGGAGTCTTTCGCCGTGGTCTTCGCTCTTATTCGTTCAGTTCTCCGAGTTGCTCAGCGGCAAATTGCATTTCTTTTGACATATCCATGACAACTTCTGCGCCGCTCCATTTCAGGCTTGTGTAGCGCCGGAGTCCGGTCCACCGGTCTTTTTTTGAGGAGGGGACGTGAAATCCCGGGCGTTGAGGATCAGAAAACAATCCTTCCTCGTGTTCGGCACGGCCACTGTCTCATTTTCCCTAGCGTATTTAGTGTTCGTCGCCAACAGCCAGCCCGCCTATGCCATTCCGGCGTTCGCGCGTAAGTACAACCTGCCCTGCTCTGCCTGCCATGAGGCAGCTGAACAATTTTGGACAAGTCTTTCGCGACAATGGCTATCAGTTGGATAACGGCAAGGATTCTCCAATCTGGCAGAACCCCACCTATTGGCCGATCACTTTCAGAATCACGCCGCAGTGGCACCGCGACAGTTCCAGCAATCAGAAAGTGGATTCTGTTCCAGGGGATCCAACGAGTCCTCCGACGGAAAAGACTCTAACTTCGCACGCATTTGATCTTTCCGGAGTGGACATTTGGACCGCTGGAACGCTCTATAAGAATATTTCTTTTTCCGTTCTGCCGTCCTCGGACTCGACAGGCTCTTTCCATTTTGAAAATGCCTGGGTTCGCTTTG
>Ga0306924_10006011_pt1 | contig 12055 bp, 10 predicted proteins | sample sta12Can44000111_FD_203756 | JGI IMG/M metagenome (GOLD analysis project Ga0306924, IMG submission 203756) | Lab enrichment of tropical soil microbial communities from Luquillo Experimental Forest, Puerto Rico - statanox.12C.anox.44.000.111 (v2)... | ecosystem: Environmental > Terrestrial >... | reverse complement strand
CGCCGGATCGCCGGCGGTACGCCGCTGCCAGCCCCAAGTCCGGTCTTTCCCCGTTACGTTGACAGCGAGGGTAGCGCGCAGAGCTGATGCTGATCGACAGCCACCGCATTGGGCGTCTCGCGCCGTAACACACCAGCGCACCGCGTCACGCGAAGCCCGCGCAAAAATTGTGCGCAGATATAACGCCGTGTTTTCCTCCGTCTCACCGGGCCACGCGCTGTCTCATAATCCCATGTGGCCCCGTTGTGGCCCGGCGACGGAGACGCGATGGCGCAGAATTCGCGAACCGCGAAAGCGGGCGCGCGGCTGAGCGAGCCGGATGGCGCCCGTTTGGAACAAGCCAACGCACGGCTTGCCCGGCACGACCGTGCGGTCATGCAGCAGGACAATGGCCGGTTTGTGCTCTACCGCATCGAGCGGGGTGCAATCGCGCTGCACGGCACGCGCTACGACCGTTATGTCAGGGTCAGTGGTTCGTACGCGGACCTTGGTGCGGTGTTGAAGGCCGCGGCGCGCATGGTGGCGCGCTGACCGATCTGTTGTTAATGAGTATGGTATGCGCATCAATTTGACCGACCGCCGCATCGCGGCGCTCACAGCAGACCCCGAAGGTCGACGCCGGCCCGAACTGCGCGACGCCGTGGTGCCGGGGCTCATCGTGCGCACCGCCGCCAGGCGCAAGGTGTTCGCGCTGCACGCGCGGTTTCCAGGCGCCAAGCACCCGACCAGACGCGTGCTGGGCGAGGTCGGCACCGTTACCTTGGACGCCGCGCGCGACACCGCACGCGAATGGCTGGCGCAAATCCGCAAGGGCATCGACCCGGTGGCCGAGGCGCGCCGACGCGCCGACGACGACCGCCGCGCACGCGAGGCCGAGCGTGTTCAGGACGAGTGCCGGTTTGCGAACGTGGCCAACGATTACCTCAGGCGTAAGGTCGCCGGTCAGCGCCGCGCACGCGAGGCCGAGCGCATCGTGCGCAACGTGCTGGTCGCCGCCTGGGGCACGCGCCCGATTGGCGAGCTGACCCGCCGCGACGTGGTGCGGCTGGTGGAGGCCATTGACGACCGCGGGGCGCCCATCTACGCCGCGCTGGTGTTCTCGCACGCTCGCAGCCTGTTCAACTGGGCCATCAACCGCGGCACCTACTCGCTCGAGCACTCGCCATGCGACCGCGTGAAGGTCGGCGATCTCGTCAGCCGCCGCAAGCAGCCGCGCCAGCGCGTGCTTTCGGACGACGAGCTGCGCTGCTTGTGGAAGGCGACCGGGCGAATGGGCTACCCGTGGCGGCAACTGTTCCGTCTCATTTGCTGCACCGGCACGCGCAAGACCGAGGCGGCCGGTGCGCGCTGGCGCGAGTTCTCCAACCTGGATGACCCCAGCAAGGCCGCGTGGCAGATTCCGCCCGAGCGTTTCAAGTCCAACGCCACCCACCTCGTTCCGCTGTCGGCTGACGCGCTCGCCGCCATCGCGGAGCTCCCGCGTTTCCGGCACGGCGACCATCTGTTCTCGTTCAGTTATGGCGAGCGCCCGGCGACGGTGCTGCACCAGGCCAAGGCGCGGCTCGACGTGCTGATGCTGCGTTACGTGCGCGCGCTGGCCCGGCTGCGCGGCGAGGACCCCGATGCGGTCACGCTGACGCCGTGGCAGATCCACGATCTGCGTCGCGTCGTTCGCACCAAACTCGCCGCGTTGGAGGTCAACGACACGGTCGCAGAAATGTGCCTCGGCCACGGTCGGCGCGGGCTGCAACGCGTGTACGACCAGCATAAGTACGAGCCGCAGATGCGGCGCGCGCTCGCACTGTGGGCGAGCGAACTCGACCGCATCGTCGCGCCGGAGCGTGGCGGCGCGGCAGTGCTGCCCCTGCGCGGTAAGCGGAGCTAACGATGCCGTACGCACAGCGCAAGCCGGGGGTCGGTCGTGTCCGCGCCTTCCGGGATGCAATCGATGACGAGTTTGGGCATCCCGACGACGAGTTGGGGTTTAGCTGGGTTCCGGATGCGGAAGAGCGGCTAGGGATGCCGGAGCCGGTGCACCCCGATGAGGGGATAGAGACCGATGTCGAGCCGCCCAAGCAACCGGAGACCGTGAGCGACAGCCGCCGGCGGTTGGAGGAGGCGGCGGCCGCGCACGGGAAGCCGTTTAGTTTTCACGAGAACGCCGAAGCAGAACTGTTGGTAGACCTGGTTAAGATCTGTGATGAGGCTCGCGACACTCGCAGGGACGAACGGCTCCGAAAGTTGCTGAAGCTCCGGAAGGAGGCGCGCAAACTCGGAGCTGAGGTCACTGCGCCTGAACTACGAAGGCACGACCGCAGTCGTACGCGCGACGTGTCGGACCGGCAATGGCCGCAGTACACGCTGGACGTTCTGGTCGAAGAGGTCGAGGAGATATGGCGCGAACATGGCGGGAAGGGCAGCAGCTCTTATTACGACAACCTCAGCGACCAGCATGACGGCCCGTTAATCCGCTTAATGTTGGATTTGTATGACCAAGCGGGCGTGCCCGCACAACGCCGGCCGGGGCGCCACAGTCTTCACAACGCAATCCGGCGGAACGCCAACAAGTTTCCACCGCCCTGAGACAACGAACCTCGTCTGGCTCGTTGTCTGGTCGCCCCGGCAGAAGACAGACCACCCCTACCAGACAACGGAGCGCGCGCGTTCGTTGTCTTTGACCGCCGCGTCTCGCGGTGGTCCCTTCCTGCGCACGACGACAGCAGGAGGGCTCGGTGTCTGCCCAAGCCCAGCACAACGCCAAGCTCGCACAGGCGCGAAAGCGCGCCGCCGCCAAGCGTGCGCAAGCGCAAGCGGCGCGCCCGGCGAACGATCCGGCGCCGCCGCGCGCCCGGGCGTTGCGGACGACGACGCGCGACCTGCGCCCGGGCGCGCCCGCGGCCGGGCCGCCGTCGGGCAAGGTTCTGCTTGGCCTCGCCGACTTGCGCGCGCTTGGCATCTCGTGGTCGCGCCAACACCTGCATCGCCTCATGCGCGAGGGCCGGTTCCCATCGCAATTGGTGTCTGGTCCGGAACCATCCGCCAGAAAGTTTTGGAAAGCCGACGACATCGCGGCCTGGCTGGCGGCGCTGCCATACGCGGCGGAGCCCGGCGAGGCCGCCGAGTAATAAGAAGTGGCCCCGCGCAGCCTGCTCGCTGCCGGGGCCGGGAAGTGAAGTGCTGATGAATCAAACCCACGGGGTAAACCGTGAGCAACACCATCATAAGGCACGACGGTGCGTAGGCTGAAGTCGACCACGGCCGCGCCGTTGGCACAAGTATCTTGCGCGCTTCCGGTCAGCGCCGGTCCTGACCCGTTTCAGCGCGAGCACGAAATCGCCGACGCGCTGGTGACCTTGCTCATCGCTCACTCGCGTTACGCCGTCGCCAACGATGCCGACCGGCTCGGGCTCATTCAGCACATCACGATAATTGTTGCGCACGAGGTCGGCGAGCGCGTCGAACGCATGCACGGCAAGGACGCTGCCAAAGCATTTCGCAAAGCACTGGGACGAAAGGGACCGAAATGAACGACATCATCAAGCCTCGACAGAAGGAACAGCCGCGCCGGCAAATGCAGGCACGGCAGGCCCAAGCGCCGACCGACGTTCTGCCCGCTGTGAGCGCCAGCCCGCTAAGCGAGTGGGACGTACTGTGGTGCAAGTACTGCAAGCTCGCCTTCAAACTTTATCACTCAGACCAACTCGCCGAGTTTCAGAATGAGCTACACGCCGGTCGCCTGCTGCGGGTAACGGAGCCGCTATTGATGACGGCGGCGATTCACCTCGTAAGCGGCATGGCGCCCGCCGGGGTGCGACGCTGGGACTGGCTGCCCGCGCCCGCAACCGATGACTTGGTGGACCCAGCCGGTTGGGCCGCGCAGCGCCTCGCTGCCGAGCGAACGTCGCAGGAGGAAACCGAGCGCACTCGCCGCATGGACCAAATGATTGCGCGCGCGTTCGGGCAGCCGCGGTCGGGCGGCGGCGAGACCATCAATCCCGTTTACCTCCAGCAATCGAAGCACAGTCTCGAGGAGCTGGTGCGCCGGTTGGAGCAGGCCGCGCGCCGAGCAGGGTTTCGACGCGAACACCTCGACCACCGGTCACCGAACTACATCAGCGTTGCCAAGGGCGGCATCAGTAACAAGCAGATCACGATAATGGCTTGCATGATCGCGGGCCGAGCACCGCGCTCGTTCGACGAAAGCTGGAACATCGTCACCGACTTTCTGGACAAGCGTCGGGCGGAGAAGTCATGACGGAACTGGCCATCGCAGCGGCAGAGTTCCGCGCCCAAACTTGGACGGAAACTGCCGCGTTCCCCTCAACCTCACATAGGAGCCAAGGCAAACACGAAAGCCCGAGCCAATGACCAAAACCATCAAAGCCAACACCATCGCGGCTGCTGCTGCACTTGATTACGCCACGCAACGTGGTTGGCTGATATTTCCGGCTCGATTCGTGCTCAATGACAAGACCGGCAAGTGGGAGAAGAAGTCATGGAAGTCGGCCAAGTCCAGCAACGGCCGCCCCTGGGGGATGACCAAGGACCCCGACGAGATTCGCCGCGACTTCGCCAAGCCCAACCGCAGCGCGGTCGGCATCCCGACTGGGGCGGTCAACAACATCTTCGTGATCGAGGCTGACACGCCCGAGGGTCACGACGTCGATGGGCTTGCATCGCTGAAACAGCTCGAGACTGAGCACGGCGCACTGCCGAATACGCTGATAGCTGAAAGCCCGAGCGGCTCGCGACACCATTATTTCAAGCATCCCGGCAACGATCTCAAGGTGAGGAGCACCACCTCGGAGCTCGGCCCCGGCATCGACGTGAAAGGCGACGGAGGGATGGTGATCGCGCCGCCCTCGCTAAGGCCAGGCAAAGGCAACTACCGCTGGCTTGACGATACGCCGATCGCCGACGCCCCGGACTGGCTGATCAAGCTCGTCACCGCCGACGCTGCCAAGGTGGCGCCGACTGAACCAACCGAGAAGGAGAACGCGCCGGCGCCGTTGTGGAGGGTGCGGGCGGCGCTGGCGATCATTCCCAATCCGCCAGAACTCGGATGGGGCGAGTGGAAGCGCATCGGGATGGCAATCTGGGCGGCAACGCAAGGCAGCGAGGAAGGCTTCGAAGCGTTCGATGCCTGGTCGCAGAAATGGGTGAAGTACGACGCCGACGGTACGCGCAAAGCGTGGGAGGAGATTACGCGCTCGCCGCCGACCGAGATCGACGCCGGCACGCTGTTCTACTTGGCGAACGAAGCAGATCCCGAGCGGTGGCGTCGCTACCATCCAGGCGACGACGGTCCGGTCGCGCTCGGCTTCACCAGGGAGGGTAACTTCGCATTTCGCGATCGAGTTCGTAACCTGATCGTAGTGTCGAGCTCGGGCCAACTGTTGGCGCCGCAACACCTGCTCGGATTGATGCCGTCCAAGTTCTGGATGGAGCGATTTCCGTCAAAGACCAGAACGGGAAGCGATTGGTTCAATGCGCTTGCCGCCGGTGAAGCGTTGATGGCAGCGTGCAGAAGCGCTGGCCCGTTCAACCCGCTGCGAATCCGCGGCCGCGGCATCTGGCGCGAAGGCGACAACATCATCATCAACCTCGGCGGCCCGATTCCCGCGACGGCCAAGTTCCACTATGTGTGCTTCGAGCCGATCCCTTTCGATCCGATCGTTCACTTCGACGTCCCACGCCTTTTGAAATTATTTCGGCTGTTTCCGTGGAGGAACCCGCAGGATGCGATGCTGTTACTGGGTTGGGCGGCACTGGCCCCGATCTGCGGCGTGCTGGACTGGCGCCCGCACGGCTTCATCTGGGGCGGACCGCAGACCGGCAAGACCACTATTCACACGTTGCTCAAATACCTGCTCACTCCAATGGTAGTCTCGACCGAGGGGGGCAGCACCGAGGCCGGAATCCGTCAGACCCTTGGTCCCGACAGCCAGCCCGTCATCATCGACGAGTTCGAAAGCGATCAACACCGAGACAACATCCGTAGGGTGTTGCGGCTGATGCGTAGCGCCTCATCGGCCGACAATCCACTGCTGCGCGGAACGCCGGAAGGTCGAGCACTGGAATTCAGCCTGCGCACCACGTTCCTGGTGTGCGCGGTCAACTGCACCGGCCTGACGCCAGCCGACCAGAGCCGAATTTTGCTGCTGGAGTTGACTAAGCACAACAACGATAAGGAAACCGCGCAGACGATCGCGGCCGGGGAACGCCATTTTCGAGATCAAGGACCGCACTGGTGCGGCTACATGGTGTCGCTGGCCAAACTGATGCAGCCGGCGTTGCGGGCTTTCCAGTCACAGATGCCGATCGCAGACCGCCATCATCGCCAGAATTTTGCGACTATTTTGGCGGCGGCATTCATCGCACTGGAGGGAAGAACGCCGACCGAGGACGAGGTGAACCAGTGGATCGCGGACTACACCCCTGCCATGGAGCGGCACGCCGAGGATAGCGCGCGCGATAACTCGCTCGAGTGTTTCGACCACCTGAGGGACCACATCATCGAAAGATATACGCTCAGCCGCTGGATCGCGACCGCCATGTTGGATGGCGGCGAATATCGGACCAACGATGCAGATCGCATCATCCATGCATATGGAATCGCAGTGAAGGAGATCGAAGGCGAAACGTTCGTATGCCTTCGCAACGGAGCACCGAACATCAACAACATATTCACCAACACGGCGTGGTGGGGGCGAGGTTGGCAGCGGGCGTTGCGCGCGCTCGACGGTGCCGTCAGCCCGAGGGATCCGGTTAGGTTCGGGGGTAACGACAAGAGCCGCGCCGTTGGCATCCCAGCTACTTACTTCGCAGGCGACGACCCAATCGAATCGACGGGTAGCACCGTGGATGGTCCCGCGTTCTGAACTGTACGGTGCGGGACGGGACGGCGGAACGGACCGTCCCGCAGGTGTCCCGGCCACCAAAAGCCCGTCGCACGGGGGTTGGGACGGTGGGACGGGACGGGACGAAGAAGAAGATGTAGGAAGGGAGGGGGCAGGCTGCGGCGGCCCCAACGGCCCTTCGGTCCTACCTCTACTACTTCTTCGCAGCGTCCCGTCCCGCCCCGCGTCCCTCGGCCTGCCGCGGTGCCGACCCCGCCCCCTCTGCTCGTTTCTCGGAATGTCCGTTCCAATTCAAGGAACGTGAGTTTGCCTTCGTGCCGCACCGAACTACCGTTCGGCGCTTTTGGCACTGGCGAACTATCATTGTCCCCGACGCCGCGGCGTGTTTTTCTGACGGGCCTCGGCGCGACCTGCGCCCGAGCGCTGGGCCCAACGGGGCCATGAACGGGCCAGCTCCGGGCAGCGCCGAGCTAGTCAGGAAAGGGCCGCCCGCGTGAGCCAAGTCCGACACTACTCCGGCTCCAGCGCCTGCCTCACGTTCGTCTGGGGTGGGAGCTACTGTGCGCCCGGCGGTCCTGCGCAGCCGGATCACGAACGACCCCCTCGTGCTGTCCGCCGGTCTGAACTCGCGTTCCCGGTCTCTCTCACCCGCCACTTGTGTTGCCTTCAGCGTTCTCCCCCAGCAGAACGTCGGTCTACTTTCCCGAGTCCGTCCGACACACACACCGGTTGCTCCCGATCGCGCGCCGTGTTTTTTCGGCGACTATAGATGGCCGAGAGAGGCTGGAGTTGGTGACATGACGCCGGAACGCCAGGCCGATTTTTTGGCGCTGATCGGTGAAGGCGAAAGTATAGGTGGGGCGTGCCGACGTTTGAAAATAAGCAATAGCCGCGTGAATACGTTTCGAAACGCGCATCGAGATTTTGATGCGCAGGTGCGGCAGGCGTTCGCCGATTCTGCGGTGAAACGCCAGGAAATTTTTCGTCAGCGCAGCACAGCGTGGCGGCCGCGGTCGGGAGTGCCGTCGCGGCCCGTTGAAGGGAAGAAGGTACCGTCGGTGGTCGAGCCGTTTTTGGCCGAGCTGGCGCACGGCGCGTCGGTGACTGCGGCGGCCGAATATGCAGGCGTGTCGCGCGCGATGGTCTTTCGATGGCGCCGTGACGATCCGGAGTTCGCGCGGCGCTGGGACGAGGCGGTGCAGATGGGCGTCGACCGGCTCGAGGATGAGGCCAAGCGGCGCGCGGTCGACGGCGTATTGCGGCCGGTGTACCAGGGCGGCGCCAAGGTCGGCGAGATTCGCGAGTATTCCGACACGCTGCTGCTGGCGATTCTACGCTGCAAGCGCCCGGAAGTTTATGCCCGACCGGACACGACGACCAGCGTCAGCGTCGAACTGAAGCTGACGCGCGAGCAGGCGCTCGAGAAGCTGCGGCAGCTGGGTCTGCCGGTGCCGTTCATCGAGACCGAGTTTGAGCGCGACGGTGAAACAAATGCCGGCACCGACACTATCAGCACTGAGCACTGACACAGTCAGGGACAGCGCGAGCCCGCTACTGGCATAGTTGTGATCGATATTCCCGTGCGCGCCGTGTTCGGCCTGTCGCTCGCTCGTAGGCCCCGCGCGAGACCCTCCGCCACTCACGCTTACTCCGCGGACCTCTCCTGAGCGGCTGCTCGCGCTGGCTCGGCCGTCTTTCATGTTTCGGCGCCGCTGCGTCGCGCCACGCGGCTGACCTCTACCCCTCTCGCCGGCCCAAGTTCCTCCTTGCCGCACCCCGCTACCGTTTCGCCGGCGTGGCGATGGTTATCCACCATTGTCACCGACGGCTCGCCCGTGCTTTCGCGACGGGCGTCCGCCCGACCTGAGCCCGTGGCCTGCTCAGCCTTCGGACCACGAGAGGGCCAGCTCGGGCAGTGGCTCTCCGGGGTGCCGACCTGTGAGCCACCCTCCCTTGTATTGTGTTGCGCTACGGTATACACGTATCGTGTTGCGCTACGAGACACAAACAGCCGAAGACCATGAAAGCCGGTGATATCGCTCGCCATCCTGGCACTTTCGTCCGCAAAACCGTCATCCCCGGCGGCATGTCCGTCAAAGACGCCGCCAGCCGGCTCGGCATCGGGAGGCCGGCCCTGTCAAACTTCCTTAATGGGAAGTCCGCCCTGTCCCCCGAATTGGCGGTCAGGATGGAGAAGGCGTTCGGCGCCGATCGGAAGCGCCTGCTCGATATGCAGGCCGCCCACGACCGGCAGAAGCAGCGCGTCGGTGAAAAGGAAATTGCGGTTCGGGCCTTCGTCCCGAGTTTCCTGATCATCAAGGCAAGGCAGATCGAGGACTGGGCCAACGGCCAAATCGACGCCCGCGCCAATCTTCCCGTCTTTCTGCGGAAGCTGGTGCACTCAACCAGCATCGACCTCCGCCAAGTCGACTTTCCCGGCTACGACAACGCTCAGCGCAAGGGCTCCGATGGTTTCGTCGAAGCGGGCGCCGCCACACCCTGGGTTCCTGAGGGGACTTCCTATTGGGAGTTCGGCACCGACCAGAGGCCCAGTGCCAAAGCGGAGAGCGATTATACCGCGCGGCTGACCTCGGTTGATGCCGCCGAGCGGGCAAACAGCACCTTTGTCTTCGTGACACCCCGCAACTGGCCCGGCAAGACCGCCTGGGCGAAAGCGAAGAACGTGGTCGGCGATTGGAAGGCTGTCACGGCTTTCGATGCGAGCGATCTCGAACAGTGGCTGGAGCAGTCGGTGCCGGCGCAGATCTGGCTCGCCGAACAACTCGCCTTGCCGGTTAATGGCTATGAGACCCTGGAGCAGGCATGGCGCCGCTGGGTAAACGCCAGCGAGCCCCATCTGACGCCAGAAATTTTCGCACCCTCGATCGCTGCGTACAGGCACACGTTCAAGGCGTGGCTCGACAAACCTAGCAACAGGCCCTTCGTGGTTGCAGCCGACTCGCGGGACGAGGCGCTCGCGTTTCTCGCCTGCCTGTTCAATGAGGAACAACTCCGCCCGTTCAAAGACCTAGCCGCGATATTTACATCTCCGGCGACGCTCAGGATGCTCGTTGCGTCCTCCATGGCTTTCATCCCGATCGTCCATTCCGAAGATGCCGAGCGCGAACTCGTCGACGCCCATCGTCGGCTTCATTGCATCGTTTTCCGTCCCCGTAACGCCGTCGATACGGAAGCCGACATTGCGCTCGACCTACTCGGCCACGACGCTTTTAAAAAGGCGCTCACCTCCATGGGAATCGAGGAAGGTGACGTCGACAGGTTTGCAGGGGAGTCGGGCCGTTCGCCGACGATCTTGCGCCGCCGCCTGTCGCAGAACGCCGCGATCAGGACGCCAGCATGGGCCAGCGACGACGACACGGCAAAGACCATCGTGCCAATGGCTTTGATCGGCGCCTGGCACGCTGAGCCGGAGGCGGATCGCGACATCGTCTCCTATTTGGCGGATGGAAAGTACGACGCGATCGAAGACGACGTCGCGCGCCTGCTTCGGGTCGATGACAGCCCGGTGTGGTCTGCCGGACGTTACCGGGGTGTCGCCTCGAAGATCGATGCCTTGTTTGCGACTGCGAGGATGGTCACGCCGGCGGACCTCGACAGGTTCTTCATCGCCGCCGAATACGTTGTTTCCGAGTCTGATCCGGCGCTCGAACTGCCGGAAAAGCACAGGTGGGCTGCGGCCTTGTACGGCAAGAAACGCGATCACTCCAGCGCTTTGCGCGAGGGTATTTGCGAGACACTGGTCATCCTGTCGGTCCACGGCAACAACCTGTTCCAGAGCCGCCTCGGCATCGATGTCGAAGGCCGGGTCTCAGTTCTGATCCGCAAACTCCTAACGCCGCTGACGCTTGAAAAGCTGCTCTCCCACGACTACGACCTGCCGCGCTATGCAGAAGCCGCGCCCGATGAATTCCTCAAGATCATTGAAGAAGACCTGAGACGCAACACCGTTGTCTTCGGCCTTCTCAAGCCGGTCGATCGCGGCTCGTTCTGGTCATCGCCGTCGCGGACGGGGCTTCTCTGGGCGCTGGAGTGCCTTGCCTGGAAACCGCAAAACCTCCTGCGCGTATCGGCGATCCTCGCCCAGCTCTCTCGGCCGAAAATCGACGACAACTGGACAAACAAACCGGACGCCAGCCTTCAAGCCATCTTCAGGTCATGGATGCCGCAGACAGCTGCCTCGGTGGAGCAGAGGGTCAAGGCTCTTGAGATGCTCAGCAAGCGTTTCCCGGATGTCGGCTGGGAGATTTGCATCGGGCAGATCAAGCCGGGTTCCCAGGTAGGCCACTACAGCTACAGGCCCCGCTGGCGCAGCGACGCCTCCGGGGCCGGGCAGGGCGCCACGGGCAAGGAGATTTACGAGTTCCGACGAAAGGCTCTGGACTTCGTGATCGCTTGGCCATCCCACGACGAAAACACCCTTGGCGATCTCGTCGAGTCTCTCCAGGGCATGCCCGAGGAAGACCGGACAAAGGTGTGGGACCTCATAGATAAATGGTCCCGGAACGCCGGCGAAGTCGCCAAGGCCGCGCTGCGCGAGCGTATCCGGCGGTTCGCCTTAACCCGGCGCGGCCGCCACCGGAACCTTGGGGAAGCGACCCGCGACCGTGCCCACGAAGCCTATGACAGCCTACGGCCCGACGATCCGGTCATTCGTCACGGCTGGTTATTCGCCGATCAGTGGGTGCAGGAATCGCCTGACGAGTTCGACTATCAGAAGCGCGGCGAGCGGATCGACAAGCTGCGCCGCGAAGCGATGATCGAGATATGGACCGAGCGCGGTTTCGAAGGGGTTAGGGAATTGCTTACCCGCAGCGGCGCCGCCGGCACCGTCGGCGGTTATGCCGCGTCGTGCGTTACCGGCGTTAAGCCGTGGGTCGATTTCATCCGGCGCTGCCTTTCCCTTGAAGGAGATCATCTTAGGCGCAAGGCCGAGTGGTGCCTGCAGGGCTTCCTTTTGACGATCGGGGACGACTCTCGCGCCCGGGTGTTGCGGGCTGCGGCCGAAGAGCTACCTGCCGAAGAGCGTAGCCGGCTATTTGTATGCGGGCCGTTCCGGTCATCCACCTGGCGTCTTCTCGACGGTTATGGCGAGGACATTCGCGCCAAGTACTGGAAGGACGTGTATCCGTTCTGGGGCCAGCACCCGCCGAGCTTTCCGAACTGATCGACCGCCT
>Ga0306924_10006009_pt1 | contig 12055 bp, 9 predicted proteins | sample sta12Can44000111_FD_203756 | JGI IMG/M metagenome (GOLD analysis project Ga0306924, IMG submission 203756) | Lab enrichment of tropical soil microbial communities from Luquillo Experimental Forest, Puerto Rico - statanox.12C.anox.44.000.111 (v2)... | ecosystem: Environmental > Terrestrial > Soil... | reverse complement strand
GACGCCCTCGCCTTTCTTTTCTACGACTTAAGGCCGCAATTCGCAGTTCGGATAAGCTTTCTTGCCATTCGAGTTTTTCCAGTTGCCTATTCTCTAAGAGGACCTTTAATCTATTTAGGCTCAGAAGTTTGTCTGGGTCAGCCTGCGGTTGGGCTGTGCCAGGTAGCGGGCGGTGGGAAAGCACCTGAGAAAGTTCCCCAAGGTGGAGATCAGTTTTTCCTCTACGAGGCTGCTCAAAAAAGCCCAGGGCCCGTCATCCTGAGCGGAGCGAGGGATCTGCCTTGTTTGTTTTTCAATAAGAAAGGCAGATGCTTCGCTGCGCTCAGCATGACAGAGGCACCTTTTCGGCAGCCTGCTGGGCTGTTTCCACTTCGTCGGAGAAGCATGAACTGGTTTAAGGTCAAACGTAAGGTCCGCTCGGTTTCCCGCCAATTCCGCGAATGGCGGATGATAGCCAAGGGACTGCTTTCGAAGCGGCATCCCATCGACGTCCATCTTATCCCTGTGCGGCGCTGCAACCTTTCCTGCAGCTACTGCAACGAATACGATAAGTTCTCTCCACCCGTTGCCTTGGCCGAGATGATCCGCCGCGTCGACCGCCTGGCCTCGTTCGGCACGACCGTCATCACCATCAGTGGCGGAGAGCCGCTGCTGCATCCCGATCTTGAGAGGATCATTCGCCGCATCCGCAGCCACGGGATCATCGCCGGTCTGATCACCAACGGATACTTGCTGACGGTGGAGCGCATTCGCGAGCTCAACGACGCCGGGCTGGACCACTTGCAGATCAGTATTGATAACGTGGTTCCCGACGAGGTCTCAAAGAAAAGCCTCAAGGTCCTGGACCAAAAGCTACAACTGCTAGCTCAGCATGCCCTCTTCCACGTCAACATAAATTCAGTGCTAGGTACTCCAGTTCGCAATCCCCAGGATGCCCTGGTCGTCGCGCGCCGAGCCCTTGAGCTAGGGCTCACCAGCACGGTGGGCATCCTGCACGACGGCTCCGGCCAGCTCCGCCCGCTCAGCGATCATCAGCAGAGGATTTTCCTCCAAATTATGGAGATGGGCAAAGCTTCGTATGCCCGATTGCACCAATTCCAAAGGAATATCGCTCGCGGCACCGCGCATGAGTGGCGCTGTCGTGCCGGCAGCCGCTACCTTTACGTTTGCGAGCAGGGGTTGGTGCATTACTGTTCGCAGCAGCGAGGTTACCCGGCCATTCCGCTGGAGCACTACAGTCGGGAGCAACTCGAACACGAGTATCACACCATGAAATCCTGCGCGCCGCGCTGCACGGTTTCCTGCGTCCAACAAGTGGCGATGATTGACAATTGGCGTGACCCGCAGACTCGTGCGGCCTTCGCTCAACCCCTCCCATCGCTTGTGCAGTTGCAGACTCCCGTTCGGCAAGAGTAGAAACCGTTGCCCCCGAGAACCGCGGGGGGAGTCAGGAGGTTTGCTTGAGCTTCCACTCGATCTGGGCCAGGACCCCGCCCAGTATCCTGGCATCGCTGTTAGTCAGTCGCAGTTCCATCATCAGCCGGCGCAGCTTAATGAGTGTTGCCTCGCGACTCTTGGGCTTGAGGTAGCCCACTTCCTCCAGCACCCGCTCGGCGCGGGCAAAGATGTGCTCCAGCGACTGCAGGTTGGCAGGATCCGAAAGATGGAGCCGCAGGGCTGGTTCGGCGTCCGACAGAATTCCGGCGCGTGCCAGTTCGTAGCAGCACACAGCGACTGCCTGCCCCAGGTTCATGGAAGGACAGGCGGACGCGGTGGGAATGCGCACTAAGCCGTGGCAGTAACTAATGTGTTCATTTGAAAGACCTGTCTTCTCCGACCCGAAGAGGAGAGCCGCCGTTTGTGCTCGCCCGCGGCCTTCCCCCCTTGGCGCCTTGGCTGCCGCTCTCGGTGAAGCATGTCGTCCCAACCACTCCGGCAGCTGGCTTAGGGGAATCATTTCCTGGTCAAGGTTTCGACGCGCCCCGGAAGTCGTGCCTAGCACCGCCGTAGCCTCACCGACGGCTTCGACTAGACTCTGGACGGTGCGAGCGGCCTCGATGACGTCTTCGGCGCCCACGGCCGATCGCACCTCTTCCCACACCGGTGCGTAGGGGTTGAGTAGAACCAGGTCCCGGAGTCCGAAATTAGCCATGGCGCGTGCCACCGCGCCGATGTTCAGAGGGTTGCGCGGACGCACCAGTACGATTCGCCAGATCCATCTCTCCGTTCCCATACGAGAGATTGTAACTTGGCGTCTGCAATGAGCGATTGAGCAATCGAATGATTGGCCCATCTATTGATTGACCAGATCAGAGATAAAATCGCTCAATCACTCAATCCGGGTTGCCCGTCACTGTTTCGGTGGCTGGGCTGATGTCTTGTTCTGGTCGGGTGGTACTTCGGAGAGAATTTTTATCTTGGTCGTGGACTTGAACTGCTTGTAGTTGGTGTACTTCACGATCTCCTTGATGCGCACCGGGCCGTTCGAGAAATGCAGCGTGTCATTGGCTTCAGTGTAAGTCGGAAACCAGAACTTGCCGTCAATTTGCTCGCGGTAGGTGGCGAAGCGCGGGAACAGGTTTTCGCCGTGCTTGGTCGTCAGTTCCGGTACGTTCTTGCCCTCGGACTTGACGATTTGCAGGTCACGGTCGTCCACCCAGACCGTTCCCTGGAAATATTGCCGGCCCTTCTTGAGTTCCTTGGGTCGAACGGAGAAAACGTAAGCCGTAATCTCATCCACCTTCACGTGCCCCATGTACTTGATGTCGTACTCGGGCAGCTCCGCCGAGGTGAGGACGAAAGGCTGAATATTGCGGAACGCATCGATGTCCTGTTCGGTAATCTGGATGCGCTTCAAGGTGTCCGGCGGAGCATAGGTCACGCGCTCGATTCGCTTGCCGGCATCGTCATAGAGGATGTCCCAGGCCTGCTCGTACTGGCCGTCCACACTTCCGTCGGCGTCGAGGGTCTGAACCTTATTGGTCTGATGATAGGTGTAATTGTTACGCGCTTCCTTGAACAGCTCCTCCTTGGCAGCAAACTCCTGGATGATTTTTTGTATTTGTTCCGGGCTGGGATCGCCTAGATCAACCCCGGCCGGCTTGGAAGGCGGCGGGCTGGCTGCCGCTGGAGGCGTGGCCGTCGGGCTTGGAGTGGCTGGAGGCGTGGTTGCGGCTGGCGCACTCGCACTCGGTGTGGTTGTCGGATTCGCAGCCGGAGGCTGAGAGCTCGGAGCAGGCACAGCGGCTTTCGGTTTCTGACCGGCCTTCGTGAGTGCTTCAATAACCTCGTCGGAAGCGCCCGCGTCGTGGAATTTCTTGGCCAGGTCGGGATTCATTTGGAAATCGACCCCGCGCTGGTCAATCAGCGCGATCATCTTCTCTTGTGTCGCACCTCCCAGAAGCAGCAGGGTCACGTCGTCTTTGCTCAACGGCGACTCGCCGGCGAACACGGCCGCAGCCACCAAGCAGGCGGCCAGCACCAAAGCAGCTATCCCTGCAACCCGTCTGATCAATTTCCTTTGCCCACCCTGCTAGGAATAGAGCTCAAGAAAGCTTGGAAAGTTGCTTCGCCGAGCTCGAAATCTGGGCGAGAAGAACTGGGGCCGAGAATCCTGAACTTCTGCGTGAGGACCACCTGGCCAAAGGTGCTAACGGGCCCGCCGCCGGTTCTTCAAGCGTGACTGCCTAATCTTTCGCGCCTTCCGCTTGGGTTTGGAAATCGCGAACGTAACGCTGCCCACCCTTCGTACCTTCCAGCCCTTCACCTGTGCTTCACTGCCTTTGGTTTCCATCCTTGAGACCACCCAACAGCATATGCCAACCCATCCAGAATACCACGACGATCGTTGAACGCGACATACTTGGGTTGTCTGGACTGCGGATGCGCTCGACGCGCGATCTCACCAAGTCCTGCCTGTTCATCGGCAAGTCAGTTAGGCTCCTATTGATAGGCGTTGGTTTAGGTCTCGCTGGATCCTGGGCCTTCACGCGCTTATTGGCGAATCTTCTCTTCGGCGTGACCGCCCCATGACCCGCTCACCCTGACCCTTGTTTCTGCTCTGCTCGCCGGCGTGGCGCTGCTTTGAGAGCTATATCCCTTTACGCCGCGCCACCTGCGTCGATCCGGTCGCAGCACTGAGGCACGAATTAAGCCTCCAGCAGGCTCATGGACTTCTTGGCGAAAGGCTCGAATCGGGGAGAATCGAGCGGAAGACGATTTCGAGCCACCTCTGCACGTTGTCAGTGTTCTGAAGCACATCCGCAAGTGATCTTTCCCGTAATTCCTTTCCCTCGCGCAGCGCGAGCAAGGCGAATCCTCTCCGGTTGCTCCACATGAGTTTTCCTCGCGAATCCCACAGTTTGAAAACCACCGTAGCGGCGGGCACCGTCTCTTTCTGCGGTGTGACCACGGACTTGGCCGAGGTCAGGAATCCTTTGGGGGCACTGATGGGTTCTTCGACCCCGTCCCAGACCGCCACGGAATGCTTGACGTCTGCCGCCACCTGCTCGACGACGATTTCCAAAACCGCGTTCACTTTGGTCTCTCGCGCAATGAGCGGGATAAGCTCACGCTGGTCGTTGGCAACCTGGACGGGGTTTCCTTGGCTGTTCGATGCATTCACCACCTCCCCGGGCGAGGCTGTGCCGGTCTTGTCCTGGCGAATATCTTCCGCCAGGTTCCTTGCGGCGAACCTCCACTTCAGGTTGCTCTCGAGGAATTGTGCGGTCGCGTCGTAGAGGGCGTCTGCGCTCGGAACGCTCGAGCGGGGGAGGACGATCGCCCTCCTCACCCGGCCCCGGATGCTCCTGGAAGACGTGAAGCTGTTTTCCAATGGGTATTCCAGCCACTTTAGCGTATATGTTTCGCCTTGCTGGAAATACCAGGCCGTAACCTTAGAGCCCTTCGCAACTACCTCGGTAAAGTCTTCCTGTGTGGTCAAGGGCAGGAGCTTAGCATTGCCCATCAGGGACATGATTGTAATGCGGTTGCTTTCCACCTTTGTTACATACCCATAGGCCTGGGTGGCGCCGGCCTCTTCCTTCTCGCGAGATGCAGTGGTCACGGCAGGCGCCAAAATCGCCAAGGTGCATATGAAAGATAAGACCAGTTTCCAGGTAACCCGCGACGCCGGTCCTTCCATTACAACCTTGAATCCACCTAACAAAATGGGCAAGACCTCCTCTCGCCGCCGGCGTCCGTCACCGTGTGCTTTCAAGCTATCCGGTCCTACATCGCCAGCGCGGTTTCTCTTTAAGAAGTATAAGCTCGGATTCGGATTTGCCGGTGGCTTTTCTCGCGCCGATGGAACCGTGGTGCTCGTAGACGAGGTCAGTGTCATCTGCGATCCTGAAAAGGGCGCCGAAGTTACAACCGCTAGCCTGAAGTCACGGCTCGAATCCTGAACCGAATCCGGCACTTGAGGTGTTAGGCTTACGGTAGGTCTCTGAAGAAATCTCTCAATAGAAGCATGAAGGAGAAAAGGCCATAGGAGAAGCGACAACACGCCCGGGGTAAGGCTCCGCAGCTCAGGTCAGGCAGGTCAGGCTCTTTGCCTTGACTTCGACGCAGCCTGGTTCTACATTAGGGCCTGACTGGTCGGATCAATGCGCCTGGGAGCCCTTGCGACCTCTGATGCTCCTTCGATACCGTGAGGCCGATCCAATGTTGTTGCTTGCCGGATTCTCGGCATTTGGCGTGTTTCTAGGCATCGCATCCATTGGGTTTCTGTTCCTGCTGGTCAGCTTGCTGTTCGGCGAATTCTTCGGACACGGCGACCTGGTGGGCCACGATGCCGATTTTCACGGAGACCTACACGGTGGCGGGGGCGTCAGTATCTTCAGCACGCGAGTTCTCAGCGTCTTCGTGACCGCGTTTGGTGGCTTCGGCGCCATCGGCATTCACCTCGGCTACAGCACCGAGGTGAGCACCGCGCTTGGGGTGGCGGGCGGTTTGGTCTTTGGTGCCATCATTTACCTTTTCGCGAGCTTCCTGTTCAGCCAGCAGGCATCCAGTGAAGTCCGGATGAGCGACTTGGCCGGCGGCATGGCCCACGTGAGCGTGGCAATCCCCCCGGGTGGAGTGGGGCAAGTCCGCTGCACGGTGGGCGAGTGCGTGGTGGAGAAGATTGCCCGCTCCCGGGATGGCGAACAGATTCCCGTCAATACCTTGGTTAAAATCGAGGCTGTTGTTGGCGAGACAGTAGTAGTTCGGCGGGCAGAATAAACAGTTTCCAGCTTCTACTGCCCGGGAGGGAGGTCAGAGAAGTGCTTACCCAATTCTTTGTTCCCATTATCGTAGCGCTTGTCATTCTCGCCCTCATTGTGGGCATGGCCCTTTTCAGCCGGAACTATGTGAAGGTACCGCCCAATGCGGTGGCGGTCTTCAGCGGCCGCAAGCGCACGACTGCGGACGGCAGAACCGTCGGCTATCGCATGATCAAGGGCGGTGCGGCCTTTCGCTTCCCACTCCTGGAGCAGGTGGACTACCTCTCGTTAAACGTCTTCACTATCCCGTTGGAAATCAAGCGCGCTTACACGTTGAAGGGCGTGCCTATCTCAGTCAAGGCCGTTGCCAACGTTAAGATCAAAAGCGATGACATCTCTCTTGGCGCTGCTGCTGAGCGCTTCCTGGGCATGTCGCACGAAGAGATTCAGCGCGTCATCTTCCAGACGTTGGAAGGCCACCTGCGATCGATTCTTGGTACCCTGACGGTGGAGGAGGTCAACAGCGATCGCCAAAGCTTCGCACAGAAGCTGACCTCGGAGGCCGCCGTGGACCTGGAGCGAATGGGCATCGGCGTGGACGTGCTCACCATCCAGGATGTGGCCGATGAAGAAGGTTATCTCGACGCCCTTGGCAAGAGGCGTACGGCGGAGGTAAAGCGGGACGGAACCATCGGCGAAGCTGAAGCCACGCGCGACGCCAAGATTAAGTCCGCACTGGCCATGCAGGAAGGCGAGAAGGCCAAGTTCGACGCTGACGCTAACATCGCCGCCGCGCAGCGCGACTTCCAGGTGAAGCAAGCGCAGTTTCTGGCAGAAGTGGAAACGCAGAAGGCCACGGCCGCGCAAGCCGGACCGCTAGCGGAGGCGAAGGCCAAACAGAACGTCGTTGTCGAAGAAGTGCGCGTGGAGAAGGTACGCACCCAGGAGCAGATCTCCGTCCAGGAGCAGGAGGTCCAGCGCAAGCAGAGAGAACTGGAAGCCACAGTGATCAAGGCCGCCGAGGCCGAACGACAGGCAGCCATTTTGCGCGCTGAAGCCAAGAAGCAAGCTGCCATTCTAGAAGCGGAGGGCGCCAAGGCGGCGCAGATCGCCATGGCCGAGGCGGCGCAGGAGAAACTGAAGCAGGAAGGTCTGGGCCAGGCTGCGGCCATCGAAGCCCAAGGCCGCGCCGAGGCTGCCAAGGTGGAGGCCATTGGTCTCGCCCAGGCGCGCGCCATTGAGGCACAGGGTTGCGCCGAAGCGCAGGCGATTCTGAGAAAGGCGGAAGCCTGGAAGGAATTCAACGATGCCGCCAAGCTTCAAACGATCATGGAAAAGCTGCCCAGTGTGTTGCAAGCCTCGGCGGGTATCTTTGGCGCAGTTGCTGCTCCTCTAGGTAACATCGATAAAGTGGTGGTTATTGAACAAGGCAACGGCGCGGGCGGCGATGGGACTGGCGGCATCGGTCGCGTCGCCAGGGCTGGCCCGGCGCTGGTTTTCAGCCTGCTCCAGCAGTTGCAGGCGCTCGGTCTCGACCTCCCAACGGTATTGTCGCAACTGGGCGTCAACGGCGGCAAACTTACTCCAGGCAGGGCGCCGGAGACAGCCGAACCCAAGGCCTCTGCGCAATCGGCTCCCGTAGAGGATAAGCCAGCCTAATGCCTTCCTACCAACTCGACGCCAAGCTCCAGAGCACCTTGCCTGCAGCCCTTGTTGTTCATTGCGGTGACCACCGCTTTCAGGCGGCTTTCAACGAGTTCCTGAACAAGGACCTCGGTCTCGGCGGCAATTACGATCGGATCGTCGTGCCAGGCGGACCGCAGAGTTTGACCCTGGCGGAGTATCTGCCGAAATTCTCCTGGGCGAGCTGGAGGTGGTTCCGCTTCTTCGTGGAGAACCATGAGATCGGCCGGCTAATCCTGATCCAGCACCAGGATTGCGCCTGGTACAAAAGCCTGCCCTTGTATCTGCATTCTTCCCCTGAGCCGCGCCAGCGACAGGAAGAAGACTTACGGAGAATACGACAGGTGCTAAGGAAGGATTTCCCGGAAGTAAAGACGGAATTGTATTTCGCGCGGTGGGATGACGGCGAGCGGATCGTTGTGGACTTCATCTAATCTTGATGAAATAGGAATGAGCCAGTGCAAAATCTCGTGGGCGTGATCATGGGTTCGAAATCCGACTGGGAGTTCATGCGTCACGCCGCGCAGACCTTTGACTCGCTTGGCATTCCCTATGAAGTACGCGTGCTCTCTGCTCATCGCACGCCGGACGCGACCTTGGAGTACGCCGAATCGGCAGAGAGGCGCGGTTTGGAAGTAATCATCGCCGCCGCCGGCGGAGCCGCGCACCTTGCCGGAGTGGTTGCAGCCAAGACCACTCTCCCCGTCCTCGGAGTCCCCATGGAGTCCCAGGCACTGAAAGGGCTTGATTCCTTGCTTTCCATGGTACAGATGCCCGCCGGCATTCCCGTCGGCACTCTGGCCATTGGCAAGGCGGGTGCCATCAACGCCGCGCTCTTCGCTGCCGCTGTCCTGGGGAATAAGTATCCCGAGATCAAGGAGGCGGTGCGGCGCTACCGCGAGAATCAAACTCGCGCCATACTGGAGCATCCCAACCCGCGCGAGGCGTGACGGGTTAATGCTGGTAGAATGACTTTATGATTCACGAGACTCTCCCGGTGGGAATTCTGCAGTGCAACTGCTCTGTTGTGGCCGATGAAGTTAGTCGCGAAGCGGTGGTGATCGACCCCGGAGATGATATCGAGCAAGTGCAGGAGATCCTCGCCAAGCATAATTTGAAAACCAAGTACATCGTTGCCACGCATGCTCACATTGACCACGTGGGCGGCATCCAGAAACTTCAGCAGGCCACCGGGGCCACAGTGCTGATGCATGAAGCAGACCTGCCGCTTTATCACAATCTGGCCATGCAGGCCGCCTGGGTGGGAATACCGGCGCCCGGCGTCGTCGAGGTGGACCAGTTCCTGAAGGAGGGAGATGTGCTGCGCTGGGGATCGCTGGCCCTCGAGGTGTTGCACACCCCCGGGCACTCGCCGGGGAGTCTGTGCCTGCATCTGCCGGGTGACCACCGCAGGATCTTCAGCGGCGACACACTCTTTCAGGGTAGCATCGGCCGCACCGACTTGTGGGGCGGCAACTATTGGCAGATCCTGAATTCCATCAAGAACACCCTGCTGAGCTTTCCTGACCAGACCCCCGTTTTTCCCGGCCACGGCGCCGCGACAACCATCGGTCAAGAACGGGAGCACAACCCCTTCGTGCGAGGCCTGTGACAGAAGCTTGTGACCGGTTCCTTCAGCGATTCCCTGGCCTTGGAAAAGAAGAGCGCGGCGTCAACGCCGCGCCCTTCTCGAGTGTAGCTTGTCGCTTTATGAGAAGCGGCAGGCTGCAGTTGTGGTTGGGCTAGAACTTCGGAAGCACCTTGGTGCCTTCCTCCCGTACGGACTGCAAGGCTTGAGGATTGAGCCCCAGCTCCCTAAGGATGGTCGGAGCTACCTGCGTGGTTGTGACCGGTGTCGTCACGGTGATGGTGCGGAAGCTGGGATTCGACAACAACATCATTACATTGGTGTCGTCATGGGCGAAGCCCCCATGCTCAGCCAGTTTCTTGGAACTGCCGGAATAGGTAACGCCGATGTGCGGCGTAACGAGGATGTCCGGCGTGCGGGGGTCTTGACCCGGCGCGAGCCCCGGCTCGGTGAAAAGTTGCGTAATTCCCGCTCCCCAAAAAATCTCGCCGATGCCCGCGATATTATTGGTCGACGGCGAATCCTTCTCAAGCAGATTCACCATGTCTTCCGTGGAGCACACGCTTTTCAGCCACAGCAGAGAGACGTCATCCTCGGTCGGCCCGATACCGGTGGGGTTGGACGGTGATTCAGACTCGGGCAAGCAGTGGACTGAGTCCACAATCGTCGCCGGGGACGTCGTTATCGGGTCATTGGGGACGGTCGAGATACCCAAGTAGCGAGAGGAATCTATGGGACTCTGGCCGTGCTTGGCCGTAATGACGATCAGGGTGGAATCATAGAGGCGGTTTTTTTTCAATGCGGCAATCATCTTGCCGATCGAATAGTCCACGAACTTGATCTCACCGAGCAGCGCCTCGGTCGGTACGCCTTGCGCGTCCATATAGCCGCCTGTCACTGTTGGGGTGAGCGTCTTCTCGATCAGCTTCTCCCCGACGCTCACGGCTTGGAAATTCATCCCGAACACCGTCGGCACCTTAGCTGGCGAGCCGTTGTGCGTCTTACCGCTGATTTCATTCAGGATGGCGTTGACCTTCAACGTGTCGTAGCACTGAATGTTCTGGAAGCTGTCAGTCCAGGCATTCGTTGGCAAGACGGCGCTCTGATCGGGCAGAGGGTTGCAACTGATCAAGCCCACCTTCACGCCCGGCAGGGCCACCGGAATCGAATTGATCTCCGGCGAGTAGTAGTCGTCCAGGTTGGTGGCCATGCCGCTTCCGGGGCCGGAAACCGAGGAGTATGACGGATGCTTGTCCGACCAGGCGGTGTATCCGCCGGCGGCATGCACCACGCCAAAAATTGTATTCGTCCGAACGAAGTTCCACGGATAAACCGGGGCGCAGCCTTTGCTCGGGTCACGTTCCAGCTTCTTTCGATCGATCGATTGAACTCCGCCATCCCCGGAGGGCGCGCCGCCATTCAGCTTGGTCTTGTCGAGGTCGATTCCTTCATCGAATTCGGTGGTAGTTCCCGTCGGCACTGTGTATGGCACGCAGTCTCCGGGGCTGCCTGCCACGCCGTTGCCGGTGGTGGTCGCCGGCGGCTGAAGTGACCGGTCGTACGCAACGTCGTAAAATGCTCCTACGCTCCGCGGAGTCCCGCCACTCACAATGGCCATTAACCCGGGGAACGAGTCGGACGGCATAGAAGTATATGCATAGAGGTAGTTGACGCCGGTAGGTTTGAGGCTAGTGAGATTGGGGCAATAAGGGTCGCCCCCATTGGCCCCATTGATTCCATTCACGCAATTGATGAAGTCCAACGCATGCATTCCATCAATGCTAATCAGCAAGACGTGCTGAATTTTGGTGCCGGTCGAATCGCCGCTACTCTCTTGGCCGCGGCTTAGTCCCGTGGACAGACTCAGCGCCCACATCAAGGCCAACAGAACGGCCGTCACGAACAAACCACTCCTGAAATTCCTGCTCATTCTTCTCCTCCTTTTTGACAGTTGAAATGGGAAACGTAACACTGACAGACGGTAAGCCCGTTCGATTAAGGGAATGTTAATTGTGCATGAAATTTTCGTGGCAAAGCCAAGAGGGCTTATGGCGAGGCTTGATGTTGCAACCCGTGCCTTGGTCGCCCAGGACGAAGTGTATGGGGTACACTACGACCCTGGCTATGCGATGATCGAACGCAGCCACCGGTGGGCCTCCGCGTCCCCGGCCAGTAGTGCGGGGCCGAGCGGGGACCCTAGGAAAACCAGCGTACCCTCCCCTTTGGTGTGCTTCGAAGCCACTGACCAGTGTCCACACGATGCCACCACATGCTCCTCAAGCGCAGAGACAGGCAGTACGCGGCTGAAGTCACGTACCTTGGTCCTGAAGGGCCAGTGGAAGTCTACGTAGGGGGCACCACGGGGGAGCGGCCAGGTATGAATAGTGAGTCGTCCCGGCCATCGCGGATGTTCGGGTGGGTCGTTAGGAGGACGCCAAAGGTCGACTGGCGCTTCGACCTGGACGTCCCAATAGTGCCGCAACCATTTCTGGTGCACGGCGAAGTCTGACGGCGTGGCGAAACTTGCTCCGGACTCAAGAACGACGCGGCTTCCGCCCTTCAGGGCTGCGACAATCTC
>Ga0306924_10006008_pt1 | contig 12056 bp, 10 predicted proteins | sample sta12Can44000111_FD_203756 | JGI IMG/M metagenome (GOLD analysis project Ga0306924, IMG submission 203756) | Lab enrichment of tropical soil microbial communities from Luquillo Experimental Forest, Puerto Rico - statanox.12C.anox.44.000.111 (v2)... | ecosystem: Environmental > Terrestrial >... | reverse complement strand
ATGTGTCGATCAGACAGCGGAAAACGCAGCCTATCTCATTCACCAATAAAGTAAATCGGACAACCAAGTAAAAACGCCAATGCGGTCGTGAAATGTTAAATACCGGAGACGGAAGAATCCGGACGCGCATAGTGCGAATCGCTTCACCGGCTCGATTCGAAACAGTCGCGGTCGCGCCCCGCGCCTGCCCGCCGCGCCGTATCCTGGCGACGCCGACGGCCATTTTCCGAGCGCACGCCATACGGTCTTGCGCCACCGATACCGCACATCGGGTCTGACGCCGTTTTCTGGAAAACCGTTGAGAATTTCCGCATCCCGCGAAAGGTGACGGAAGGTTTCATATCTCAATACGGGTTTCGACGATGCGCCCGGCATCGCCGCATGAATATAGCGGCAGCGCCTCGCCAACGGTCAGGCCTCGCGTCGACCGTGCCCCTTTTTTTGCGGCAGGCGCACAACCGGTGAGCGCCTGCAAATTCCGTCCGTCACCGCCCGCGCGAACGGGCAATTCGGTCCTTTTGCCGCGCCAACCGCTTGACCTGCGCCGACCGTATCGATAGCGTTTCGGCTTCGCCCGGGCGGCTTTGGCCGCCGGGGCTGCGACGGCGGCCGAATTCCGGCCCCGCGCGGCCGGGCACAGGATGGAAAAGGACGATGCAGAAACTCGATGCGGCGAGCCCGCAGGCGTGCTCGACGGATTTCACCGCCGACAACGTCGCGCGCCTGAAGGCGCTGTTCCCTGAACTCGTGACCGAGGGGCCGGATGGCGTGTCGGTCGACGTGGATGCGCTGAAGGCCCTGGTCGGCGACCGCGCGGTCGGCGACGCGGACGAAAAATACGGCTTTCACTGGCACGGCAAGCGCCGCGCGCGGCAGGCGGCACTCACGCCGACGACCGGCACGCTGCGGCCCTGCCCGGCCGACAGCGTCGCGTGGGACGACACCCGCCACCTCGTGATCGAGGGCGACAACCTCGACGTGATGAAGCTGCTGCACAAGAGCTACGCGGGCAAGGTCAAGCTGGTCTACATCGATCCGCCGTACAACACCGGCAGCGATTTCGTCTATCCGGACGATTTCAGCGACAGCATCGGTCATTACCTGTCGATCACCGGACAGGCCGACGACGGCATCAAGCGCAGCACCAATACCGAGGCGAGCGGCCGGTTCCATACCGACTGGCTGAACATGATCTACCCGCGCCTGAAGCTCGCGCACGCGCTGTTGTCCGACGAGGGCCTGATCGCGGTGCACATCGACGAGCACGAGGTGCATGCGCTCGTGCTGGTGCTGCGCGAGATCTTCGGCGAGGAGAACGAGCTCGGCGTCGCGGTGTGGGACAAGCGCAATCCGAAGGGCGACGCGCGCGGCGTCGCGTACCAGCACGAGTCGCTGGTGCTGTTCGCGCGCAACGCCGAGACGCTGCTCGAGCGCGCGCCGTTGAGGCGGCCCAAGCGCAACGCGCAGCGCATGCTCGACGCCGCGCAGGACGCGCTGCGCCGCAGCGCGACGCGCGACGAGGCGGCGCAGGCGTATCGCGCGTGGATCAGGGCGCAGACGACGCTGTCCGGCGGCGAGGCGATGTACGACCGCCTGTCGGCCGACGGGCGCGTCTACAGGCTGGTGTCGATGGCGTGGCCGAACAAGAAGAAGGCGCCGGACGACTACTTCATCCCGCTGGTCCATCCGGTCACCAAGCGCCCCTGCCCGGTGCCGGAGCGCGGCTGGCGCAATCCGCCCGCGACGATGCAGTCGCTGCTCGAACGCGGCCTGATCGAGTTCGGGCAGGACGAGCGCACGCAGCCGCAGCGGATCTATTACCTCGACGAGAACATGTACGAGAACGTGCCGTCGGTGCTGCCGTTCGGCGGCTCGGACGATGCGCTGCTGAAGGCGCTCGGCGTGCCGTTCGAGCAGCCGAAGCCGGTCGACTTCGCCGCATCGGTGATCGGCTGGTGCACGAGCGGCGACGACATCGTGCTCGACTGCTTCGCCGGCTCCGGCTCGACCGGCCACGCGGTGATGGCGCTCAACGCGGCCGACGGTGGCCACCGCCGCTACGTGCTCGTGCAGCTGCCCGAGCCGCTCGACCGCACCGACAAGGCGCAGCACGCGGCGGCCGAGTTCTGCCGCAAGCTGAAAAAGCCGCTGACGCTCGCCGAGCTGACCAAGGAGCGCCTGCGGCGCGCCGCGCAGCAGATCGCGCGCGACTATCCGGAAAGCAGCGGCGACCTCGGTTTTCGTGCGTTCCGGCTCGATTCGACCAACGTGATCGAATGGGACCCGCGGCGCGACGATCTCGATCACGCGCTGTTCGCGTCGATCGAGCACATCAAGACCGGCCGCACCGACGAGGATCTGCTGGTCGAGCTGGTGCTCAAGCTCGGCCTCGACCTGTGCACGCCGATCGCGCATCACACGGTCGCCGGCAAGACGGTGCACACGATCGGCACCGCGATCGTCGCGTGCTTCGACGCGCGCATCGCGCGCGACGACGCCGAGCCGCTCGCCGACGGCATCGTCGCGCTGCTCGACACGATCGGCGCGACACGCGACGTGACGTGCCTGTTCCGCGACAGCGGCTTCGTCGACGACGTCGCCAAGCTCAATCTCGCCGCGCTGCTCGAGCAGCATGGCGTGAAGCGCGTGCGGAGTCTCTGATGCGGCACGACACGACCTGCATGACGCCGGCGCGGGTGTGCGCGGCGAGCGTTGAAGCGCGACGCGCGCACGGAGGGCGCTGACGATGCGGCTGCATTTCGAAGCGGATCTCGACTACCAGCACGAGGCGATCGAAGCCGTCTGCGACCTGTTTCGCGGACAGGAGGCGTGCCAGGGCGAATTCAGCGTGATCGCCCCCGGCGCGCCCGCCGATCCGGCGAACCCGCAGTGGACGCTCGGCATCGGCGCGTCGGAGCTGGGCATCGGCAACCGGCTGTCGCTGACGCCCGACGCGCTCGCGCGCACCCTCGCCGACGTGCAGCTGCGCGGCGGCCTGCCGCCGTCCGGCACGCCGCTGTCGCACGACTTCACGGTCGAGATGGAGACCGGCACGGGCAAGACCTATGTCTACCTGCGCACGGTCTTCGGGCTGAACCGCCGCTACGGCTTCACGAAATTCGTGATCGTCGTGCCGTCGGTCGCGATCAAGGAAGGCGTGTACAAGACGCTCATGATCACCGACGAGCATTTCCGCGGGCTGTACGCGGGCGTGCCGTTCGACTACTTCCTGTACGACTCCGCGAAGCTCGGCCAGGTCCGCAACTTCGCGGCGAGCGCGACGATCCAGATCATGGTGGTGACGGTCGCCGCGATCAACACGAAGGACGTCAACAACCTCTACAAGGACAGCGAGAAGACCGGCGGCGAGAAGCCGATCGACCAGATCCGCGCGACCCGGCCGATCGTGATCGTCGACGAGCCGCAGAGCGTCGACGGCGGCCTCGAGGGGCGCGGCAAGGAAGCGCTCGCGGCGATGGCGCCGCTGTGCACGCTGCGCTATTCGGCGACGCACGCCGACAAGCATCACATGGTGTACCGGCTCGACGCGGTCGACGCGTACGAGCGCAAGCTGGTCAAGCAGATCGAGATCGCATCGGCGATCGTCGAGGACGCGCACAACAAGCCGTACGTGCGGCTCGTGTCGGTGTCGAACCGGCGAGGCGCGATCGCCGCGCGCGTCGAACTGGACGTCGCGACCGCCGCGGGCGTGAAGCGCCAGGCCGTGTCGGTGGCCGACGGCGACGATCTTGCGCGGGTGACGAAGCGCGAGCTGTACGCCGGCCTGCGGATCGGCGAGATCAACGCGGCGAAGGGCGCGGAATACGTCGAGCTGCGCTTTCCCGGCGGCGAGGCGTTCCTGTCGCTCGGCGAGACGCACGGCGACATCGACACGCTTGCCGTGCAGCGCGAGATGATCCGCCGCACGATCCGCGAGCATCTCGACAAATCGCTGCGCCTGCGCGCGCGCGGCGTGAAGGTGCTGTCGCTGTTCTTCGTCGATTCCGTCGACAAGTACCGGCAGTACGACGCGCACGGCACGCCCGTCAAGGGCGAGTATGCGCGGATCTTCGAAGAGGAATACGCGCGTGCGGCGCGCGTGCCGGCGTACCGGCCGCTGTTCGACGGCGTCGATCTCGCGAGCGCGGTCGAAGCCGCGCACAACGGCTATTTCTCGATCGACCGCAAGGGCGGCTGGACCGACACGAGCGAAAGCAGCGCCGGCAGCCGCGAGAACGCCGAGCGCGCCTACAGCCTCATCATGCGCGAGAAGGAAGCGCTGCTGTCGTTCGACACGCCGCTGCAGTTCATCTTCTCGCACTCGGCGCTGAAGGAAGGCTGGGACAACCCGAACGTATTCCAGATCTGCACGCTGCGCGACATCCAGACCGAGCGCGAGCGCCGCCAGACGCTCGGCCGCGGGCTGCGGCTGTGCGTCGACCAGCAGGGCGAACGGGTGCGCGATGCGGGCGTCAACATGCTCACCGTGATCGCGACCGAACGCTACGAAAGCTTCGCGGAAAACCTGCAGAAGGAGATCGAGGCCGACACCGGCATCCGTTTCGGCATCGTCGAGGAGCATCAGTTCGCGGCGCTCGCGGTGCAGGAAGGCGACGGGCCCGCGCATGCGCTCGGCGTCGAGCTGTCGAGCGTGCTGTGGACGCATCTGGGCGCGCACGGCTACATCGATGCGCAAGGCAAGGTGCTCGACGCGCTGAAGGACGCGCTGCGGCGCGGCGCGCTCGTGCTGCCGGAGGCCTTCGAGACGCTGCGGCCGGCGATCGTCGCGACGCTGAGGAAGCTGTGCGGCCGCTTCGAGGTCCGCAACGCGGACGATCGCCGCGAGATCGCGCTGCGCCGCGACGCGTCCGGCAAGGCGGTGTATCTCGGCGACGATTTCCGCGCGCTGTGGGATCGCATCAAGCACCGCACCGTCTACCGCGTGCAGTTCGACAACGCGAAGCTGGTGCAGGATTGCGCGGCCGCGCTGCGCGACGCGCCGGACGTCGCGCGCGCGCGGCTGCAATGGCGCAAGGCGGAAATCGACATCGGCAAGTCGGGCGTCGAGGCGATCGAGACGGCCGGCGCGGGCACCGTGCTGATCGACGAAGGTGAGCTGCTGTTGCCCGATCTGCTCACGGAGCTGCAGGACCGCACGCAACTGACGCGCCGCTCGCTCGCGACGATCCTCGCCGACAGCGGGCGGCTCGACGACTTCCGCCGCAATCCGCAGCAGTTCATCGCGCTCGCGGCGGACGCGATCAACCGCTGCAAGCGGCTCGCGCTGGTGGACGGCATCGCCTACCGGAAGCTCGGCGGCCGGCACGTGTACGCGCTCGAATCGCTCGGGCACGAGACGCTGACGGGCTATCTGCGCAACCTGCGCACCGACGCGCGCAAGTCGATCCACGAAGCAGTGGTGTGCGATTCGGACACCGAACGGGCGTTTGCCGACGCGCTCGAGCTGCACGGCGACGTGAAGCTGTACGCGAAGCTGCCCGGATGGTTCCGGGTGCCGACTCCGCTCGGCAGCTACAACCCGGACTGGGCGGTGCTGATCGAGCAGGACGGCGACGTGCATCTGTACTTCGTCGTCGAGACGAAGAGCAGTCTCGTCGACGGCGACCTGCGCGAGCACGAACGCGCGAAGATCGCATGCGGCGAAGCGCATTTCCGCGCGCTCGCCGACGGCGACAATCCCGCGCGGTTCGTGCGGGCGCGCAGCGTCGACGACGTGTTCGCGCAGGCACTGAAGGGGTAAGCGGGCGATCGCGCCCGCCTCCGCCTCACGCTGCGCCGCCCGGCGCAGCGGCCGCCCCGCCGGCCACGCTGCTGTTTACAGCGCGTGGCCGAACCCGCGGTGTTTCATATGATGCGTGACGTGCGAGTGGCCGTGGCCGGTGAACGAATGGTCGTGGCCCGGCTGCGCGCCGGCGCGATCGGCGATCGTGTCCGAACGATCGGCCGCGCGAGTCAGCCCCTTGTCGCGGTCGGCGGACCGCAGGCCGTTCGAATTGCTCGCGGCCGCGCTGTTCGCGTGGCCCCCCGACATCCCGCCGCCCGCACCACCCGCTCCGCCACCGCCATGGCCGCCGCCGTTGCCGTTGCCGTTGCCGCCTGCCGCTGCCTGTGCCGAAACCGCGCCGAGCGCGAGGAGGGCCGCCGCGACGGTGGAAAGGATGCGCTGCGTTGTCATGTCGAGCTCCTTCAAGTACGTTAAGGTGGTCCAATTGTACGAATGCCCGGCGCACGCGTCCGGCCGGGCTTGTAAATAATCGTAACGCGCCGTGCGGCGCACACAGGGAAACCGGATGAATACGCGCAGCGCAGTGTCCCCCCGTCCCGCGATCCCCCGCACGGTGTGGGCGCTGGGTTTCGTCAGCCTGTTGATGGACCTGTCGTCGGAGCTCGTGCATGCGCTGCTGCCAATCTATCTCGTGTCGACGATGGGCATGAGCGTCGCCGCGCTCGGCGTGCTCGAAGGCGCGGCCGAGGCGACCGCGCTGATCGTCAAGATCTTCTCCGGCGCGATCAGCGACTGGCTCGGCCGCCGCAAGGCCCTGCTGCTCGTCGGCTACGGGCTCGCGGCGCTCACCAAGCCGCTCTTTCCGCTCGCGAACGTGGCGGGCGTCGTGATCGCCGCGCGGCTCATCGACCGGGTCGGCAAGGGCATCCGCGGCGCGCCGCGCGACGCGCTCGTCGCCGATGTCGCCCCGCCCGAGATCCACGGCGCGTGCTTCGGCCTGCGGCAGTCGATGGACACCATCGGCGCGGTCGGCGGCCCGCTCGCCGCGGTCGTGCTGATGCTCGCGTTCGCGGATCACATCCGCGCGGTGCTGTGGTTCGCGGTGATCCCCGCGTTCGCGACGCTCGCGGTGATCCTGTTCGGCGTGCGCGAGCCCGAGGTCCCGCGCGCGGGACGCACGTTCCGCTCGCCGCTGCACTGGGACGCGCTGCGCGCGTTTTCCGGGCGCTACTGGTTCGTCGTGGTGATCGGCGCGATGTTTACGCTCGCGCGCTTCAGCGAGGCGTTCCTCGTGCTGCGGGCGCAGCAGACCGGGATGGATCTCGCGTGGATTCCGGCGGTGATGGTCGTGATGAGCCTGACTTATGCGCTGTCCGCGTATCCGGTCGGGATCGTGTCGGACCGTGTCGACCGGCGCGCGCTGCTCGCGATCGGCATGGCGCTGCTGTTCGCCGCCGACCTGCTGCTCGGATCGAGTGCCGGCAAGATCGCGGTGTTCGCCGGGGTCGCGGTGTGGGGGCTGCACATGGGCTTCACGCAGGGCATTCTCGCGGCGATGGTCGCCGACACCGCGCCGGCGGCGCTGCGCGGCACCGCGTTCGGCGTGTTCAACCTGGCGAGCGGGATCGCGATGCTGCTCGCGAGCGCGATCGCCGGGTGGCTGTGGCAGCGGTTCGGTGCGCCGACCACGTTCTTCTGCGGCGCGGCGCTGGTCGTCATGCCGCTCGCGATGTGCGCGTTCGCGCCGGCCAGGGCGGATCGCGCGAACTGACCGGCAGCCGGGGCGCGCCCGCCAGGCCGCACGCCCGTCGCCGTCGCGCTTACTGCGGCAGCGCCGCCTGCGCGGCGGCCTGGCGTTGTGCCGCCTGCTCCTGCGCGTGCTTCTTCGCCAGATGGTGCCCGACGATGCAGCCGCCGACCGCGCCTGCGACCGCGTGGTGTCCTGCGTAGTGGCCGGCGACGCCGCCCACGACCGCGCCCTTCAGGCAGCCGGCGGCGTGCGCGCTGCCGATCGTCGCGGCGGCCAGTGCGGCGGTGGCCGCGAGCAGTTTGATACGGTGGGTTTTCATGCGATCACGCTCCGGATTGGGGAGTGTCCGATATGGGGCCCGTCCGTGCCGATTCAATAGCCCCAGCGGCGGCCGCCGTCGCGCCACTCATGCTCACGCCATTCGTGTTCGCGCCATTCATGGCGGCGCCACTCGTGCTCGCGCCATTCGCGTTCGCGCCAGCCACCGTCGTAGCCGCGATAGCCGACCGCGACGGGCGCGTAGGCGACCGGCGGCGGCGCCACGTACACCGGTTCCGCGGGTACGTAGACACCCGGCACGCCAAGACCGATCGCCACGTCGACATGGGCCGATGCGGCCGTCGAGACCGCCAGCACTGCGACACCGAGCACTGCACCGAGAATCTTCTTGTTCATCTCGCCACTCCGCGCACATTGAAGTGCTTCATGTGAATACGGTTCGGAGTGTAGGCGTCGGGGTCGAATACAGGTGAAACCGCCATGCGAGAGTGGTAACGGCCGATTACGGCGACGCGCTCAGGCGCCGTCCGCGATGCCTCCGCCCGGGCTGCGCAGCCAGTGGACGCTGAACAGTCCGGCCGCATCCGTCCAGACCGCGCCCGGCTCGAATCCTGCGCGCGACGCGACTTCCCGGAAACCGTCGATCGTGAACTTGTGCGAGTTTTCCGTGTGGATGTGCTCGCCGGCGTCGAAGCGAAACGCGCGGCCGAGCACGCGCACCGTCTGCTCGCGCAGGCTGACGAGGTGCATTTCGATACGCTGGCGCGGCGGATCGTAGAACGCGCGATGCGCGAAGCCGTCGAGGTCGAAGTCGGCGCCCAGTTCCGCGTTCGCCCGCCTGAGCAGATTCAGGTTGAACCGCGCGGTCACGCCCTGCGCGTCGTTGTATGCGCGGTGCAGCGTGTCCGGGTCCTTGACCAGATCCACGCCGACCAGCAGCGCGCCACCTCGCAGCAGCCGCGCCGCGTCGCGCAGGAAACGGTCCGCTTCGTCCAGCGTGAAATTGCCGATCGTCGAGCCGGGGAAGAAGCCGATGCGCCGCCGCCGTGTCGCAGACAGCGGCAGCAGTTGCTCCGCCCGGGTGTAGTCTGCCGCCAGCGGCGCGACGTCCAGCCACGGATAGGCCGCGCGCAGCCGCCCGGCAGAGTCGTGCAGGTGCTCGGCGGAAATGTCGACGGGCACGTAGCGCGCGGGCGCACTGTCCGGCGCGAACGCGTCGAGCAGGATGCGGATCTTCGCCAGTGAACCGGCGCCGAATTCGACGATGTCGGCGCCCGGCCCGATCCGCCGGACGATGTCGGCGGCGTGGGTACGCAGGATCGCCAGCTCGGCGCGGGTCGGGTAATACTCCGGCAGTTCGCAGATGCGGTCGAACAGCGCGGAGCCCGCCGCGTCGTAGAAATACTTCGGCGGAATGCTGCGCGGCGAGCGCGACAGGCCCGCGAGCAGGTCGCGCGCGAACTCGCCCGGGTGCGGCCCGTCGGCCGCATGGATGCCGCCCGTCGCGGCGCTCAGGTCAGATGTCTCGCGCAAGCCGGACTCCCGAAAACTGCCAGCGCGCGGCCGGCGGAAAGTAATTGCGGTACGTCGGCCGCGCGTGTCCCGGCGGCGTCGCGACGCTGCTGCCGCGCAGCACCTGCTGGCCGACCATGAACTTGCCGTTGTATTCGGCGGCGATGCCCGCCAGCGGACGGAACCCCGGATACGGCTCGTAGGACGATCGCGTCCACTGCCACACACAGCCCGTCATCTGCCGGACGCCGTCGGCGTCGAATGCGGCCTCCCACTCGAATTCGGTCGGCAGGCGCGCGCCCGCCCATTCCGCATACGCGGCCGCTTCGTAGAAGCTCACGTGCGCGACCGGCGCATCCGGCGCGAGCGGCGTCAGGCCATCCGCCCCGAACGCATGCCAGCCCACGCGCGACGCGCCGTCGGCCGCCCGCCAGTAGGCCGGCGCATGCAGGCGGTCGCGCTGCACCATCGCCCATCCGTCCGACAGCCAGAATGCCGGGCGCGCATAGCCGTCGTCCTCGATGAATGCGGCGAATTCCGCGTTCGTCACGAGCCGGTCGGCGATCTCGTAGGACGGCAGCATGATCGTGTGGCGGGGACGTTCGTTGTCGAACGCAAAGCCGCGTCCGTCGTGGCCGACGTCGACGAGGCCGCCCGGCCGGCGCAGCCAGCGAACCGGCGCCGCAGCGGCCGGCGCGGCGGCGCGCGCGGTGTCGGCGCACGCGTAGGCCGGCATCAGCGGATTACACGAGAACGCGTGCAGGATGTCGGTGACGATCAGCTCCTGATGCTGCTGCTCGTGGTGCAGGCCGAGCTCGATGTCCGGCGCGGCCGCCTCCAGCCAGCGCGAATCGGCGTCGGCGAGCGCCTGCAGCATCGCTTCGTCCACGTAATGCCGGTACGCGCGCACTTCCGCGAGCGACGGACGCGTCAACAGGCCGCGCTGCGGCCGCGGGTGGCGTGGGCCGAGCGATTCGTAATAGGAGTTGAAGAGGAATGCGTAGGCGTTATCGAACGGACGATAGCCTTCGACGCGGCGCATCAGCACGACCGTCTCGAAGAACCACGTCGTATGCGCCAGATGCCACTTCGTCGGGCTCGCGTCGGGCATCGACTGCACCGTCTGGTCCTCCGCGGATAGCGTCTTCGTCAGCGCGACGCTGTGCGCGCGAACGTCCCGGAAGCTGCGCTGTAGCTGGGATGCGAGGAGGCTCATCGTCGTACCGTCCACATCACGAAAGCTGCGTTGCCGGAGGCCAGGGCCGGACGAGGCGCGGCCCTCCCAGCAGTATGGTGCAGAAATGCGAACGCCGCGAATACCGTGAATGCCGATTGACGGGCGGTGACGATGCAAGCACCGGTGCCGTGCACGCCACACGCGTGCCGTGAGTAAAGCGAATTCGCTTTACTCACCTTCGAAACGGCTACCCTCGCCGACGGCAGGCGTCGTGTATAGTGGACAGCGCCTGGACGGCGGTCCGGCGCAAGCGCCTGTTGCGCGCGGTCATGGAGCGGGAGCAGTCAGGCTTGCGTTCGAACCTGCGACACATGCCGTGACAGGCAGTCCCCTGTAGCCACGCCAACGTCATACCGCTTTGCAAGCATGTGAACTTCCAGAGAAGATGACCCCGACAGCTATGGCTAATTTGGCACCTAGTCTCACTTCGCCCAGTCTCGCGAGCGATTCCACCCTGCTGTTCTCGGCCTATGCGTTCGGTTGGGGATTCTGCGCGTTCGCGCTGCCGGCCGATGTCGTCTGCGAACGACTCGGCGCGGCCAATGCCACCCCGCGGCAGTTGCTGCTCGCGTTCGAACTCGGCAGGCAGCGGATCCTCGTCGCCATCGAGCGGCGAATCGACTCGAATACCGGCGAGCGCATCACGCTCGCGGTCGACGACTTCTGACGCCAGGCGGCGCGTGCCGCGACACCGCGGCGGGTCAAGTGGGAAGCGCCCCGATCTGCACGCGGCGCATGCGCGATCCGGAAGGCCTGGCGGGGCGGCACCATGTTGGCGCGCAGGATGCGCGCTTGCCCCGCCGTGCCCGCGCTTCGGGCGCTGTTACGACTTGGCCGGCCGGCCCGTCTTGACGGTCTCGACCGCCTCGACGGCCGCGAGCAGGCGCTTGTCCGCGGCGGCTTCCAGCATCAGCAGGCCAGCGCGCAGCAGTTCGCTCTTCTTGACCGACACGCCTGCCTCGAGGCACTTCTGCTTGAGCGCGGCAATCTTCTCGTAGTCGGACTTCGGCATCGTGAAGCTGTCGCGAATCACCTTTTCCTTCTTCTGCCGCTTGGTTTTCGTCTCGGTCGTCGCCTTTTCGGTCGCGGCCTTCTCGGTCGCGGCCTCCGCGCCGTTCGCGCGCTTCTTCTTCGCCGCCTTCGTCGAGGCCGGCTTGGCCGCCGCCTCTGCGGACACCTTCTCGGCGTCAGCTGCCTTCGTCGCGTCAGCCGCCTTCGCGTCAGCTGCCTTCGCCTCGGTTGCCTTCGCGTCGGCCGCCTGCTCGTCGCTGCCGTTCTTCGGGAAATGGAAAGCCGTCTTGCTCGGTTTCTTGATGCTCGGTTCGCTCATGGTCGCGTCCTCATGGATAAACAGTAAAAACAGTATATATCGTTTATCGCGTGATCATCGCGGAATGCGCTTCGCCGGCATGACCGCAGCGGGCGCAAGCCCGGGGGCGCGCGCATAGCCGACGGCCCGGGCGGCTGCCGCCGCTTACGGCGCGCGCAGCCGCTCGAGGCGAGCCTGCAATTCGCTCAGCGGCTCGATGACG